>Ga0335073_10001235_pt1 | contig 34073 bp, 27 predicted proteins | sample Lox_Sample_22_FD_207093 | JGI IMG/M metagenome (GOLD analysis project Ga0335073, IMG submission 207093) | Soil microbial communities from Loxahatchee National Wildlife Refuge, Florida, United States - Lox_Sample_2.2 | ecosystem: Environmental > Terrestrial > Soil > Wetlands | place: USA... | reverse complement strand
ATCGCGCCGGTTCTCGATACGACCATGAATACCTGCCTGATCTCGCAAGTCGAGCAACCCCAGGCAGGCCTCATCCGCTGGACCCTGCCCAGCGGCCGCACCCGCACCACCCGGCCAACCATCTACGACCTCAACGACTCATGACCCAGGGATAACGTCAGCCAGCCGCCCGAGTTGCGCGAGCGCATCCCGAAGCTGCGAATAGACCTGGGCCGCACCTGGCCCGGACGCGGGCAGCTTGCCAAGCCGGTACGCGGTTCGCCCCAAGGTAACCAGCACCTCGGGAATCGCCGCCTCCGGGACACTGCTCAACCGGGCACCGCGGTAGTTGGAAAGAATGGCCTGAATCGCCTTCGGGAGCCTTGCGAGGTCAGGGGTTCCGTCAGCCAGCAGGTACGGCAAACGCCACGTCTTCGGCTCCCGCGCGCTTCCTACGTAGGCGAAGCACGTGGCAGCCCGTACTTCGGATGGAGCAAGTCGGCTGCCGTGGCGGGACCGATGAGAGTGGCATCGGTGATGGCTGGCAGCAGGCGCAGGCAAGCTCCTGCCGGATCCTTGCGCGGGCGGTAGATCCCGTCGATGCTCAGCCACCACAGGTCTTCTGGTGCCTGCGCTTCATCGAGCCGGACAAACAGTCTGTCCCGGTATCCGCCGGGAATGATGTCGCGGGCGTAGAGCATGATCCCGTCGCTGACAGCGATGGCCTTTACCCGCTGCTCGTCCGCGTAACGATGCGCCTGCGCGAGCGCGAGATCAACCGCATGTTCATTCCAGGCCAACGCCCCGGGTCGCTTGACCTCGATGATGAGCTGCTTGACACCTAGCCGGGTGAGCACCAGGTCGGCGTAAGCGACCTGATTGTTCACCTCGGAGAGCCGCCAGTCGAGGACCATCGTGAAGAGGTCTTCGAGGATGTTCTCGGCCACCTTTTCCGCAGCGCTGCCAAAGCGCTCCTGCTGAGCGAGGCGTTCCCGCCGTTTGGCCTGGAAAACCGGCCAGGCCGCCGCCATCCGGGCCTGGCACCTGCCGTAACAAGCGAGCGTCGCGACCGGCGACCTGCTTACCTGGAGAGACCCATTAGCATTCACCCGTCCGGGTATACGCCGGTTGAGGCATATCTGCCCGTGTTGTTACGGTTCCGTGCCGCACGGCATCCCGGGGCGGTCGCTCCGGATAGACCTGGGATGGTAATGGCCGTTGTGCCAGGGTGGAACCATCGGAACCTGGGAGGCATCGATGTCATTCGAGAAAACTCCGCGCGGCACTTACGGCCCGAACATGCCGTCCTTCGTCGCGCCGGTCGCGAATCTGGTGCCACGCGGTGCTTAGGGCGTGGCGGGTTACCCTAATCAATGGTGGGGTTGGCCTCACCGCGATATGGGGGATTTTCCGGATGGCCTAGCCTGCTAGTCGGGCCTAGCGTGATGTCTGTGATCTTGATGATCGTCACCGCACTCACCGCCGCGGTGCTCTACGGGGCCGGGGCGGCGGTGGAGCAGCGGCAGGCGGCCGCGGCACCGGAGTCGGCGGCGGGGCGGCCGCGGCTGCTGTTGCTGCTGGCACGCCAGCCCTTGTGGCTGCTTGGCATCGCCGCGCAGATCGGCGGGTTCGCGGCGCACGCCGTCGCGCTGCGGTCCGGGCCGCTGGCGATCGTGCAGATGATGGTGGCCGGTGAACTCGTCGTCGCGGTGGTAATCGTGCGGATCTGGTCGGGCCGTCCGTTGAGCCGGGCTTCCTGGGCCGCGGCGCTGACGGTAGTCGCGGGCATCGCGGCATTCCTGGCCATTACCTCGACTCGGCACGGTCATCAGGCCGGGCATCAGGACTATCTGGTGGCGGCGGGCCTGGGCGCCATCGCGACGGGTGGCGGCGCGCTGGTGGCCGCCGGCGTCGGGCTCCGTGCCAGCGGGCGGCGCCGCGCGGTCCTGCTTGCGCTGGCGGCGGGGCTGGCCGACTCCTGCTCGGCGGTGGTGACCCTGGCGTTCTCCCACGCGGTGAGCCGCGGCCCGGTCGCGCTGTTCACCTCGTGGGCGGTCTACGCCCTGGTCGTCTGCGGGATCGGAAACGTGCTGCTGACGCAGAGCGCCTACCAGACCGGCCAGCCCATGGTCACGCTGCCGATCATCGCCGCGATCACCCCGGTGGCCAGCGTGGCCATCGGCGTCGGGCTGCTCGGCGAAACGCCGGGCAGCGGCGTGGCGGCTGCCGTCGGGGCCGGCCTCGCCGTGCTAGTCACCAGCCTCGCGCTCGCCTACCTCGCCCGCTCCGTCCCCCACGGGCCCCAAGGCCAGCCGTCGGCGGACGGAGCAGGTGATGCGGCCGTGTTCTACGGGGCGCCTGCGCGGCCGCGGCGATAGGGTCGCCGTATCAGCCAGTCGTCATCGTCATCGACGAACGAGCCACCGAGGATCCGGGATGAGTCCCACCGTTGAGCAGATCCGTGCCATGCCCAAGGTGCTGCTGCACGACCACCTGGACGGCGGGCTGCGCCCGCAGACCGTCATCGATCTCGCGGACGAGACCGGCTACACCGGGCTCCCCTCGCACGACCCCGGGGAACTCGCCCAGGCTCTCACCGCCGGCGCCCATCGCGGCCACCTCAACCTGTACCTGGACGCGTTCCGCCACACGGTCGGCGTCATGCAGACCACGGACGCGCTGCACCGCGTGGCGCGGGAGGCGGCCGAGGACCTGGCCGACGACGGCATCGTGTACGCCGAGGTGCGGTTCGCCCCGGAACTGCACACCGAGCGGGGGCTGTCACTAGATGAGGTCGTCCACGCCGTGCTCGAAGGCTTCAAAGAAGGCAGCGCTGACGGCAGGATCAAGGTCTACGCTCTGCTGACGGCCATGCGCACCGCCGCCCGCTCGCTGGAGATCGCCGAACTCGCGGTCCGCCACCGCGATAACGGCGTCGTCGGCTTCGATATCGCCGGCGCGGAGGCCGGCTGGCCGCCGAGCCGCCACCTGGACGCCTTCCAGTATGTCCACCGGGAGAACTTCCACGCCACGATCCACGCGGGCGAGGGCTTCGGCTTGCCTTCCATCTGGGAGGCCGTTCAGTACTGCGGTGCCGAGCGGCTTGGCCACGGCGTCCGGCTCGCCGATGACATCAAGGTCGCGGGCGACGGTACCGTCGCGCTCGGCCGCCTGGCCGGGTATATCAGGGACCGTCGCATTCCGCTGGAGATGTGCCCGACCTCCAACGTGCAGACCGGCGCCGCCGAGTCCATCGAGGCGCACCCGCTGAGGCTGCTGCGGCAACTCCGGCTCCGGGTAACCGTCAACACCGACAACCGCCTGATGTCCCAGGTCACCCTGACCCACGAGTTCGCGCTGCTGGTCAGGGAGTTCGGCTACGGCTGGCCCGACCTGCAATGGCTCACCATCAACGCGATGAAGAGCGCGTTCGCCTCATTCGACGAGCGCATCGCCCTCATCGATACGGTCATCAAGCCCCGCTTCGCCGGCCTCTCGGGCTGACCCCCTGCCTCGGGCTCAGTCCTCGCGCGGGCGGCCGCCGAGCGTCGATACGGCGCGGGCGGCCGTCCGCAGACCGGCTGCGGCGGCGGCCCGCGGGTCGCTGCCGGTCAGCCAGGCCGCGAGAAAGCCGGCGCAGAAAGCGTCGCCCGCTCCCGTGGTGTCACGGACGGTCGCGGGCACGGCTGGAACGCGCAGCGTCCCGGCCACGGTGCCGACGAGCACCCCCTCCGCGCCGAGTTTGAGCGCCACCATGCCGTAGTACCGCGTCAGCGACCGCGCCATGTCGTCCGCGCTCGCCGGCGGCCCGGGGGAGCCTGACGGCCCGGGGGAGCCTGACGGCCCGGGGGAGCCTGACGGCCCGGGGGAGCCCGCCGGCCTGGAGTGGCCTGTCCCTGGCGTGCGGCAGAGGACGGCGGCCTCGTCCTTGTTCGGGAAGCACACGGCGGCACCCGCGGTCCAGTCGAAGAACTCGCCGGGCGCGAGGCCGGCGAGGAATGCCGCCGACCCGGGGTCAACGGTGAACGGGATGCCGCGACGCCTCGCCTCGGCGATGAGGCCGAGCGCGACCGCGCGCGGACCAGCCGAGAAAAACGTGTACCCGGTCAGGTGCAGCAGGTCCGCGCGGTCGAGCAGGGCGGCGGGCACGTCGGCCGGGCGCAGGTTCACGTTTGCGCCCCGGGAGGTGATCATGGTCCGCTCGCCGTCCGGGCCGATCAGGACGACGATCGACCCGGTGTGCACGGACTCGTCGGCCGCCAGGTGCGCCTCGACGCCGAACCGCGCCAGTTCCGCCCGGTGCAGCCCGGCGTCCGCCGCGCCGGCCCGGCCGGCGAACAGCACGTCCACGCCAAGCCCGGCCAGCCATGCGGCCTGGTTAGCGGCCGAGCCACCCGGCCGCGTCCGGATGACGGCCGGATTATCGTCGCCGTGCATGAGGGGCCCCGGTATCTCGGCCAGGATGTCGTTGATCACGTCTCCGACAACAAGAACCCGCGGCACCGTCAGAGAATAGGGCAGCCCGGCCCGCCGTTGACCAACTTCCCCCTGGGTAACATCGCTCGCTGGCGGCCATCGCGTAACGATTTCAGCGCTTGCGGCGATTCGTCTTAGGGTCGGCCGTCGCATGCTCCCCCGCCCACTCACGCGACGGCCGGCCCTACTTGTATCCTCGGGCCGATCGACGCGGTTCCTGCCCGAAATCGGGCAAGTTATTGCCGGAGCAGCCCAGTCCCTGGCACAATAACGGACGCATATGAATGACGCAGATGCGCGGTGCGCGCCTGAGGCGCAGTATCCGCAAGACCTGGTCCGCCACGTCGCGAGGAGCACGGGGCTGGACGAGGCGACCGCCGCGCGGGTTGTGGCCGACGTGATGGCGTACTTCGGCCAGACGGTCGAAGAGTACGTGATCAAGCGCCACGGAGATCTTCAGAGCAGGAACCGCAAGAACGACGACATCTGGCCGCAGATCATGGGCGAGCTGCGAAACCGCAGGTATCGCGCACCTGAGACGTCGGAGCGGCAGCTCCGCCGCATGGTCTACGGCTGACGGGTCTACAGGGACAGGGAGGACCAGCAGCCGATGTGTGGAATCGTGGGTTACATCGGAAAGCGGGACGCGACCCCGGTACTAGTCGAGGGGCTGCACCGGCTCGAGTACCGGGGTTACGATTCGGCGGGTCTCGCCGTCATTCACCGTGGCCGGCTCCAGATCACTAAGACGGCCGGCCGCGTTCAGGACCTGAGGGACAAGCTTGGCGCCAAGCAGACGAAGGCGACGGTCGGCATCGGCCATACCCGGTGGGCCACGCACGGCGAGCCGAACGACACCAACGCCCATCCGCACACCGATGCGCAGCACCGGGTCGCCGTGGTGCACAACGGCATCATCGAGAACGCCGAGGCCCTCCGCGCTCAGCTCGCCGCCGACGGCGTGAAGTTCGTCACCGAGACCGACACCGAGGCCCTCGCGCACATGGTGGCCGCCGAACTCGCCGCGAACGAGGACGTGACCCTCGAGGAGGCGGTGATCGCCACCCTGCGCAGCGTCGAGGGCACCTACGGCCTCGTCTTCCTCGACACGAAGAACCCGGACCAGCTCGTGGTCGCGCGCAACGGCTCCCCGATCGTGCTCGGCCTGGGGGAGAGCGAGATGTTCGTCGCCTCCGACGTCGCCGCGCTTGTCCGCTACACCCGCCAGGTCATCTACCTGGATGACGGCGAGGTCGCGACGATCAAGGCGACCGACTACCACACGACGAAGCTGACCGGCGGGTCCGATAGCGCGGACGGCGGGATCCGGACGCCGACCATGGTCGATGCCGACGCGGACGACTACGAGCTCGGCGCCTACAGCGACTACATGCGCAAGGAGATCCACGAGCAGCCGGAGGCGATCCGCCGCGCGGTCATGGGCCGCCTGGACGAGCGGTTCGCCACCGCGAAGCTCGGCGGCGTCAACCTCGACCCCCGCGAGCTGCGCAACATCAAGCGGGTGAAGTTCCTCGGCTGCGGCTCCGCGTACTACGCCGGGCAGATGGGGGCGAACCTCGTCGAGGAGCTGGCGCGCATCCCCGCGGACGCCGAGCCGGCCAGCGAGTTCCGCTACCGCAGCCCGGTCGTGGACCCGGACACGCTGTACGTCGCGGTCTCGCAGTCGGGCGAGACGAGCGATACCCTGATGGCCGTCCAGGAGCTCAAGCGCAAGGGCGGCCAGGTCATGGGCGCCGTCAACGTCGTCGGCAGCGCCATCGGCCGCGAATGCGGCCACGGCATCTTCCTGCACGCGGGACCGGAGGTCGCCGTCGCATCCACCAAGGCGCTGACCAACATGGCGGTCAACTTCGCGCTGCTCGCGCTGCTACTCGGGCGGGTGCGTGACCTGTCGGCCGCGAACGGCGGCCGCGTCGTCAACGGCCTGAGGAACCTCCCGTCCCAGGTCACGAACATCCTTGACACCGAGGACGAGATCGCGGCCATCGCGCACCGGTTCGCCGAGGCCGACCACATGTTCTTCATCGGGCGGGTCCGCGGCTGGCCGGTGGCACGAGAGGGCGCGCAGAAGCTCAAGGAGATCTCCTACGTGCACGCCGAGGCCTACCAGGCGGGCGAGCTCAAGCACGGCCCGCTCGCGCTCATCCAGCACGACATGCCGAGCGTGGTGATCATTCCGTCGGACGACCTGATCGCCAAGAACATGTCCACGATCGAGCAGATCAAGGCGCGCGGCGGCCCGGTCATCGCGGTGACAAGCGCCGGCATCCCCGACGGCCTGGCCGACGCCACGATCAGGGTGCCGCGGGCCGAGCCCGAGCTTGAGCCGATCCTCTTCAACGTCCCGCTCCAGCTGCTCGCCTACCACGCCGCGGCGAAGCTGGGCCGCGACATCGACAAGCCACGCAACCTGGCCAAGAGCGTCACGGTGGAGTAGCGAGGGTGGCCGGGTAGGACACGTTCCGTTCCTCTTGAGTCAAAGTCAAAGCCCACATCTTCAGAGGAACGGGACGTGCGCCGCCTGTCACCGAGGAGTCCGCTGAATTAGCGACGCCCAGGCGTGCCGTCATGTCTGTGACCAGGGAAGATCCGGCAAGTAGTAGCCGAGAAACGGTCTAATCCAGCGGGCTCCTAGCCCAGAGCCGCTTCAGCGCCGAGAAGGCCCGGCGGCCTTGCCGCGTCCTCCTTATGGCCCCCCGGACCGGGCTTAAGTGCAGGGGCATCGGCTCCGCGGGGCTTCTGGACAGCCCCCGCGCGGCGAGTATGACCTCGGTGATTTCCTCCGGGACAAGCTGCTCGCACCAGACGACCTTGCCGGTGTGCGTGCGCCGTACGCCCCAGCGGGACGACATCTGCGACACCACGTGCAGGCCGCGGCCGTTCTCCGCGTCCTTGTCGACCTGGAGCACGCGGGGCAGCGCGGGGGAGGAGTCGTGCACCTCGCAGACGAGGGTGTCGGGCTCAAGGATGAGCCGGAGCAGCACCTCGCCCTTGGAGTACTTGATCGCGTTCGTCACCAGCTCGGAGACGAGCAGTTCGCTGCTGTCGATCAGGTCTTCGAGGCCCCAGCGCTTGAGCGGATCCCTGATGAGCGACCGGGCCTGCCGGACGGCGGAAAGCTCGGGCTCAAGCTGGAAGCAGATCCTGTTGTCTTCAGGAATGCGCCGCAGCTTGGCAATGAGCACCGCGATGTCGTCGCGCTTGGCGTCCGCGTAGACGCCGTCCAGGGAGGTCTTGCACAGGTCCTCGAGGTCCTGCTCCGGTGCGCCCGGGCCGAACGCGGACCGCAGCCGGTCCAGGCCGTCGGAGATGTCCCGGTCACGGGACTCGACCAGGCCGTCGGTGTACAGCACGAACAGCGACCCGTCCTCGACTCCGATGACCTGCGTCTCCACCGTGCCGTTGCCGATGCCCAGCGGCGGCGACGGAGTGACCTCGAGGTACTCGTTGCGGCCGTCGGGATGCACCAGCAGCGGCGGCAGGTGCCCGGCGACGGCGAGCTCGATCTCTCCGGTGACGCCGTCGTACACGGCGTAGGCGCAGGTCGCGAAGTGCGGTTCCCGCTCGCCGATGTTCTGCATGAGCTCGTCGAGCTGCTGAAGCGACTCCGCCGGCGGAAGCTCGAGCATGGCCAGCGTCTGGATGGCGGTACGCAGCCGCCCCATGGTGACCGCGGCCCGCACCCCGTGCCCGGCGACGTCGCCGACGACGAGCGCGACCCGGGCACCGGGCAGCCGGATGGACTCGTACCAGTCGCCGCCGACCTCGACGAGTTCGCTGCCCGGCAGGTACCGGTGGTTGACCTCAACCGAGGACGGAAAGGTCAGCCCGGTGGGCAGCATGGCCCGCTGCAGCGTCAGCGCGGTGGCGTGCTCCCTGTTGTACAGGGTGGCGTGGTTGAAGAACACCGCGGAACGGGCGGCGAACTCCATCCCCATCTCCGCGTCGTAACGGTCGAACCGGCGGGTACCCACCTCGCGGAAGCAGCAGAACAGGCCAAGCACGGTGCCCCGGGAGATGGCCGGGAGGATCAGCATGGACGCGTCGGACAGCAGACCGCTGACAGGGTTGCGCCGCCAGGACTTGGCCAGCTTCTTCGCGGAGTCCGCCGACACATTGTGCTCGAGGACCGGCTGGCCGCTCTCGATGCACCGCGTATAAGGGGAGTTCGGCGGATAGCGGAGGATCTCGCCGATCGGGAAGGCGGAGTTCCATGCCGGGTTGTCTTCGTCGTGGCGGAGATGCAGGCGCCGCAGCGGGACGTCCGCGTCCGGCCCGTGCGCGGGCACCTCGTTCTCACCGATCAGCGATTCAAGGACGAGCACCTCGGCCGCGGTGCAGAACGCGGGCACCAGCTGCGCGGTCATCTTCTTGGCGAGGTCGCTGAAGTCGAGGGTGTCTTCCTCGACCGGGTTCGCGTCCCGCAGCAGGATGTCACGCATCAGGGCGGGGTCCACGAAGCGCTCGGCGGAAGGTACCGGGATCTGCATGATCACGAAGGCGGCGACGTCGCTGGTGCCGGTCTGCATCGGCTTGGCGGTGACCACGGCGTCGGCGCTCTGGCCGCCCGCGAGCGCGATGCTCAGCACGGCATTGCCCTCTCGCTCGGACTTCACCGCCTCAAGGAGAATGGCGATGGCGAGCCCGGTGGACTTCTCCGAGGGGTTAGCAGTGATGTCGCCGAGGTGAACTCCGAGAAGATCGTCCGTCGAACGCGCGAGAATTTTGGGTGCCGTTCGATCGTGCTGGACAATGCGGCCACTGCGGTCGATTCCGAGAATAAGGGTTCGCACCGACGTGTTCGATTCCACGCTAGCCGGCGTTGCCTTTCGGCTGACCTTCTTGCCGGATGTCACGGGCGACTCCTGAAACGTTTGTGCACGGCGCGCTTCCGCTCATTATGGGGCAACAGGCCCCGGAACTGAGAGCGCTTCCGATTCTTCCCCTTAGTCCTCTATGTCCCAATATGCCATAGGTTACCGGTGACTGCAGTCACTTCCCGGGACGCGCGGCGTCAGCAAGACCTTAAATTTTCTCCGGATTGTTACTCAGTGAGAGTTGTGTTGCTTGCTGAGGCTGGGATGACGATGCCTTGGCTGTTCACGTCGGGTTGTCCGACGACGAGTCCGGCGGGCAGCTGCGGGATATCGATGATCTGGTCCGGGATGCTGCCCGAGCCGAGCAGCGAGGCGAGACCGCTGAGCGAGCCGAACTTGATCGTGATCTGGTTCGCGCCGGTCTTCACGACCGTCGCGTCAACGCTCCCGATGCCGGCGTCCGCCTTGACCACGTTCGGGCCCGCCGACGGGTCCGGGCTGAAGCTGATGGAGCTCAGCGCCTGGATGCCGATCGCGTTGGCCAGATAGGTGTCGAGTGCCTGGTAGGTGATCGTCGCCTGGCCGCTGATGTGGTCGATCGTCGCGCTGTTGAACGAGGAGTCGGGGTGGACGCCCGTGGCGGTGGCGGTGAAGTTGACGGGGAGCTTGCCGCCGGTGGTCGTGACGTTGTTCGCGCTGATGTTGATCGTCTTGATGTCGTGCGCGGCGACCTGGGTCAGGAAGGGCCAGCCCGCGATGCTGACCGAAGGCTTGGTGTTGAGCCCCGACGACTGGATCTGCTCGGCGATGCGGTTCTCCGCGTACGACCTGGCGACCTGGTCGCCGATGCCGAGGATGGCGAGGATCACGACGACCACGACGAGGAGCGCGATCCACCCGCGCCTGCGCCGCCGCCGGCGGCGCGGCGGACCGTACGGCGCCTGCCCGTAGCCGGCCTGACCGTAGCCGGCCTGACCGTAACTGGCCTGGCCGTATCCGTCCGGGCCCGGGATGTCCTCGGGCGGCTGCGCCGGCCACCCGCGCTGCGCGCGCGGCTGGTAATCGCTCACGTGAGAACTCCCAACTGTCGTCAGTCTTGCGGTCGTTTATACCGGCCGCTGCTCGACGCTGGCCCCGTATCTTTCCGGGGGTGCCCACGCTACTCGACGGAACGCGGTGTTACTTGCTGAATGTCGCGTTGGATGCGGCGGCGGAGACGGTCAGGCCCTGACTATTGAGTGTGATCCCGGTGATCTTGAGGCTGGCGGGCACGCCAGGCGGGAGGCTGAAGGAGAACGAGCCGAACGAGCTCAGCAGGGATCCGACCGGGCTGCCGTTGTTGATGACCTTGACGCTGATCGTCTGCGGCCCCGTCTGTGTGATCTGCGCCTCCTCGCTGGCGGAGAAGACCCCGCCGATGCCCGCGCTGATCTTCACGGTGTTCGCTCCGTCAGGCGTCACCGTGATGCCGGTCCCGCTGCCGACCCCGCCCGCCGCCGCGAGCGCGCCGAACGAGACGAACGCCGTCGCGGAGATGTGGTCGACCCGGGCGCTCGCCGTCGACGAGTAGCTGCTGATGTGCAGGCCGTTGATCGTCGCGTTGATGCTGGTGATCGTGACAGGCCCGGCGGGTACGTCGCTCGCCGAGATGTCCACCTTGTTGAAGTCCTTGGCGGCAAGCTGGGTGAGGAACGGGAACCCCTCGATGCTGACGGACGGCTTGACCGGGAGGCCGTTCTGCTGGAACTGGCTTGCCATGTCGTTCTCGGTAACCGCGAGGGCCACCCGGTCGGCGATGACGAGCAGCACCACGAGGACGATCAGGGTGAAGAGGACCATGAACGAGCGCCGGACACGCCGCCGCCGCTGGCGTCGTTGCTGCCGCGGCGGCGGGGCCTGGGGCGGCTGCTGCTGCGGCTGCCACTGCCCGGGAGCCTGCGGCGGCGGCTGCGGGGTCCAGCCGTGCGGCGGCGGGTCCTGCAGGTCCTCCGGTGGCCGCGGTTCCCATCGTGGCCGCTGCTTGGTGGGCGGCAAAGGGTCCTGGGCGGCCGGCTGCGCCGCCGGTTCCCGGGTCGCCGGCTGCGGCGGCATCCGGGCTGTGGGCGGCTCCGGCTGCTGTTCCCGTCGGTCCGGCTGCTGCTGGTCTCGCTGGCCCGGTTGTGGCTGCCGCGGCCCCGGAGGCGGTGGAGGCTGCCGCCCCGGCGGCGGGGGAGGCGGAGTCGGCTGCCACCGCGGAACGGGCCGGGTAGCCTCGGCCGGCTCCTGCGGTTGCCGGGCAGGGGGCTGCGCCGGCACCGGCTGGGTGGGATCAGCGCTCATGGTCAGCCCCCCGGTTGTGCTGCGAAATTCGAGGATCGATAGATATCGACGCACGCGTCAAAACGTCTCATCGTAGTTATAGTTCACCAGATTCCGGATTACACGCGCGAGCCCTAGACTCATGAGCAGACTTTCGGCCCGTGGCGGCCGGCCTTAATACGAGGGGGAGGAATTCAGCGGTGGGGAATCAAGTGGCACCTAACTCACATGCCGCACCTCCGCTGCTGGTACGCACGGTGCGTAACACCCACCGGCTGGACAGCGGGCAGGAGTACCGCATTGGGCGGGAGGACCGGGCGGACATACCGCTCGCGGACGCGCGGGTGTCGTGGGAGCACGCGGTGCTCCGCGCGGAGGGGCCGGTCTGGGTTCTTGAGGACCGGGGCAGCCGCAACGGCACGTTCGTTGGATCCGAGCGGATCAGCCGCTTCGAGATCACCGGTAAGGGCCCGCACGTGGTGCACTTCGGGCACCCGGAGGACGGCCCGGTGCTGCGACTCGAACTGGCACCGGACCCGTTCCAGGACTTCGCGCACAAGGGTGGCGGCGGGGCGGGGGCGGCAAGCGGAGGAGGGGCAGCTGGCGGGGTGCCGGCGGCCGGCGGGGACACCACGTTCCTGCCCGGCGTGATCCGCGACCCCACGTCGCGGGTGCGGATCCAGTCGAAGGTGATGCGGATCGGCCGCCGCCCGGACAACGACATCGTGGTGTCCGACCTCGGCGTGTCCAAGCAGCACGCCGAGCTGCGGCTGTCGCCGACCGGCCGGTACGAGATCATCGACCTGGCCAGCCACAACGGCACCTACGTCAACGGCACCCGGGTCAACCAGGCCGAGCTGACAGAGAACGACATCATCGCGATCGGCCACGCCACCTTCCGGCTGGTCGGCGGCGAGCTGATCGAGTACGTCGACGACGGCCGTGCCACGTTCGAGGCGCACGAGCTCCAGGTCGTGGTGCACGACGGCGGCAAGCAGAAGGTGCTGCTCGACGGCGTCACGTTCCCGCTCGCCGAGCGCTCCATGATGGCAGTGATCGGCCCCGCGGGTGCGGGCAAGACCACGCTGCTCAACGCGCTCACCGGCAAGCGCCCGGCGACGTCGGGCAGCGTCTACTACGACTTCCGCGACCTGTACGACAACTACGACGAGCTGCGGCACCGCATCGGCTTCGTGCCCCAGGAGTCGGTCACGCACGACCAGCTGACCGCGCAGACCGCGCTGGGCTACCAGGCCGAGCTCCGCTTCCCGCCGGACACCGGCGAGCAGGAGCGCAACCAGCGGGTGGGCGAGGTGCTCGACGAGCTGTCGATGACCAGGCACGCGAGCACCCGCATCGACCGGCTGTCCGGCGGCCAGAAAAAGCGTGTCAACATCGGCATGGAGCTGCTGACCAGGCCCACCCTGCTGTTCCTCGACGAGCCGACCTCCCCGCTTGACCCGCACCTCAAGCGGGACATGTTCCAGCAGATGCGCAAGATGGCCGACCCGACCACAGAGAAGGGCCAGTCGGTCATCGTCATCACCCACGACGTCGAGTCGAAGCTGATCGGCCAGTGCGACCAGCTCCTCGTCCTCCAGCCCGGCGGCAAGATGGCCTACTTCGGCGCGCCGGCCGACGGGCTGCGCTACTTCGGCAAGGAGGACTGGGCCGACGTCTTCCAGGGTTTCTCCGACGAGCCTGAACGCGACTGGGCGGGCGAGTTCAAGGCGTCGCCGGAGTTCGTGCGTAACGTGGCCACCCCGATCTCAGTCCGCCAGCGGCTGCCCGAGCGGCGGCCGGAGCAGGAGGACCTGAAGCCCAGGCAGCGCAGCAGCCTCAACCAGGTGGCCACGATGGCCCGCCGCTACCTCCGGGTCATGGTGGCGGACCGCGTCTTCATGCTCACCAGCGCGCTGATGCCGATCATCCTGGGCGCTCTGGTGCTGGCCACGCCGGACTCGCTGGGCCTGCGAAACGGGACCGGGCGGCTGGCGGGCACCAACATCAACGCCATCCAGGTACTGATGATCCTGGTGATGTCCTCGGTCCTGTCCGGGACAGCCCTGTCTATCCGCGAGTTCATCAAGGAACGCGACATCTACGAGCGAGAACGGATGGCCGGGCTGTCGGCCAGCGCGTACCTTTTCTCCAAGGTCATCGTGCTCTCCGTGATCAGCGTGATCCAGACGCTCCTTGTCGTCATCGTCGGCCTGGTGGTCGGGATGAAGAAGGCGCCGCCCAGCGGGGTGGCGATACCCGGGCCGGCACTGATCGAGATCTGCATCGCGCTCGCGGTGCTGTCCGTGGTGTCGATGCTGATCGGCCTGGCGATCTCCACGCTGGTGACCAAGAGCGACCAGACCATGCCGATCCTGGTGGGCGTGACCATGGTCCAGGTCGCGCTGTCTGGCGGCCTGTTCCCGGTGTCCGGCGCGCTGAACTACGTGTCCATGATCGCCCCTGCCCGCTGGGGTCTTGGCGCCCTCGCCTCGACCATCAACCTGAACGCACTCCAGGCCACGGTGACCCAGGCGACTCCGGGGGGACCCGCCCCGACACAGAACCCCGATCTGCTGTGGACGCATAACGCGGCCCATTGGCTGACCGCCGTAGGCGTGATGGTCCTCATCGGCGTGTTCTGGCTGATCGTCGCGCGCTGGCGCCTGTCCACCATCGGTCCGCGCAGGAGGAAGGAGAAGAAGTCCACCGCGGCGAAGCAGGTTGGCGGGCCCCGCCAGCCCGTCGGCGTCTGACCCGTACGTAGATGCTCGATCGTTCCCAGGCTGCGCCGCAGCTGCTTGTCCACAGCTCGGGAACCACTCGCCTGCTGCCTGACGGGGACAGGGTCAGGTACACCGTCGGCCGCGACGGCGAGGCGGACTTCGCGCTGGCCGACCCGCGCGTCTCCTGGGAGCACGCGCAGCTGCGCGCCGACGGCACAATGTGGGTGCTTGAGGACCTGAACAGCCACGACCGGGCCGCGCCGCAGAAGGCGACCGCCGCGGCCCGCGCCGCGAGGTGCCCGCGGCGAAGCCTTGTCATCCTGACGTAACCGGGCTGCGTGGCGGAGACGGCACCTGTGACCTACGTCGCGGATCGTTTCCCTGGAACATGCGGGACTTCCATGCTCTTGTATTAGTTTGTGAAGTTTGCCCTGCCGGTGCGCTCGGTCAACCAGAAGGCCGTCGTCAGCACGGTGTTCGTCGCGGCGATGTTCATGAACATCATGGACGGGACGGTCGTCAACGTCGCGCTGCCCACGCTGTCCCGGTACTTCGCGGTGCCGATCGGCTCGGTCAGCGGCGTGGTGACCGCCTACCTGGTGACGCTCGCCGTGGCGATGCCCGCCTCCGGGTGGATCGGTGACCGCTTCGGCGGCCGGAACGTGCTGCTTGCCGCGATCACGGTGTTCACCGCGGCGTCCGCGCTGTGCGGCCTCGCGACCTCGCTGCCGGAACTGGTCGCCTTCCGTGCCCTTCAGGGGCTCGGCGGAGGCACCCTGATCCCGGTCGGGATGACGATGATCACCCGGGCCTTCCCGCCCGCCGAGCGGATCAAGGCCAACCAGGTGCTGATCGTGCCGACGCTGCTCGCCCCCGCGCTCGGCCCGGTCATCGGCGGGGCACTGGTCGACGGCCTGTCCTGGCGGTGGATCTTCTACATCAACCTGCCGGTGGGGATCGCCGCGGTCCTCGTCGGCCTGCTGTTCCTGCCGGCCGGCTCCGAGCATCCGGCGGGCCGGTTCGACGTGCCCGGCTTCCTGCTCGCGGCCGCCGGCTTCCCGCTGTTCATGTACGCGCTGTCCACCGGCGCGACCTCCGGCTGGGAGTCGGTCACCGTCCTCGCCGCCGGCGCCAGCGGCCTGCTGCTGCTCGCGGTGTTCATCGTCGTGGAGCAGCGCGTCGCGGAACCGCTGCTGCGGCTGCGGCTGTACCACGACGGCCTCTTCCGCATCACCGGCCTGCAGGCCACCGCCGCGTCCGGCGGGTTCATGGGCACCCTGTTCCTGGTGCCGCTGCTGCTGCAGAACGGCCTCGGCTTCTCCGCGATCCACTCCGGCCTGTCCACCTTCACCGAGGCGCTCGGCGGCATGACCGGCGTGCAGATCACCACCAGGCTGTACAAGCGGACCGGGCCGCGCCGCCTGATGATCGCCGGCATGTCCGGCACGATCACCACGATCGGCCTGATGTCGCTGGCCGGACCGTCCGACGCGTTCTGGCTGATCCCGCTGCTGATGTTCTTCACCGGCTTCTCGTTCGGCTTCGCCATGTCTCCTGGGCAGGCCGCCAACATGGCCACCATCACCGCCGCGGAGACCGGGCACGCCTCCACGCTGCTGAACACCGTCAGGCAGGCGGGCGGCGCGGCCGGAGTGGCCCTGCTCGGCACCGTGATCGCCGCGACCGGGGCCGGCGCCGACGACCTGAGCGGATACCACCTGGCGTTCCTCGCCGCGGCCGGCCTGATGGCCCTTGGCCTGGCTGTGTCCTGCTTCGTCGACGACGCCGCGGCCGCTCCGACGATGGCCCAGAGCCCCGGCAGGGACATCAATCGGCCGGTCCCCGAAGCCGCCTGACGGCCGGCCTCCGCCGCGCTCTTGCCCACCGGGCGTCTTTGCGCCTTGGCGTAGCCGCAGACCCCGGCCGATTCGCTACCTGACTAGTTGCGGTTCTGGTCCGTTAACCTGGCTCGGTGGTTACTGCTGACGGCGCTGCCCTCTCCCTGTCCCTGACCCGTGCGATGCTCAGCCGGTTCCCGCTGATTGACGGGCACAACGACCTGCCATGGGAAATACGTGAGAAGTTCTCGCTCGACCCGGTCGCGGCGGGCCTGACCGGACGCGTTGACCGTACGCACACCGACATACCGCGCCTGGTGGAGGGCGGGGTGGGCGGCCAGTTCTGGTCGGTGTACGTGCCGTCGTCCATGGCCGGCGACGCGGCCGTGACGGCGGTCTTCGAGCAGGTCGACCTGGTGCACCGGATGATCGCCGCCTACCCGAAGCGCTTCCAGCTGGCCGTGCGGGCCGACGACGTGGACGCGGCGTTCGAGGCCGGCAAGATCGCCTCCCTGCTCGGCGCGGAGGGAGGACACAGCATCAACAGCTCGCTCGGCGTACTGCGCGCGCTGTACGCGCTGGGGGTCCGTTACATGACGCTGACCCACAACGACAACGTCGGCTGGGCCGACTCGGCGACCGACGAGCCGGACTGCGGGGGTCTTTCCGACTTCGGCCGCGAGGTCGTGGCGGAGATGCAGCGCCTGGGCATGCTCGTTGACCTGTCCCACGTGGCCGTCACGACGATGAACGACGCGCTTGACGTGGCCTCGGCGCCGGTCATCTTCTCGCACTCCTCCGCGCGGGCCCTCACCGACCACCCGCGCAACGTCCCCGACGACGTGCTCGCACGGCTGGCGGTCAACGGCGGCGTGTGCATGGTGGCGTTCGTCCCGTTCTTCGTCTCCCAGGCCTGCACCGACTGGTTCAACGAGCTGAGGGCGTCCGCGGCCGCCCGCGGCCTCGACCCGGACAACCTGGCCGCCGTGTTCGGCCTGCTCCCCGAATGGGAGAAGGACAACCCGATGCCCGCCGCCACCGTGTCCCAGGTAGCCGACCACATCGAGCACGTCCGCGAGGTCGCGGGCATCGCCCACGTCGGTATCGGCGCCGACTACGACGGCACCCCGAACCTCCCGCAGGGCCTGGGCGACGTCAGCCGCTACCCGGCCCTGTTCCACGAGCTCCAGCGTCGCCGCTGGTCCGAGTCAGACCTCAAGGCCCTGGCCGGCGCGAACATCCTCCGCGTACTCCGCGCCGCCGAGTCCAGCTCGAGAGCCATCCCCTGATTCCCGTCGCGCCGCGGCTTTCGCCGCTCCCTCATCGGTAAACTCGCTCGCGATGACTTCGCCAGATGCTTTCGAGGGAGCCGCGCCTGTCCGCGGCCGGGTCTTCAGGTACGAGGGCTTTACCGCTGACGCGAAGCGGGGGCTGCTGACCTGCCGGTACTCGCTGGACGGGCGGGAGTTCGCGGAGCGGGTGTCGCTCGCGCCCGGGCCAGCGTGGAACAGCCCGGCGGCGCGGGCGGCTGCCCGGCTTGTCTATCTTCTCGCGGGCGTCTCCTACTACAAGACGGCCGCGCCGCCGGTGATCGACCTCGGCGACACGGTGCTGACCGGCCGCGAACCGGGCTTCCTGCGCGAGTTCTACCTTTCCGGGCTCGGCGAGTACGCCTACCGCAACGGCCTGGACCTCAGCGACCTCACCATTAACTCTGCCCCCGCAGGACTAGCCTCCGCGTCCCCGTCTCCGGCTTCGGAACCGGGCGCGCCATCGCTGCGGCCGCTTGTACCGTTTGGCGGTGGCATCGACTCGATCGTGACCGTGGAGGGCATGCGGAAGCGGTCCGGTGACATCGCCCTGTTCGTGGTGAGCCGGCCGGGGGACAGGTTCGCGGCGATCGAGCGCCCGGGCGCCGTGAGCGGGCTGCCGGTGATCAGGGCCGGGCGGGAGATCGACCCGCAGTTGCTGCGGTCGGCCGAGCTTGGCTTCCTCAACGGGCATGTGCCGGTGACCGGGATCATCTCCGCGATCGCCGTCTTGGCGGCCGCCCTCAACGGGCGGGACGCGGTGGTGATGTCCAATGAGTGGTCGGCCTCGGTGCCGACGCTTGAGCGGGGCGGGCAGCAGGTCAACCATCAATGGTCGAAGTCGGCTGCCTTCGAGGAAAGCTTCCGTGCGCTGCTCCAGGCCGGGCCCGCCGGCCTGCCCGATTACTTTTCCGCGCTCCGCGACCGGACCGAGTTGTGGGTGGGGGAGAGGTTCGCGCAGCTTACCCAGTACCACCAGACGTTCCGCAGCTGCAACCGGGCGTTCCACATCGCCACCGGGCGCCGGCTGGACCACTGGTGCGGACAGTGCGATAAGTGCTGCTTCATCGACCTGATCCTGGCACCGTTCATGTCTGCTGAGCAGCTTCACGCGGTGTTCGAGGCGGACGGAGGCGGCGGCGAACCGCTGGACAACCCGGAACTGAGGGCGAAGTTCCGCGCCCTGCTCGGCTCGGGTAGCAAGCCGTTCGAGTGCGTGGGCGAGGTCAACGAGTGCCGTGCCGCGGTGGTGCTGGCGGCAGGGCGAGCCGACCGCGCGGACACCGCGCTGCTTCAGGAACTCGCGGCCGAAGTCACCGGCCGGCCGGACGCGCCGGCGGACGACGAGATCGAGGCCATGCGGCACCCGGTGGGGACAAGCTTCGTCCCCGCGGCCTACTCCCTCGGGGAAACATGACGCGACCGACCCTCGGCTGGTCCGATCTGCGCGGCGCGCGGGTCGGCCTGTGGGGCCTTGGCCGGGAGGGCCACGCGTCGCTGCGCAGGCTCCGCGCGATGGGCATGGAGCCGGTCCTTGTCGATGACAGCCCTGGCGAAGACGGCGTTCTCAAGACCGCCGACGGCGGCCTCGACGCGCTGATGCGGTGCGAGGTGGTCATCAAGACCCCCGGCATCACCCCGTACGGACCCGAGGCCGCGCAGTTGCGCGCGGCCGGGGTAACGCTGGCCGGCGGCCTTGGCCTGTGGATCAACGAGACGGACCTGACCCGGGTCGTCTACGTCACCGGGACCAAGGGCAAGTCCACCACGTCCTCGATCCTCGGTCACCTGCTCGCGGGCCTCGACCGTAAGATCCTGGTCGGCGGCAACTTCGGCGTGGCACCCTACGACCCTCAGCAGGCGGACGACTACGACTACTGGGTCATCGAGGTGTCCAGCTATATCGCGGCCGACCTCGCGGTCACCCCGCCGGTCACGGCCGTGACATCGCTCCACCCCGATCACCTCCCGTGGCACGGCGACGTCGAGCGCTACTACAGCGACAAGCTGTCGGCGACGTCGCAGCCTGGCGCGGACCTCACGGTCGCCAACGGCGACAGCGACCTGCTCCGCGAGCGGTCCTTCCTCCTCGGACCGCGCGTCGAGTGGGTCAGGGAAACCGACGACGCGGGCGCGACCTGGATGGACCACCTGGGCCTGCCCGGCCGGCATAACCGCCGCAACGCCCTGATCGCCCGCGCTGTCCTGTCCGCACTCGGCGCCGCCGCCGGCGACGAGACCCTGGTCCGCCAGGCCGCCGACGACGAGCGACTGGCGAGCGCGGCGTCGGCCTTCACCCCGCTGCCCAGCCGCCTCACCCCGCTCGGCACCGTCGACGGCGTGACGTTCATCGACGACTCGCTGTCCACCAACGTGCTGCCGACCATCGCCGCCCTCGACTCCTTCCCGGGCCGGAGGGTGGCGCTGATCGTCGGCGGCCAGGACCGCGGCATCGACTACGCCCCGCTCGCGGAGGGCGTGCACCGGCGAGAGGAACCGACGTTCGTTCTGACCCTGCCGGACAGCGGCCCCCGGATCTCCCGGGCCTTCAAGGCAGCGGAAACCACCGCCGGCCACCGCTTCCCCGACGCCAGGGCAGACCCGGCAGACCCGGCTTCCTCCAGCCGCCCGCCAGACCGCCGTTTCTCTAGCACTTCAGCAGGCACGGCCTCCTTCAGCACCCTGGCGGACCGTGAGTTGTCCGGCCGCGCGGCACGCCGCGGGTTCTCCGGCGTCACCGACTGCCCCGACCTGGAGACCGCCGTCGCCCGGGCCTTCGAATGGGCGAGACCAGACGGCATCGTCCTGCTCTCCCCGGCGGCCCCGAGCTTCGGCCACTTCCGTGACTACCGTGACAGGGGAGACCACTTCGCCGCCGCGATGCGCGCCCTTAAGCGCGAAAATCACCGAGACGATAGGAAGTCGAAAAAGTGACCGAAACTGATAGGAAGTTGTGCCGCCGGTCGGCTAGTCGGCGACCGTGATGCCCAGGTGGTGGGCCAGCAGAGGCGCCAGCGTCACAAGTTGCAGGCTGTCGATCCGCACGCCATCCAGGGCGTCGTAGCCCGCCTTGATGCCAGGCACCGACTCGGAGCCCAGGCGGGTCCCGCGCAGGTCCACCTGCTTGCAGCTGGCGCGGGTGAAGTCCACGCCGGTGAACTGGCACCCCGCGAACCGCACCCGCAGCAGCTTCGCCGAGCCGAAGTCGACGTCGCGCAGCACGCAGTCCTCGAAGACCACGTCGGTCAGCTTGCCGTCACGGAAGTTCACCGAGTCAAGCTTGCAGCCGCGCAGCAGCACCCGGCGCGTCACGCAGGAGAACGCCTGCACCCCGGCGAACACGCAGCCGCTGAACCAGACGTCGGTGAGCGAGGACTCGGCCACGTCGGTGGCCACCAGCCGGGTCTCGCCGAACCAGACGTCGGTCAGCCGCGCGCGGCGCAGCCGCGCGCCGTCGAACCCGGTGCCGCCGGTGAACGCGCACTCGGTGAACCGCGCACCACCCGCGTCGGCATCCGGGAACGAGGACCCGTCGAACCGTACCCGGTCGTAGTCGCCCTCGATCTCCAGGTCGGCGGTGGACGAGGTGAGCTGAGGTGCGTAGGGAAGATCATCGACGCTGCGTGGTGACTTCAAGCTGCCATTCCTAAACTAGGAGTCATGACGGATTCCGGTGCGACGGAGGCCAGCGACTTCAAACGACACGATCATGCTATGGCTGCGCCACGTGGAATCCGGGTGGTCCGTGCTTGATCAACGCAAATGACTTAAAGTCCATATTAAGTACCCCTTTTCACGCTCCAATGACGTAGCGGAGGTCGCCCCATGGGCCAAGCCGAACCTGAGGTTTCCACTACCGCCGGCCGGGTCCGGGGGCGGGTCGAGCACGGCAACGCGGTCTTCCGCGGCATCCCGTTCGCCCGGCCGCCGCTCGCAGACCTCCGGTTCCAGGCGCCGGTGCCCCCGGAGCCCTGGGACGGCGTGCGTGAGGCGACCGAGTTCGGTCCGCAGGCGCCCCAGATGGCCCTCCCGGGCACCCCCGGCGCCGCGGAGCCTCCGCAGGACACGACGGGCGAGTGGCTGACCGTCAACGTCTGGACCCCGGACGTCCATGCCAGGACGCTGCCGGTGATGGTCTGGATCCACGGCGGCGCCTACCTGTTCGGCTCGGGCGGCCCCGGCTACGACGGGACACCTTTCGCCAGCTCCGGCGCGGTGTTCGTGTCCTGCAACTACCGCCTTGGCATGGAGGGGTTCGGCCACATCGAGGGAGTTCCCGCCAACAGGGGGCTGCTCGACGCGGTTGCGGCGCTCACCTGGGTCAGGCAGAACATCGCGAGCTTCGGCGGCGACCCCGGCAACGTCACGGTCTTCGGCGAGTCGGCCGGAGCCGGCGTGATCTCCGCCCTGCTTGCCATGGACGCGGCGAAGGGCCTGTTCAGGCGGGCGATCGCGCAGTCCGTACCGGGGACCTTCTTCTCGGCGGCACTCGCGGGCACGATCACGGAAGCGGTCGCCGCCGTCGCCGGAATCCCCGCCAGCTACGAGGCGCTGAGCAGGACGGATCCGATGCGCCTGGTCGCCGCCCAGATGGACGTCAACACGCACATGAGGGAATACCTGAACTGGGGCCCGGTCCGGATCACCGACACCCCGTTCTCCCCTGTCGTCGACGGTGAGGTGCTGACGCGCACGCCGTGGCGTGCGCTGGTGGCCGGCGCGGCCCGCGACGTGGAACTGCTCACCGGCCACAACAGGGACGAGTACCGCCTGTTCATCGCCGTGCAGGGCCGCCTCGGCCGGATCACCGACGACCAGGCGAACACCGTGCTCGACTACTTCGCCCCCGCACCCGACGGCCCGGCCGGGTACCGGAAGGTGTACCAGAACGCGGACGCGGGCGGCCTGTTCGAGGTCGCGTTCTCCGACTGGCTGTTCCGCATGCCCACCCTGCACCTGGCGCAGGCGCACGCCATGTCCGGCGGCACCACTTACCTGTACGAGCTGACCGCGCAGGCCCCGATCGGGCCGTTCGGCGCGTGCCACGCGCTCGATGTCCCGCTTGTCTTCGGCGCCTACGGCGAGGGCATCAGCGCGATGCTGACCGGGACGGAACCGCCGGCCGACTTCGTCGCGCTCGGTGACCTGATGCGCCGCGAATGGCTGAGCTTCGCGGCCTCGGGCCGCCCCGGCTGGCTCCCTTACGGCACCGAGCACCGTACGACGCGCGTCTACGACCTCCAGCCAGACGTCCGCTCCTATCCGGAAGAAGCCTCGATGCACCTCTGGGAGCGGCACATGTTCGACGCCCTCGACCTGCCCGCCTGACACCAAAAACCAAAAAGGCCAGAACCCCCGACGAGGAACGCTGGCTGCCGGCCCTGGCCCCGCCCCCTGACCTGGAAGTCCGCTGAACCAGGAGGGCTGGCCAGAGCCGTTTCCCTCGCCACCGCCTTGATCCGCGGCCGCCCGCCCGGAAACCGAGGCCGATATTCCCCGGAACGGTGAAGTCAGCGGCCTGCTAGCTGGCGGCCAGCCGCTGCAGCGCGCCCCGGACAACCTGCGGGTCCGTTGTCTGCCAGAACGGTGGCAGGGACGCCCGCAGGTACTCCCCGTACCGCTTGGTGACCAGCCGCGGGTCGAGCACCGCGACGACGCCCCGGTCATCCATGGACCGCAGCAGCCGTCCCGCCCCCTGGGCGAGCAGCAGGGCGGCGTGGTTCGCGGACACCTCCATGAACCCCGAACCGCCGCGCGCGTCCGCGGCGCGGGTACGCGCCGAGGCGAGCGGATCGTCGGGCCGGGGGAACGGGATCCGGTCGATGACCACAAGTCGCAGCGAGGGCCCCGGCACGTCTACGCCCTGCCACAGGGACAGGGTTCCGAACAGGCAGGTGGGCTCGTCGGCCGCGAACTCCTTGACAAGCTGCATGGTGGAGTCGTCCCCCTGGCAGAGCACGGGGAAGGGCAGGCAGTCCCGCATCGCGGCGGCCGCCGCCTTGGCCGCCCGCATGGAGGAGAACAGCCCGAGCGTCCGACCGCCGGCCGCCTTGATGAGCTCCCACAGTTCGTCCAGGTACTCCGGCGGCAGCCCGTCCCTTGACGGCGGCGGCAGGTGTTTCGCGACGTAGAGGATGCCGCTGCGGCCATGCGCGAACGGGGAGCCGACGTCGATCCCTGTCCACTCGGTTCCCATGGCCGAGGAGTCCAGGCCCCACTGCCGCGCGAGCGGGCCGAACGACCCGCCGAGGGTCAGCGTGGCCGAGGTGAGCACGGCGGTCTTGTTCGCGAACAGGTGCTCCGCGAGGACCTCGCCGACCTCAAGCGGCGCGACGTGCAGTGACGCGGGCCGCGCACTGTCCGACCAGTCTTCTGGCCGCTCCAGCCAGACCACTTCCTCGCGCTCCGCGATGGGCTGGTCGAACGCGCTGATCATCCGGTCCGCGACGTGCTCGATCTCCTCCAGGCTTACCAGCGCGGTCTGCGCGGCGGTGACCTCCGCCAGGTCGGCTTCGTCGTCCTTGCTCCCGGCGATTTTCCTGACCTGCGTCCCGCAGCCCATGGCGGCGTCGCGGAGCGCGGCCAGCGTCGCGCCGAGGCCCTCGTCGAGATGGTCCATCCGGCCGGCCGGCATGGTGGCGAGCAACGGGGTGAGCGCGTTGCCCGCCTCGGACAGCCGTGCGATCTCCGCTTCCTCGGCCAGCCGCCCGGTGCGGCGCACCGCGAAGTCGATCGCGTACGCGGACAGCTCGCCACTGGCCACGGAGGTGACCCGGTCGACCAGTTCGTGCGCCTCGTCGATGATGACGATGCGGTGCTCGGGCAGGATGCCGCCCTCGCCGAGGGTGTCGATGGCGAGCAGCGCGTGGTTGGTCACCACGACGTCGGCTTCGGCCGCCGTCCGCCTGGCGCGCTCGGAGTAGCACTGGGGCCCGAAGGGACACCGGCCCGCTCCGAGGCATTCCCGCGCCGTCACAGCGACCTGGCGCCACGCCTGGTCGGGCACGCCCGGCACGATCTCGTCCCGGTCCCCGGAGGTAGTGGACGCGGCCCACTGGTGCAGGCGCTTGATGTGCGCGCCAAGCTGGCTCGCGGGGGCGTCGAACAGCGAGTCCTGCTCGTCCTCTGGCCCGTTGCGCAGCTTGTTGAGGCACAGGTAGTTGTTGCGGCCCTTGAGGATCGCGAATTCGGGTGTGCGCCCGAGTGGCTCCCGCAACGCGTCGGCGAGCCGGGGCAGGTCACGCTCGACGAGCTGGCGCTGCAGCGCGATGGTGGCGGTGGAGACGATCACCGGCCCGCGCCTGTCGGCGGCGAGCTGCATGGCGGGCACCAGGTAGGCCAGCGACTTTCCCGTCCCGGTACCGGCCTGCACGGCCAGGTGCGTGCCGTCGGTCACTGCCTCCCACACGGCCTGCGCCATGACGGTCTGCCCGGTCCGCTCCGACCCGCCGATGGCACTCACCGCGGTGGCGAGGAGGGCCTGAATCGTAGCGTCCTCGTCGGGGGAACTCGGGTGCGGGGGGCTCGCCTGAGAAGTACTGGCCACGAGCCAAGACGCTACTCTATGCGGGTGTCAATTTACGCCTTGGACGACGATGAGCCGGACATCGACGAACTGGCCTATGTCGCGCCCGATGCCGTAGTTATCGGACGGGTCGCGATTGGTCCCGAGGCCTCGATCTGGCCGGGGGCGGTACTGCGCGGCGATCACGGCTACATCACGATCGGCGCGCGCACGTCGGTGCAGGACGGCACGATCGTGCACTGCACCGCCAACTGGCCGACGATCATCGGCGACGACTGCGTGATCGGCCACAACGCGCACCTCGAGGGCTGCGTCATCGAGGCCGGCTGCCTGATCGGCTCCGGCTCGGTGACCCTGAACGGCGTGGTGGTCGGCAAGGGCTCGATCGTGGCTGCCGGAGCCGTGGTACCCGAGGGCCTCGCCGTCCCGCCAGGCTCCCTCGTCGCCGGCGTCCCGGCCACGATCAAGCGTTCGAACGTCGACACCACTTGGACCGAGGGTGCTGTCCAGACCTACATTGACACGGCAAGGCACCACAGGACGGGCCTGCGCCGCCTCCGCTGAGCGCAGTTAAACCGATCTTGAGTTCCTCGGCCGGATCGGGACCCGGGACAAGCAGGCGCTCCAGGATCGCCAGCTCACCCGGGGTCATCTCGGCGAGCCGCCGGACGAGCCTGATAATCACCCGGTCGGCGAGCTCGTCGTAGTCGACCGCGCCGGGGAAGGCGACGGAGACTGCGGGCAGGGCGGAATCCTGCGCTGCCGCCGCTTCGGCACCCCGCCGGGTGGCGGCCGGAGTCGACAGCGCGATCCGGTAGGTTCGCTTACCGCGCACCTCGCGGCGGATCAGGCCGTCGCGTTCCATGCCGGACAACAGCTGTGCGAAAGCCACGCTTGACCCTGGGTAACCGACGGCCGCGGCCAGCCGGGTACTCGCCATCCCGCCCCCGTCGGCGATCTCGGCGACGAGCGCAAGATGGGCGATGATCCTGTCTCTTGTCCCCACGGCCCGTCGCCTGACGGCCGTTCGTTCGCGAGAGGCGCGCGCGGCCCTCGATACTGCAACTGTTTCCCCCACCCGAGTTCTCCCTACCCATTCCCTGACGGCACCCACCAGCCGTCTTCATGATAGTAAGGCCTGACCAGCCAATATGCGTGGGAATGACGCTCTCACGTGCCGAGAGTACACAAAAGAGAAATTCCACTCTGAACCGGGAACGTTATCATTCCGAGCAGTTGATGTGAGACACGGCGGGTAGAAGATGCGCAGGCAGGTGGCGTGGCCGTCGTGCCTATCCGCCGGGCGGCCTGGGCGCGGCTACCATACCTAGGAAGTTCTAGGGTGCAGAAATCGCCCGGGGGACGACCCCCCGTAACCCCGGGGCGCGTCCGATGGGCAGAAACGATCGCCATATCGGACGCGCAGTGACCTCCCCAGAAGGGTGCCGTGGACGTCGACATCAGCCTCGACTACGGGCTCACGCTGCTGGCGGCGCTGCTGGTCGGCACCGGATTCGTGCTGCAGCAGTACGCTGCGCAGCGCGAGCCGGCCTCGCGGTTCCTGTCGCTGCGGCTGATCACGGACCTGCTCCGCCAGCCCCGCTGGCTGGCGGGCATCGGCTGCATGGTGGGCGGGCAGGTGCTCGCCGCCTGGTCCATCGGGCACCTGTCGCTCGGGTTCGTGGAACCGCTGCTTACCACGAACCTCGTCTTCGCGCTCGTCCTCGCCGTGCCGATCGCCAAGGCGAAGCTCAGGTTCTGGGAGGTCTTCGGCGCGCTCGTGCTGTGCACGGGCGTGGCGCTGCTGTCTGCGGCGCGGTCGGCGAAGCCGATCGGCCTGTCGTTCGGCTCTGTGTCGCACTGGCCAGCCGCCGCCGTGATCGCGGTCATCGCGTATGCCTGCGTGCACGCTGGGCGCCTGCACCACGGCCGGCTGCGGCCGATGCTGACCGGAGCGGGCGCGGGACTGGTCTTCGGCATCCAGGACGCGCTGACCAGGCAGACGCTTCAGATCCTCGACTCCAACGGCATCGGCGCGGTGTTCACCACCTGGGCGCCGTACGCGCTCGTCGGCGCGGGCGCGATCGGTATCTGGCTGATGCAGAGCGCGTTCAACTCCGGCCCGCTGCCGCTTTCGCTGCCCGCGATCTCGGCGGGGGAGCCCCTGGTCGGGATACTGCTCGGCGTGCTCGTCTTCGGCGACAGGATCCAGATCACGCCCGGGGAACTGGCGATGCAGATCGGCGGCATCGTCGCGCTGGTCGTCGGGGTAATCCTGGTCGGCCGTGCCCCGGCGCTTTCCCAGCTGCGCGGCTGGCCGCCGCCCGGGCTGACGCACATCACGGACAACCTGCCGACCCTGCCCACGCTGCCGACGCTGCCTGGCCGCACCGGCCGGACGGGCAGGCACGCGGACGAGGACGAGGATCTTGGCGTCGACGCGGACGAGCGCCCCGCGGGCGACGTGCGCCTGAACGGCCACGGACCGGCGGAACGAGGCCACGCACCCCGCGATGAGCCGGTCGATGAGCCGGCCGATCACCCGAAACCGTTAGCTGGCCGTTGAGGCCCGTTGAATTACACCGTGACCAGGCAAGATCCGGCAAGTAGTAGCCCAGAAACGGTCTGATCCGTAAGTAGACGGATTCCAGCACATGCACGATCCTGGACGCCGGATTCCGACACAAGCACGAAGCATCGAGCCGGACTTACACGCCGGCACGGGCACGCGAGACTAATTCAGCGGGCCCCTAGCGGGGGGCGCGTGCCGTCCAGGAGCTGGAGGTCGCGGAGCGGCCGCCGCGGGTGACGAACCGGTCAAGCGCGGTTCCGATGCCGGTCTCGTCGTTGAGCAGCTTCCTGATCGTGACGATCATGGTGGGCAGCGCCCAGAAGTCCCCGCACACCCACAGGATCGCGGCACCGATCTGCTGGTCGGCGAACGCCGGCAGGGTCACACCGGGGACGTTGTCGTATACGGGGTAGACCGAGTGGTTGGCGAAGATCGACAGCGACATCGCGATGAAGATCATCACGATGTTAGTGGCGAGCAGCGCCGCGGCCCGGCCGAGCAGCGGCATCCGCGACCTGAACGGCGGCGACGGTATGAACTGGAGCCAGAACAGCACGCCGGCCAGGAAGAACGACGAGTGCATCAGCCAGATGTGCACCACCTGGTTGTTCTCCGCGAGGTCGAACGCCACCGGGATGTGCCAGACCACCATCACCAGGTTGAACAGCACCACCGCGACGACCGGCCCGGTCAGGAACCGCCAGACCGCCCGCAGCGGCCGCGACCAGTCACCGGCCAGCACCGAGCGGGTCACCGCCTGCCCGGACCGGCCGGGCAGCGCGTCGAGCAGCGGCTGTCCCGGTGCGCCCGCCACGACGAGCGACGGGGCGGCGAACATCAGCAGCAGATGCTGCACCATGTGCACCATGAAGTAGGAGTCTGACCAGTAGTCGATCGGTGAGACGACCGCCAGCAGCAGGACAAGCAGGCCGGCGTAGAACCACAGCGACCTGATCCGCCGCTCCCGCGTCCGCTCCGGCCGCGACCGCTTGGCCAGCCGGTAGAGCCCGATCTCATGCCAGACGACCACGATCGCCACGAGGATGATGAACGGGTCGAACGACCAGTTATCGAGGATGTAGTCCATGCGGTCGCCCTTACTGTCGAGGTACTCAACTGCCGAACGCGATGCTCTCCTAGCTCGACGAGCCGTACTGAATCGGCACGTTGACCGTCTGGACCTTCGACCACACCGTCGCCTTGGGCGCCAGCTGCCACACGGTCAGCGTCGCCCCGGAGACGGCCAGGGCGTCGGTGGCGCCGTCCGGCCCCGCGGCGAGCACCACGGTCTTGGCCGGCGCCGGCGGCAGCAGCGTCCACTGCTGCCCCGGCCCGCTGACCGTCGCCGCCCGCGCGCCCGGCAGCAGCACCCACGCGCCGCCGAGTGCCAGCGTCCCCGACGCGATGACCGGGCCCGATACCGGCAGCGCGCCGGACGCGTTCCAGCCGGCCGGGGTCGTCGGCGTCTTGGGCGCGTACGCGTACCAGCCGAAGCCATCGGACAGCGCGGTCAGCCCGGCCTTGCCCTCGACCAGTGCCGTGCCGGAGGTCAGCCGTAGCAGCTGCCCCGACACCGGCAGGCTCTCGCGTTGCCACCCCGTGCCTGGGGAGTAGGAGAACAGCGCCGTTGTACCGCCGGTCCCGCAGGTGGCGCCCGCGAGTACCTGCGCGCCGCTCGTCCCGAACGAGACCGAGGTGACCCGGACGTCACCCGCGCATCCCTTGGCGGCGGCCGACGCCGCGATGGCGCCGGGCCTGGCGAGTACCGACCAGGTCGTCCCCGCGTTGGCGCTTGTCTCGACGGCTCCGTTCGTCAGCAGCGCGACGAGGCTGGTACCGGAGGCGGCGAAGGCGTCGGGCGAGGCCGCCACGGCCGCGTCGAGCGGCGGGCCCGCCGACCAGGAGGCGCCGCCGTTCGCCGTCGCCGCGAGCGGTGAGAACAGCAGGTCCTGGCTGGGCCGGAACGCGACGGTGAGCGAGCTCTCCCCGCCCGGCGAGACGACGAGCCCGCCGTTGGCCGCGACGCCGGGCGGCGTGACAAGCTTCCAGGACGCCGAGTTCCCTGACCGGACGAACACCTGCCAGAACGCGGGGTTGGCGGCCATTGGCAGCACCGCCCAGCTATCCGCGGGCGTGGAAAGCGACGTGGCCATCGAGACCGCCGCCGAACTCGCCGACGCCGCGGCCGACGAGGAGGCCGAGGAGGCCGAGGAGGACGCGGAGGACCCGCACGCGGCCAGCACCACGGCGGCCGTCAACGCCCCGGTGAACGTGACCGCCTTGGTCAGCACGCGATCGGCGCGGTTCACGACTGACCCATCGACTGCAGGACCGAGTTGGCGAGGAGGCCGGCGAACGACGATGTCGTCACGGCCGTGGCAGGACCGGGGTCCATGCTGATCTCCTGCTGCATTTGCCCGTCGGTGCCAATCACGAAGGCGATGTCGTTGTGCGCGGCCATGGCCCCGGCGGGCAGGTCCTCGACCTCGACACCGTACTGGTTCCAGATGGTCTTGAGCTGGTTCAGTGACCCGGTGAGGTACAGCCAGTTGGGCACCTGGCTGAGGTTCTCCTGGACGGTAAACGCCTTGGTGTACGCGGTGGACAGGTAAGTCGGGTTGGCGACGACCGCGACCAGTTCCGTGTCGCTCGCCTTACTCCCGAGCAGCGTGTCGGCCGACCGCATCTCCTGGGCGATGATCGGGCAGTCGGTGGTGCACACCGGGTCGAGGAAGGTCAGCAGCACGACTTTGCCGCGCAGGCTGGCCAGGGACACCTGCCGGCCGTCCTGGCTGGTCAGCGTGAAGCCCGGCGCAGCCTGGTTGAGCAGGCCGTTGGACCCGGCGATGGACTGCGCGACGATCGGGTCGGCGTTCTTATTGACGGAGGCGGCGGCCATCGGCGCGGCCCCCACGAGGATGACGCCGAGCGCGCCGACCCCGGCGACGACCCCGACGGGTGCCCGGGCGAACGCCCGCAGCAGTTCCGGCACCCGTCCGGGTCGCCGGGGTGCCCCGGCAGGCTCGGGGGTCTCTGCCTCCTGCTCCGGCGCGGGAGGGGGTGCGGGACCGTCCGTACCGTCTTCTCCTCCGGCGGCCGGCGTAGCCTCCTCCACCTGTGCCGGCACCCCGGCGATGTGCTCCGCCCGCGGCATCTCGGTGGTATCCCCGGCCGATGCTGGCATCTCCGTGGTGTCCCCGGCCGATGCTGGCATCTCGGTGGTGTCCCCGGCCGACGCCGGGCCACTCGCGGCCTGCTCCCCGTCGCCCGCGGAGGAATCAGAAGCTTCCGGCAGCGGCGCGCTGAGCACTACGGACGTTGCGGTTGTCCCGGCAGACTCGACGGCCGGGACGAGCACGGGTGCCGGGGCGGGGGCAAGCGCCAGATATCCCGCGGTGAACAGCAGGATGAACGGGATCATCGAGTTCGGATCGGTGCCAAGCCCGCCGAAGACACCCATGTCCTCGATGAGCACCCAGTCGGCGAGGCAGAATACGGCCCCGGCAATGACGACGATCCTGGCGAGCCGCGCGTCCGCGCGGACGGCCGCGGCGCACAGGCCGCCGCCGATCAGCACGAGGGCGATGACGGCGATCAGGTTGACCGCGAACCCGTGGCTGACCGTGAAGTTTCCGAACCCGGAGACGATCGCGTGGATCACCCGCGGCTCTGACGTGCTGGACATGGTCGCGATCATGCTGGTGAGTGACCCCAGCTGGCCACCCACCTTGCCCTGCCAGAAGCCGCGTCCCGGCCATGCCTGGAGCAGCGCCATGCCGAGGAAGAACGCGCCGGTGCCGCCGAGCAGCAAGCGGCCCATCCGCGGGCCGTCCCAGGCCCGCTCGGGGAGCGCGATGAGGGCCCCGGCCAGGACGTAGATGAGAACGGCGCCCGGCGCGCCGAACAGCACGCTCAGGCCGGGCGCGAATATCCCGCCGAACGACTCGCCGAAGGCCCAGACGACCAGCCCCCAGCCCACCCCGGCCAGGCCCGCGAGCCGGGCGGACCAGCCGCGCACCGCGACCAGCATCCACAGCCCGATGCCGACCTGGATCCACACCGACGCGGCGGCCGCGGTGATCGGGTGGTAGTCCCAGAGGTTCACGCCGAAGTTCACCAGGTGCTGCACCCAGCCGGGCGAGCCCGACGCCGTTGGCTTGATCACCTGGTCGGCGAGGCCACCTGGCATCTGTGGCTGTGCCTGGAGAAGCCCGTCGAACAGCCAGATGATGCCGAAGCCGATCCGCAGCAGCCGGCGGGCCCGGGGCTCGCGCCACACCCCGGCGCCCTCCGATGCGGAGTCCCTGGACATGGAGCCGGAGAACGCGGTCCGCGACGTGCCCCAGATCAGCAGCAGGAAGACAAAGATGAGCGCGACGATCATCCACTGATGCAACAGCGCTGACCGGAACGCGGACACAAGGACAGTGCTGCCCCCGCCCGGGTTCGAGATCATGCCAGGCATGCGGTCACCTTACCGAGGGAGAGTGCCCGCGCCCAGGCCACACGGACAAAAATGAACAAAATGTCATTTGCCGCAGGTCAGGTCTGCCCTGGATTGAGGAGGGCGGTCGTGAGGTGCGTGGTGCTAACGGGCCAGGATTCAGTCACGCGAGGCGGAATCGCGCCTCGCGCCGAGCCCCCAGATGGCGGCGCTGAACACGGTTATGCAGAATAGCAGGAACGTCACGATGTGCACGCCGGTGCAGTACTCGCAGACGTCCCCGATCTGGTAGAGCTCCGCGTAGATCAGGTACATCACGAAACCCATGCCCACGACCAGGGACGCGAGCCGGAGCAGCTGCACCTCGCGCGGCTGGCTGTCCCAGTCCCACCGGGACAGCACCGGAACCGGGACCACGCGCCCGCCGGACACTTCCCGGCGTTCGAAGCGCACCTTCCACGGCGAGAACAGCGGGACCGCGGCTACGTAGAACGCCAGGCCGAGTATGGCCACAGGGACGACGCCGAACACCATCGACTGCGGGCTGGTGATGACCGCGGTGCAGTTGAAAGTGCCACTGCCGCCGGTCGGGCAGCCGGCCAGGTGCGAGCCGTTGAAGTGCGCGTACGTCTCGTAGGCAGAGATCGCCAGGCCGACGATGGCGAGCGCGAAGGAGACGACGTGCAGCCACATCGGCTGCGCTGACGTCGACGGCTGCTCGGCCGCCAGTTCGGCGGCCGCGGACGGCCCGTCGAAGTCCTCGACGGCCCTGGCGGCCGGCCGGGTGACCGGCCGGCTCGTGGGCGTCGCGGAGACGGCCCCGGCCGTTCGGGCCGACCTGGAGGCCGAGCGGGTGGCGGGGCTGCCGCTCGCCGGCCGCTGCGGGCGGGCCTTTGAGTTTGCCATCGGGGACGTCTCCAGTGATCGCGCGGTGAAATCAGCCTAGCTGGCGAGGTTGGCTTCGAGCTTCTGGATGGTCGGGGTGCAGGCGGACGCCGGCTGGTTGCCGGTGAGCTTGCAGATGGCGGCGGTCATGTAGTTCGCGTTGCCGATCTCTGCCTGGCCGACGGACGAGTTCGGGTTGTTCATGTCGGCGGCCACCTGGGCCCAGCTCAGCCCTTGCAGCAGCTGCGGGCTGAGCGGGCTGAGGTTACCGACCTGCACGTACTTGTTGCCCATGTCGATGAACGGTATCGGGCTGCCGGTGCCGGTTCCCGGGTCGTACTGCGCGGCAAGGGCGGCCTGGGCGGATGTCGGGGTCTGCAGGGTGGTGTAACCGCCGGACCCGTTCGAGATGTTCGTGTACTGCTCGACCGGGACGAACGTGATGTAGTTGCTCGTGTACTTCGACCCGTAGAACGTGAAGCTCGGCGTGTTCGGGTACGCGTCGGTGCTCGACGAGTGCGTCGTCGTCAGGCCTGTGAAGGTGCCGAAGCGGGAAAGCGCGTTCACGATCGCCCAGCGCTGGGCGGCGCAGTACGGGCAGTACTCGCCGCCCATGAACAGCACCTCCGGCTTGCCGTTCGCGGTGAGCGCGGTGCCGTTAACGGTCGCGAAGTAGGACCCGAGGTTCGTGGCAGCGGACTGGACGTCGGCGCTCGTCGGGGCGGAGACGAACAGTCCCTTGTTGACCCCGCCGTCGCCTACCTTGTCGGTGACGCTGGTGGGCACGTCGGTCACCTGCTTGGTCACCGCGGCAAGGGCGGAACCGGTCGGGCCGCTGCTCGCGGCCGGCGTGCTCCCGCCGCTATTCAGCTTGACGAGGACGAGCGCGATGACCACGATCGCCACGACGAGGACAGACCCGCCGGCGATGTAGATCCGTTTGCGCTGCTCGGCGCGGCGCTGCGCCTCACGCTGCGCCGCGATGCGCGCGCGCCTGTCGAGGTCCTGCTTCGTCCTGCTGGCTTTGCCCATGGCCCTATCGTAGGGCGATTTACAAGGGTTCTGGCCGCCTTGAAGCTGAGAGATGGCTCTGGGTGAGCTGTTTTTTCGCTCTCCGCCGCGCACGCCTTGGCGGCCGTGATGTGCCGGCCCCCACGGTTGCAGTGAGGGGGAACCGTGGGG
>Ga0335073_10001234_pt1 | contig 34120 bp, 32 predicted proteins | sample Lox_Sample_22_FD_207093 | JGI IMG/M metagenome (GOLD analysis project Ga0335073, IMG submission 207093) | Soil microbial communities from Loxahatchee National Wildlife Refuge, Florida, United States - Lox_Sample_2.2 | ecosystem: Environmental > Terrestrial > Soil > Wetlands | place: USA... | reverse complement strand
CCGATTCATGACCACCTCCATTGAGCGAGCCCAGGTCGAAAGACTTCCTCACAACACGCGGGATTATAAGGCAGACCGCACTGTTGCGGTTCGGCGACATCCCGACCATACCCTCAGGACTGGACTTTCCAGGTCTATTCCCGATCAGATACAAGGATGCTCTTGGGCCTGTTCTGACCCACGAACTGCACGGTCGTTTCCGAGTCGCTCCGGGCGAGCCTCCTCGCGCCGCTGCAGAAAGTGCGGGGATTCGGGATGACGCATTCGATCCGGCGCAAGCCTCGCTTGCTGTCTGTATAGGGCTTGCCCATCCAAAGCTCCGGCTGCTCCACGGAGATTGAAGGGAAATCGGTGATCTGAGAAACCCGGCAGGGGGTCCAGGCCATGGGCCTCCCTGTCCCGCTCGGAGATGGTGTCTGTCGGATCAGGAACGCTTGCCTGACAAAAACAAGCCCGCATCTCGCGAAAAAGTGCGAGACGCGGGGCAGAGGTTTACGTCAATTTCAGGTTTGCTGTGGGTGCGGCCGGACTCAGCGATGTGGCGGCGCCTGAATCGGCTGAGCGCTCTTGCTCGAGGCAGTAGCGGAGTTGATGAGAACTGCCGTCATCGAGGCGTTATATGCCTCCGAGGCAAGGCCTTCGTTGTAGCAGAACAACTCGAAGGCGTCTCCGGCACTCACGGTAAATACGTCGGTGTTGCTGGACTGAGCATAAGCGCCGCCTGTTCCAGTGCCCCCGTAGTTGTTGGTAGTGCCAGTGTTCACGGTGGTGATGTAACAGAAAGCCGCGTCTCCGCTGGCAAGAAAAAACAACGTAGAAGCCGAGGCAAAATAGGTGCCGGCCGCGACCGGTGCAGTTTCGGCGACAAGCACTCCCGGATAACTAGTCAGGGTGACGCCGCCAGCATGGGCGGAATAGCCCACGGAGATTCCTGCAGGCCCCTGCGGGCCAGTGGGACCTTGAGCACCGGTGGCGCCTTTTGCACCCTTCGGCCCCTGCGGCCCGGCAGGGCCTTGCGGACCCTGAGGACCGGTCTGGTTCCATTGAATCTTGTGTTCAGTGGTCTTGCAGGACGTGCTTGCGGATACAATGCGGATGGCCCCGGTGGAATTGGTGACGCAGCCGTAATAAATCGTAGCCACGGGTTGGTCGGCGCCGGCGGGTGGTTGAGCAAACATCAGCAACGCGCCACAGGCGAGCAGAGCAAAGACACAAAGAAACACACTGAAGCGAAACATACGCCCTCCCAAAGATGTCTATTTTGTTGTGCAGTGCAGCTTGCCAGGAGGTTTGCTCGCCAGGTCCGATACCGGGACCAAAAAGATGTTGCGCTACCTTGACAGAAGCACATCAGCCTGTCAAGAAATGTTTCTGGTAGACCTTCGGCCTAATCTGAACGGGCTACTCTTCCGGATGCGGCATGAAACCGGAGAAAACGCCAACGCGCAACCGATTTCGGGAATGAAGCACTTGCGGCGCGGAGATTACCAGAGTCACCAGCAGCGATCACGCGGCGGCGAAAGATGCGCACCAAAGACTCGCGCTGACGAGAATTAAACCGGCGAGGCGGCAAATCCAGCGTATGATGAAGGAGATGCCTTATATCTCGGAACACCTCACCAGCCTGCGACAGGAAATTGCCGATTTACGAAACCTGAATGCCCGCATGAGCGAGAAAGGCGCGCACACTGCGCTCGACCAAACGGCGCTGGAACTGCGGACGAACCGCCTGCGCGAGATCAAGCAAGAGCTGTCACAGATGCTCAACCGTCCCAACGATCCAAAGGCATGGTGGGAACGGACGCGCAAGTCGCAGCAGACGACTTAAGGCCCTGCGCTTCTTGGTGGCCGCAGCTAAGGCCGTGCTTTTCCTAATCCATTTTCATTGAGCGTCTTTCGACGCGTCTCTCTGATCGTCGCTTCGATTCGGAGCGGGTACCTGCGCGGTGGAAAGGCGGCGGGCAGCGTCCGCGAGCGCGGCCTCGATCCCTTCGCCATTCAGGACGCCGCCTTGCGCCATGTCTTTGCTGCCGCCGCCGCGGCCGCCGAGCCGCGCCATCGTTTCTTTCATCAGTGATCCCATATCGAACAGCTGCTCCGCCGACTGAACCGACGGAGACCGCGCAAAGACCAGCGACGGTTGCGGCGAGGTCGTGGCGAGAAGGGCGATCGCATTGGGAGCTAGGCGGGCGAGTTTCTGCGCGAGCAGCTTCAACGAATTCATGTCGCGATCAGTGAACGTGCGGATGATGAGCTTGCGTCCGTTGACTTCGGGAGTTCCGGCGAGCAACGCCGCGGCTTGTGCGGCGGCGAGTTCTTCCTGCGATTGTTCGCACTGCTTGCGAAGAGAGCGAATTTCGTCGAGCGACTTGCGCACCTGCTGCTGCACATCGTAGATGTGGGCCGAGAAGAGGCCGGCGGCTTCGGTGAGGGTTGTGTAGTCACGGCGGGCGGTCGCGACGGCCCGCTGCCCGGCAACGAACTCGATGCGCCATCCCTGGCGGACTCTTTCGGCTTTGCGCAGCAGGATACAGCCGATCTCTCCGGTCTGGCGGACGTGCGTGCCTCCGCAGGCTGTCAAGTCGAAGTCGTGAATATCGATGAGACGCAACTGATCGCGCTCGGCGGGCGGAAGTTTGCGCAGGCCGAGGTTCGCTGCCTCGTCGCGCGAAACGAAGCGGATGTCGACTGGGCGATTCTCAAGGATGATGTCGTTGGCCAGCCGCTCGGCGGATTCGATCTGCTCTTTGGTCAGCGTGGGACTATCCAGATCAATCGAGCAATAGTCGTCGGCCATGTGAAACGAGACGGTGTGCATGTCGAACATCCGGATGAACGCAGCCGAGAGCACGTGCTGCCCGGAATGCTGCTGCATGTGATCGCGGCGGCGTGCGGCGTCGATCTGACCATGGACGCGGGTTCCCGGCTGCATGTTCTTGGTAGGGGCTTCGAGGTAGTGGACGACTTTGCCGTCTTCGGTGTCGGCGACTTCGGAAACTTTGAGCTGCACATCGCCAGCCGTGATCGTGCCGGTGTCGAAGACTTGTCCGCCGCTGGTGGGATAGAAGGCGGTGCGGTCGAGAATGACTGCGGGACGCGGGGATTCGGTAAGTTCGCGGACTTCGGCATCGAAGTCGTAGAGGAAAGAGTCGCGGTAGTAGAGGCGGTCGGTCATGGGAGACTCTTATTCTAACCACAGAGGTCAGGCAGGGGCATGGGACGAAGCTTGTAAGGCATTTCAAACGTAAGCGCCAGCGGCAGTCGAGTAAGGAGCACAATAAGCGCTGGCGTGCCGAACCATGAACGGTCGAATCGTCCTGTCCACCTTCACGGTGCGGACCTATTCTGCTTTGCCTTGCCGCGTGGATCAGGCTCTACTGGGCACCGCGAACCCAGAGGCACCCACTCGCATTACTTGCCCTCGGCATCGCTAGTGCGAACGCCTTCTTGGCGTGTGCCACGTTCTCGTATTATGCGTTAAGGCCGCTCTCTCATTTCCTGCCGCCTTGGCTAGACCCGGAAATCCTTCAGTTTGCCCTGTTGGTTCTGCTTGCCCCTATCGGCATGATCCTGGGTGTAGTGGCTGGCGTTCGAGGTGCTCCGAAGTGGCTGGTAGGCATCGTCGAGATAGCGTCGCTCCCGCTGCTTGTAGTCGGCATGATGGCCGGCAGCGCGGTTTGAACTTGAGTAACCGTTGAAAACTCACGACTGCACTCATTATCTCAGTAAGGCCCGATGATTCCGCCGATGTGGCGGGCTTTGGGTTTCGCTGATGATGGCGGCACTTTCAGATCCAACACATCGAGATATTTCAAGCCGTTGCCGGTGTTGAACAGGACAACCGTGTCTTCTGCCTTGAAGAATCCGTTCGCCAGCAGTTTGCGATAGGCAACAAGGCACGCTGCCCCTTCCGGCGCCGCGAAGATGCCTTCGACTTTGGCCCAGTGGCGCGTGGCGTCGAGGATTTCGTCGTCGGTGGCGCTGACCGCAGTTCCCTTGCTCTTCCTTAATATGTCCAGAATCAGATAGTCGCCGTAAGGCTTGGGAACGCGCAGACCGGAGGCGAGGGTGGCCGCGTTGGTCCACATTTCCGAAGACGTCCTGCCTTCATCCCATGCTTTAACAATGGGAGCACAACCGGAAGATTGTACGGCAATCATCTTGGGTCGCTCGGAACTAATCCAGCCCAGTGCTTCCATTTCCTCGAAGGCCTTCCACATACCGATTAAGCCGACGCCACCGCCTGTCGGGTAGATGATGCCGTGCGGCATTCTCCAGCCAAGCTGCTCAGCGACTTCGTAGCCCATGGTCTTTTTGCCTTCCACACGGTAAGGCTCTTTCGTGGTCGAGACATCGAACCATTTTTCTCTCTCCCACGCATCGGAATTCTTCAGCTCAGCGACTTTTTTCGCGCAGTCGCTGATGAGGCCGTCGACCAGCGTGACGTGAGCGCCGTAGTAGTCGCATTCTATGCGGTTGGCGGCGGGAACATCTTTGGGCATGAAGATATGAGCTTCGAGCCCCGCGGCAGCGGCGTAGGCGGCGAGAGCTCCGGCAGCGTTTCCAGCGGATGGAATCGCCAGTCTCTTCAGATTGAAGTGACGCGCCATGGTGACGCAGGCGGAAAGTCCGCGGGCCTTGAACGATCCGGTGGGATTGAGGCCCTCATCTTTGATGAAGACGTTAAGAAGTTCGCGGCTGGCAAGCATGGGCGTGAAGCCTTCTCCGAGAGAAACAGGATCGGCTTCGGGCAGCACGGCATCGTAGCGCCACATGGTGGGAGCGCGCCCGGCGAGGCGGGCAGAAGAGAAATTTCGTTTGATAGCGGCCAGATCGTAACGCGCGTAGAGAATGCCGCCGTCTTTGGGGCAGACGGATTGCGGACGATCGGCGGGATAGTGCTCGCCGCAGCGAGTGCATTCGAGATGAGTCAGCATAACGATGCTGAGTTTAGCAGAGCAGCAGTTGCCAGTATCCGCTAACCAGTTGTCAGTAGTCGGTTTTCATTCCGATTACTTTCCAGGATCCTGATGAGCGCTGGAAACCGGAGAATCGGCATTCGCCGCCACCTCTTCTTTTGCGGCCATGGCGGACTTGAAACCGCGGATGCTCTCGGCGAGGCCCTTGCCTAATTCCGGCAGTTTCCTGGGACCGAAAATGAGCAGAGCGAGTCCGAATATGACCACGAGGTGCATGGGCTGAAGCAGTCCTTCAAACATTGTTTTCCTCCGGTTGCAGAGATTGGAAAAAACGCGGGCGCCGTCAGTGCAGCACTTTGAAACACGGCGCCCGCCCCCTCAACCTCGATCGCTCGCGCAAAACGACCACTACGATCCGCGCTGCGCCGAATCGGCAGCTTCGGCCAGGGCGCTGACGACGTCGAAAAACTCGGTTGGCTGGCCGATGAAGAGCCCGTCGTCGGTGAAGGCCTTGACTGCGCCGGCCGCAACGTCGGTGGTCGCAGTCGGGCGGATAACGGAGCATCTGGGTAACGATGGGTTAATGAATTCGCAGGGCACAGGAAAGATCAGATTCGTCTGGAGAAGAGGATTATCAGTGGCATTGAAATCCGGGAACGTCAAACTGTTGGTCGGATCGGTGAAGGGCGCAATCGGGCCCTGCACGCCGTTGCCGGAAAAGTCGACCCACTCGAGAAAGTGAGCGATTTCGTCTCCGCCGATGCTGAGCACGATGCGAAGGACCTCAGCGTTATTCGCCTTCTGAGCCATCGCAGAATAGAGGCTGCTGCCGCCCTGTTCGATGAATCCGAAGTGGAAAGCGGCAGTGTTGGCGATCGCCTGAATGTGATTGGCCGGAGCGAAGTCTGAATTGTCGCGTGGGATGGCAGGAAGATCGACGAGACCGATCGCCTGCGCGAAGGTCGCGCCGAAATCAGGATTCTGCTTGCTGCGGTAGCGCGTGTACCAACTGGTGTCGACGGTGAGCTGCGTAAGATTCGTGAGACGGCCGATCTGCTTGGCGCCGGTGGCCTGACTGCTGGGCAGCGTCCTGAATTTGTCGAGATTGACGGGCGGCGCTCCCTTCAGCTTGAGATAAGCGTTGAGGAACGCGGCATGGCTCATTTCGTCGAGTGTGTTGCTGCTGATGTATTGCGAACCGTCGCTGTCAAGTTGCTGCAGTGCCAGCTGGTAAGGATTTTGCGTTCCCGAGGTGACGCCGCCGAGTTCCGCATATTGCTGCCATAGGTCGCTTTCGATTAGTTCGGCTGCCGCGAGGAAGCGGAGAATCGCAATGTCTCCTTTGGAAAGAGCGGCGGAGCCGGCTTGTTGCGCGAAAGCCGGAATTCCTTTCGCAAACAGGCCAGCGCTGGCCGCAACCGCCCCGGCGACGGCACTTTTTTTCATGAAGGACCGGCGATTGACGGTGGACGGCGACGCAGAGTCTAGTTGGGTTGTCGATTCACTAGCAGTGGAAGTCAGTGCGGCGGTTGCCTTGGTCATAGAGATGCGCTCCGAGTCGTTTCTGGAATTACGTTGGGCGATCGAGGCAGGGACTTCGACATCAACGTGAGTGGAGAATAGGGGCGCGCAAAAAGGCAGGTGTCACGAGGGAGTCAGAGAGTTGTCAAAGGTTGGTTTGGAGAGCGGGAGAGTTGAGCTTGGAGCGGTGAAGTACGAGCTGAGAGCCAGAAGCCATGAGATTGGGCTACCCCACTTCCCGCTACGGACGCGGGAAATGGGGAGGCTGACCTTAGTTCGTGGAGAAGTAGCCGTGAATGCTCGCACTCTGCAGCACATGGTCGGACATCGCGCGATAGAGCGTTTCGGCGTTTGCAGGAAAGTTGGGCGGCGAGGAGACGAGATTGAGATCGGTGTCCAGCGCGAATACGGTGAAAACATAATCGTGAATCAGAGGCGTTACGTTGTTCGGAGGACAAGGACCATCGTATTCGGCGCCCAGGTAGAAGTCGTTGAAAACTTGCTGGCCGTAACTGCTTCCGGCGACGCCGGCGTTCTCCGGTAGTTCTGTGGTCCTCGGAGAGATGTTGTACATGCCCCAATGCGTGAAGGCGGCGGTGACGTCGAACAGGGTCACGACGAAACTGCGCGTGCCGCGGGGAGGGTTCGTCCAGGAAAGTTCGGGGGATTGATCCCCGCCGCCGGAGATGTAGGTACAGTTGTTCGAGCCCAAAACCGTGCTGAGCGGCAGCTGGCCGCCATTGGTGAAGGTTGTGCTGGTGATGCTGAATTGGCGATGCCAATCCGTGTTGGCCGGCTGGTCCGATTGGTCACTCTGTTGCGCACGGACGCTTGCGAGAGAGGCCAGGGCGAGTGTTACGCAAACGAGAAATCTCTTCATAGGCTCTCCTTCATTGTGTGACAGATCTGAGTCACGAAATGCCAGGACGTACCGGTAGTTCAGGCCTTCCCGGCGTCTGCAAATTGTGTCCTGCCCTTGCGCGCAAAGCAACAGGTTTCGGGATTGGTCTTGAATTATTGCCGCGGGAATGTGAATTCCCCCGAGGGATCGCGTTCTTTTAGGGCTTTCACCTTGCCGTTGTCCATGACGAACTCAAAAATATCGTCGGCGAATTGCGGTGTACGGAATCGCAGCCCTTTGAGGGGAACGAGCGCATGCGGAGGAGCACCAGGGAATACGAGCGCAAGCCCTGCGCCGGGCTGATACACGACTTGGAACTTCACCTTAGCCGGAGTCAGATAGGTTCCGGCGAGACTCTGCAGCAGCTTCGCATCCAGAGTCGGGGGCCTGCGGGTAAAGACGACTTCGGCCTCATCCATGGAGGTCACGAGGCTGTCGACGTCGCCTTCAGGATTGGTGCGGAAGTTGATGGAGAAACGGCCGTACTGCTCGTCGTCGGGAGTGTCGAAACGGTCGTAGTGAAAATGGCTCAAGGGAAACTGGAATTGATGGAAGTGGAACTGAAGCTGACCTTCTTTGAGTCCGATGTTGAGGATGCCATAGGCGGGATTCTCATAGTCAGCGACGTAGTCCGCAAGAGCATGGGACGGCTTGGTATCGGGCACCCGGTCTCCGCCGGCTTTCGCACGCGCTTCGGTGCCCGCCTTCTTGTTGGCCAGACGCTGCTCGAGACGGCGCTTGTTCCACGGCGTCTGATCCATGCCAAGGAGCCGTTCATAGACGTTGTAGCTGATCACGTTATACAGAGGAGCGCTGTGATCGCTGATGACGAGGACGATCACTCCGATGTGATCGTTGGGCATGAAGGAAATCTGTGAGTGAAAACCTGGAAGATCGCCGCCGTGAAAGGTGAGGAGATGGCCGCGGTAAGCCGCGGTTTCTCGCCCCATGCCGTAGGCGGGATTGAGGAGTTCCCAGAATCCCTGAGACTCCCCGAGCGAGTTGGGTAATCCGATGGCGGGTTGGAGCGTGGCTTTCAGTACACTGGCGGGCAGAACTTGCTTACCGTTGTACTTGCCGTCGTTCATCAGTGCGATAAGCCAATGCGAGATATCGTTCAGGTTGGAAATGATGGCGCCGGCTGGAGCAACGCCTTGGGTGTCTTCGTAGTAAGGAATCCTGTAGAGCTCGAAGGAATCGCGTTTCTCGCGGAACGGCACTCCGTGATCGGGATGCTGCAGCATGTCGGAGATGGTGTAGACGGTGCTGTTCATGTCGAGCGGGGCGAGGATACGGTCGTGGACGAACTGTTCCCAGGGGACGCCGGACTTCAATTCAATGATCTGGCCGACGGCGGCGAACATGAGGTTGTTGTAGAGAAAGGTCTCGCGCATCGGCTGTTCGGGCTCGAGGAATCTCAGCTTGTCAAACAGTTCTTTGCGGGTGAAATCGGATTTGAACCAAATCAGGTCGTGGCGCGTGACGCCTGTGCGGTGCGAGAGCATGTCGCGAAGCGTGACATTATTGTTGAGCTGATCGTTGTAGAAATCGATGGTGGGCACTGACTCGCGGATGGGCTTATCCCAGGTCAGCTTGCCTTCTTCAACCAGCATGCCAGCAGAGACGGCGGTGAACAATTTTGAATTGGAAGCGATCTGGACCAGCGTCTCGGGAGTAAAGGGCAGCTTTTTCTCGTAGTCGCGATAGCCGTATCCCTTCGCGAAAACCAGTTTGTCATTTACCACTACACCGACGCCGATTCCGGGAGTGTTCCAATCTTTCAACGTTTGTTCCATGTAGGCGTCGAAGCCCTGGAGTCTGCTGGAGATGTCGGAGTCCTGGGCGAACGCCGCGAGGCAGAATGCGGCCTGGACGACGAGCACGGCGACGACGATGAAGCGTGGAGAACGCAGCAATGCGCCATTAGTCATAAGAATCTCCTTCCTTCCTCGCACAGACGAGCAAGATTCGATAGCTGGACTGGAAGGCGCAGACATTGTACTCCGGCGGGCGCGCACCGTAAGGGGGGCCTTGCACGGTGCAATCCCGAATACCGGAAAACGGCGGCATACGGGTATAATCGGCGCCACACATGTCACTGACAGCTGGAACAAAACTTGGGCCGTACGAAATTCAATCGCTCGTCGGTTCGGGCGGAATGGGCGAGGTCTACCGCGCGAAAGATTCGCGGCTCAACCGAACCGTGGCGATCAAAGTGCTGCCGGCTTCGTTCTCGGCCGATCGCGAACGGCTGCAGCGGTTTTCGCAGGAAGCGCGGGCAGCCGCGGCGCTGAACCATCCCAATATCCTCTCCATCTTCGACATTGGCGAGGAGCAGGGCGCGCCTTATGTCGTGTCGGAATTGCTGGAGGGCGAGACGCTGCGCGAACGGCTGCGGAGTGGGCCGCTGCCGGTGCGGAAGGTGATCGACTACGCGACGCAGGCGGCGCGAGGACTGGCGGCCGCGCATGAAAAAGGTATCGTGCACCGCGACCTGAAGCCGGAAAATCTGTTTCTGACCAACGATGGACGGGTGAAGATTCTGGATTTCGGGTTGGCGAAACTGACGAGGCCGGAGGACCACGACGGGAGCGGAGACGCGCCGACCGTCCAGATGGCCACCGAAGCGGGTGTGGTGATGGGGACGGCGGGATATATGTCCCCGGAGCAGGTGCGCGGAAAGCCGGCGGATAATCGCTCCGACATTTTTGCATTTGGAGCGATCCTCTACGAGATGGTTTCAGGCAAGCGGGCCTTTCATGGAGAGACCGCAGCCGACACGATGAGCGCGATCTTGAAAGAAGAAGCGCCGGAACTTTCGGAGACAGCACGCAATGTGCCTCCGGGGCTGGAACGAATTGTGCGGCACTGCCTGGAGAAGCATCCGCAGCAGAGATTCCAGTCGGCGGGAGACCTGGCGTTTGATCTGGACGCGCTTACTGAGATTTCCACGAGCAGCAAGTCGGGGGCGCAGGCGGCGGTGCAACAGGTGCGAACCGCGAGTTCGCGCCGTAGGTTGGAAGTTGCGGCGGGAGTAATTGTGATCGCGGCAGCGATGCTTGGCCTGGGGTGGTGGCTCGGACGCGGCGGCGAAGCTACCGCTCCGCCGGAATATCAACAGATCACATTTCGCACGGGATCGATTGGCAACGCACGCTTCACCCCGGACGGCAGTATCGTCTACAGCGCGTCGTGGGACGGCGGCGACAATCAGTTGTACCTGGCGCGCACCGATGAGAATGGCGCGCGAGAGCTCGGACTGAAGGATGCGGAGCTTCTGTCGATCTCGAAGAGCGGAGAGCTGGCGATCCGGCTGAACACTATTGGCTTCGCCGGTTATGCCCGCGCGGGAACGCTGGCCAGGGTTCCGCTCAGCGGGGGCACCCCGCGCGAGGTGCTGGATAACGTGCAGGACGCGGACTGGGCTGCGGACGGACAAAACATGGCGGTGGTGCGCCGCGTGCCGGAGAATCATCACTGGCGCTTGGAATATCCCGTTGGGCATGTATTGTTCGACAGCATTAACTGGATCAGCCATCCGAAAATCTCGCCCGACGGCAGGAGGGTGGCGTTCGCGGACCACGAGAACACCGGAGGCGACGACGAAGGTTCGCTGGCGGTGATTGATCCCGATGGACATGAGAGGAAACTCTCGTCAGGCTGGGTCTCGTTGCAGGGAATCGTATGGTCGCCGGCGGGCGGTGAAATATGGTTCACGGCTACGCGCAGCGGCAGCGCGCAAAACCTGCGTGGAGTGACTTTGTCGGGCAAGCTGCGTACGATCACGAACGTTCCGGGAGGCATGTGGCTTGAGGACATGCGAAACGGAGTCGCGCTCACCATTACGAATCAGCAGCGCATCGGAATCCGCGGCCTGGCGCCGGGCGGCAACGAGGAACATGAGTTGGGCTGGTTCGGATGGTCCATCCTCAGAGACGTTAGCCGGGATGGCAGAAAGATTCTGTTCGAGGAACAAGGCGAAGGCGGAGGCTCCGCCTACACTGTATTCTTGCGTGACACCGACGGCTCTCCTCCAGTGCGGATCGGCGATGGCGCAGGCGCAGCCATCTCGCCTGATGGAAAATGGGTGATCACGAAACCGGCCAAAGAGGGCAACCTTAGCATGGTGCCGACCGGCGCGGGCGAGTCGCGGCAGATTACTCATGACAACATCAGCTATGGCGAAGTGCGCTACCTGGCGGATGGTAAGCAATTGCTGGCCAGTGGAATTGAGCCTGGTCATGGAGCACGGGATTATCTAATCGACCTCAACACGGGCAACTCCAAGCCGATCACACCGGAAGGCATCACCGGTTATCATCTGTCCCCGGACGGTCGCAACCTGGCGGTGTACGGATCCGACGGGAAACTGGCCATCTGGCCGATGGACGGAAGCGGCCTTCGCGCCATCCCCGGTCTTGCGGCGAGCTACTACACCACCGGGTGGACCCCGGATGGAACCTCGCTTTATGTCCTCTCCAGTCTGCAGCGCGAAACGACGGCCAAGGTTTTCCGTGTCAACGTTACGACAGGAAAATTGGAATATTGGAAAACGTTCGGCGAAACGATCCACGCGGGCGTGACGGCGGTGGCCGGACCGCAGTTCTCCAGTGACGGCAGCGCCTATGCATATATCTATGTTCAGGTGCTGTCGGAGGCATACGTCGTGAAGGGACTGAAGTAGAGCGCCGAAATCTGCCTGGCCGAGTTCCGGTGTCAGCGCGGATGGGAAAACATTTTGCTGTTCTTGCGGTCCTTCTTGATCATCTTGTTTTGCGCCTTGCGTTGCGCCTTGGCGTACTTCTTCTGGGCCTTCCGTTGTTTCTTCTCAGCTTTGCGCTCGGAACGAGCTTGAGAGTTAGTGCGGGCGTAAGCGGCCACGGGAACAAAGCAACCAACGCTCAAGATGGAAAGAAGAACGATCGCACCAAGTCTCTTCATAAGTCCACCGGGGAATCTTGGAATATTCTACCGCAAGGTCCACTCCAGCAACCGTTCGTCAAGCATGCCTTTGGTGACGGGAGTCACTGAAAGTGCGTCCCCTTTTCTGGCCGAATAGGACCGTTCTCATCCCGCAGTAGCGCGGCAGTGCGTGGGCCACCATTCGGAATCGAGGTGAGAACCTGAAGAGGTGGATATGACGCATCTGAGACGTTTGTTGTTATGCGGCTTCTTGATTCTTCTTTGTCTGCCGGCGTTTGGACAGCAGACCGACATTAACCGTTACACACTCTTTACCGGATTCGATTACCTGATCAGCCCCGCGCGCAACCTGACGGAGCGCGGCTTCGAAAGCGATTTCGGAGTCACCGTAAAACCGTGGTTAGGTTTGGGCGGAGATTTCGGCGCGATGGGTAGCGATGTAATCAGCGGCGCCGGGGATATCAATGGAGCCGAGACGGTCTATGCGCCGATTGTGAACGCGTCGGGACTGGTCCCCGGTGGCGCAAGTGCGATCAGCGTGCCCTTCAAATCGACCACTTACACATTTGCGGCGGGCCCGCAGATCTACATCCGCAAGTGGGAAAAGGTCACTTTCCTGATCCGGCCAGGTTTGGGCGGAATGCATGAGTCGGCTGATATCAATTTCCCGCCCGATCTCGCGCCGCTGTTCGAAGCGCTCCATCTCGCGATCCCTAACTCGCACCAGAACGACACCGAGTTGTTCGTTGGATTGGGCGGCGGGTTTGACGTCAACGTGACGCGGAAGTTTGGCATGCGATTCGCGGCAGACTGGGTGAACACGCATCTGTTCTCCAACCTGCTCGTACCGAGGCAAAACTATGTCCGCTTCTCGGTCGGTCCCACTTTCCGCTGGGGCCATTTGAAATAAGCAGGTCGCCGAAACCCGTCGGGCTGAAAGAGAGCGAGAGATTCTCTGTTTTCTTCGGGCGGTCGATTCTCCACCTAAAAAGCTGACGGCTAAGGTTAGATTCTCGTCATCCACTCCCTGCGCGGATATGCACACAGATCGATACACTGACAAAAAATGTCATTTTCCCATCAAAAGAGTGCTTCGCGGTCGGCCCTAACCGCCGATGTTACGGAGGTGCGTTATTGAAAAGACAGCAGTTAGAGCTGTGACCTGAGTGCTGTTGTGGACCGCAACAATGGCCCGTCATGTGCGATCAATTGTGTGGGTCCAATGCAGAGACCTGCGGGGTTTGTTGAAATTTTGTTCCCGACGTCCGAGTTTTCGTCGCGGAGGACGAATCTTCCATGGGGAAGCAAAAAGGATTCTCACTGATCGAACTGCTGATCGTCGTGGCGATTATTCTGATTATCGCCGCCATCGCGATTCCGAGCTTGCTGCGCGCGCGTATGTCCGCGAATGAATCGTCTGCAGTGGCTTCGGTTCGTACCATCAACACCGGCATGATCACCTATAACTCCACGTATCCGACGGTGGGCTTTGCCGCCACGCTGGCCACGCTGGGGCCAAACGCGAACCCGTGCACCGCGACTTCGACCAACGCTTGCTTGATTGACAGCGTGCTGGCTTCGGGGACAAAGAGCGGTTACACATTCCTGGCTGTCGGCTCGGGTGGTCCACCCGCCAATCAGTACTACATCACCGCGGTTCCGTTTGTTCTGAATGAGACGGGCACGCGTAGCTTCTGCTCTTATGCAGATGCGGTGGTTCGGGTGCAGCCCACGGGCGCAGCCATCGGCAGTTCGGCTACTTGCCAGGCTCTCACTCCGCTCACCCAATAAATCTTCGATTTTGGCGAAGTACTCGGGGGAGGGTACGAGCCAAGGGAGCGGCGAACGCGAGTTCGCTGCTCTTTTTTTTATTGCAGGACTCTAATTTGTCTTCAGTTCGCGCAGGACGAGCTTGCCGTTTAGTCCGCCGATGATGGCGCCGACAACCATAGCGGCGACGAGAGTATAGCCAACCTCAATAACGAACAGATCACGCGAGAAGCCGAGCATCGAGGGCAGAGTCACGAGAAATAGTGCGGCCCAGAGCAGGAAGGAAGAGAGAACTCCGTGCCACATGCTTCGCCGGGAAAGCCACGTCTGCAGCCAGGCCACGCCGTAAGCGAACAGCAGGCAGGCGGCCGCACTCAGCAGGTGTGGCGAATACCACAAGACAATCTGTTTTAGTTGAGACGGGGTGAGGCCGAGGGCAGCCATCCATCGAGCGCGGAACAGGAACTGCGAATGCCATATCATCCCGATATACCAGGCGGCGAAAGCAGCCAGCAGAACGGGAAGATGATAGATCTGACGGTGCGCTTTGGGAAAGTGAACCTCGTTTTCCTTGTAGGGCTCATTCCGCAGAGCCTCCGGCAGACATTGTTGTCCGCAGTCGATGCGCGCGGGCCAGCGTGTGCAATCGGCGATTCGAAACTCAGGTGTGCCACGAAGTGCGGCGCTGGCGGCGTGCGCGGCGTCGATGGTGACGCCGACTGCGCAACTTGTCTCCGGACAGGTTACCGCCCGCGGCTCGGAATACCGCTTGTAGGTTTCGCGTTCCCAAAGGACTGGCAAAAGAACAACAACCAGAGCAATGCAGAACAGGATGAGAAGGAACCCCAGCAGTAGCAGCATGACCCACCTCCCAAAGGCGATGGACGTCAGATAAGCGCGTCGTTCTTTTCTTTCGACTTCTGAGGCAATGGTAGAGCGCGAGTACTGCCGAGTCTGTGAGTGGGATCACGTTGCCTGCAAAGCAGATCGGCGCGTTGCTTTGGCAGTGGAGCGGTTTCGGTTAGTATCAGATGTCCGAATTTCCAGAGGAGAACGGGAATGGGCAAGTTCGTGTTTGGTGTGATCCTAGGTCTGATAGCAGTTCCAGCAATGGTTTATCTGTATTTCGCGACGGGGCTTGCGCCGGTAGCGACCACGGCCCCTCCGATGCCGTTTGAGAAAATGCTCGCACGCATGGCTTTGCACTCGCGTCTGGACAAGGAGATGCCGAAATCAATTCCAGTCGCCGCGGACGACGCGGCCTATGCGGCCGGCGCGCAAATTTATAAGGATAACTGTGCGGTGTGCCATGGTCTACCTGGCCAGCCCGAGAGCGCAATTGCGAAGGGCATGTTTCCGCGGCCTCCAGCGCTGATGGAAGGAACCGGAGTCACGGACGATCCTGCGGCAGAGACCTATTGGAAAGTCGATGGCGGGCTTCGCATGACGGGAATGCCGGGATTTCAGAAATCATTGTCGACCACGCAGATGTGGCAGGTGAGTCTGTTGCTGGCGAATGCCGACAAACTTCCGAAGCCGGTAAAAGACAGCCTCAGCGGCACGACAATGGCCACTCCGGTCGGCGACGGCGTGAAGAAGTAGCGCCACGCGGGACGAGCTTTCGCTCAATGTATTGTCAGGAGTTCTTAGGCGCGAGTTGTCCTCATTTCTCTTTGTTTAGTTCGTTTGTGCCTCTGGCGGTGCTGGTCGGGCGGTCGCGAGATCGCGTTCAGTCGCTTGCTATAGTGCGATTTTACAATGGGATCATTCTTGTTTTTTGCATTTTCGTGGTGGGGAATCCTGCTGCGGGTGGTGGCGATCGTCCATTTCATCGGGCGACGTCCTAACTTCTTTTGGATTTGGGTGATCCTGTTTCACTGGGTGGGGGCGCTGGTTTATATCGTGGTCGAAGTCATTCCGGACGCGGGGTTGCTGCGAAGTTCATTTCAAGTTTTCCCGCGGCGGCGGCGAATTGACGAACTCCGCCGGGAGATCCTCGACAATCCTTCGGCGGGAAATTACGAGGAACTGGGATTGCTGTATCTGGATGACGGCAGTTTCGCACAGGCGCGAGCGGCATACGACAAGGCGATTTCTTCGCGGACAGATCATGTTGATCCGTTTTACCGGCGGGGAGTGGCGGAAATCGAGTTGGGGGATTTTGCCGCGGCGCTGCCGGATCTGGAGCGGACAGTCAGCACCGATCGGGATTACGATTTTCATCGCGCCAAAGGACTGCTGGCCTGGGCCTACGCACAGACCGGACAGCCGCAAAAGGCCGACCCGCTGTTTCGGGAAGCGACGCGTATCTCCACAATCTCTGAAACCTATTACAACTACGCGCTATTTCTGCAATCGCAAGGACGTCTGGCTGAGGCGCGCGAGTGGGCACAAAAAATTCTCGACAAGAAGCCAACCATGCCCGGATACTTGCGGCGGCGGGAGCGGCCCTGGTTCCGCAAAGCAAATGCGCTGCTGGCGCGAATGCCGGTGGAGTAACTGGGCCTCGGGCGCGTCGTGCGGTTGTCAGCTCTGTTGATTCGAGGAAAAGCGGATTGGAGTATCGGGGTCGTCCGCGATCTTCGCTTCCCGCTTCTCGAGTTCAGCTTGTCGAAAGCGGTTGGCGTGCGCCGGATCGGTTCCCGGGGCCAGACTGGTTTTTTCGAAGAAATATCGCCAGCCTTCGTGGCGGTCCGCCGGGCTTTGGCAGGCCTCGAATTTGTGCTGGGCCGACTCAGCGTTCTGCTTGCCCTTGACGACTTCGACCACTCCGTCGGAGCGGTAGGTCCGGATGTTGTGCCGGATGATGGCGTAGGACGCGTTGAGGTCGTCGCGTGTCAGAATGAGTCCATTCCCGGAATGCCTTTTCTATTGTGCCTGATATAGGGCGTGCGATTCAAATGCCATGAGGACCCTTGCACGCAGAAAAGAGGCGATCTCAATAGACTCGCCTCTTCAAGATCCGTCGCCTTAGAGTGCCTGAACGTTTTCCGCTTGCCAGCCCTTCGGTCCCTTGGTTACATCGAACTGTACCGTCTGACCCTCCTGCAGGCTCTTGAAGCCGCCCGCCTGGATCGCCGAGAAATGCACAAAAACGTCTTCGCCATTCTGACGGCTGATAAAGCCGTAGCCTTTGGCGTCGTTGAACCACTTCACTGTTCCTTGTTCTGCCATGTTGATAGATGTTCCTTTGTCGATTGATTTACGCTTGAGGGATTCGGAGGTACTGAGGCAAGTTACTGGCTGTCAAGGCGAGAACTGCTCACGACCGATTCAGTCTAACGTACAGGTCGATGCTACACGCGATACTCACAATTAGCAATCTGATTCCGACAACCTCCGAAACGGCAACAGTCGTAGACCGCGGCTTGCTCTTTGCCGCCGACTGAGTCCTTCGATACTTCAGCGGAGGCCTGCGATACAAGATATACTGTAAGTACTTAACCTCGAAGATACGCCGCCGAACATTCCGCGCCTTCGCGATTGAGGGATCGAGAGGCGTCTCTTTGACACGGCAGTTTCCGCTGAGCCAGTCTTTCCACGCTACCACCGGGTGTCGCAACAGGCTTGCGCTTTGACGCGTCTTATCACGCTCATTGCGACGGCAGCGCTGGTAGCTGTCGTCTTGTTTCACTCTCCGCCTGATTACAGGATGGCAGTCTGCATCGGCGTGTCCGTGGCAATGCTCGCACGAAAAAGTTGTGAGGCGTCGGCGTCGCGCCTCAACATTTGTACGATTGGAGCTCGTTATGTCCGCAATGAACGGTAACAAGTCTAGATTTCATCGCGAGCGCAAGCAGAAGATCGCTCGACGGAAACGAACCAGGAAGCTACTGAGTTCCGCAATGAAACGAGGAAAATCGGCGGACGCTTCCGGCGCCCGGCAGTGGTCGCCATCGGCCTGAATACCCTCGATTCTCCGCTGTCGCCTCGCACGCTCAGTGACATGAAGAAGAACAAGTCCACCGTCGACGATTTCATTGGAAAGGAAATATCATGAAGAACCTTTACGTAGGTAATCTCCCCCACAGCACAACCGAAGCGGAACTGCGAAATGTCTTTGAGGCGCACGGCGCGGTTGAAAAAGTGAGCCTGGTGACGGACCGGGAAACCGGCCGCTCGCGAGGATTTGCGTTTGTCGAGATGACGGATGCGAGCGAAGCGGACAAGGCAATCGCAGCGCTGAATGGAACGGAACTAGGTGGACGCTCTTTGACGATCAACGAAGCCAAGCCAAAGGCCGATCGCCCAAGAGGGGGCGGCCAGCGTTTTGGGGGCGGAGGCGGCCGTGGTCGCGACGACTACCGGGGGCATCCACGCCAGCCGCGCGAACCGCGCTGGTAGACACCGGCCTGCAGTGAACACGAAAGTTTTTCGGGGGACCAGTATGCCACGAGGCAGATCGACATTTACGAAGCGCCAGAGAGAGCAGACACGACAACAGAGGCAGCGAGACAAAGCCGAACGCAGAAGTCAACGCAAACAGGATAAGCCGGAACCCGCCCAGGCAGATGATCTGGATGAACTCAGAGAGAACGCTCAGGCTCAGGCAGCCCTGTTCCAAATGGACTACGACCACTCGTCCAGCGCGGAACCATTTCTTACCCACAAGAAGACGATCGACTAACCTGACAGCAATCGGACTGGTGTGGCCGCGCCCTAACCCTGGGCGCGCTGGACACGGCGTCTCTGCCGGAAGCGGATGGTAAAATCACGAATGGTGACGAGCTCCAAGTCTTCCATTCGGCTGCTGGCAACGGATATCGACGGCACGCTGCTCAATCCACACTTTCAAATTTCTAACGGTGATCTGGCGGCCTTACGCCGGGCGCATGCGGCAGGTATCGAAATTGTGCTGGTCACCGGGCGGCGGCACACGTTCGCCTTGCCGATTGCGAAACAGCTGGGATTCGATTTGTGGCTCATTAGTTCGAACGGGGCCGTGACGCGGTCGCTGACGGGAGAGACGTTTCATCGCGATCTGATGCCGGCGGAAACCTGCCTGCAACTCTGCCGGGCGATGCAAGAATTCCGGGGCAACACCGTTCTGACCTTTGACACCGAAACAAAAGGCGCGATCGTGCTCGAGCGGTTGGATGAACTGGGGGCGAGCATTCGGCGATGGCTGGAGAAGAATATGGAGTTCATCGAATTCATCGTGCCTCTTGAGAACGCTCTTGGGAAAGATCCCGTTCAAGCCATGTTTTGCGGCACAATGGCGCGCATGAGCGAGGCGCTGCGGTCGCTTGCCAACGTGGGAATGGCCGGGAAGGTAACCATCCTGCGGACGGAATATCCGGCGAGGGATTTGTCGATGATTGATGTGCTGAATGCTGGATGTTCAAAAGGGCGTGCGCTGGAGCGTTGGTCGGCACATCGAGGTTACCGGCGCGAAGAGGTCATGGCCGTCGGTGACAATCACAATGATGTGGAGATGCTTGAGTTTGCCGGCCATCCGGTTATCATGGGGAATGCGTGCGCCGAATTGCTGGGCCGCGGCTGGAGAGTAACGCGAGGCAATGATGACTGCGGGGTGGCGGCGGCGCTGGACGAGGTCGTCGTTGGCCCTTAGTTAGAAATCGTCGTTTGTAATTAGCGAAGACGTTAAAGATGGGGAAGTCACGCTCAAATCTGGTCTCGGTCAGCCTCATCGCAGTGCTAGCGGTGGCGACGCTTCCCTGCTTTGCCGCTGAGGTTGCGGTCCTGAAGAACGGCTTTTCGATTCGCCATGAACGGAGAGAAGTCGTGGGCCAAGTCACACGCCTCTATGTGAGCCCGGATGGTTCGAGTTACGTCGATGTGCCGACCGCAGACATCGAACATTTTGAAACGGCGCCGGAATTGCCGGTTTCGTCGGCTTCGGCCTCCACAGAGGCTCGCGCGAATGGCGTGAAAAGAAGTGCAACCGGGTTTCCGGTCCAACCACAGCCTGCCTTGGATGAGGTGGTCAACGCCGCCAGCGGGCGTTACCGCCTCGATCCCGACCTTGTGAACAGCGTGATCAAGGCGGAAAGCGGATTCAATGTGCGGGCCGTTTCACCAAAGGGAGCTCAGGGATTGATGCAGCTGATGCCAGGAACAGCGTCGCAACTGGGCGTGCCGAACACCTTCGATCCGCAGGCGAATGTGGAAGGCGGAACGAGGTATCTGCGGGAGCTACTGGAGAGATACAACTTTGACCTGGTGAAAGCTCTGGCTGCGTACAATGCCGGACCACAACGAGTCGAACAGTTCGGCGGAGTGCCTCCTTACTATGAGACGCGAGCCTATGTGGCACGAGTCGTAAGGGATTTTAATAAAAAGAAAACGGCACAAGAGAAAGCAGCGGTTTCGCAGAAAACATCCGCGAAACCAACGGCTGCAAAGATGACCCGCCCCCTCGCGAGCAGGCCACAGGGCACTTCCATGACTCAGGCGACAGTCAACTCGGGTCAACCTGCAAACTGAAGGTCGACGTCCCGGCTGCGCGCAGCGGCAACAGCGCCCCCTCCATCTCACATTCGACCTCATAACGGTTTGACCCCCGCGACTTGCTCATTTACCTTTGGAGTTGCCGTTTCGCACTTTTTCGCGTTGCGAGGGCTGCGGCCCGAAGTTTCCTCCCTTCATGGATAAAAAGCGCATTCTGGCCACCACGGTGGTGTTCCTCATCCTGGCGTTTCTCTTTTATCTGCAATACCGACATTGGCGGACCTTCGACTGGGGAACGTTCTGGAGCCAGACCCACCGCATCAAGAAAATTCACGTGTTGCACGCCGTTGCGCTGATCTACATCGCATACTTCATGCGGGCGGTGCGATGGAAGATTTTTCTGCGGCCGGTGCGTCCCCGGACAGGCGTGATCGAGATGGTATCGCCGACGTTGGTCGGGTTCACGGGGCTTGCTCTGCTGGGGCGCGCCGGGGAGTTTATTCGCCCTTATCTGATCGCGCGGCGGACGGATCTTTCTTTCTCTTCGCAGCTGGCGGTTTGGGCGGTCGAACGCATCTTCGACGTGGGCGCGTTCGCCGTGTTGATCGTTCTGGCGATTTTTCTGCCGACAGCGCTGCCATCGATCCCGCACCCCGAGTACTATCGCCGCTTTCAGGAGGCAGGGTTTTTTCTCATCGCCCTGGTGCTGGGCACAACGGGAGCTGCAATTGTGATTGGACGAAAGGGCGAGGCCGCGGCGCGCTGGGTGGAAGACCGGTTCTCGCATCTGTCCTCGAACTTCGGGCACAAGCTGGGGCAGAAAGTTCGGGAGTTCGGCATGGGGCTGAACACGATTCACGGACCGTGGTCGCTGTTGTGGCTGACTCTGGTCTCGGTCGGAATGTGGTACGTGATTGCCTTGTCGTATCAGGAGGTCACACACTCCTACGGCGTGGATGCGCTGGAGATTCCAGTCTCGCAGTTGCTGATCCTGATGGGCTCGAGCATGGTGGGCTCGATGCTGCAATTGCCGGCAGTGGGAGGCGGTTCGCAGATGGCGACGATCGCAACGTTGTCCAGTGTGTTCGACGTGCCTCCGGAGATGGCGGCAAGCTGCGGCATCTTGCTGTGGCTGGTGACCTTCGCGGCAGTGGTGCCTCTGGGGCTGATCCTCGCGCATCGCGAAAGATTGTCGCTGCGGAAGTTGTCAAAGGAGAGCCATCAGGCGGAGGAAGCCGAAATGGGATCGCCCTCTTCGTGAGCCTTGGGGCTGGTCAGTATCGCGTGCCTTCCGGTGTCGCGTCTTTCGCAAGAAATCTCGTGTCTGCAATCACTGCGGCTTTTCGTCCTGCGCAACTACAATATCCCGGATTTAAGAGGTGCCTATGACCGGGACTGTGGTCCAAGTAACGTTGACCGAGGATGAGCGAGAGCTGGTGCAGGAAATTCTCGAGGAGCGGCATCGCACGCTGTTGTTCGAAATCTCGCACACGGACCATCATCATTTCAAAGGAGTGCTACGGAAGAAGGCGGAGCTCCTGGAATCGGTGCTCAGCCGATTTGTGGTGAATGCGTGAATTTCGCAAGCCGCTACGTCACTTCTCGAATGTAACCAGGATGGCGCTCGCGGCAGGCAAATCAAACGTCACACTCCCGTTCCGTATGGGAAGCGTTTCTTCCCATGCGACCGACCAGTCGCCGTAAGCCCCGACCGGCGCTCCGCCGAAAGTGACGTCCGTTGTGTCGTCGATGCGTGGCGCCCGCAGCCGTAGCAACTTTGCCTGTGGCACGTTCTGGTCCGGGTTCACGGTCAGGCGAACCTGACGATCGACGTTCTTGTTGAAGATGACAGACTTGAGGTCCCCCTTCGCGTCTTTTAAAGCATAGGCTGCCAGAAGTGGTGCCTTCTCGGTTCCCTCGAGCTGCGTCTCAATCAGTTGTCCGGCTCCCGCCTCGGCAAACATCAACATCCCATAGAAAATCGGGCGCGCGATGAACCCCTCTTCATGCGTGCCGGCGATGGGCGTATACCAGCCGTAGCCACCGCCATGAAAGTTGATACCCATCCCCCCTGCGGACGCGAGCTGGTACATGAGGTCGGCACCCCAAAGCGCGGAGGCGAACGTGTCACTCACACCCGCCTTGCCACCGGAGTAGCAGGAATTCGTTTCCGCCAGACGGAATGGCAAGCCGGTTTCCTGCACTGTTTTCTTCATGCCCTCGAATTCTTCCTGCAACTTCGGATTGGGTCGAAGAAGCCGCTCGATCGTCATGGAGGGATCGGTTGGCGGACCTTCAGCATAGTAATGTTGTGAGAGGAATCGAGCTTCTCGTTTGAACTCTTTCGCGAACGGCACCAGCCACGAGTTGTTGTAGGCGGTGTCAGGACCGGCAAAGGCTGCGCCCGGCACGCGCGCGCGAATCACGTCGTAGAAGTCGCGCCATTCCCTCGCGAATTGAGCAGCGTTGTAGTCGGATTTGCGAACTCCGTTGCGATAGAACAGATCCGGCTCGTTGCACAACTGGAATGCGATCAGTTTCGAGCCCGCGACTTCGCTGACGTACTTAGCTTCCGCCGCAGCATCTTCCGCTGTCCCCGTGCCCATGTTCAGTCCGTAGATGAGACTCCAGTTAGTGGCATCGAGGAAATCGCGCAGATTCCGAATGGCTTGCGGACTGATGTTCACCGACGGAGGAGCTTTCAGTCCGCGATCGGGGCCGACACTTGTTATTTCGCTCTGCTGAGGCCGCTTTGCGGAATCGGGAGCCCAGTAACAATACTCGCTGGTGTTGCCGCCGATGCGAAGAACTCCCGCCCTGCCAAGCCGTCGAACAAAGCCAGCGAGCGCAGTATTTTCTCCCGAAAAGAAATGCGCATTGCCCAGCTGAGCCGATTCGTAACTGAGCCCGGTAAAATCCTCGCCAATTTTGTTCCCCAGCCGGTCCGGCCGCAAAGTCAGACGAACAGGCGTTGCGTCGTCCTTTACAAACGCGACAGGTAGATGAAGAGCGGCGAGCGAAGCCGCCGAAAAACAAATAAAATTGCGTCGGTTCATGGCCCACTGTCTCACATCAAAATTGTACCGCCGTGTGGTGAGATCGAATGGCATAAATCCCGAATGGACTGGAGGCCCCGGGCAGAGTCGAACTGCCGACCAACGGTTTAGGAAACCGCTGCTCTATCCATCTGAGCTACGGGGCCAATGCGAGGTAGGTCGATTATCTCACGTAAAAATTGTGCGGTTGCCTTTATGTGACGATGCCGAGCGCGGAGTGTAACTGTGCTCATTCCGCCACAGAGCGCGTCGAGCCGCTCGCACAGGTCCTACCGCAGAAACACTCGCGACGCATCCTCGACTCGAATATTGGATTTCCGCCGCGTGCCTGAACCCATGCTGTAACTCACGATCAAGTGTTCTTCCACGATGAGGATTTCCTTTTCGCTGAGCCAGCCGACCAGGCTCGCGTGAGGAATAAAAGCAATGCGTCGCGGAGCCTCTTCCACGCTCTTTACTTCCACCGCGGGTAACTCTTCCAATGCCTTGCGAATCTGTTTCGATTCCTCCGGATTCGCCTGCCCCTGCTCTGACAATTGAATGGGCTTGTTTGGCTCAGCCGTCGCCGTGATCGTCATCGCAACGTGTCCGAGTTCCGGCGAAAGCAACGCGTTCGAAGTGAAAAAACTCACGTCGTAATCAGGGTTCTTGTAAGTCGCAAGCTCATCAAATACAACGCGCGGCTTTCCGTTGCTGATGACCAGCGTCTGATCGTTGCTCTGATTCGACCACCCGCAGCAACCTGTGTCCGGAATTGCCTCGACAATTGTGTCGCCTGCGGGCGATGCGTCGAGCACGCGCCGCAGCGGATCAGCGAGGCCATGCGCTGTCCACTTCCCCGCTTCTTCCACATACTGCGAGCTGGCCTTGTAAACCAGCTCGGTTTTTCCGGCAACCAATTCAGTCATCAGGAAGAATTTCTCCACGCCACTTTGCGGAATCCAAACAACTCCGTAGGGACAACTTTCCTCGCAGCTCCCGGTCGGGCAGCGACACTCGGGCAAGTTCGACGAGGCCACATCTTCCCGCCCGGCACCGCCTAAATCGGTCTGCCAGATTTTGCAGGTCGTGACAGTCGAGAGATCCTCATCTTCGCGTTGCAATCGACGTGCCTGATTGGCGAACCAGAACAGATGGCTGCCGTCGGCCGACAGGTACGCCTCGGGTGCTGATTCCGTCACTGCCTGGTTTGAACCCGTCGCTGCGACTTCTCGCTTCACACCCTGGTCGATTGTGGACGCCGTTCTCCCGCTCCAGAACCATATTTTGTGCGCGGTCTCGACATCGCTTTCCGCAAGCGGCAGCGATGCTGCAGGCACGTACAGAATCTGCCCCACATGATTGACCGAAACATTCTGCGGCGATTGCACTGCCTCCGCAGGCATCTGGATTGCCTGCTTCACCGCGAACGTCACTGGATCATACTCGACCATCTCGCCCGACGAGCGCAGCACCCACAGTCTCTTGCCCTGCCCCAGCAGCGGCGTGCTCAGCAGCAGAACTCCAGCCAATACCCGAAATCTCTTTCGCATCAATTCGCGCACCATGTGCTTCTGGAATTCTATCGCTTCAGCGTTACCCGAGTAACCATACGATGATTACCTGTCCATCACGCCCATGCTTGCTCCTTGAGTATCAGCCCTTTCGTGATTTTGGAGTGAGCCGCGATACAACTAAACTTTCCGCCGGGGGTTTACTCTCGCATGACCAACAAGATTACATACTCGCTGTTAGCCCTGGCAGTTGCTGGTCTCATGATCACGGGATCCGCCGCTGCTCAAACTCAAGACACCGCCGGAGCCGGCGCAGGACAGGTTGATCCTGGCCATCCGCGCGTCAATCAAGTCAACGGCCGCGAAACCAACCAGCAGGACCGCATCGCCAACGGTGTGAAGAACGGGCGACTGACTCCCGGACAGACCGCCAATCTGGAAAAAGGCGAACAGCGTCTGCAGAACAACGAAAAAAGAGATATGGCCAAGGATAACGGCCACCTCACCAAGCAAGACCAGCGCCAGCTCAATCACGAAGCCAATCATATGAGCAAGAAGATCTACAAGGACAAGCACTCCGGCAAGTAGATCCTGGCGCGACTCCCGAGTTTTGACATCCCGGTAAAAGAGAGAGCCGCACGCTTTTGCGGCTTTTTTCTTTTTCCCGAACGATCACCCGCCCCATGTCCGCAAACAGGCCGGAAATGATAGGCTACTCGGTCATCATTGTTGGGGTGGATGGGAGGGCCAGGGCATGCCAGGACCTCGGCCGCCGCTATCTCCTGCATCCCTATATAATGACCGGAGTTCAAAACCGTTTCCGATTGCTCTGAATTCAGGGGAGCTCTGTTTTCTCGCCCTCACTATGGCAGTAGACTGCAAACACACAAAGCCTGGAATTGAAGCAGCCAGCCTCACCGACGTCGGACTGCAGCGCACGAACAACGAGGACTCCGACCTCTACTGGGAACCCGATTCGTCCGAGGAGTTCCGTCTCAAAGGCCGTCTTGCCGTAGTCGCCGACGGCATGGGCGGCTATGAAGGCGGGCAGGAAGCCAGCCGTCTTGCGGTCGAGACGGTTCGCCACGTCTACGACACCGCCTTTGATGGTCACCCGCGGACTACACTACTGGCCGCTTTCCTATCCGCTCACGTCAATATTCAGCGTTTCGCCGAGGAGCATCCTGAGTTCCATGGCATGGGAACCACTTGCACTGCCGTGGCTATCGTGGACGATCAACTCCACTTTGCCCACGTCGGCGACAGCCGCATGTATCTGGTGCGCGGCGATGCTATCTCCCGTTTGACCCGCGATCATTCCTATGTCGGCAGACTGGTCGAGAGTGGCATTGTGCGCTCCGAAGATGCCGAGTCCCATCCCCAGCGCCACATTCTTACCGCTGCCTTGGGATCAGGCCGCGAGATATTTCCCGACACACCTGCTCATCCCACCCGACTGGAATCACGAGATACGCTGGTACTCTGCACCGACGGCCTCTGGAGCCTCGTGGGAGACCAGGAAATTGCCCGTGTCGTGCGGGATAACTCTCCCGCAGAGTCTTGCCTAGCCTTGGTAAAAGCTGCGCTGGAGCGGGGTGCGCCCGACAACGTCACCGTCGTGGTGCTGCGACATTTTGCCTAGATTGCGTCGCCAGCCGACGCTCTCTGTTTCGAGTGTGCACGAATCTTCCCATCGTGAGATTTGCACAAGCGCGGCTAACACTTTTCCCGTACCAAACTGCAATCGCATGCACATCGCGAACCACCTCAATCCTGCAGCGGCAGCTAAGCTGTTCACTTTAAAGATTTAGCGGGCAGTCCGTCCCCCGGGCGGATGGAATCCGGATTGCATTGTCACCCACGTCAATAAAGTCTATTACTTATATCGACTTTATGGAATAATGCCGCCATGAAAATCTCCCAAAAGGGACTCTATGCTCTCCAGGCCATGATGATGCTGGCCCGCAATCAGGACCGGGGCGCCATCCGCATCCGTGATATCGCCTATGAAGAGGTGCTCCCCGAAAAATTCCTGGAGCTCATTCTTCTCGAGCTGAAGAATGCCCGCATGGTGGAAAGTGTGCGCGGGGCCAAGGGCGGATACCGCTTGCGCCGCGTTCCGTCCGATCTTCCTCTCAGCGAGGTCATCCGCCTCATTGATGGTCCGCTCGCCCCATTTGGCGACGCCGAGCAACTGAGGGAACTCATCGATCGCGATCTTCCACACCGCGTCCTGTATCAGGTTTTTCTTGATGTCCGCGACGCGGCAGCCCGCATTCTCGATCGCACCACGCTGGCCGATTTGATTGTCGAGGGCCGCCAGCATCCAGCCAATAATGCCAAGCGTCATAAGAAAACCCCACCCAATCTCCTCCCCATGGTAGTTGGAGGCCACAAGGGTGAATAGACCAGCTGCATTTGGATTGGCCCTGATTTTGGCGACAACGACTTTCGGATGGTCTCAAGGAAATGCCGAAACCGTTCGCGTGGGCGCTTTCCCCAACATCACGCACGCTCAAGCCATGGTCGGCAAAGCGAACGGGTGGTTTGAAAAAGCGATGGGCCCGAACGTCAAGATTCAGTGGACCAGTTTCAACGCCGGTCCCGCTGCGATCGAAGCTTTATTTGCCGGAGCCATCGACATGACGTACGTCGGTCCCAACCCCGCCATCAACGGCTTTGTCCGCTCCAACGGGGAGGCGCTTCGCGTCATCTGCGGTGCAGCCAGCGGCGGCGCTTCGCTGGTTGTGCGCGACGATGCCGGCATTAACAAGCCGGAAGATTTTCACGGCAAACGCGTCGCCTCTCCGCAGTTTGGCAACACGCAGGACGTCGCTCTGCGCAACTGGCTTAAGAGCCATGGAATGAAGACCAACGACAAGGGCGGCGACGTGCAGATCGTCCCCATGGCAAATCCTGACCAACTGACGCTCTTTCTCAAGAAAGATCTCGACGCAGCCTGGGCTCCCGAACCTTGGGCGACCCGGCTGATTCACGAGGGCAATGCGCGCCTGTTCGTCGATGAGCGCTCGCTTTGGCCCAACGGTCAATTCGTCATTGGCCTGCTCATAGTGAACACCAAGTTTCTCAACGCCCATACCGATCTGGTGAAGTCCTGGATTCGCGCCAATGTCGAGTTGACTGACTGGATCAATGGCCATCAGACCGAGGCCAAACACCTCCTCAACCAGCAAATTCAAACTGAGACCGGCAAGGCCCTTCCGCCGATCGTCCTCGACGAAGCGTTTTCCCGCATGCAGGTCACCTACGATCCGCTGCACAGCGCGCTGATGACCGCTGCCCGCCAAGCCTTCGACGACGGATTTCTCGGCCGGAACATGCCCGACCTTGCCCATCTTTACGATCTTTCTCTGCTCAACCAGGTCCTCGCGGAAAAGGGACGAAAGGCCATCCAATGAGCACCGATGCACAGAAGTTCCCCACGCAGTTCCCGATACCCGTCGAGCCACGCTTCCCGGTTCGTCCCGCGAGTCCGGGCAAGAAAATCAGCCCGCTCTCCGTCGGACGCTCCGGGCGCGCCGTCTCATCCGAAGTTGCCAAGGTTGGCCTCAGCGACATATGCCTGAGTTACCACTCCCAGAGCGGAGAGCAGTTGCTTGCTCTCGATCGCATCAATCTGCAAGTGCGTGCCGGTGAGTTTGTTTGCGTTGTCGGACCCTCCGGCTGCGGCAAGTCCACCCTCCTGCACCTGATTGCCGGTCTGCACTCGCAGACCTCCGGGCAGGTGCTGGTCGACGGCAAACCCGTGCAAGGCCCGGGCACCGACCGCATCCTCATTTTCCAGGAGCACGGACTGTTTCCCTGGCTCACCGTCGGCAAAAACGTCGAATTCGGCATGAAGATGAAAGGCGTTCCCAAGGCGGAGCGTGCAGAAAAGACCCGCCATTATCTGCGCCTCGTGCATCTCACAAAATTCGAGAACAGCTATATTCACCAGCTTTCCGGTGGAATGCGCCAGCGCGTTGCCATCGCCCGCGCCCTCGCCACCGAACCCGATGTCCTTCTGATGGACGAACCCTTCGCTGCGCTCGACGCCCAGACACGAGACTTGCTGCACGACGAACTCGAGCGCATCTGGAGCGAGAGCGGGCGCACCATCATCTTTGTCACTCACAATGTCCGGGAAGCGATTCGTCTCGGTGATCGCGTTGTCCTTCTCACCTTCCGGCCCGGACGTGTCAAGAGCGAATTGCCCGTCGAGCTGCCCCGGCCGCGCCACCTCGAAGATCCCGCGGTCGCTCGCGCTGCCCGCCAGATTCTCGATCAGCTGCGCGACGAAATTAACCGCTCTCTCGAAGTCGAATACAACGAGGGGGTCAAGCCCCGGGTAGAGCCGGAAGTGGAAGGACGAACGCGAGTATGAAGCGTGCCGCTCGCTACATCATTTTCTATGCCGCACTCTTCGGCCTCTGGACGCTCCTTGCCGAGCTGAAAATCTGGCCGCCTTATCTGTTCCCCACGCCGTGGGGCGTCGCCGAAGCTCTGTACACCGGATTCCAGGATCACACTTATTGGATCGCGATTCGCGTCAGCATGCAGCGCGTGCTGATTGGCTATGGCATCTCCATCGCACTCGGCATGATTCTCGGCCTCGGTGTCGCTAGCAACAAGTTTCTGGAAGAAACCATGGGCGGACTGCTGGTGAGCTTGCAGAGTCTGCCCAGTATCTGCTGGTGGCCGCTCGCCCTTCTCTGGTTCGGCTTGAATCAAAATGCAATCCTGTTTGTCGTCATCATGGGTTCGTTGCTCTCGGTGACGCTGGCCATGGAAGATGGCCGCAAGCAAATGCCAAAGATCTTCAGTCAGGCCGGTCGCAACCTCGGAGCCAAGGGATTCAAGCTGTTCTGGTATGTGCTGTTGCCCGCCAGCCTGCCGTTTATGGTTTCCGGACTCAAACAGGGCTGGGCTTTCGCGTGGCGGTCGCTGATCACCGCCGAGATGCTCTATCTCAGCCTGGGCCTCGGGCAGGTGCTCATGATGGGCCGCGATTTGAATGACATGAGCGCCGTCATCGCCGTCATGTTTTTGATCATCGCCATCGGCTACATCGTCGATGGCATCGTTTTCAAAGGGATGGAGCGCCATCTCCAGAATAAATGGGGGTTGACTCCAGCCTGAGCTGCGGACTTCCCGGCCCTCCCGAAAATTAACGGTCCCTTAATAAAAGGAGCTTGCTTTTTCTATAATGTCTAGTATGTTGATTGTAATTATGGTACAAGTTGAGTTGGCGGATCGAACCTGACACAAACCGCCCGCCCGGAAACAGCGAATCCGCCCTGCCTGTCACGCGGGCGTTCGCTAAAGACTCCCCCAGCAGTGAATGACGAATAGCAGACAAACACAAAAGGAGAGGACTGTACTCCCATGAAAGCACCTTATCAACGGTTCCTGACTGTCCTTGCACTGGCGGCACTCGGCGCCAGCGTTTGGGCGCAAACCGAAACTGCTTCGAACACAGCCCCAGCAAACGCCTCCGGTACGCCGGCCGCGGCGGCAGCGCCGGCTCCGGCCGCGGCGTCGGTTCCAGTTACGGCCGCCGACATCCAAGCGTTGCGCGAGGCGCTGGCCGCGCAACAACTCCAGATTCAGGCACTGCAGGAGCAACTGCAGCGCAGGAATGAAGCTCTGCAGCAATCCACTGCCGATGCTCCCGCAAAGCCTGTTGCAGCGCCCGCGCCGCAACAAGTCGCAGCCCTCAGCAACATGGGCATTCAGCAGGAGAACATCACGACCCCGGCGACGAATCAGGACACGCCGCAGATCTTCAACAAGCAGATGGAGGGCCCCATCACGATCCACTTCCGCGGCATCAACATTACTCCCGGCGGATACGCGGAAGCAGCGTTCATTCGGCGGTCCCACGCGCTGGGCGCAGATTTGCCCACGCCCTTCAACTCTGTCCCCATGCCCGGGGCTTCGCAGAGCATGGTGCCCGAGTTCTTCGGATCCGGCCGCCAATCGAAGATCACCACCTTCGTGGATGGCCGCGTCGGCAGCGTGGATCTTTCCAGCTACATCTCTGCCGACTTCCTCTCGGCCGGGGTCACTTCCACTTCAACCTCAACCAACAGTTATACCCTCCGTCTTCGGCAGGCGTGGGCTCAAGCCAAGTTCGAGAATGGCTGGAGCTTCCTCGGCGGCCAGGAATGGAGCCTGCTGACGGAAAACGGGTTCGGTATTTCCCCCGATGACGACCTGGGCCGTACCAACGATGCGCGGCCCAAGGTGATCGACCCGTCGTATAACGTCGGCTTTGTTTACGCGCGCCAATATGGCATCCGGTTGGCTAAGAACTTTGGCGGCAAAGTTGCAATCGCATTCGCAGTCGAAAATCCGCAGGCTACGCTCACCACTCACGGCAACGCTTCCAATTTCCTGCTCGGTGAGTCTGGTGCCAGCAACAGCTACAACACAACCTCCACGTACTCGTTCAACCCCGCGCCAGATTTGATCGCCAAGATTGCCTTCGATCCTGGCTTCGGACACTACGAAGTTTTCGGGATTCTCGATCGCTTTACCGATCGCGTGTTTCCTTGCGCCGAAGTGCTCAGCACGGCGACCTGTGGCGGCCAGCCTGTGGGTATCGCCTCGGTCGTCGGCGCCTACAACGCTTCGAAAGAAGGAGGTGGCTTGGGAGCCAGCGCGCGCTGGAATATCTCCCATCGCGTCACCTTTGGAGTGAAGGGCTTCGGCGGAAGCGGCATCGGACGCTACGCTCCCGGCGGGCTCCCCGACGTTTCCATCAACGGCGACGGGACCCTGCACATCATCAAGAACCTCCAGGGCCTGACCACGTTCGAGGTGAAACTCACCAAGAAGCTTGATCTTGACACTTACGCGGGCGTCGAGTACGCAGCCCGTGCCTACAGCTTTGATCCTCTGGCAAAGAGCGGAGCCGGCGCTTTGGTCGGCTTTGGTGCGCCTACCTTCGCCAACTCCGGCTGCTACAGCGAAGCTCTGCCGGGCTCCGGTGGATTCGCTCCCGGCACACTTGCCAATTGCACGGCGGATACGCGCGCACTGATCGAGGGAACTGCAGCTCTCTGGTACAAGTTCTACCAAGGCCCCAGAGGCCGCTTCCAGTTCGGCACGCAATACTCCTACCTGACTCGCAACGCCTGGTCTGGCGCGGGCGGGGAACCCCACGGAATCGACAACATGATCTTCACGTCATTCCGTTATTACTTGCCGTAGTTTCGGGAACTTTCTGAAGGCGTCTTTCCTTCAGAATCGGCCGGCTCGGCTTTGGCTCTCTCCTTTCCCGGGCCGGCGGTGTGCGCACGAATATTCGCGCAATGTCCCAACAGGGCACACGGCCCTTCATCGTCGGCGCCCTCGGCGAGGTCCTCATCGCCGCGCTCACTTTCGGTTTGGTCCTGGCGGCCAATCGAATTTGGGGGCTTTGAGAATCGGCCTTCACTCGACCCCAGCAACTACCGCATCACAGAACCTGCCTTTAGTGCTCTGCCTGGAATGCCAGCCCACCCCGGCCATTCATCAGAAATTCACCCGTTTGTAACCGTCCTGTAACACTGCGCCGATAGAACGAGGACATCTGCACTGGCTTACGAGCTGCTTAAACGATAAGGGAAGAAAGCGATCAAACAGGTCGAATAGGACCCGCGAGGCGCGGGTGTTTTCATTCATCGCAGGAAAAAAGGAGAGAACGATGAGGTCTGCGTGGAACTTGTGTGCACTTCTGCTTTTGGCGACGGCGCTGGTCGCGCAAACCAGCCCCCCGCCTAAACCCAAGAAGACAAAAGCCGCCGCCGCGACCATTACAGCGGCCGACGTGCAGGCGCTGAAGGACGCGATCGTGGCTCAGCAGGCCGCGTTGGCTCAGCAACAAAAGGAGATTGACCAACTGCGAAATGAACTGCGCAACCGCGATCAGGTAGTGCAGCAGGCCCAGACCGCTGCCACCGACGCTGCCGGCAAGGCCGATGCAGCTCAAGCTCAGGCCACGCAGCAGCAAGAAACCGTTACCGCGTTAAAGAGCGACGTGGCCGACTTGAAGAATACTGCCACCAACACCGCATTGAGCCTACAGGAGACTCAGAAGAACGTGAAGGACGCGATCGAGAGTCCCTTGGCACTGCACTATAAGGGCATTACGATCACACCGGGCGGTTTCCTGGCGGCTGAAACTGTCCGCCGTTCCCGCGCGCTGGCGTCCGATGTCAACACGCCTTTCAACAGCATCACCATGCCCGGCGCCTCGCAGAGCACGATGTCAGAGTTCTTCGGTTCCGGACGTCAGTCGCGTGTCTCCATGCTGACCGAAGGACGTCTCGGCATGGCGAAACTGTCCGGCTACGTCGAAGCTGACTTCCTCTCCGCCGCTATCACTTCCAACAACAACCAGAGCAACAGCTACTCGATGCGCCAACGCCAAGTCTGGGGCCAGGCCGCTTTCGACAACGGATGGAGCTTCACCGGCGGCCAGATGTGGTCGCTGCTTACGGAAACCAAGCACGGTCTCGACAATCGCACCGAAGCCCTGCCGATGACGATCGATGCGCAGTACCACGTTGGCTTCAGCTGGGCGCGGCAGTACGGCATCCGGCTGGTTAAGAATTTCGACAACAAAGTGTGGTTCGGCGTTTCGATGGAGAATGCCCAGGCTACTCTCACCGCGCACAACAACGCCTCCAACTTCCTGCTCGGCTCAGCCGGAGCCGGAGGCGGTCTCTACAACTCCGGCGTCACTGCCTGCTCCACCAACAGCAGTGGCGTGACTACTTGTAGTCCAGCCGCGAGCTACGCCTTCAATCCTTCACCCGATGTCGTCGCCAAGATGGCCTTCGAACCGGGATTCGGGCACTATGAAATCTTTGGCATCTATACCCGATTCCGTGATCGAGTCTTTCCTTGCGAGGAAGTTGCGAGCACTGCAACCTGCGGTGGCCAGGCGGCGGGCGTGACTTCCGCATTGGACGCCTACAATGCCTCCAAGAACGGCGGCGGCTTCGGCGCCAACGCTCGCTGGACCTTCGCCAAGCACGTCGACTTCGGATTGCACGCTTTCGAAGGGAGCGGAATCGGCCGCTACGGCTCCGGCGGACTCCCCGACGCCACTATCCACTCTGATGGAACGCTTTATCT
>Ga0335073_10001233_pt1 | contig 34129 bp, 29 predicted proteins | sample Lox_Sample_22_FD_207093 | JGI IMG/M metagenome (GOLD analysis project Ga0335073, IMG submission 207093) | Soil microbial communities from Loxahatchee National Wildlife Refuge, Florida, United States - Lox_Sample_2.2 | ecosystem: Environmental > Terrestrial > Soil > Wetlands | place: USA... | reverse complement strand
CAGAGCAGCCCGGCCTGCAGGAACAGGACCGCCCGGTCGAGGAGACCCTGGGTCACGAGGTGCGAGTAGTACGCGTTGTACCCCTCGAGGAAACCGACCCCTACGAGCGCGACCGTGAACAGGCCGAACCCGAACGCGACCGACCCCTGCCGGATGTCGGACGACGCCGACCGGACCGAGTCGATGATCGCCTCGTCGATGTCGAAGGTCCAGAAGATCAGGTAGACCCCGAGGACGATCGCGAGCCCGATGAGCCCCCAGATGATCACGCCGCCCGCGGCCGCGAGGCCGAGGATGAGGAGGACGAGCGCGAACGGCAGCACGGTCTTCGCCCGCAGCTTCGGGTCCTTGAGGGCGCGGACGAGGGTGTAGTACGTCGACTCGATGCTCGCGCTCTGGCGGACGTAGACGCGGCGCACCCCGTCGACCCGCACGCGGGAGGCGAGGATCGGGAACAGGAACTCGTCCTCCGCTCCGTCGCTGACGAGGTAGGCCGAGGTCGCCCGGACCTGCTCGAGCACCCGGTCGAACTGGTCGGCGACGCGGCGGTCGGAAAGGACCCCGACCTTGGGCGAACCGGTGAGGATGCAGACCTCGCACTCCTCGCCCGCGCCGCGGAGCTCGTCGAGCAGGCTCACGGCCGCGAAGATCGCGTTCGTGTCGGAGTCCTCGGGGTCGGCGGTCCCGAGGCGGACCGCCGCGTCGAGGACGTCGGAGCGACCGACGACGGGCCCGGTGACGGCGGCCTTGCGGCCGAGGTCGTCGTCACGGTCGATGCACACGACCAGGCGCATGGCCCACGGACCATGAGCGGCGCTTGGCTTAACCGCTTGCGTCGAGCCGAATCGACCGCGGGGGCCCTCGGTGGTCCGGCATCTGTCGGTCCCGGGCGCACGACGTCCCGGGGTCCTCAACCCTTATACTTTCGACCTTCCCCTACCGGCGCTCCGATGGCCGACCTCCCCGACAAGGCGACCGCGTTCATCGACTGGTACCTCGCCGTCGTCGACGCCGCCCAGCTCACCGACAAGCGCTACGGCGTGAAGGGGATGAACATCTGGACCCCGTACGGGTTCCTGGCGCGCCGCAACCTCGACCGGGTGCTCGTGCGCGAGATCGAGGCGACCGGCTCGCACCCGGTCGAGTTCCCGGCCCTGATCCCCGCGACCGAGTTCGCGAAAGAGAAGGAGCACATCAAGGGGTTCGAGGCCGAGGTCTACTGGGTCACGAAGGAGGGGCTCGCCGAACTCGACGTCCCGCTCGTCCTCCGTCCGACGAGCGAGACCGCGATGTACCCGGTCTTCGCCCTCTGGGTCCGCTCCCATCGGGACCTCCCGCTCAACGTCTACCAGATCGTGAACGTCTTCCGCACCGACACGAAGACGACCCGCCCGTTCGTGCGGGTGCGCGAGATCCACTTCTTCGAGGAGCACACCTGCCAGGTCGACGAGGAGCACGCGACCGAGCGGGTCCGTTCGAACCTCGCCGCCTTCGGCCGGATGGCCGAAGCCTTCGCGCTCCCGTACCTCACCGTCCGGCGGCCCGAGTGGGACAAGTTCCCGGGGGCGTACTACTCGGTCGCGTTCGACATCCCGGTCGGCGGGCCCCGCACGCTCCAGATCGGCACCTCCCATCACTACCGCGAGAACTTCGCCGAGCCGTACGGCATCCGCTACGAAGCCCCGGACGGCTCCCAGCGGTGGGTCCACCAGACGACGTTCGGGCTCTCCGAACGCCTCCTCGGCGCGATCGTTGCGGTGCACGGCGACCAGAAGGGGGCGGTGTTCCCGTCGGCGATCGCGCCGTACGAGGTCGTGATCGTCCCGATTCCGGGGGCGGGGGCCGGGGACGCGCCGCGCCGTGCGGCCACGGACCTCTACGAGCGCCTCGGGCGTGCCGGGCGTCGGGTCTTCCTCGACGAGGGGCCGGAGCGGCCGGGCGCGAAGTACTACCGCTGGGAGCTGCAAGGGGTGCCGCTGCGGCTCGAGGTCGGCCGCCGCGAGGCGGAGTCCCGCAGCGCGACCGCCGTCGACCGGCTCGGGTCGAAGGGGCCGGTCGCCTTCGACACCCTCGAGGCGACCGTCGCCGAACGGCTCGGCGCGTTCGACCGGGCGCTCTTCGAGCGAGCCCGCGCGGCGTTCCGGTCCTCGTTCGCTCTCGCGCGCACGCTGGACGACCTCCGTTCCTCGACGCAGGTCCGCTACCTGTCCTGGTGCGGGGCCGAAGAGTGCGGTCACCGGGTCGAGGTCGCGATCGACGGCGCCCTGCTCGGAACTCCCGAAGAGGGTCTCCCGTTCGAGGTCGGCGCGCCGGGTCCCTGCATCGGATGCGCCCGGACGGACGGGGTCCGCTGGGCGCTCGCCGGTCGACCGCTCTGACCCGGCCCTACGGCGCCGGCGGGGCGGGAGCCGGGGGGTTCGGCAGGACGAGCCACATTCCCGCGAGCCCGAAGAGGAGCAGGGTGATGGTGACGGCGTACACGCCGTTGTCGATCCAGACCCCGAAGGCGACGCCCCACCAGACGTAGAACGCGACCCCGGCCACGAGCAGCGCCGCGAACCCCCAGAACGTCACCTGACGCGCGGTGGACATCGACGAGAGGGGCCGGACCCCGGTGGTCGGACCTTCCGGTTCCTCGGACGCCATGAGGCTGCGAGGAGCCGGGGCGCGTTAGATAACCCTTGCGGCGGCGCGGCGGGCCCGCGCGGTCCCGGCCCAGCGTGCGCGTGGGGAGGGAGGGGTTTAACCCTCACCGGCGGCTACAATCTTCCCGATGGACGATCGGGCCGAGACTCCCCGCTCGGGGGAACCGGGCGCCCCGCCCGCCATCGACGACCTGACGGCCGACCAGCACCGCATCCTCGCCTACGCGAGCGCGATCGGGCCCGAGTTCGACTTCGCGCTCCTCGTCGCTGCGATGGGGATCGACGAAGAGATCCTCGCCGAGCAGGTTGAGCGGCTGGTGCACCGTCGCATCCTCCGGGAACGGCCCGGCGGCGACCGGTTCGGGTTCGTCGAGGAGGAGTTCCGGGCCCAGATCTACCGCTCGCTCACCGAGAGCCGCCTGCGCGTGCTCCACCGGAAGATCGCCGAGGTCCTCGAGCAGACGCATCCGCACCCCTCGGCCGCCGTCCTCTCCGAGCTCGGGCGCCACTACTTCCTCGGCAAGGTCCCATCGAAGTCGTACGAGTACAACCGGGCGGCGGCCGAGATGGCCCGCGCCGCGGACGAGCCCGAGGTCGCGGCGAGCCACCTCCAGCGGGTCCTGCTCGACCTGGTCGCCCTCGGCGGGGACCGGCGCCACGAACAGGCCGAGGTCGCCGAGGCGCTCGGGGACCTCTACTACTCGATGGGGAGCTTCCCGGCGGCCGACCGCTCCTACAGCGAAGCGCTCGAGCTGCTCGGGGGGGAGCAACCGCGCGTCCGCGCGCGGCTCCTCCTCGCCCGCGCCGAGGTCGCCCGCGAGAACCTCGATGTCGAGCCGGCCGTCCAGGGAGCGCTCGCCGCCCAGAAGCTGTTCGAGGAGGTCGGCGACCGCCTCGGGGTCGCCCAGACCTACCGGCTCCTCGGTCGTCTCGAGTTCCAGCGGGGCGCCTACCGGGAGGCGCTCGACGAGAGCATGCGCGCCCTCGACCAGATCGGGGCCGTCCGGGACCCGCGGTTCCTCGGCCGCCTCTCGATCGACATCGGCAACTCCTTCGCCCTCCTCGGCCCGGACGTCCGCGCGGTCGCGATCGAATGGTACGAGCGCGCGGTCGACCGGCTGCGCGAGGCCGGCGACTGGGTCGAGCTCGCCCGGGCCTACCACAACCTCGGCGTGGCCGTCGGCGAATCGCGTCCGCAGGACGGACTCGAGTACCTGGAGCAGGCGCGCGAGGCCGGGGAGCGCGCGCACGACGCCCGGTCGACCGGTCGGGCGCTCCTCTCCGGGGTCGAGATGCGCCTCGCGCTCGGCCAGCTCGAGGAGGCCGACCGGGACAACGAGCAGGCCGGGCGGCTCCTCGTCCGCCTGATGGACGACCTCGGGAACGAGCAGGTCACGAAGAACCGGGGATTGATCGCGGAGAAACGGGGGCAGTGGGAGGACGCCGAACGGGCCTACGTGGCCGCGGCGCAGATGTGCGAGCGCCTGCGGCTCCCCGCCGACCGGGCGGAGGTCGAGTACTACCTCGCGCGCCTGCGCCACAAGACCCGGGACCTGGACGGGGCCCGAGCGGCCTACCGGCTCGCGGCCGACCTCGGGCTCCCGCAGGCCCAGCCCCACCTCGCCGCCGCGTTCGAGGAGCTGGGCCGTCAGCTCGGGGAATCTCCGGCCCCGTCGCCGGGGGCCCCCCTCGCCGACCCTCCGCCGGCCGGGGCGGTCCCCGACGAACGAGGATTATAAACCCGGGCCGAGGTCCATCGAGCGATGGTCGGAGTCCGGGGGGACCGTCGGTCGGCCGGGGCGCCCCCGGTCGGCCGGGACGAGGTCCTCGAAGAGGTCGGGCGCCTGCTCGACCGCACGCGCGAAGGTCACGGCCAGGGGATCCTCCTGACCGGACCGGGCGGGTCCGGCAAGAGCTTCGCCCTGCGAGCGGTGGTCGACCGCGGCCTCGACCGGGGGTTCCGGGTCCTCGACGGGCGGGCCCTTCCCGAGGACCTCCCGGCGCCGTTCTCCCTGGTGCGGGACCTGCTGGCCGGAGCCTCGGAGGACGACGTCTCGCCGGGCCCGACGCCGGGGGCCTCCGTGCTCCCGATCTTCCTCGCCCCGTTCGGGGACGAGGCGACCGCGGCCGGACCGGCCCTGCCGCCCCGGGTCCGGCCGGGGCCGCTCGGGGACGAGCTCGAGCGGCTCCTCGCCCCGACCGGGCCGACCGCTGTCGAAGGGCTCGGGGCGAGCCGGGACGAGATGCTCGCCCGGCTCGGCGAGCACTTCCGGGGCCTGGCGAAGGACGCGCCGCTCCTGCTCGCGATCGATGACCTCCAGTTCGCCGACCCGTCGTCGCTCGAGCTCCTGCGGCGCCTCTCGGTGGACCTCGGCGAGACCCGGGTCGCCCTGGTCGCCACCCTCGGGGTCGGCGCCGAGGTTCCGGAAGGGAACCGCGCCGCGGTCGAGGCGCTCGCGCACGCGACCGGGTTCCGGTCGATCGCCCTGCGCCCGCTCACCGTTCCCGAGGTCACCGAGCTCGTCCGCTGGATCCTCGGGGGCCGGACCCCGGACCCGCAGGACGTCCGCCGCTGGCACGCCCAGACCGAGGGAAATCCCCTGTTCGTCGAGCAGCTCGTCCACGCGGCGACCGGCGCCGGTCCGCGCAGCGGGCCGGCGAGCGCGCCGACCGGCCGGGACATCACCGAGATCCTGCTCAACCGCGTGCGCGCGCTCGGAGAGTCCGAGCGCCGTCTGCTCACGTACGCCGCGGTGCTCGGCAAGGAGTTCGATTTCTCGAGCCTCGCCGCGGTCGCGGGCATGGGGGAGGAGCGTGTAACCGAGAACCTGGACCGGCTCGTCCGGGCCGGCCTCGTGCGCGAGAAGGGCGACGAGGTCTACGAGTTCGTCACGGAAGCGGTCCGCGCGAACGTCTACTCCTCCCTCACGGAGACGCGGCGGCGGATCCTCCATCGCAAGGCCGGGCGCGCGCTCGCGATGAAGCGGGGCACGAGCGACTTCGAGCTCGCCCGGCAGTTCTACCTCGGCCGCGACGACGCCCGGGCGGTCGAGTACAACGCGCGCGCGGCCCAGGCCGCGACGCGCGCGTTCGCCTTCGAGACCGCGGTGGCCCATCTCGCCCGGGCGCTCGAGGCCGAGCGACGTCGGCCCGAACGCGACCCGCGGCGCGAGGTCCGTCTGCTCACCGAGGAGGGCCGGCTCCTGGACGAGCTCGGCAGCCTCCCCCGGTCCGAGGAAGCGCTCTCGGAGGCCGTCGCGCTCGCCCACGGGCGGCCCGGCTTCGACCTCGAGCTCGGCCGGGCGCTGCTCGCGCTCGCCCAGACCCGGACCGACCGCAGCGAGTACGACTCGGCCGAGGCGCTCGCGAACGAGGCGTCGACCGTGCTCGAGAAGGCCGGTGCCCCCCACGACCTGATGGCCGCGCATCGGGTCCTCGGCACGGTGTTCTGGCGGCGGGGCGACCTCGCCCGCGCGGAGGCGCACCAGCGCGCCGCGCTCGAGATCGCCGAGAAGGAGGGGAGCCCGATCGAGCAAGGGCATGCCCTCGTCGACGTCGCGAACACCCTCGTCCCCCTCGGACCCCTGCGCTTCGACTCGGCGCTCGCGCTCTACGCCCGCGCCGCCGAACTGTTCGGCACCGCGGAGGACCAGGGGGCCCGGGCCCGGGTGATGATGAACCGCGCCGTGCTCGAGTACGCGGCCGGCCGGCCGGACGACGCCTTCCGGGACATCGCGCTCGCGATCGAGGCGGCCGAGCGGTCCGGCTCGCCGATCTGGATCGGCTATAGCTACGTCAATCTCGCCCAGTGGCACGCCGAGCTCGGCCGGGCGGCCGAGGCGCGGGCGGCGCTCGAACGCGCGGTCGAGGAGTTCGCGCCGATCGGGGACCGGCTCGGCGACCAGCAGGTCGCGATGACACGGGGAATGATCGCCGAGGTCGAGGGATCGTTCGACGAGGCCGAGCGGTACTTCCGGGAGGCGTTCGGCCTCGCCCGGGACCTTCGGCTCGGCTCGGAGCTCTCGGAGATGCACTTCCGGCTCGCCGAGCTCGCCCACCACCGCGGCGACGCGGCGGAGGCGCGCCGCCGCCTGACCGAGGCCGAGCGCGCCGGGGTACGGGAGCATCGCCCCGACCTCGTCCCCCGCGTCGACGCGCTCGGCCGGGCGCTCGCGGCGGGCACCTGACCCCGTACCGTTAAGGCGCACGCCCGGCGTTCGGGGTCAATGGCGGCGCCGGTCCCGACGGGAAGGACGGCGCCCGACGGGTCCCCGTACCCCGACCGCCGCGACGTGACCTTCGAGCGGGATGTCCGCCGGATGTTCACGCACATCGCCCAGCGCTACGAGTGGTTCGACCACGTCGCGTCGCTCGGGAACGACTATCTCTGGCGACCGCGCGCGTTGTGGGACCTCGACCGGTTCTCCCCGAGCGGCCGGCCGGCCCGGGTCCTCGACCTCGGCTGCGGCACCGGCGAGCTCGCCCGCCAGGTCGCCCGTCACTATCCCGCGGCCCGAGTGTTCGCGGCGGACTTCACGCGCGCGATGGTCGTCACCGCCGCCCGGACGACCGCGGGCCGCGCCGAGGCGCCGCGCCTCGAGTTCGGACGGGCGACCGCGCTGCGCCTCCCGTTCGCGTCGGGGAGCTTCGACCTCGTGACGAATGCGTTCGTCGCCCGCAATCTCTCGGACCTTAGGCAGGCCTTCGGAGAGATGGCCCGGGTCCTGCGCCCGGGCGGGGCGCTCCTCACCCTCGAGATCACCGAGCCGACGTCTCCGCGCTTCGCCCGCCTCTTCCATGCGTACTTCGACCGGGTCGTGCCGTGGCTCGGCGCGGCGGTCGCGAGCGCCGGGCCGTACCGCTACCTGCCCGAGTCGCTGCGGTCGCTGCCGCCGCGGGACCGATTCCTCGAGGTGCTGCGCGCGGCCGGATTCGCGCGCGCGGAGGCCCGGACCCAGTCGATGGGCATCGTGACGAGCTTCCTCGGCGAGGCAGAACGGCCCTCGACCCAAAGCCGTTAAGGCACGGTCCGACCGTCTCTCTATCGTGTCGACGCCGGCGTCCGACGCATTCCGCTACGCGCATGCCCACCGAACCGAGATCGCCTGGCTGAGCCAGAACACGAACCATTTGGTCCCGCCCGAGGTCGTCCGGGGGGCGCTCGAGGAAGCGGTCCGCGAGCGCGTGTACGAGGGCTACCCGCTCGGGTCGGGCGACCCCGAGCTCCTCGACCTCATCGCGGCCGACTTCCACCTCGGGGGGACCCGGCCGTTCGTGACCGCCGGCGGCACCGAGTCGCTCTACATGATCGCCCGGGCCCTGCTCGCCCCGGGGGACGAGGTCATCGCCTCCGACCCGAGCTACCTCATCATCCACAAGTTCGTCGAGCTCGAGGGCGCCCGGACGAACAACCTCGACATCTACGCGCCGCCGTACCGCCTGACGGCGGACCGGATCCAGCAGGCCCTTACGCCGCGTACGAAGATGGTCCTCCTCATCGACCCGCTGAACCCGCTCGGGTCCGGCTACCCGCGCGAGGAGGTCCGCGCGATCGCCGAGATCGCGCACGACCACCACCTCCTCCTCCTGAACGACGTCACCTACCGCGACTTCTCCGAGGGCCATGCGCTCGCCGCCGAGTTCGCGCCCGAGGAGACCGTGACGGTCTGGTCGGTCTCGAAGAACTGTGGGCTCGCGGGGATGCGGCTCGGCGGCCTCCTCGCCCGTCCCGAGCTCCTGACGAAGATCCTGCGGTACAACACGAACGACCTCGGCGTCAACATCCTTGCCCAGGTGGCGGCGCGCGCCGCGCTGCGGACCAAGGCTTCCTGGATCGGGGAGGTCGTCCGGCAGACCCGGGCGAACGGCGCGCGGGTCCGCGACGTCGTCAAGGGGGTGGAGGGGACCTCGCTGCCCGTCTATCCGTCCCGCGCCAACATGATGGTGATCGACCTTGGCACGACCGGCGCGAACCCCGACGCCTTGCAGGACGAGCTCCTGCGCCACCACGGGGTCTTCCTGCGCTCGGGCAACTACCTCTCCCCGAAGCACGGGAACCGGTTCATCCGGATCTCGTTCTCGAACCCTCCCGCGGACGTCGAGCGGTTCGCCCGCGCGTTCCCCGCGGCGGTCGAGAAGCTGAGGGCCCCGGTCGCGGCGGCGCGGGCCGCCTAGTCCGACCGACCCCCGGGTCCGCGGCCCGGTCTCGCCCGCACGTCGACGACCATGTGGGCGCGCCCGGGCCCGTAGGGCTTCACCTCGCGCGCGACCGGGGGAGCGTCGAGGTCCCCGCCCGCCGCTCGCACCGCGGCCGCGACCGCCGCACTCGCTTCCCGAAGAGCGTCCCGGGAGCCGGTGAGGAGGTGGACGTGCACCGCGCCGCCGCGGGGCTTAAGGAGCGCGAGCGCCCGCGGCACCCAGGGGAGCGCGCTCGGTAGGTAGCCGAGGAAGACCCGGTCCGCGGCCCGCTCGGCCAGCGGAACGAGCCGGTTGTCCCCGGCCACGACCCGGACGGTTCGCTCGACCCCGTTCCGGCGGACGTTCTCCTCGAGGTAGCGCACGGCGACCGGGTTCTTCTCGACCGCGACCACCTCTTGCGCGCCGGCCCGGGCCGCAGGGATCGCGAAATAGCCGATGCCCGCGAACAGGTCGACGACCGTCTCCCCCGGGCGGACGAGCCGACCGGCGCGCGCCCGTTCGGTACGGTTCCCCTGGGCGAACATGATGCGGGCGGCGTCGAACCTCCAGCGGACCCCGTGCTCCGTCACCTCCGTCTCGGTCTCCGTACCCGCGACCCGTTCCACGTGGGGGAGCCGTAGCTCGCCCTCGACGGGTCCGGACGGGACGAGGACGGAGGCCACCCCGAGCTCCTCCTGCCACGCGGCCCCGATCGTCGCGTAGAACGGTCGGAGACCGGTCGGCAGTCGTACGAGGAGCACCCGGCCGAGGCGCTGGTAGCCGGCCGGCATCCGCGCCGCCACCTCCGCGCCGGCGACCGCGGCGAGCCGGTCCCGCACCCGTTCCGCCGGGGGCCGTCGGTCGTGCGTCACGGCGAAGCCCGACCCCGGGAGCCTCGGTCACCCTACGCGGACGGCGCCTCGGGGCCCTTCTCGAGGATCACTTCGAGGAACTGCTTCAGGTGGGCGATCAGGATCGGGTTGTCGGTGAAGCCGCACGCGTCGAGGCCCGGGGCCGCGAGGAGGGCGTGCTCCCCGTCGGCGAGGACCTCGGTCGCGAGCAGGTTCTCGCGGGGGACGTAGTCGACGCCCTCGGGGACCCGCTGGAGCGGGGCGGTGACGAACGTCACCTGCACGCCGCGCTTCACGGCATGCTGGATCTTCTTCCCGAGCTCGTCGCGCAGGTCCGCGACCTGCGGGGTCGTGAGGATGAACGTGCGGGCCGACTGGTCGAGAAGGTCCCCGATTTTGGCGACGACCTTCTCCCGCTCGGAGAGCAGGTAGACGAGCTGCGGTTCGCCGTGCTCGGCGACCACGCGGTGGAGGAGCGCGAGCTTCTCGAAGACCTCCTGGATCGCGCCCTTGAGGGATTCGGCGACGGTGAGGGGAGGGGTCGGCCGGAAGAGGATCGGTTTGCCTCCGGTCGGCTGGGCGTAGCCCTTCTCGGCGAGCGACTCGAGGACCTTGTACGCGCTCGTCCGCGGGATCCCGGCCGCCGTCGCGAGCGTGGCCGCGTCCCCGACCCCACGGCCGAGCAGCGCGATGTACGCCCGCGCCTCGTACTGCGTGAGGCCGACCTTGCCGAGAACCTCGGTGGCCTGGCGGAACTCGTCGGACGCCTGGTTCCCCAGCGCGACGGCGGTCTCCTCGATGGTGGCCATGGTCGACGGGTCGGACGGACCGGGGGTGTCTTAACCCTGCGCGTCCGCCCGCGTCACGGGACGACGTCGGTGAGCTTGAGGAGCGCCGCCTCGCCGAGGAGCGCCTCGACCTCCTCCCGCGTCAGGAGGCCCCGTTCCACGAGGAGCTCGCGGACCGGCCGTCCCGTCCGCTCCGCTTCGTGCAGCACCTCGGCGACCTTGAGGTAGCCGAGGCGGGGGGTGAGCACGGTCGCGATCGCCGCCGATTCCACGAGGAACTTCTCGAGGCGGGCGCGGTTCGCGGTGATCCCGTCGACGCAGCTCCGCGCGAACACCGGCAGGTAGTTCGTCAGGATCTCGGCGGAGAAGAGTACCTCGTAGGCGGCGAGCGGCATCATCACGTTGATCTCGAGCTGGCCGGCCGAGACGGCGTACGCCGTCGCCTGGTCGGCGCCGAGGACGTGGAAGGCGACCATGTCGAGGCACTCGGCGGCCGACGGGTTGACCTTGGCCGGCATGATCGACGAGCCCGGCTGGATCTCGGGCAGGCGGATCTCGTCGAACCCCGTCGCGGGCCCGCTCGAAAGCAGCCGTAGGTCGTTCGCGATCCGCACGAGCTCGAGCGCGAGGGTGCGCAACCACGCCGACGCGGCGCCGAGCGGCCAGCGGCTCTGCATCGTCTCGAACGCATCGCGGCTCACCGCGAGGGGGAGGCCCGTGAGCGCCGCGTACTCCTGGACGGCGCGGGCCCGGAAGCCGGGCACCGAGTTGACCCCGCTGCCGACCGCGCTGCCGCCGAGCGGGATCTCGGCGAGCGCCCGCTCGACCGACGGGAGCGCCTCGAGGACGTGGTCGAGCGCGCTCGCGTAGGCGCGGAACTCCGCGCCGAGCGTGACGGGCATCGCGTCCTTGAGGTGCGTGCGTCCCGCCTTCGGGACCCGGGCGAACTCCTCGCCCTTACGGCGCAGGCTCTCGACCAGGGTCCCGAGCGCGGCGCGCAGGTCCCCGAGCGCGAAGAGCACCGCCACCTGCGCCGCGGACGGATACGTGTCGTTGGTCGACTGGCCGCGGTTCACGTGGTCGTTCGGGCTCACGTCCCGGTAGTCGCCCCGCGGCTTACCGAGGATCTCGAGCGCGCGGTTCGTCAGCACCTCGTTCACGTTCATGTGGCAGGAGGTCCCGGCCCCGGCCTGGAAGACGTCGATCGGGAACTGGTCGTCGAACCGGCCGCTCGCCATCTCCTCGGCGGCCTGCGCGAGCGCGCGCCCGCGCTCCGCATCGAGACCGCCCTTCTCGACGTTCGCCCGGACGCACGCGAGCTTGAGGAACGCATACGACCGGACGAGGTGGCGCGAGGCCCGCAGCCCGCTGACCGGGAAGTTCTCCTTGGCCCGCAGCGTTTGGATGCCCCAGTAGACCGAATCGGGGACCTCGCGGGGACCGAGCGAGTCCTGTTCGATACGCGGAACGACCATGGGCCGCGGACCGGGCCCTCCGACAAAACGTTTAGGCCCTACATGTCCACGGGGTCTATCCCGACGGAACCGCGAACGTGGTCGACCCGATCTCCCTCACGAGCGACATCCTGACCAACACGATCTCCCTCGCCCTCGCGCCGGCCGTCTGGGCGGTCCTGTTCCTGATCGCGTTCGAGCACCCCGGCTTTGCCGAGAGCATCGGCTTCGGCCGTCGGACGTTCTGGCTGCTCGTGCTCGGCTCCCTCCTCGCGACGTTCGCCATCCTGCCGTTCGGCGCCGCGGCCAACGACGTCATCGCGGTCAGTTTCGGCGGGGCGCTGTTCCCGCTCCTGGTCGGCGCGCTCGCCGTGCGCCGGGTCTCGGGCGGCGGAAATCGGCTGCTCGCGAGCTTCCTCGGCCTCGTGACAGTGGAGAGCGGAATCATGCTCCTGCTGGTCCTGCCGCTCGCCCAGCCGGCCGTGCAGCCGCTCGGCGCGGCCCTCGCGGGGAACTCGGACCTCGCGACGGGCCTGCTGCTGTTCGTCGTCGCGGTCGCGGTGGTCCTGCTCTCGGTCGCCCTCCCGGGAGGGACGCGCTCCGCGGCGTCGGCGACCGGGGCCGGCAGCGCCTCCGGTCGGACCCTCGGGTTCCTGCTCGGTCTCACCTCGGGGGTCTTGCTCGCGACGTACGCGGCATCGAGCGCGATCCCGGGGGTCGGGATCGAGGAGCAGTTCCCAGCGTACCTCCTGCCGCCGATCGTCGCGGGGCTCCTGGCCGTGCTCCTCGCGCCGTGGGTCGTGCCGGGGCGCGAGGGATATGCGCTCCCGCTCGCGTTCTTCGGCTCGACGTTCGGCGTGCTCCTCGGCGCCGACCTGCTGCGCGAGCCCCCGCTCTACGGGAGCGGGCCCGCCGGCATCTACGCGATCGGGGGCGCGGGGGTCCTCGACCTCGTGTACCTCTCGGGCCTGCTCGCGCTCGCGACCGCCTACTTCGTCCACCGGGGGCTGGGCCGGTCGCTCCTGCCCGTCGACGGGTCCGTCCCCCGGCTCGACCCGACCCCGGTCGGGCGGCTCGCCCGCGGCTTCCGTGCGGGCGTCGACGGGAACCTCGCCGAGGCGCTCACCGAGTCCTCGCGGGCCGGCCACGACGCCGCGGGACAGGCCCGGACCCTGCTCGGGCTTCCCGACCCGCCGGCCGACCGCCCGTGGGACGGGCTTCCCGTCCCCGGCTGGGTCGTGAGCGACCAGGCGAACCTCGACGCCGCGGCCCGGGCCGGTTCGACCGACGGGCGCGAGGGGTTCCGCGCGTGGCTGACCGCGCGCTGGCTCGTCTACCTCGGCCGGGACCTCGGCCAGCGCCGGTTCGGGACGATGAAGGCCCGCTCGATCGGCTTCGGGCTCGACCTGCTCCTCGTGGCGCTCCCCGGCGTGGCGGTCTGGACCGCCATCTCGCTCGCGACCCCCGGCGACCTGGCCGACCTGCTCGGAAGCCTCGCGTTCAACGCCGCGATCTACGGGTTCATCTCCCTCGCGTTCCTCTACCTCGTCCTGTCGGAGACGCTCCTCGGCCGGTCCCTCGGGATGCGGGGGGTCGGGCTCGCCGTGCGCGACCGCACCCTGCGGCCGATCGGGTTCGTTGCGGCGCTCGTGCGGAACACCACGGTCCTCCCCGTCCTGACCGTGGTCGGCCTCGCGGGCGGGCTCGGCGTCGCCTTCCTGTTCAAGGGCGGCTCGCTCTCGAGCGTGACGGTCGACGGGATCCCGCTGCCGGGGGGCCTGCTCGCCCTCGCGGGAGTGCTCGTCTTCCTCGTCGTCGGCGTCGCGCTCCTCGGCGCGCTCGCCCTCGCGGTGATCGCGCTCACGAACGAGCGTCAGCGGCTCGGGGACCTGCTCGCCGGGACGTGGGTCGTGCGCGACGCTAGCCCGGGGGCCGCGGCGGCCCCGCCGGGGCCGGTGCGCTCGCCGGCGTCGCCGGCGCCTCCGCCCCCGTCCGCGTGAGACGGATCGCGATCGCCGAGACGTTCGCCTCGCGCCCCTCCCGGTTCACGAGGCGCTCGGTGTCGATCGAGATCGGACCGACCGCGACGTGACCCTCGAGGAAGCGGCGGCGCACCACTTCGACCACGTCGACCGCCTTGCCGATCGCGTTGCCGCGGGCCTTCACGAGCACCGGCCCGAGGCTCGCGTTCAGTTGGGTGACGACCTGGAAAACGTACGTCATGGTCGGCTTCTGGCCGATGTAGACGGTCGCCCCGTCGTAGCCGCCCTCGGGCATCGGGGGCGCGTACCGGCTCTCCGTACAAGGCTTTTTGCGGGGAAGCACCCCTCTTGGAGGCTCGGGGACAGTGCGCGTTCGCAAAGGTTATCGGCGGGCCCCCGTACGCGCGAAGGGTCGTGCAGGGGTGGCCCAGCTTGGTCAAAGGCGCCAGGTTGAGGTCCTGGTCTCGTAGGAGTTCGTGAGTTCGAATCTCACCCCCTGCATCACGACCGGAGCGACTCCATGATGAACGACGAGCGACCGTGCCCGCACTGCGGGGCCCCCCTCGGGCCCGACGTGGCGGTCTGCCCCGTGTGCGAGCAACCGGTCGCGGCCCCGCCTCCCGCGCTCGACCCGGCGCCGCCGCCGACCGCCCCCGAACCGGACCCGGCGGCGCCGGCCGCCGCGGTCGGGGCCCCGAAACCGCCGGGGCGGGCCGCCGCGCGTCCGACCGCGCGGCGCGGGGCGGCCTCGGCGGCGAACCCGTTCGCGGCCGAGCTCGGCCGACGCCTGAACCGTCTCGCCCTGTGGAGCGAGGGAGCGCAGTCCCTCGGCGTCGAGCTGCCGCACCTCCCGGAGTGGGCGGAGGAGGCCGCGCGTACGGCCCCGAACCCCGAGCCGTGGGCCGAGGTCGTGCGCGGCATCGAGCGGATCGCCCAGAAGCGGATCGTGGTAGCGTTCGAGGAGTGGGAGAAGCGCACGAAGGCGCGGCTCACGCGGCTCGAGGCCTACGCGGTCGACAGCCGGCTCGAGCGCGAGCAGATCGAGGACACGCTCCACGCCGCCCGCACCGGCGACATTCCGCAGGCGCTCTCCACCTTCCAGCAGGTCGACCGCGTGGTCGCCCTCAAGGAGCGGCACCTCGACCAGGCCCGCGAGGAGCTCGAGCGCGTCATCGCCCTGCTGAAGGACATGCAGGCGCTCGGGGTCGAGGCCCCGCAGGACCCGGCGGAGGTCGCGGACGACCTCGAGGGCGAGCTGCGGGCCGGCAAGCTCGCGTCGCTGAAGCAGCAGATCCGCGCGCTGCGCCTGCAGTCGGTGAACCGGCTCAAGGCCGGCCTCCCGAAGTACATCGCCGAGTACGGCGACTACCTGATCGACGAGCGCACGCACGGGATCGCGACCGAGCTCGAGGCGACCGAGCTCGCGCGCGGCGCGCGCGAGTTCTTCCACGGCCGCCCCGAGGAAGGGCTGCGTCGGCTGCGCGCGCTCCAGCAGCGGCACGGCATGCCTCCGAACCGGCCGGGCCGGCCCGGAACGCCGCGCGGTCGAACGACCTGACGCGGGGTCGCGCGGGGGCCGGGCGCGGCCGCCCGTCCCTACAGGAGCCGCTCGAACAGCCGGACGTCCTCGTGCCACTGGTTCTTGTGGAGAAGGCCGCACTCGGTGAACCCGAAGTGCGAAAAGAGCGCCGCGGCGGCGGGGAAGCGCGACAGCGCGTCGACCCAGAGCTCGGGCGCGTTCGCCCGCTTCGCCCAGTCGACCGCGGCCGAGAGGAGCGCGCTCGCGACCCCCTGGCGGCGCGCCTCCTGGTCGACGACCAGGTTGACGAGGTGCCCGGCCCCGTCGCGCAGCTCGCACCCGACCACGCCGAGCAGGCGCCCTTCCTTGCGGGCGGCGAAGTACGTCACGCCCTCCATCCAGCTCGTGAACTCGAGCGGCGTCGGTTGCCAGGACTTCACGAGCTCGGCCGGGAGCCCGGTCTTCTCGGCGTCCCAGACCTTCTTGTACAGCGCGCAGATCGCCGGCACGTCCTGGTGGGTGATCCGCTCGACCACGAGCGGCGCGGGAGGTTTCGCGACGGCCACCGGTACCGGGGGATGCTCAGCCTCCCGCTCCGGTCGGTGCTCCTCGGCCACGCTACGAACTCCGGTACGGGACTCGAGTGCGGCGACACTCACGTGCGCTATTGAATCTTACCCCACGCGCGGCCGGTTGGCGGTCGTCGCGCGCTCACGGCGTATGGCGCGACGGGGTGCGCGGGAACGGCGTCGCGTCCCGGATGTGCTCGCGGCGGAGCATCCAGCGAAGGACCCGCTCCACGCCGAGTCCGAAGCCGGCGTGCGGCACGCTGCCGTGCCGGCGCAGGTCGAGGTACCACTCGTACGCCTTCGGGTCGGCCCCGGACTCGGCGAGCCGGGCTTCGAGCGCCCGGAGGTCCGTCTCGCGGCACGACGCCCCGACGATCTCGCCGTACCCCTCGGGGGCGAGCAGGTCCGCCGCCTCGACGGTGCGCGGGTCGCTCGCGGAGCGCAGCATGTAGAACGCCTTGATCTCGCGCGGGAAGTGCGTGACGAACAGCGGCGTCGCCGCCTCGGCGGTCAGCGCCCGCTCCTCCGCGGTCCCGAAGTCGCTCCCCCAACGGACCGGCAGCCCCTGCGCCCGAAGGCGGTCGACCGCCGCCGCGTAGGTGAGCCGCGGGAACGGCGCGGCGAGCGCGGCGAGCTCGGCGGGCGGCCGCCCGAGCAGGGAGAGCTCGCTCGCCCGCCGCTCGGCGAGCGCGTGCGCGGCGGAGACGACCATCCGCTCGGTGAAATCGAGGAGCCCGTCGAGGTCGCACCACGCAAGCTCGACCTCGAGGTGCTGGTACTCGGTGATGTGCCGCGGGGTCCGGGACTTTTCCGCGCGGAACGACGGGGTGAGCGAGTAGACCCGCTCGTGCGGGAAGAGGAGCGCCTCGAGGTAGAGCTGCGCCGACTGGGAGAGGTAGGCCGGTCGGCCGAAGTAGTCGAACTGGAACGCCTCGGCGCCCCCCTCCGCCGCGTTCCCCGAGATGATCGGGGGGGTGACCTCGAGGACGTTCTCGGCGTCCAGGAACTCGCGGAACGCGCGCAAAAGCTCGGCCTTCACCCGGAAGGTCGCGACGAACTCCTGCGAGCGGATCGCGAGGTGGCGCTGGTCGAGGCGGAACTCCTCGGTCTGGTCGGCGAAGATCGGGAACGGGGCGCCGGCGTCCACGATCGTGAAGCGGGTCGCCCGCACCTCGCGGCCGCCCGGCGCGCGCGCGTCCTCCGCGACCGTCCCTTCGACGGTGACCGACCCCTCGACCTGGACGTGCTCGACCGCGTCGAACGCCTCGGGCCCGAGGGCGTCCTTGCGTCCGGTGACCTGGACGACCCCGGTCCGGTCCCGCAGGAGGAGGAAGAGGATCCCGCCCGAGGAGCGCGAGCGCAGCACCCAGCCGCGCAGCCTCACCGGGGAGCCGACCGCCCCGGGCGCGAAGACGCTCGCGACCGGGGCGAACCCCGCGCCGCTCACTGGTACTCCCGCCACTTGTGCCCGCACTTCGTGCACTCGAAGATCCGCGTCTCGGGCTCGTCCGACCCGCGCGTCTGCCGCAGGACCCAGTAGGCCTGGTCGTGGCCGCACTTCGGGCAGACCTCGGTGGTCGTGGGGAGCGTCGCGACCTTCGTCTCGACGACCTCGACGCCGCCCCGGGGGGCGGAGGAGTGCACGACCGGGACGCCCTCACCGAGCGGCACCTCGGCGCCGCAGGCCCCGCAACGCCAGACCCCGGCCGCCCGGTCCGGCCGCATCAGGCGCTTGCACTTCGGACAGAACGTCACAGGCCGTCATCACCGGGGGCAGGGTATTTGACGCTTGGTGCGCCGCCGTCAGCCCAGCATCTGTTCCGGCGGGCCGGCGCTCGACGGCGGGGCCTCGGGCGGCGCGACGCTGAGCGGCAGGGGGGAAGGTTTCGCGCCGGGGGCGCGCAGCGCCCGGATGTGCTCCCACCGCCGCGCAAGGTCCTCCTTCGTCCCGATGTCGTGGCGCACGTAGTAGTCGCCACGGACGAAGTGCAGCGCCGCCTCGACCCGGCTGCCGGCCTCGTGGATCGCGCTGGCCTCCCCGACGAGCGCGACCCCGCGCGACGAGCCGAACCGCACCGTGCCCGGTCCGGCGGCCTCCACGCTCCCGTAGAAGACGCGGACCCCGGCGTCCTCGACCGCCGCTTCGTCGATCGTGAGGAGGCCCCCCGTCCGGGGGGTCCCTCCGTAACCGGGCGGGACGAGGTACTTCACGACGGTCGCGCGGAGACGGAACTGGACGAGGTTCGGCTCGACGCGGCCGGTCGCGACGCCCTCCAGGAGCGCGGCGAAGTCGCCCTCCTCGTAGAGCGTGAGCGCGTTGATCCCTTCCGGGTCCCCGAACCGGGCGTTGAACTCGAGCAGGACGGGCCCGTCCGCCGTGAGCATGAATCCCCCGTAGAGGATCCCCCGGTAGCTCAGTCCCTCGGCGCGCAGCGCGCCGACCGTCGCCTCGAGGATCGCAAGGGCGCGGTCCCGGTCCCGGGCCGAGAGGAACGGCAGCAGGTGGTCGCGCTGCGAGTAGGAGCCCATCCCCCCGGTGTTGCCCCCCCGGTTCCCTTCGAGCGCTCGTTTGAAGTCCTGGACCGCGGGCATCGGATAGACGCCGGAGTCGGTCACGAACGCCATCAGGCTGAACTCCTCGCCGTCCAGCTTCTCTTCGAGGAGGGCCCGGCCCCCCTGGACCAGGATCGATTTCGCGTACGCCGCCCCTTCCTTCGGGTCGGTGAAATCGGACCCCTGGACCCAGACCCCCTTACCGGCGGTGAGCCCGTCCGGCTTCACGACGAACGGGCCGGGAAAGCCGGTCGCGGTGCGGTCGACCTCCTCCACCGTCGTCGGCGCGGCCCAGCGGGGCTGGCCCGGGACCGAGCGGCGCGCGAGGAGCTCGCGGCAGAAGAGCTTCGACGACTCGATCCGCGCGGCCGCCCGGTCGGGGCCGACCGTCGGCACCTCCGCGGCGCGCAGTGCGTCGGCGACCCCGGCGGCGAGCGGGGCCTCGGGTCCGATCACCGCGACGTCGGCCCCCTGAAGGCGGGCGAACTCCACCACCCGTCGGGCGTCCCCGGGGTCGATGCGGGCGGAGGCGCTCGCCAGCCGCTCGAGCCCCGGGTTCGCGTTCGCGCTCGCGACCACGACCTCGGCCTCGGCCCGCGCGAGCGTGGCGGCGATCGCGTGCTCCCGGGCCCCGCCCCCGACGACGAGGAACCGCATGGGTGGCGTCCCGGGAACCGACTCGGGTTATATGGGCGTCGGGGCCGGTCACCGGAAGAACCGGACCCTGCGTTCCGCCACGCTTAAGAAGAGAGGGCAGGTGGCCCGTCTCCCGAGGCCTCCGATGGACATTCGCGTCGTCGAAAAGGAGCACGACCTGCTGCGCGTCGAGTTCCCGCGCGGAGAGGAGACGATCCTCATCCCGCTCGTCGAGGCGCTCCAGAAGGAGGAGAAGGTCGTCGAGGCGCGCTACTACCTCGGCCACCCGTACCTCGAGCGTCCGACGCTCCTCGTGAAGACGAAGGGCGAGAAGCCCCAGCAGGTGCTGAAGCGCGTGCTGAAGGACCTGACCGACCTCTACGGCGACCTACTGACCGACTTCGAGAAGAAGGCCGACAAGATCAAGGCGTAGCGGGGACCGCCATGCTGAAAGAATGCGCCCAACACGGGTACTTCCGGGCCGAGGCGTGCCCGGTCTGCGGGCAGCCGGGCCGCTTCCTGATGAACGACCGGGAGCTCGACCACCTCGGTCGGATCCTCACCGGCATCCTGCGCCACTTCCCGGATCGCTACCAACTCCCGATCGACCCGCAGGGCTGGGTCTCCCTGCCCCAGATCGTCCGCGCGATCAGCCAGAAGCACCCGGCCTACCACTGGCTGCGTCCGCAGCACCTGGTCGCGATCGCCGAGACCGACGCGAAGGGGCGCTACGAGGTGCGCGACGACCGCGTGCGGGCGACCTACGGCCACACGGTCGACGTCGACCTCGACCTGCCGACCGAGAACATCCCCGACCAGCTCTACTACCCCGTGACCGAGGAGGAAGCCGGGATCGTGCTCGAGGTCGGGCTGAAACCCTCCGACCGCAAGAAGGTCCATCTCTCGAAGACCGCCGAGGACGCCCGGGCGGCCGGCGCGGTCCGGACGCCCGAGCCGATCATCCTCGAGGTCGACGCGAAGCGGGCCCGCGAAGAGGGGATCGTGATCATGCGGGCCGGCAAGACCGTCTACCTCGTGAACCAGGTCCCGGCGGAGTACCTGCGCCGGGCCGGGGACGTCCCGGCCCCCTCGAGCTCCTGAGCCGGCCTACGCGAACCCGTCGTCGCCGCTGTTCGACTCGTAGGTCGTCGTGATGTAGACCTTGATCGTGAGGCCGCTCGACGTCGGGTACGGGTTCGAGAAGACGAAGTAGTAGGTATCGGTCACGAGCGGGGAGTAGATGATCCGCCCGTCGTAGGTCGCCGGGAGCGACCAGGTGGGCGTCACCGGCTGGTGCGCGACGAAGGCGTCCCAACCGCTCGTGTTGTAGACCGCGACCGCGACGTCGGTGCCTGCGGGGGCGACCGACGTGAAGTTCCCGAGCACGTAGTCCCCGCCGTTGATCTCCCCCGAGAGGAACGTGTAATTCCCCGGGGCGAGCACGTAGGTCCCCGCGGTCGTCAACGGGTCGGTCGAGAGGACCGGGGGTCCGGCGAGCTCCGCCGAGACGATCGCGTAGGCGAGGCCGGCGATGACCACCACGACGATCACCGAGCGCAGGAGCCCGGTGAGCTTCAGCCGTCGGCGCACCGAGCGCGGAGCGGTCGGGATCTCCGCCGCCGACAGGGGCTGCGCGGCGCCGCAGATCTCGCACTTCGAGGCGCCCGCCGGCACGGCGACCCCGCAGAAGCGGCAGGCGCCCCAGGTCCCGGGGGCGGGCTCGGACTCGGCCACGGTCGGACGGTCGCAGCGGGGGCGGCGCCTTTTGTGGTTTCGTACGTACGACCGAGGGCCGGGTCGAACGGACGGGCGCCCCGCCGTGGCGCTGACCTACGCCCGCTTCTTCCCCGAACCGAGGTGGACGAGAACGTTCTTCCGGCGCGTGTACGCTTCGACCGCCCGCACTCCCTGCTCGAAACCGACCCCGCTGCCTTTCGTGCCGGCGAACGGCGACTGAGGGTAGGTGATCGGCGCCTCGTTCACGACGACCATCCCGCACTCGAGACGCCGCGCGAACGAAAGCGCCGTGGCGAGGTCCCGGGTCCACACGGTGCCGAGCAGGCCGTAGGTCGTGTCGTTGGCGAGCCGCACCGCCTCGTCAGGGTCGGAGAACGGGGCGACCGTGAGCACCGGCCCGAAGATCTCCTCGCGGACGGCCCGCGAGGTCGTCGGCACGTCCACGAGGACGGTCGGGCGGACGAAGTTCCCGGGCGCGAGCGTCGGCTCGGTCGCCTTGACCCCGCCGGTCAGGACCTGGCCCCCGCTCGCCCGCGCGTCCGCGATGTACTCGAGGACCCGTTCGGCCTGGTCGCGCGAGACCAGCGGGCCCATCTCGACGCCGTCGGCGATCCCGGGCCCGAGCTTCAGCCCTTCCGCGATCGCGCGGACCCTCTCGAGCAGCTCGGAGCGGACGGACTCGTGGACGATCAGGCGGGAGGCGGCCCAGCACATCTGGCCCGCGTTCTGGAAGATCCCGTAGCCGATCCCCTTCGCGGCCCGGTCGAGGTCGGCGTCCGGGAAGACGACGACCGGACCTTTGCCGCCGAGCTCGAGCGTGAGCGGCACGCGCCGGCGGGTCGCGAGCTCGGCGATCCGGGTCCCGACCTCGCCGCTCCCCGTGAAGGTGACCGAGCCGCACCGCGCATCGTCGACCAGGGCCTCCCCGACCTCCGCCCCGTTCCCGAGGACCACGTTGAGGATGCCGTCCGGGATCCCGGCCTCCTTCGCGAGGCGGGCGAACGCGACCGCGGTGAGCGGCGTGAGGCTCGCCGGCTTCAGGACGACGGAGTTCCCCGCGGCCAGGGCCGGGGCGACCGAGCGCACGGAGAGGAGCAGCGGGTAGTTCCACGGGGCGATGTGGACGGTGACCCCGAGGGGCTCGCGCAGAGTGTAATCGAAGCGCGGGCCCGGCACGGGGATCGTCTCCCCTTCGACCTTGTCGGCGAGCCCGGCGAAGTACTCGAGGGTCCGCACGACGTAGCCGATGTCGCCGCGGGATTCGCGCAGGGGCTTGCCCATGCTGAGCGTCTCGAGCCGCGCGAACATCTCGAGCTGCCCCTCGAGCAGCCCCGCGAGGCGAAGGAGCGCCTTCCCCCGGCGGGCGCCGTCGTCGGTCGCCCAGTTCGATTCGCGGAACGCCCGGTCGGCGGCCTCGAGCGCGGCCCGGGCGTCGTCCCGCGACCCGACCGCCGCCCGGGCGAACGGTTGGTTCGTGGCCGGGTCGAGCAGCGTGCGCGCCGGGCCGCCGGTCCCGGGAAGCTCGCGGCCGCCGACGATGAGCGGGAACGGGGTCTCGAGCGACGACGCCATGGCGGGACCGGCCAGCACGCGCCGCCCACTTAGCGATTGGGGCCCCCGCTACTCGCGCACCGGATACGCTCTCCCTTTCCAGACGACGGGACGGCGGCGCCATCCCCGAGCGAGCGACGTCGCGACCAGCACGAGATAGAACCCGACCGACACGGGATAGAGCAGACCGTAGGCCGCCGGTGCGCCGGCGGTCCGAGCGAAACCGATGTGCTTGCCGAACAGCGCGACGTAAAGGAAGGCGCCGAGGCCGAGGAGGAGAAGGTTCCCAGTGACCCACGCGAGCGGCAAGAGGCCGAGCGGCAGCAGGAACAGCCCGACGAGACCGGCGAGGAACCCGACCATCCGCCCCGGGGAGTACTCCGACCCGTGGACGTTCTTCAGCAGCCCCTCGAACATCTCGTGGCGGTCCCGGTACATCCGGGTGACCGCGAGGTCGGGCGCCCAGGCGATCCGCAACCGACGGCCGGCGGCCCGGAACCTCCGCGCGACCGCGACGTCCTCGAGCACCACGTTCCGCACGGCCTCGTGGCCCCCCAGCTCGAAGTACGTGCTCCGGGGAACGAACCAGTACTGGCCGTTCGCCATCGCGGCCCGCGAGCCGTCCCGGTTCACGCGGGAGGCCCAGAAGTAGACCAGCACGATCTGGATGTAGAACGGCAGCACGACCCGCTCCCAGAACCCCTTCATCTCGATCCGGGGGGCGAGGGTCGCGAGGTCCGCGCGTTCGCGCAGGGCCCACTCCAGCGTCGTACGGACCGCCGTCGGATGGGTGCGGACGTCCGCGTCGAGGAAGAGGAACCAGGCTCCGGTCGCGACCTTCGCGCCGTTCCAGCAGGCCCAGTTCTTGCCGACCCAACCCGCGGGCAGCGGCGGCGGGTCGACCCGCCGAACCCGCGGGGCCCGGGCCTCGATCACGTCCTTCGTCCGGTCGGTCGAGTTGTCCTCGACCACCAGGACCTCGAGGTCCGGGTAGTCCTGGGCGAGGAGCGTGTCGAGCGTCGCCGGGAGGTCGGCCTCCTCGTTCCGCGCGGCGATGATGACGCTCACCCGGGGCCGCGGGTCGGGGGAAGGGGCGGGCGGCGCGGGGTCGAGCCGCGGCATCTCCTTCGCGAGGAGGATCGCGATCCCCTGGTAGAGCAGGACGACGACCGCCGCGGCGCCGAGCAGAACGACCGCCCACAGCGCGAGCATCGCCCGGCGTAGCCCGCTCGTAATAAAGGAATGGCCGCTGGAGGGGCAGGGCGAGAGGTCGATGGGCTCCGTCGAGCACCCGCGGGTGCGTCCGGGAACGCTCGACGACCGCCTGTACCAGGCCCACCTCGCCGAGGCCGCGGTCGACCACAACACGCTCGTCGTCCTGCCGACGGGGCTCGGGAAGACGGCGGTGGCGCTGCGCGTTGTCGCCGAGCACCTCCTGCGTCGACCGTCGGACTCGGTCCTGTTCCTCGCGCCGACCCGCCCGCTCGTGGTCCAGCACGGCCGCGAGGTCGCGCGGACCCTCTTCGCTCCCGAGCCGCTGACGCTCACCGGCGCGATCGCACCCGAGCGGCGGGCCGCGCTGCTCCACCCGCCGCAGGTCGTGGTCGCCACGCCCCAGGTGATCGCGAACGACCTCGCCGAGGGGGGGTTCCCGATGGGCACCTTCTCCTTGATCGTCTTTGACGAGGCCCACCGGGCGGTCGGGGACTACCCGTACGTCGCGATCGGCCGGGCCAACCGGGAAGGACCGAACGCCCGGGTCCTCGCCATGACGGCCTCCCCGGGCGGGAGCCTCGCCCGGATCCGGGAGGTCTGGGCGAACCTCGGGATCGAACGGTTCGAGTACCGCACCGAGCAGAGCCCCGACGTCCTCCCGTACGTCCACGGGATTGGGGTCGAAACCGTCACGGTCCCCGTCCCCCCCGAGGTCCAGCGCCTGGCCATCCTCCTGCGGGCGGCGGTCCAGCGGCAGGTCGACGTCCTTCGGCAGCTCGACCTCCTGCCAACCGGCGAGGCGAACCGACGGACGCTGCTCGAGATCGGGGCCCGGCTCCACCGCCAGATCGAGGTGGAACGGGGACGGGAGGGCGCCTCGGGCGGCCTCGTGTGGAAGGCGGTGACCGCGCAGGCCGCCGCGATGAAGGGCCTGCATGCGCTCGAGCTCATCGAAAGCCAGGGCGTCGATTCGCTGCGCGAGTACTTCCGCCGCCAGGTCCCGGTCGAAGGGAAGCGATGGACGCCCGCGGCCCGGGCGTTCCTGGGCGACCCCGACGTGGAGGAGGTGCGCCGCCGGCTCGACGGGCTCACGCTCGAGCATCCCAAGGTAGCGACGGCGGTCCGGATCGTGCGCGACGAGCTGACCCGAAACGCGTCGGCCCGCGTGATCGTCTTCTCGCAGTACCGCGACACGGTCGACCGGCTCGTCGGCGAGCTCCAGCGGCTCGGGGACGAGCGCGTCCGTCCGAGCCGGTTCGTCGGCCAAGCGACCCACGGGGACGACGTCGGGCTCTCGCAGAAGGACCAGGTCGGCGTGCTCGACCGGTTCCGCTCCGGGGAGGTCAACTGCCTCGTCGCGACCTCGGTCGCCGAGGAGGGCCTCGACGTCCCCTCGACCGACCTCGTCGTCTTCTACGAACCGATCCCGGACGTGATCCGCACGATCCAGCGCCGCGGCCGCACCGGCCGGGTGCGCACGGGCCGGGCCGTCGTGCTCGTCGCCGACGGGACGCGCGACGTGAGCCTCCACCGGTCGGCGTTCGCGCGGGAACGCCGCATGCACGAGATGCTCGAACGGGTCCAGACCGAGGCCGCGCACGGCGGGGCGCCGCGGCCCCCCGAGCCGAAGCGCGTCCAGCGGATGCTGACCGAGTTCGACTAGCGGCCGGTGCTCCCGAACCCGCCGCGCCGGGACGCGACGGCCGGCACCGTCCCCGGGCGGAACGACGCACGGAGGTCCTCGACCAGGCGCACCTGGCCGATGCGGTCGCCGACGTGGACCGGGTACGTGCCGTCGAAAAGGAACGTCAGGGGGACCCGGACCTCGCCCGAGTAGTCCCGGTCGATCGTCCCCGGCGCGTTGACCATGAGCACCCCGCGGGTGCTGAGCCCGCTCCTCGGCCGGACCTCGAGGAACGTCCCCTTCGGGCAGCGCATGCGCAGGCCGGTGCGCACGAGGGTGACCCGGCCGCGCGCGAGCTCCACCGCTTCCGCAGCGACCAGGTCGAAGCACGCCGAGCCTTCGGTCGCCCGCGCCGGGAGGGCGACCTCGGGCGCGTCGGCCACCCGTTCGACCACGACCGTGCGCGGACGCCCCGGCACGGCGGACGGGAGCCGAGCGGTCTCTTTACGCTTCGCGCGCGGACTCGACGGCGCGGGCTTCGGGCAGCGCTCCTTCGGCCGAGAGCCACCGGGCGATCAGGCGGCCCTCGGCTCGACGCAGCACCTTGCCGTAGGCGGGGGCGCTGCGACCGGATTGCCGAGCGAGGCGCGTCAGGGTGATCCGCCGGGGGACCGCGAAGAACCCGAGCGCCCAGGCGCGGGCGACCAAGCGGGCCTGCAGCGGCGTGAGCGTCGCCGACGCCTCGTCGGGGACCTGCGGCCGGCCGGACGCGCGCACGACCCGGTACGGGAATTCCTCGCGGTCGAGCCGTTTCAGCACGCGGCGGATCGCCCGCTCCTCGCCCAGGAACGAGGCGATCACCTTCTCCGGAGTGAGGCGGAACGGCGCCGTCGGGGAGATCTCCCCGCCGGCGAGCGAGAGGAGGCGGCGCAGCCGCTCGGGATTCCGCTGGCGGACCAATAGGATGTAGTCGCGGGTGCGCGGGCGCCGCTCGACGAGCTCGAAGCTCTCGAGCCCGTAGAGCGACCGGATCCGCCGGGACTCCCGTTCGAGCTCGACGGCCGAACGCAGCGGCCCGCGCCGCCGCACCCGCAGGAGCTGGAGCCGCCAGCCCTGCTCGAGCCGAAGGGTCTCGAGGAGCTCGACCTCCTCGTACTTGTCGAAGAGCCCGGGCGGGATGACGCCGAGAAGGACGAGGTCCTCGGTGCGGAACTCGAGCGTGACCGACTGCATGGCCCCGCCGCGGCGAGCCGGGGTTCCGATATGAACCTTGGGCCGGCCCGCGGGCGATTTAATTACTCGGGGAGGCTCGGGCCGACCGTGTCGTTCCGCTCCCTCGGGGAGTTCCTCTCGGCCCTCGAGGCTCGAGGCGACCTCGCCCGCGTGACCCGGCCCGTTTCCCGGGACCTCGAGATCACGGAACTGACCCAGCGGGTGCTGCGCGCCGACGGCCCCGCGCTCCTCTTCGAAAAGGTGCCGGGGGCGACGCTGCCGGTCGTGACGAACCTCTTCGGGTCGCCCCGGCGTATCGCGCTCGGGCTCGGAGCCGATTCGGTCGACGCGGTCGCCGACCGGATCGCGCGACTCGTCCATCTCCGCCCGCCGGCGGGGATCGTCGGGGCCGTGCGCGACCTCTCGGGCACGATCGAGGCTCTCTCGACCCTGCGCTCGCTCGCGCCGAAGCACGTGCGCTCCGCCCCCTGCCAGGAGGTCGAGGAGTCCACGGTCGACTTGGACCGCCTGCCGATCCTGAAGTGCTGGCCGCACGACGGCGGCCGAACGATCACGTTCCCGGTCGTCCTCACGAAGGACCCCGACACCGGCGAGCCGCACACCGGGATCTACCGCCTCCAGCAGTACGGTCCGGACACGCTCGGGATGCACTTCCAGGTGCACCGGATCGGAGCGAACAACTACCGCAAGTGGGCCGCCCGCGGGGAGCGGATGCCGGTCGCGGCCGTCATCGGAGCGGACCCGGCGACGGTCTTCTCGGGACTCGCCCCGGTCCCCGAGGGGATCTCGAACTTCGTCTTCGCGGGGTTCCTGCGGTCCGAACCCGTCGAGCTCGTCCCCGCGCGCTCGGTCGACCTCGAGGTTCCCGCGCAGGCCGAGGTCGTCCTCGAGGGATACGTTGACCCGTCCGAGCGCAAGGTCGAGGGGCCGTTCGGCGACCATACCGGGTACTACTCGGCGCCCGAGCCGTTCCCGGTCTTCCACGTCACGCGCGTCACGCACCGGGCGCAGCCGGTCTACCTCACGACCGTGACGGGAAAGCCCCCGACGGAGGACGCCGTGCTCGGCAAGGCCGTCGAGCGGGTCTTCCGTCCGGTCGTGCGGATGGTGCTGCCCGAGCTCGTCGACATGAACCTGCCGACGGAGGGGCTGTTCATCAACGTCGGGATCGTTTCGATCCGTAAGTCCTACCCCGACCACCCGCGCAAGGTGATGCACGCCCTCTGGGGCCTCGGGCAGATGATGTTCGTGCGCTACCTCATCGTCGTCGACGACGACGTGGACGTCCACGACCTCTCCGAGGTCCTCTACCGGGTCGGCCTGCAGGCCGACCCCGGCCGGGACTTCGAGCTCTCGCAGGGCCCGGTCGACCAGCTCTCGATCTCGAACCCGGTCCCGAACCTCGGAGCGAAGGTCGGGATCGACGCGACCCGCAAGCGGCCCGAGGACGGGTTCCCCCGGCCGTGGCCCGAGGAGATCCGCTCCGACCCGGCGGCGCTCGCGGCCGTGGACCGGGTCGTCCGCGAGGACCCGGTGCTCGCACGACTCTTCGGCCGGCCGGGCGGTCGACCGGGATCGTGAACGCCCCGGCGGACGCGCCCCGCGGGACCGCGCGCGAGCTCGGGCGGTTCCTCGAGATCCAGAACCTCGGCCTCAACCTTCCGTTCGCGCTCGCGTTCCTGTTCCTCGCGGCCCGCGGCGTCCCGAACCTGGTCACGGTCTTCCTGGTCGTGGTCGCGTTCGTCGCGGCGCGCAATGCGGGACACAGCTTCAACCGCTGGGTCGACCGACACCAGGACGCGGTCAACCCCCGGACCCGGTCCCGTGCCCTCCCCTCGGGCCGGACGAGCCCCGGCTTCGCCCTCGGGTTCTGCGCCGCCAACTCCGCCGTCCTGTTCGTCGCGGCGTACTTCCTCAACCCGCTCGCTTTCCTCCTCGCCCCGGTCGCGCTCGTCCTGGTCCTCGGCTACAGCTACACGAAACGCGTGACGTCGTTCACGACCGCGTTCCTCGGGCTGGTCGAGGCCGTGACCCCGGCCGCGGTCTACATCGCCGTCACGGGCGAGCTGCCGCTCGTCGTCCTCTACGCGGTCGGGGGTCTCCTCGCATGGGGAACGGCGTTCGAGACGGTCCACAGCCTCGGGGACCTCGAGAGCGACCGGGCGCTCGGCCTCTTCTCCGTGCCGGTCCGCTGGGGGGTCGGCGCCTCGGCGCGCCTCGTTCCGGTCCTGCATGCCGTGGCGCTCGCCCTCCTCGCGTCGTTCGGGCTCGCCCTCGGACTCACGCTGCCCTACTTCGTCGCCCTTGGGGCGATGGCGGTCCTGGCCGCGGTCACCGACCGCACGCTCCTGCGCCGACCGACCGAGGCCCGGGTCCCGTTCCGGCGGCACTTCGCCCTCGGGGCCGTGTTTCTCGCCGGGGCGCTCCTCGCGCTCTTCGTTCCGGTCGGCCCGGTACTGTTCCGGTGAGCGAATTCGTTAGGTTCGCGGCCCTGAGCTAGCTAAAGAGACCCGCCGGTCCTTCGGTTTCCGATCCCCATGCCCCAGGTGATGATCGGCCTCTCGGCCCGCGACTACCGCACGACGAACGAGGTCTGGCGTCTCGCGAAGCGGCACCTCAATCCCGCCGTCCGACGCCGGATCGGATGGCGGGGCCGCTCGAGCTTCCTGCGCCAGCTGATGCTCTACGGGTTCGAGAAGGCGAGCGCCGACCCGGCGTCGTTCCTGCGCGACGTCCGCGACACGCACGACCCGCTGTTCGGAAAACGCGGCCGCACCGAAGCCGGGTCGGACCGGCGAGAGCCGATGGTCGAGGCGTGGCAGGCGTTCTTCCCGTCCCCGGCACCGGCCGGGTCCGCGCGCCGTCGGGCGGCCAAGGTCGGGAACTCCGGGTAGGCCGGCCGAACGGACCGGACGGAACGAACGTGCCGCGGACGGGGGACCGGCTCGACGGGCTCGCCCTCGCGGGCCGCGCGACCCTCGGACCTCTCCCGCTCGCTCCGCCCGCCCTCCTCTGGAGCCGACCGCCCGCCGCGGGAGAGACCGGGACGTTCCTGACGGACCGACCGGCGCCGGCCGGGAGCCGACATCTCGTGGTGTCGAGCGAGGGGGTCGAGGCCGAGCTCCGCGTGCCCGTGCTCGCCCCCGAAGTGGCCGGAGGCGAGCCGGGGGTCCACGCGATGCGCGAGAAGGGGTTCCTCGTCCACTATCCGTTCGCCCGGGGCGCCGCCGCGGGACTGCGGTCGGGGCGACCCGAGCTGATCATTCTCGGGAACGCGCGCGCTCTGTGGAACGACGGCGCCCCGTTCGTGCTTGCGCTGCGCGACGTGCGCGCGGCCTTCGGCGCCGCTCCCCTGCTCTGGGCCCCGAGGATCGCCCTCCCGCACCGCATCCCCCTGCTCGTCTACCTGGGGGTCGACCTGCTGGACTCCACCGAGGGGGCCCTCCGAGCGGCGGACGGGGAGTACCTCGACCTCACGTTCGGCTCGGCGGATCGGGCCGACGCGCTCCTCGAAGGCTCGTGCGACTGCCCGTCGTGCCGCGCCGAGCGCCCGGGTTCGCTGCTCGCACACTCGGAGTGGGTCTACCGTCGCGCGCTCGCCGAGACGCGGGCCGCGATCCGCAAGGGACGACTTCGCGAGCTGGTCGAGTCCCGTCTCGTCGCCGAGCCGGTGCTCGCGGAGATGCTGCGCTACGCGGACCGCGAGCTCGGGACGGCGCTCGAGCAGCGGACCCCCGTGGTCGGTGGGGCGTCGCATGCCTACGTCCTCGCCGAGGCGCATCGTCGCCCCGAGATGGTCCGTTTCCGCGAGCGCGTGATCGACCGGTACCGCCCGCCCCCCTCGAAGTCCGTGCTGTTGCTCGTGCCGTGCTCGAGGACCAAGCCGTACCGGCGCTCCCGTTCCCATCGCCGGTTCCTGGGCGCGCTCGAGGGGCTCCGGGCGCTCGAGCGGGTGCACGTCGTGTCCGTGAGCTCGCCGATCGGGCTCGTCCCGCAGGAGCTCGAGGATGTGTACCCGGCGAAGCAGTACGACATTCCCGTCACCGGCGATTGGAGCGAACCGGAGCGGGCGACCGTGCTCGCGAGCCTGGACCACCTACGACGGACGGGCGCGTACCGTTCGGTGGTCGTCCACCTCGACCCCGAGGAGTATCACTTCCTCACCACGCCGCTCGCACCCGGACCGGACGTCACCTGGACCCGGACGGACGACCGCAGCACCTCTCCCGAAGCCCTTCGTCAGCTCCGGTCTTCGGTCGAGGCGGCTCTTTCGGGGGCTTCGCCGGCCCCGGGCGGGCCCCTGTCGGTCGTCCGCGAGGAGCTCCGGGAGGTCGCGAGCGTCCAGTTCGGACGGGCCGCGGCCGAACGGCTGTTCGCCCCGCCGGTCCGGCTGGCCGGACGCCCGTGGTTCCAGCGGCTCACCGACGGGCGCACCGACCTCGCGACCCTGCGGGAGGAGCGCGGCCTCTTTCACCTCACGGTCGCGGGCGGACGCCGTCTGGCCCCTGCCTTCCCTCTGGCGGTCGAGGTCGACCCGACACTTCCCCTCACGGGCGACCTGTTCGTGCCCGGGGTCCGCTCGGCCGACCCCGGGATCCGAGCCGGGGACTCGGTCCTCCTCGTGCGCGACGGACGGCTCGCAGCCGTGGGCGAAGCGGTCCTACCGGGTCCCCTCATGACCGAGCTCGAACGGGGCCTCGCGGTCCGGGTGCGCCACCGGGAGCACCGCACGACCGACACACCCTTGTCCGAGAGCGAGTCTCCTTCGAGCGACGATGGGCCGGTGGTCTAGCGGTGAAGACGTCGCGCTTACAACGCGGAGATCGACGGTTCGAATCCGTCCCGGCCCATCGAGATACCCCCTAGGGTCGCGGCGGCCGGACCCGGTCGCGGCGGCCGGACCCGGTCACGGCTTCCGATCCGGCCCGGGTCGGGGGCACTCCGTCCCGGATCCCCTTGGAGACCGGAACGAGTTGGAACCGTCCCTCGGGGCCCGGCCCTCCGAGGAGGAGGGTCGCAGTGCGAGGACGAACCCCGAAGAGGACCGGGTGACCCTACGCCATCTCGAGCGGTGCGAGCGAGTCCACCACGGGACGGATGTGCGGCGCCCCCGGGTCGTCGGCGTTGCCGTACCCGAACCCACGGAACTGGGGGAGTCGGGTGGAGCTCGCGAGGATCGCGAAGGGTCGTCGCGTCGATCGACCCTACCCCGGCGGCCGCCGCCGCGCGGAGACCGTCCATCGAGACGAGTAACGCCCCCGGGGTTCCCTTCCGACGCATCGGGAAGAAGCGGATGACCTCGAGAAACATCGGTCGGACGCCGAGGGCCGGAGGGGCGGGCGCCCTCATCGGACCCCGTGGGCCGAACGAGGGGGAGGCGTCCCCGTCCCGGGGAACGCGAACTGGTTCCTCCCGCGGGTCGGCACCGGCCGCTTCGTCAACAACGCCTACGTCCTCGAACTCTCGAGGTGCGTCGGCGACCGGACCGCGCCGCGGACCGTCCGCCCTTCTTTCGCGAGCGACCGGCGGACGCGCTCCTTTTGAAGGCGGGGTTTCTCGCCCGCTGAGCTTCCGAGCCCATGGACCTCTTCACGCACGTCCTCATCGCCTACCTGGTCGCGTTCGGAATCTTCGGCCCGAACAACCTGCAGTACGTCGCCGCGGCGGCCCTCGCCGGAGGACTTCCGGACGCCGACGCGCTGCTGTTCCCGCTCGCGCGGCGGTTCCCCCTGCTCCGTCACCACGGGATCACCCATTCGATCTTCGGCGTGACCGTGATCGCGGTCGTCGGAGCGTTCCTCGTTCCCCTGCTGCTCTCCGCCGTCGTCGGCGCGACGTTCGCGGCCGGCTCCTGGCTGCTCTACTTCCTTGCGATGGAAGGCGGCGGGCTCTGCCACGTCTTCCTCGACGGGTTCACCCACTTCGCGGTGCCGCCGCTCGCCCCGTTCTCGAAGTGGGAGCTCCACCTCGATGCGGACCGGGCAATCAACCTCGGCACGTTCGCCTTCACCGGATTCTCGTTCTGGCTGATGCTCACCGAGCGCAATCGGGTACCGATCCCCGTATGGGAGGCGACCGCGTGGGTGCTCCTCGCCGGGTACCTCGCCTACCTCGCGGTCCGGGGCATCGCCCGATGGAAGGCCGGGGTGGTCGCTCGCCGGGAGGGCTACACCGCGGTCTCCCCGACGGGGAACCCCTTCCGCTTCCTCCTGGTCGAGGAGCGGAAGGACGGACCGGTCGTCCGGTTGCGACACACCGAGTATCACCTGCTCAGCGGTCTGCAATCGAAGGGCCGAACGATCGAGTTCCCCAAGGTTCCCCTCCCGCCGGGGCCGGTGACGACCGAAGGCGACGCGCTCCAGCGCTCGTACCTGCCGGCGCTGAAACAGGGACGGATGCTCGACATGACCTACCACTCCGCCGAGGTCCGGAACACCCCGCACGGCTGGGAGGTGCTCTGGTACTCCCTCGAATTCTCCATGCTCGGGCGCGCCGCCGCCGTCCTCGCGTCGGTCGACCCCGCCAGCGGCGCGGTCCGGACCCGAACGGCGTGGGCGTCGCCCCGGCGATTCCTCTCGGGAACGGCGTGAACCGCCCCTCGCCCGGGGCACGGCCCAGGCTTCCTATACCTATAGTACAAACTATAGTCTAAATTGAAAGTCTATATATTCTCCGGCGCGCTCGTACTGCCGATGAAACACGAAACCCCAGGGCCGGAGCGGCGGTCCCCGAGCGGACCGTCGGGTCTTCCGGCGCCCCGCGTCGAGGAACTGCGGCTCGAGAAAGCCCGCGCGCATGCTTCCGGCCGCTCGCCGACCGCCACGATCCCGGTGAGCCGGGGCGAATCTCCCGAGCATCTCTTCCGTCGCCTCCTCGGCGCCTACCTTGGCGGGGCGCGGGAGTTCATCGTCCGGGAGCGACCCTCCACCTCCCCGCGCACCCGCGAAGTGGTACGGACGTTCTGCCGACGGACCCGCCAGCCCGAGATCATCTCCGACGAGGGCGGGGTCCTCCGTCTGCGCGACCTCGCCTACGAGAGCCCGGTGCCGCTCGCCCAGCGCGTCGGCCGCATGGGCCGGATCGTCACCGACTTCCACCGGGACGCGGTCGCGAGCTGGTCGAACCTCCCGCTCGGGGAGGACGGTCAGTGGGAGCGCCGGGACGACGAGATCGACCGGGAGGCCTGGTACCTGCAGCGCCTCGCCGCGATCCAGATCGACGCGGGGACGGACGGCACCCGCGTGCTCGGCCCCTGGACGGTCGCCCGCAGCCTCGAGCGGATCGCGGACCACGCGGTCATCCTCGCCGAAGCCGGCCGCCGGCTGGTCGATCTGCCGCAGGGCTCGTCGACGCTCGTCTCGCTGCGGCAGTTCCACGCGCAGGCGATGGAGCACCTGGAAGGGGTGCTCGCTTCGAGCGACGACGCCCGCGCGAACGACCTCCTCGACATGGGCGAAGCGCTCGCCGCGTCGGGCCGGTCGATCGGCGACCGCCTGCTGCCGGTCGTCCACGGGGTCTCGATGCCCCCCGCGACCGCCGCGGCGGTCGCCCGCATCCTCGAGTCGATCCGGCGGACGAACGCCAACGCCCAGGAC
>Ga0335073_10001232_pt1 | contig 34130 bp, 27 predicted proteins | sample Lox_Sample_22_FD_207093 | JGI IMG/M metagenome (GOLD analysis project Ga0335073, IMG submission 207093) | Soil microbial communities from Loxahatchee National Wildlife Refuge, Florida, United States - Lox_Sample_2.2 | ecosystem: Environmental > Terrestrial > Soil > Wetlands | place: USA... | reverse complement strand
AGCGGAGTTGCGCGACGCGCCCGTCCTCGCTCTCGGAGTGTTGCAGACAGACACCGGTGACATGCCCAGCGACGAGCTGAACCGATACGTGCAGCACTGGGGTCGGCGCCACCCCGGAGTGAGAATCTACGCGGGTTCCACCCGAACCGAAATTGCCGAGTTCCTTGCTGTTATGGACAGGACGATACAGCTCGCCGTGATCGGCAACGCGGATGCGGACCAAGTCGCGCATCTCCTCGGGCCGCATCGCCACCCCATCCTCGGGCATGCCGAGTGCTCCGTGCTGATTGTCCGGTCCTAGCACGCTGACAACGACCGGAAGCAGAAGTGGCGGACGAATTATTCACCGCGACGCTTCGAGATGGTGCCACGGTGTCGTTGCGACGGCTCGGATCAGCTGATATCGACGCCGTCATCGCGCTTCATGGCAACCTTAGCGAGCGCGAACTCTACTCGAGATTCTTCACGATGCATCCGGCTTACCTGAAAACATTGGCCGGCAAGCTCACCGACGGCAACAGCGCGAACTACGCACTGGGCGCCTTCGAATCCGGAACGTTAATCGGTATCGCGAACTACGTGCTGTGCGGTAAACCGGCAACCGCCGATGTCGCTGTCGTCGTCGCTCATGACGATCACCTACGCGGAGTCGGAACCGTCTTGTTACGGCGGCTCGCACAGGTTGCCCGCAACAACGGAATTAAGCATCTTGTTGCAGACGTCTTAGCGACCAATGATCTGATGTTCAAGGTGCTCCACGATGCCGGCCTGAATCCGCGACGCAAGACCTATGACAGTGGCGTGGTGCACCTCAACATCGACTTGGCGAAAGAACCCGCATCAGCCGAAGGCTGATCCGTCCAAGTACTCGACCACGTCTTGTAACGGCCGGCGTGGCGTCGCCGGCAGCGGGTCGGCGTTGACCGGAGCCCAGCCGATGCGCAGCAACATCTGAGGGAACCCGCTGACGCCGAAAACCTGCTTCTGCACGGCATCACGTGTCTGGGTGATTTCCAACGGCTCGGTAACAGGGCAGCTGGCAAGGCCGAGCGCGGTTGCGCTCAAGAGCATCAAACTGGTGGTCTCGCCGGCCCGCAGTCGCGCGAGCATGCTGTCGTCTTTGGTGCCAAGCGCTAACACGACGGCATTGTCGTCGACCGGTTCCGTGTCGGGCGGCTGGGGCAGGACCGGACCGGCGAACAGTCGTGGCGGCAGCGGTGCGGCGGGGTCGGACTCGGGTGTATTGCGTGCCGGCACCCCCGCCAACGATGCGTAGCGTCCACTCCACGTGGTGAGTTCGGTCAGGTAATCAAGATCCGAGACGTGTCGCCGAACCGCTTGCGCCACAATTTGTTGCAATTCGGGCAACGACTCGATTTGACGTAGCATCACACCCGCGCGTGCCGCGCGGGCACCCAGCAGGGCAATGTAGTTGGCGGGCACGCTCCACGCACTGTAGCGGCGCCGGTCGGTGCGCCGGCGGGGAATCGCCGCTGCCAGCGTGATATCGACTTCGCTGGCCGCACGATGGTAAACCTCCACAGCGGCAAGGTGGTCCGATTCCTTGGGGTTGGGTAGCCGATGGACCTTTGATTGCCACCCGAGCGCCGCCAGCGCCGCCACACAATGATTCAGAGCGATGCCGCAACTCAGGATAAGATCACGGCCATCGGGGTCCGTGCTGGGCAGATGTAACCCTCGATCGGCGTAGAGGTGCAGGCTGTCCGAGCCAACCCGCCACCGCCACGGCTGCGTGTTGTGCACCGATGGCGCGCGGGTGGCCAGTGATAGGACCGCATGAACGGTGTCACGATCCGGGAAGTGAGCGTTCATCGGGTCACCGCTTTCTGTTATCCCAAAAGACTCAATCCAGGGTCGCCCGGCTGGCGTGTCAGCGACTAGAGCCGAAAGACTCCTCTGAAAAGGACGGCCTCTGGGCAGCAGGCACTTTCACATCGCATGGCTGGTGGGCCTTATGACCATATTGCAGGTGACAAAGGGCCTCTGAACCTGCGGGACCTTCTCTTATAGCGTCATTGGCGACGCTGAAAGTCATGAACATCAACTTCTCTGGGAGAAGCTATGCCGTCACACGATGAGCGTTCGGGAATTGTCGTCGGTGTGGACGACTCCCCAGCTGCCAAGGCGGCGGTGGAGTGGGCAGCGCGCGATGCCGAATTGCGGAGCACCTCACTAACGCTCGTGCACGCTGTTTCGCCGAACTTAACGACGTGGCAGGACGATCCGTTGCCGCCCGGGTTGGCACAGTGGCAGCAAAACCACGGGCGTCGGCTGCTTGAGGACGCAGTCAAGATCGTGGAAAAGGCTTGCCATCACGGAGGTCCGACGCAGGTCCACACGAAGGTTCTGCCCTCCGCAGCCGTCGCCACACTGACCGAGCTGTCCAGGGACGCCGAACTGATGGTCGTCGGATCGTCTGGCACTAGCGGTTGGCAGGGAAGGACCCTCGGTTCGCTCAGTTCCGGGCTGATTCGCCACGCGCATTGCCCGGTCGCGATTACCCACGATGACGATCCAGCATCGCCGCAGCAACTTCAGGCACCGATATTGGTCGGCGTCGACGGCTCGCCGGGATCTGAGTTGGCGACCGCGATCGCATTCGACGAGGCTTCCCGTCGAAACGTGGACCTGATCGCGCTGCATGCGTGGAGCGATGTCGACGTATCGGAGTGGCCCGGCCTCGATTGGCCGCTGGCACAGGCGATGTCCAAAGACCTACTCACCGAGCGCCTGGCCGGTTGGCGGGCGCAGTACCCCCAGGTGAATGTGCGCCAGATCGTCGTCCGCGACCGGCCGGCGCATCAGCTGGTCACACATTCAGCGGAAGCCCAGCTGCTCGTGGTCGGCAGTCACGGCCGCGGCGGGTTCAGCGGAATGCTTGCGGGTTCGGTAAGTGAAAGTGTCGCCCAATTGGCACATACGCCAGTGATCGTGGTCCGCCAGCCGGGGCCCTAAGCTAGCGCTTCATGACCACGTCGCCGGCCGCTGGGCTGACGGCCGTCGACGTGGCCCAGCGGGTGGCCGACGGCAAGGTCAATGATGTCCCCAGCAGGTCGACCCGCAGTGTGGCCGACATCGTCCGGGCCAACGTTTTCACCAGGATCAATGCGATCCTTGCAGTCTTGTTCGCGATCGTCCTCGTGACCGGGTCATTGATCAACGGACTGTTCGGCCTTTTGATCATCGTCAACAGCGTCGTCGGGATGGTGCAGGAATTACGCGCAAAGCAAACGTTGGACCGCCTGGCGATTGTCGGGCAAGCCCAACCGCTGGTTCGCCGGGCGGACGGAACACGTGAACTATCGCCCAACCAGGTGGTGCTCGACGACGTCATCGAACTGGGTCCCGGCGATCAGATCGTGGTGGATGGCGTTCTGGTCGAGGAATCCGGGCTGGAGATCGACGAGTCGCTGCTCACCGGCGAGGCCGACCCTGTCCTCAAAGACGTCGACGACGCGGTGATGTCGGGCAGCTTCGTCGTTGCCGGGACCGGAGCTTACCGAGCCACGAAAGTCGGACGCGACGCCTACGCAGCCCAGTTGACCGCCGAGGCCAGCAAGCTCACCCTGGTGCGCTCGGAGCTGCAGGCCGGAATCAGCACGATTCTTCAGTTCATCACGTATCTACTGATTCCGGCGGGTCTGCTGATCAGCTACACGCAGCTGTTCACCACCCATGCCGGGTGGCAGCAGTCGGTGCTGCGCACGGTGGGCGCGCTGGTCCCGATGGTCCCGGAGGGCTTGGTGCTGATGACATCGATTGCGTTCGCGGTGGGTGTCGTACGCCTGGGCCGCCGTCAGTGCCTGGTGCGCGAGCTGCCTGCGATCGAGGGTTTGGCCCGCGTCAACGTGGTGTGCGCCGACAAGACCGGCACGCTCACCGAGAACCGGATGCAGGTGGCCGATCTTCAGCGGCTCGATGCCGCGGCCGCTATGGGCACGATCGTCGATGTGCTCGCGTCGATGGCTGCCGACGACGCCCGCCCCAATGCCAGCATGCAGGCCATCGCCGAGACCTACCGCAACCCGCCGGGCTGGGCGATCACCGCGACCGTCCCGTTCAAGTCGGCGACGAAGTGGAGCGGAGTCTCCTTCGGCGAGCACGGCAACTGGGTTCTGGGCGCCCCAGACGTGCTGCAGGATCGGTCGTCTGCAGTCGCAGCGCAAGCCGACGACGCGGGTTCACAAGGGCTGCGTGTGCTCCTTCTCGGGTCCACCGACCTACCGGTGGATCACCCCGACGCACCGGGCCGAGTCATCCCGGTTGCTCTGATCATGCTGAAGCAACGGGTCCGTCCCGATGCCCGCGATACCTTGGATTACTTTGCCGAACAGGATGTTTCGGTCAAGGTCATCTCCGGCGACAACGCCGCGTCGGTTGGTGCGGTGGCATCGGTGCTAGGTCTTGGCGGTAGGACGCTGGACGCCCGGAACTTACCCACTGACCCGGATCGACTAGCCGAAACATTGACGAACTACACCACTTTCGGCCGAGTGCGGCCAGACCAGAAACGCGCAATGGTGCGCGCGTTGCAATCCAGGGGAAACACCGTCGCGATGACCGGCGACGGCGTCAACGACGTACTTGCACTGAAGGACGCCGATATCGGCGTCGCCATGGGGGCGGGAAGTTCGGCATCCCGCGCTGTCGCACAGATTGTGCTGCTGGACAACAAGTTCGCCACACTGCCCTATGTCGTGGGCGAAGGGCGCCGTGTAATCGGCAATATCGAGCGAGTATCCAACCTCTTCTTGACCAAGACTGTCTACTCGGTGCTGCTGGCATTGCTGATCGGCATAACCGGACTTGCAGCCAAAGCGTTGGGCATCAGATCGTTGATGTTCCCGTTCGAGCCGATCCATGTGACCATCGCGGCCTGGTTCACCATCGGCGTTCCCGCGTTCATCCTGTCCCTGGCCCCCAACACCGAACGTGCGCAATCGGGTTTCGTCCGCCGCGTGATGACATCCGCAGTACCCAATGGCGCGGTCGCCGGCATTGCGACCTTCGCGTGCTATTCGCTGGCCTTCCGAGGGACGACGGCGACAGCGGCTCAACAGACGCAGGCATCGACATCGGCATTGATCACGCTCCTGGTGATCGCGGTGTGGGTGCTGGCGGTGGTGGCCCGACCCTACAGCTGGTGGCGGGTGGCGTTGGTAGCGCTGTCGGCGGGCGCATATGTGGTGATCTTCAGCATCCCGTTCGCACGGGAACAGTTCATGCTCGATCCTTCGAACGTCGCGTTGACCGGCACTGCGCTAGCGATCGGTGTGTTCGGCGCGGCCATAGTCGAAGCAATCTGGTGGTGGCGGGGCTCGGCTGACGGAGTGCCGCCCAGCGTATGGCACCGACCGGAAGCCCGTTCAGCTGCTTAAACATTGCTTGCCGGGCTGATTCGACGGATGTAGCATTGCTGCCGTTCTGTCGGTTCGGCGGGCCGTGAGGGGCCGGGTCGACGGGATGTGTCCGTCGAGACCGTTGCGGGCGGGATTCTGAGTGGCACATGCGTGCACGAGAGAGGCCCCGCAATGACTGCAAAAGACGTCACCACATCGGACGACGAAGACCAGTCGAAGCAACTGGAGCCCCCGCCGGAAGAAGTTCCGGAAACCACCCGAATCGCCGCGCTGCTGCGCGACCGTTTCGGGATTGAGCGTTGACAACTCCGCCGATGCCGACAGGCGCGGGTCAGGCAAACGTGGATTCCGGATTCGGTTCGGAGCCGAACTGAAAACGTCGGCCGGTGATCGAGACCGGTTGAATGCGAACGTAGTGCTGTTTCAACGTGGCAGTCCACGGCAGCAGCTGCGCCCGCTCCGCCTCTTCAAGCTCCTCCTTGGTTCGCAGCGTGCGGGCCAGGCCCTTCAGGATGACGCTCCAGCCTTCACTGGCGCCATGGTCGTCGGCCTCGAATAGAACGCTTTTGTTGATTGCCGCGCTGACCAGCTTGGTGCCCTCCGCGGTGCGAAAAAGTACGGTGCGGTGCTGGACGACGAAATTGACCGGAAAGATCTCGGGTTGACCGTCGACACTCGTGACGAGGCGGCCTAACGACACGCTTGCCAACAGATCCCAGCTTTCGCTAGCCGAAAGAATGGTGACGGGTTGACCGGTCTCGGACATTGCGGTGCTCATCACCCAGACGCTACAACGACTCTCGGCGCAATAGCAGCGTCGTTTGGCCCCAGAGCCGAGGACTTCCGGCCCTGCCCCATAGGCACGCGTAGGCGCACGGTGAGCTAATGGAGCACTTGACTGCACTGGATGCGAGCTTCTTGGAGGTTGAGGACACCGATCCTCATGCCAACCTGGCCATTGCCAGCCTGTCGATTGTGGCCGGACCTGTTCCGCCGTTTGACGAACTCGTCGCAGTCTTAGCCGAACGGGTACACGCGATGCCCCGCTGCACCCAAGTGCTGCACACCCATCCGCTCGACCTCGGCCCGCCTGAATGGCTGGACGACACGGACTTCGACATCTCGCATCACGTGCACCGTGTTGCGTTGCCCGAGCCTGGCGATGACGCGGAGCTGTTTGAACTGATCGCGACCGTTATGCAGCACCGGCTCGATCGTGAGCGTCCGCTCTGGGAGTGCTGGATGATCGAAGGACTCGCCGGCAACCGGTGGGCGATTCTGATGAAGCTGCATCACTGCATCGCCGATGGAATCGCCACAAGCCAGATGCTGGCGAAACTGAGCGATGGCGGCGGCGGCGATACTTTTGCGACAAGCATTCGGGCCGCAAAAGAATCGGATAAGCCCACACCGCGTTTGCCGTCGATCGGGATAAACCCGAAAGCGTGGCTGGGCGGTATATTACGGACCGCGGCGACGGCGGCCAACGCTGCAGAACACGCGGCGATGGGAGTCGCCGAGCTAGCAGCCGGCCTGCTGAGCGCGCCGCCCGAGTCGTCGCTGACCGGCCCGGTGACAACGATGCGACGATACGCCGCGGCGAGAGTCGGGCTCGCTGAGATGCAAAAGGTGTCCCAAGCTTTCGGCGTGACGCTCAACGATGTCGCGCTGGCAGCGATCACCGACAGCTACCGCCAACTTCTGCTCAGCCGCGGCGAGAAACCCCACCACGATTCGCTGCGAACTCTGGTTCCGGTATCGATCCGGTCGATGAAGGACCTCCACCGAACCGACAACCAGGTCTCGGCGATGCTGCCGCTACTGCCCATCGACGAGGCCGACCCGGTCAAGCAGTTGGAACTCGTGCACTCGCGGCTCACCACTGCCAAGGGCAGTGGCCAACGCGAAGGTGCTACCGCATTCCTGAGGGCGGTCGACACCGTGCCGTTCACCCTGTCGGCGTGGACGATGCGAATGCTTAGCCGGTTGCCGCAACATTCCGTTACCGCTTTGGCGACGAACGTCCCCGGGCCGAGCGCTCGCCAGCAGCTGATGGGTCGTGACGTGCTGGAGATCCTGCCGGTGCCACCGATCGCGCTGCAGTTACGCACCGGCATCGCGATGGTGAGCTACGCCGACAGCTTTGTCTTCGGCATCACCGGCGACCACGACACCGCGCCCGACCTCGAGCAACTCGCCGCAGGCATCGAGCGTGCGGTCGCGCGGTTGGCGAATATCAGCCGAACGCCCCGGCGCAAAGGCCGCCGAACCAAGGCAGTTAGAAGCGCATAGGCGTTTTCGGCGACGGTCCCCATTCTCGGGTACCGCATCGGAAGGGAGTCGTCGATGGCTGAACCCATGAGCGACAAAGATATCGACGCTTCAGAACTCGCGAAGTGGGACCCTCTCTTCACCGCGCGGGCGAACAAACTGGTCGCACCGATCATCAATCGATGGTTCCGGGTAGAGGTGCGGGGCTTGGAATCCATCCCGCGCGCCGGCGGGGTATTGTTGGTATCCAACCACTCCGGCGGCGCACTGACGCCAGATCCGCTGGTGTTCGGTCCCGCCTTCTACCGCACATTCGGGTATGACCGCCCGCTCTACATCCTCGCCCACTATGGCGTGTTCTTCACGCCCTTGCGGAGCTATTTGGGCCGAATCGGAGCCATCCATGCCAGCCCCGAAAACGCCGCCAACGCATTGCACTCGGGCGCGGCCGTTTTGGTGTATCCAGGTGGCGACTACGACGCGTACCGGCCGACATTGAGCCAAAACGTCATCGACTTCAACGGCCGCACCGGATACGTCAGAGTCGCCATCGAGACCGGCGCACCGATCGTGCCGGTGGTGTCGATCGGCGCCCAGGAAACCCAGCTATTCCTGAGCCGCGGCGATCGGCTGGCAAAGCGACTCGGCCTGCACCGGATAAGGCTCGACATCCTGCCCGTCACAGTGGGTTTGCCGTTCGGTATGACGATGTTCTTCCCGGCTAACCTCCCGCTGCCCACCAAGATCGTCAACCAGGCGCTCGAGCCGATCGAGATCTTCGCTCAATTCGGTAGAGATCCCGACATCGCCAAGGTCGACTCTTACGTCCGTTCGACAATGCAGAACGCCCTGGACCAGCTTGCCCGCCAGCGCCGATTCCCGGTTCTGGGCTGAAGTCCATCAGTCGCAAGGCCACTAAGCGAACTCAACAGTGTGTCCGGGCATGAGTCGCTCGACCCGGCCGCGGCACTCAACGTCGATGACATTGCTTTGCTCGGATTCTGAGCTGATCTTCGCGCGCCGTCCGTTGACCTCCAGGTGTAGACGGTGGCCGCGGTATCTGAATGGAAACGCCAGCCTCCCAAGCTCTTCAGGCCATAGCGGGGCGAGCACGATACGGTCAGAGCGGAATTCCAGGCCGGTGAAGCACCGCTGTAGCAGATCGACGCTGCCGGCCATGGCCGCCAAGTGGATGCCCTCGAAGGTGGTGCCTCCCTGTAGGTCTGCGATGTCGGACATCAAAACTTGCTGAAAATACTTCATAGCCCGGTCGCGGTCACCGCGGGCCAAAACCCAGGAATGCACGACGGCGCTCAGCGTTGACCCGTGCGAGGTCCGGGATCGGTAGTAGTCGATCGTTTTCGGGATCTGGTCGGGAGCGAATCGATAGCTGAGGCGATCGAAAAGCTCACGCAACTCGTCGGAAGAGAGTAAATAGAACAGCATCAATGCATCGGCCTGCTTAGACGCTTTGTAGTTGTTGACATTGTCGTCCTCGGCCTCCAGGATGCGATCCAGGCGCTGGATGTTGCCGTACCGCTGTCGGTAAGCATGCCAATCCAGCTCGGCCAGTTGCTCGTAACCCTCGAACTGGCTGATCACTCCGTCGTGGAACGGCACGAACATCCGTCGGCTTACGTCCTCCCACCGGTCGAGTTCCGCTCCATCCAACGCGAGCCTTTCCAGTAGATCTATCCGGTCTGACAATGGCAGCAGATCGAGTGTCTCCATGGCCCGGACAATCACCCAGACCGCCATGACGTTGGTGTAGGCATTGTTATCGATGCCGTCGTATACGTGCCCGGGATAGCCTGAGTGGAACTCGTCAGGTCCGATGACGCCGTTTATCACGTAGCGTTGGCGTGCGGGGTCGAAGGTTGCCAAACTCACCCAGAAGCGGGCGATTTCGGCCAGCATTTCGGCTCCGTAGTCCACCAAGTAGTTCACGTCACCACTCACCTGGTAGTACTGCCACACGTTGTAGCCCACGGCGATCCCGCTGTGGTGAGCGCGAGCGCTGGCGTCGGGGTTCCATCGGCCGGAGCGCGGATTCAGGTGCAGCTGCGGACTCTCTTCACGTCCGTCGCTGCCTGATTGCCACGGAAACATCGCACCTGCATAACCGGCTTCTGCGGCGGCGCGGCGCGCCTGCGGTAGCCGCCGGTAGCGATATTGGAGAAGCGACCGCGTTACCGCGGGAAGGTGCAGGTTCAGGACGGGGAAGATCAGCAACTCGTCCCAAAATATGTGACCTCGATAGGCCTCGCCGTGCAGGCCGCGGGCCGGCGCCCCCGCATCCAAATCGGCGGTATGCGGTGACAAGGTTTGCAACAGATGCAGCAAATGCAGCCGCACAATCCGCAGTTCGTCGGCGTTCTCGCCGAGGTGGATGTTGAATCGAACCCACAGATGCTCCCACGCAACAGTGTGCTCATGAAGGAGCTGGGCGAAGCGGCCGAGATTTTGTAAGTGCCGCTCAGCCTCTTGCGCCGGCTCGGATACTGCTGAGTCGTGGCCGGTAACGATTGCCGCGATCTTCTCCAACCGCACGGCTTGCCCGGCGGTCAGTTCGACCGCAATGTCGTGGCCTACGCAGGTTGAATCCTGCACCAGCCGGCAATCCGTCTCGACCGGCACGTCGCCACACCATATTCTGTGGCGCACGGCCACCGCCACCGGTATGCGTGATTCCACCGTAACCACATCCAAAAGCACGGAGTCAGAGCATAACTCGCGCGCCTGCGTTATTCTGAGGTGTTTGCTCGATAATTCTCGATAGCGTTTCACCAGGCGGTTCTCGACGCTGCCGTCTATGGTTGATCGAAATTCGATTGTGCCCGACCAATTTTCGGCGCCTACCGTCGTCTCCATCGCACCGACGTGATGCAGATGCATCGCAGCGAATCGACGCTGAGTCACTGCGGTGATGCGCCCGCAAGCGTCGCGGAAACGAAACTCTCGAGTCAGCATTGCCCGGCGCAGGTCGAGCGTTTGCGAAAAGGACAGCAAGTCGGCGTCGTCGATGTCGAACCATGGTCCGCCGTCGATCCGGAACGTCAGCGGCAGCCAGTTCGGCAGGTTCACCAGGCTTTCGTTATCCGCGGTGCCGCCATCTACGCGGTCGATCAGCCGGTTGTAGATGCCGGCGGCGTAGGTGCCGGGATAATGAACGTCATCCGCCGTCGACTCGGGCGCCGAGCCACGGGTGGCAAAATATCCGTTGCCAACAGTGCACAACGCTTCGCGCAGTGGTTCGTCCGAGGGCTCATACCCCCCGAAGGTGACCGACCAGGGATTGGTGGATTCATCGTGGTCAGCAGCGATTTCGCGTGTAAGTTGTTCAATGAAACGGCGGACTGCAGCAGGACCGTCAAGAGCGAACCGAGCGGCAGTCGGACGATCCTCGTCTTCGCTGTGTCGCACGACGATGCCAATACCGTCTCGGCGCACGGCATCGAGCGCCTCCTCGTCGCTGAGATCATCGCCAATGTAAACGGGTAGCACCGGATCGCACGCACCGATCCGGTGCACGATCCACTTCAGTGCTTTCCCCTTGTCCCATGGGGTGTTCGGGCGCAACTCGATAAGCTTGCGCCCACCGGTGACCCGCAGACCGGCACGCTGTCCCATGGTGTGCACAGTGGCGATCACCTCGCGCACCGACTCATCCGGGGCTTGGCGATAGTGGACGGCTACGGCGAATCGCTTGTGCTCGACGAGGACACCGTCGAGTGGCGCAAACCGCTTGTCTAGCTCCCCTGCTACGTGCTGGAGCACACCGACCACCGATTCATCGGACTCGTGATGGTGCTCGGTGCCGTCGGGGGCTGCGGTCTGGAAGCCGTGGCTTCCCCCGTACCAGATGCCCGGCAACCCGACACGGGGCACCAGATCAGCGAGGTCGCGTCCGCTCAGTACCGCGACATCGCACTGTGCGGCAAGCGCTTTGAGTGCGTCAGCGGCACCCCGGTTTAATGACGCAGAGTCGGGGTTGTCGACGATGTCACAAAGTGTGCCATCGAAGTCGAGGAGCACCACAGGACGTCGAGCGGCCACCGCCCCGGCGATTTGGGCGTAGGACTGAAGCGCATCGGGAAGCGCCGACACTGGTCGATCTCCAGAGCGCACAACGACACCAGCGAGGTCAGCCACCACCACATCCACACCGGATGGTCCGCTGTTGTCCTTACACCGCATGACGTCCTCCGGGGTTCCGGTCTGAAACCAACCGTAAGGATGACCGCGCGCGCACCCTAGAGTCCTTGGTCCCGATGGCTTAGAGAGTCCTACGACCATGCGGTTAGGGACTAATGCCCCATGACCTGCCACTCAATTCGGCATAGCGTTCTGGATTGACCAGAGGAGAGCGCAAATGTCAACACAGGACAAGAACTACGGGATCGCCGTCGGCGTTGATGGATCGCCCGCATCAAATGCCGCTGTCAGTTGGGCCGCACGCGAAGCGGTCCTACGCCAAACACCGTTAACCCTGGTACACGTCGTGGATCCGGCACCCTCGCCCTGGGCGCAAGCCCCGCTGTTGGACGAATTCCCGGTCTGGCAAAAAAACGAGGGTCGCAGGATCCTCGCAGATGCGTTGAAGATCGCTCGTGACACCGCTATCGATAGTCCAGGGATCTCGATCGAGAGTGAACTGATGCGTTCGTCGACTGTTCCGGCGCTCGTCGACCTTTCCAGAGAGGCCAAGTTGCTCGTGGTTGGCAACGAGGGGCGTGGAGCGCTGGCTCGCGTGGTGCTCGGCTCGGTCACGTCGAGCCTGGTCCGGCGTGCACATTGCCCCGTTGCAGTGATCCGGGACGAGGAGCCGCATATGCCGCATCCCGCCCAGGCTCCGGTGCTGGTGGGAATCGATGGCTCACCGGCGTCAAAGCTCGCCACAGCGATCGCATTCGACGAAGCATCGCGTCGCCATGTCGACTTGGTGGCAGTGCACGCGTGGAGCGACAGGGAAATCATTGAACTTCCCGGTTTGGATTGGTCCGCGGTAGAGGTGGAAGAGGCGCGCATTCTGGCCGAAGGACTGGCGGGCTGGCAAGAACGCTACCCCGACGTGACGGTGCACCGGCTCCTCGTATGTGACCGACCGGCCCGCGTACTCGTCGAAAATTCCGACACCGCGCAGCTTGTCGTTCTCGGGAGTCATGGGCGTGGCGGATTCGCCGGCATGCACTTGGGTTCGGTCAGCAACGCTGTCGTTCAATCCGTGCACACCCCAGTGATCGTGGCCAGGTCGTCGAGTTGATGAATGGCCCGACGTGCCGGGACCGCAGTTGGAGGTACAGGAATGAGCTCTTCTCACCAGCCGCAGCTAAGGACGCGCATGTTCGCCCGAGTGCTCGGCCCAATCTTCGTCCTTGTTTCCGCCACCGCCGGCGCACGCACCTCCGAGATGCATTCGCTGATGTCAGCTTTCGTGGCGAACGCGTTGTGGTCATGGGTGGCAGGCACGTTTGTCCTTACGGGTGGCCTTGTCGTCGCCGCGTTCCACTCCTATTGGCGCGACCCCGCCGCGATCGTGGTGTCTCTTATGGGTTGGCTCATCACGCTGCGTGGGGTGTTGCTGCTGGCCTTCCCCACGGCCTTCATATCGATGGCGAACTCGGTGATCGGCATGGGTGACCTGTGGCGCGCAATCTGCATCGGGTTCACGATGATCGGCCTGTACCTGACGTACGTCGGCTGGATGCCGCCATCTGACCGATCGGCTCCACAAGCAGCGAGCGAAACGCCGGATCTGCCACGTGCCGCATGACTTAGAAAGATCGGAGGCGTCATCATGAACCAAACCGCAATAGTCACAATGATTTCTGCCGCTGTACTGGTGCTGCTGTTGCTGATCGCCTCGATCCGGGTGGTCTGGCAGTACGAGCGAGGCGTGCACTTCCGCCTCGGTCGGGTCGTCGCAGTTCGCCAGCCCGGGCTACGATTGATCATCCCGGTCATCGACCGCTTGTGGCGAGTCTCGATGCGCATCGTGACGATGCCGATCCAGTCGCAGGGCATCATCACCCGCGACAACGTCAGCGTCGACATCGCGGCCGTCGCTTACTTCCGCGTCATCGATGCGCGTAAATCAGTCGTCGTCATCGAAAACGTCCATGCTGCAATCGATCAGATCGCCCAGACCACCTTGCGCAATGTCGTCGGACAGCACTCTCTCGACGAGGTACTCGCTCAAACAGAGAAGATCAATGCCAGCATCCGTCAGATCCTAGACACCACCACCGTTGAATGGGGTGTGGAAGTCACCCTGGTGGAACTGAAGGATATCCAGCTTCCCGACAGCATGAAGCGCGCGATGGCCCGGGAGGCGGAAGCCGAGCGCGAAAAGCGCGCCAAAATCATTGCCGCCGAGGGTGAAGCACGCGCCGCCGCGGCACTCGGGGACGCGTCCGACACAATGATGATGCATCCCCTTGCCTTGCAGCTCAGAAATCTTCAGACCCTGGCGGAACTCGGAGTCGAGAAGAACACGACCGTCGTCTTTCCCGCCCCGCTGATGAGCGCGATCGGGGAACTCACCGGCTTCCTCACCCGCGAGTCGGCCGCCTCACAGTCCACCCAGCCTAATGGTCTCGTGCACGAGGCGCTGACCCACGCCGCGCAGGGTTGATGGCGGGCCTCTCACGCCAAGGCTGAGGAGCTGCGATGAATGAGACGGTGAGCGTGACCAAGGCTGAGATGCGCGATCGCGTGGTGGTCAGCTCCGAGTCGCAACGAGTGCGCGGGATTGGCCTGCTGACGTTAGTCGGAGCAGTCGGTCTGCTGATCCTGCTGGTGGCGCATGACCATTACGCTCGCGATTGGTATGCGGCGAGCCGGCTGGCTTGGTCGCTGTCACTTTCGCTTGCGGTGATATTGGCCGCTCGCGGAGTTCTGCTGGGTCGACCGGTGACCATCAGCCACGCCGCCGCCGCGGCAGTCGTGTTGGCGACCGGCTTGGGCAGTCATTTGCTCTCGTTCGAGTTGCTCGGCGACGGACTCGTCGCGAGCGCCGGATGGGTGTTGACGTGGCCGGTACCGTCGCGGCGAGATCCCGCCGCGCTGGTCCGAGTGTGGCCGCTGGTCGAAGCGACGCACGGTGATCCGCTTGCCCCGTTCGCGATGCAGTCGTTGAAAAGCTACTACTTCAATGCCGAAGGCACTGCGGCAATCGCATACTGCGCCCGGCTCGGCCTCGCAGCCGTCAGCGGCGACCCCATCGGGCAGCCCAGCCATTTCCCCAAGCTCGTAAAGGACTTCGCGGCGATGTGTCGCAGCCGTGGCTGGCGCATCGTCGTTCTTGGCTGTGGTGAGCAGTGGCTTGGGCTGTGGAGTGATCGCGCGGTGATCGGCCAATCGCTGCACCCAGTTCCCATTGGGCGCGACGTGGTCATCGATGTGCGCCGCTTCGACATGGTCGGACGGAAATACCGCAACCTCCGTCAGGCGGTGCAGCGCACCCGCAACGTCGGAATCACCACTGAGGTGGTGGCCGAAGAGCATCTCGACGACGCACTGGTAGACGAGTTGGCAGAGGTGCTTTATGCCTCACACCGCGGGGCGCGGGTTCAACGAGGCTTTTCAATGATTCTTGACCACGCACTCGAGGGCCTTTACCCGGGCGTCAGGCTGATCGTTGCGCGAGATAGTCGCGGGCGGGTACAGGGATTCCAGCGGTACGCAACGGCCGGCGGGGGCACTGACGTCACGCTCGACGTCCCCTGGCGCCGGCCGGGAGCACCAAATGGAATCGACGAGCGAATGAGCGTCGATATGATCGCGAACTGTAAAGAATCCGGTGGACAGCGACTTTCGCTGGCATTCGGCGCATTCCCGGAAATCTTCGACAACGACGACCGCAACCTCATCGAAGCCAGCTACTACACCCTTATCCACCTGGGTCGCTCGTTGATCAAGCTGGAGTCGCTGTACCACTACCTTCGCAAATTTCACGCATTCGGCCAACGCCGTTACGTGCTGCTCTCGTTACGGCATATCCCTATCGCACTGCTGGTGTTGCTGTCACTGGAGTTCATGCCACGCCGGCGGCATCTGCGTTAGCAGCAGAACTTCGATACGGCAAGCCCGTTCGTATCCCGCTGCACCCGGCGCTTGATATCAACCAACACTGCTCGGGTAATCAGCGCGATCGCGGGTCGCGCCAGCTCCAGGGTGAACACCTCGCCAGGGTGTCGTAATCCAACCCGCGCCCGTGCGAGAAGGCGGGTGTGATGATCCCAATGCTGTTGAAGATGAAAGGACCACACCGCCTTCGGCAGGTTCGGCGAACTGGCGCGTAGCACGATGCTGTGCTCGGGCATGACCGCTTCGACATGCAAAGACAATCCATCACGTAGCCTCATCCAGTCTTTTGGCGCAAGACCCACAACATCCCCCACTTCGAGCTGCTGCCAGTCCGGATCAACTTGATCGGCGCGTTGGACCCGCAGACCACCCCGATCCCGACCCGTCTGCAACAGCAATGGCCAGATTGTCGCTGGTGGCGAGTCGATCCATACGGCCTCCGTCACCTGAATTACGGGATCACCAATTAACTCATCACCGGGCAACCGAACCTCGCACTCCCCTTTTGTGGCGCCCCAGTTGCGGTAGTACCGCCGTGCGGCATACAGGACTGCGGTCAGCGCCGTGATCTGCGTGATTCCTTTCGGGACAGCTTTCATCGCACCAGTCTGGTTAGTGACTGGATGCCGTCGCCAGGGTCATTGGTCGGCTAGAAAGGGAACAACGGACCCTCAAGCGAGGACTATCGCCTCCTGATCAATTGCGGCGCAGGCAATAGCGTTCTCAGTAGTGATCTTTGGAGCGTCGACGCTGGGAGCGCAGGTGTTTGAACATTTTCCACCAAGGTCGGTGGTCGTTGGTATCGATGGATCGCAAGCTGCTATACGGGCTGCACTGTGGGCCGTTGACGAGGTAGCCGGCACAGATACCCCGTTGCGGCTGCTCTACATCCGTCGACTGAGCCCTGACGCCGGCCGAACCGAAGCTCGCTCGGCAATGGAGGTGGCGGAGGAGGCGGTGAACGACGCGTACGACGCCATCAATGCTTTGGGGAAGCCGGTGAAGGTCGAGATGGAGATCGTCGAGGGCAGCCCGGTGCCGACTTTGATCGAGACTTCAAGATCGACCCTCTTGCTTTGCGTTGGGGATATCGGATCCGGCCAATCCTCCCCCGCTGGCTTCGGTTCCACTGCAACCGCATTGGTGCACGCTGCACACTGCTCAGTGGCCGTCGTCAGGGGTGATCACGACACCGAATTGACGGAGAGGCGCTCGATCGTGGCGCACGTTGATGGGTCAGCTGACGATCAGCTCGTCCTGGAGTTCGCTTTTGAGGAGGCGAACCGGAGAAACGCGCCGCTGATGGTGATGACGGCGCGGCAGTCTGGATTCGATGACCACATGCGCGCGATGCTCAATCGCTACGTCGTGCTTTGGAAGCAGCACTATCCTGAAGTCGACGTGCGCTGCACTGCTACACATGGTCCGCTCGTCGGCTACCTCGCCGAGCAAGCGAAATCGATTCAATTAGTCGCCGTCGGAGCTACCCAGACCAATGAGGTGCAGCAGCTTCTCAGCCCGGCGGCGGATCGTGCGTTGCAGCACAGCAACTTTGCCCTGCTGATCGTCCGCTAGTAACCGCAGCACACATACCAGGCCAGTCTCGCGAATCAGCGCGACGACGAAAGTCCCTTTTCGGAGGGCCCTTGGCCAGACCGAGCCGGGGACCGAGGCACTTCCCTTCGTTGAGGAGCTCGCCCGCGCGGTGCAGGATCGTGATTGGCCAGCAGCCTATGCCATTGGCGAAACTCTTTCTGTTGATGTATCCATCGCCAGCTGAGGTATCTCCTCGCGGACTAGGTATAGAACGAGTCCAGCAGTTTCCGGTTCCGCTCTGCGACAACCGCCCGCCTTACTTTCAGTGACGGTGTGAGTTCCCCACCCTCGACGGTCAGGTCGCGGTCCAGCAAGGCCCACTTCTTGATCGTTTCCCATCTGTTGAGCTCCGCATTGAGTCTGACGATGTGCTCCTCGATCAGGTCGCGCACCTCCCGCAGCCTGATCAAGTCGCTGTATGACTCTGCAAGTAACCCTTGCTCAGCGGCCCAGCTCGCGGTCAGGTCGGGGTCCAAGGCGATCAGCGCGACACAGAAGTTGCGCGCCTCCCCGAATACCAGGAATTGGCTGGCGTACGGGCACAGCGCGATGAACTTCTCCTCGATCGCCGGCGGCACAATATATTTGCCGCCGGAGGTTTTGAACATGTCCTTGATGCGACCGGTGATGCTGAGAAAGCCCTCGCCATCCAGGCAGCCCTGATCTCCTGTTCGCAGCCATCCACCGTCGGCGAAGGCGGCTGCTGAGGCTTCCGGCATATGGTGGTAGCCCGCCATGACATTGGGGCTGCGAACCTGGACTTCACCGTCGGTACCGATGCGCACCTCGGTTCCTTCGAAGGGCAGGCCGACCGTACCGAGCTTGAAGTGATCTGGTCGATTGATAAAGCCGCCACCCGCGGTTTCGGTGAGCCCGTAGCCCTCCAGGATCAGCAGTCCGGCTGCATGAAACCACTCGGCGATCTCGCGATTCAGCGGCGCCGACCCGGAGACGAAGAATCGGATGCGACCGCCGAAAACCTCACGCACCTTGCTGAACACTAGCCGGTCAAACAACCTGTACTGCAGGCCAATTAGCGGTCCCGAATGGTGGCCTGCTCGTCGTCGCCGGTCCACTTCAAGCCCGACTGCGAAGGCCTTTTCGAATAGCTTGGCCTTGATCCCGCCTTGGTGGCGCGCCGTGGTGACGATACGCGCGTGCGCCTTCTCAAAAATCCGCGGTGCGGCAGCCATGAAAGTCGGCTTCACCGTTGCGGCATTATCGACGATCTTGTCGACTCGGCCGTCGACCGCACTGACGAAGCCGCAAGCCAGCTGGGCGGCCAGCAAGACTTTCCCGAATGAATGGGCCAACGGCAACCACAACAGCTGCAGATCATCCTCGCCGATCACGTCGAGGGCGGCTACCGCCGCGCCCTCATACACCCAGGCCCGGTGATCCAACCGCACACCCTTGGGCCGACCGGTAGTTCCGGACGTATAGATCAACGTCGCCAACCGCTCTGGAGTGATGGCCGCGACGGTGTCACGCACGCAATTCGGGTAGTCGGCCAGATACTTCTCACCAAGCTCGGCAAGCTCATCGAGAGTCATCACCCAGTCCTCGTCGGCGCAAGCATCGAACGTCACCACCTTGGTCAGCGCGGGCAGGTCGGTTCGGCGCGCCGCCAGCTTGGCCAATTGCACGGTGTCTTCGGCGAAAACGATCCGGGATTCGGAATCGGCCAGGATGTAGCCGGTGTCGGCTTCGTTGGTGTTCGCATAGACCGTGGTGGTTGCGGCACCCGCGGACATGATCGCCAGATCGGCCAAAATCCACTCATATCTGGTGCTGGATGCGATACCGACCCGCTGTTCTGGCTCGACACCCAGGGCGAGCAGGCCGGCCGCCAGCGCCTCCACCCGGATGGCGGCGTCTCGCCAGGTGACCGAGACCCACTCTTCGTGATCCAGGTAGCGAAACGCTTCCTTGTCCGGCGTGGCCTCGACCCGATCGACGAATAGCGCAGCGAAGTTCATTGCGGTGCTGATTATTTGGGTAGTGGTGGAAGTCACGGGAACCCTCCGTAGTTCGCAACGCCGAGCGTTGCCACGCTCAAAGCGTGCGATCGATACCTAACACGGCCAACGCGGTGCGGACCATCTGATTGGTGAATCCCCACTCGTTGTCATACCAGGCCATGATCTTGACCAGGGTGCCGTCGACGACGCGGGTCATCGCCGCATCGATTACCGAGGCCCGCGGGTCACCGACGATGTCAGCCGACACGATCGGATCCTCTGCGACCCCTACGATTCCGCGATAGCGATCGCTGTCGGCCTCGTTGCGAAAAATGTCATTGATCTCGTCCGCGCTGGTGGGCCGGCTGGTGACCGCTACGATGTCGGCGATCGAGCCAACCGGGATAGGAACGCGGACCGCCACCCCGTCGAACCGGTCGGACAACTCGGGTAGCGCGCGGGTGGTGGCGAGCGCGGCGCCGGTTGTGGCGGGGACCATGTTCAGCGCGCCTGCCCGTCCGCGCCGCATGTCCTTGCTCGGGCCATCGATCAGCTGCTGACTTGCCGTGTAGGCGTGCACCGTGGTCATCACCGCGCGGTCCACGCCAACTCGGCGCTGCACAATCTCCATCACCGGCGTAATGCAGTTGGTGGTGCAGCTGGCGCACGAGATGATCTGTTGATCTTGGGCCGCGGGGCTGGTGCCGTACACCACCGTGGCGACGCTCTCGGTCTTGGCCGGCGAGGACAGCAGGACGTACTTGGCACCTGCCGTCAGGTGCCTGGCGAGCCCCTCTTCCCGCCGGAACACGCCGGTGCACTCAAAGACCAGGTCGACACCAAGCTCAGACCAGGGCAGCTCGGCAGGATTGCCGCAGGAGTACACCGGAATTCGCTGACCGTCGAGCACCAGCGCGTTGTCCTCAGCGGACACCGGCCGAGGATAACGGCCGTAGACGGTGTCATAACGGAGCAAGTAAGCGAGGTTGTCGACGGCGACGACGTCATTGACGGCCGCGACGCGGACACCGTCGAGCTCGCGCAGGATTTTCAGCGTGGCCCGGCCAATCCGGCCCAGGCCGTTGATGGCTACCACCGCCATGGCGCACTCCTTCGAAAGACCAAGTACCCCATAATTCGACCACTTGGTGACACACGAGAGGCAGGGCAGAAAGTCCCTGCTGTAGAAGCCGTTGGTCGTAGCTCACGACATCAGCCGGCAGGGCAGATCAGCCCATAATGTCCGTCGTAGCGGTGATACAGCACGTCGGCTCGACCTTGGTCCCCGTCGAAGGTCACCGGGGAAACGGTCAACCGTCACGGCGCGCGGAAACGTTTGCGTCAGCGGCGTAGCAGGTACCTACGGAGTTCGTCGGCGCCCCACACAATGAACGGGAAAGGCAACAGCACCAGCAGATCTGCGGCCCGCACCGGCTCGGTGCCCAGGATTGACTGGAAAAGCGGGAGGTAGACGAATAACACAGCCAAAGCAATCTCGGCGGCGATACCCGCAAGCAGGTATCGGTTGCTGAAAACGCCGACCGACCATAGTGAAGCCCGCTGCGTGCGTACCGCGAACGCGGTACCGATCTGACCGGTGATCATGCCCAGAAACGTCATCGTCGTCGCTTGCCGGTAGGGATGATACAGCGGCGTGCCCGCGTCAACCGATGCGCCGGGCCGCCAGCCGGCTTTGAGCAGAACGTAGAAATAGCCAACCGCTGCCAGTGCCGCGACTATCAGCCCCAGAAAGAGCCAGGCGCGCAACAGCATCGGGACACGGATGACTCCTTCATCGCGGGGCCGCGGCGGACGCTGCATGATGCCCGCTTCGGCCGGATCGCGACTGAGCGATAGCGCCGGCAGCGTCTCGCTGCCCACGTCGAAAGCCAGAAGTTGCATGATAGTCAGCGGCATTGGGATAGCGCCGCCGCTCAGCGCAAACACCATGAACGGAACTACCTCTGGCACGGCGTGCGCGAAGATGTAGACGATGAACTTCCGGACGTTGTCATAGATGCGACGGCCAGCCTCCACGGCAACGACGATCGAGCCGAAGTCATCGTTGGTGAGCACCATGGTCGCCGCTTCACGAGCAACGTCCGTCCCGGAAAGCCCCATTGCCACACCGATATCGGCTCGGCGCAACGCCGGAGCATCGTTGACGCCGTCGCCCGTCATTGCGACGACATGCCCATCGCGGCGCAGCGCTTCAGCGATGTGCAGCTTGGCCTCGGGCGAGGCACGGGCGAAAATTACTTCCGGCTGCGCACGGATGAGCGCCGCGAGCTGGTGCTCGTCGAGTTGCTCGAAGTCTTCGGCGGTGACGACCTTCGGGTGTGGGCCAGTGATGCCAATCCGCTCTGCGGTGGCGGCGGCAGTGAGCGGGTGGTCGCCGGTGATCACGATGATGCGGATACCCGCGGTTCGACACTTCGCGACGGCCTGGACGACGCCTGTCCTCGGTGGATCGAGCATGGCAATCAGGCCGACGAAGCATAAATCCTGCTCAGCGGTCGCTCGAAGATGCGGCGCTCGCTTTTTTGGCGGTAGCTGACGTTCAGCGAACCCCAGTACGCGCAAGCCCTGCGCGGCAAAGGAATTGACAGCGTCTTCGATCTGATTCCGGTGTGATTGGTCGAGCGGTTGCGATTGTCCATCGGCGTCGAGGATGTGGCTGCACCGCCCCAACAGCGCTTCGGGCGCGCCCTTGGTATGCACAACCGGTGACCCGTCGTCGGAGCGGTCGATCGTCGACATCAACTTCAGCTCGGGGTCAAAGTGAAATTGCCAGCGCCGGTCGGCTTCTCGCGTCGCTATGTCGGTCTCGGCTCCGAGACTCCGGGCGGCTGTGAGCACCGCGATTTCGGTGGGATCACCCACTGCTCCCGCGCGGTCGTCCAACCGGGCATTGTTACAGCGTGCCGCTATCCGACCGAGCGACCCAAGCGGTGACGACTGTTGCGGCCTGTCGACGAGGTCAACGGGATGCTCGGGATCGAGGTCGGCTTGGCCGGCGGCGGTCCACACTGCTACCGCCGTCATGCGGTTTTGGGTGAGTGTGCCGGTCTTATCAGTACAGATCACGTCGGTGGAACCGAGGGTTTCGACCGCGGAGAGTCGCTTCACTAGGGCGCCACGACCCGCCAAGTCCCGCACCGCCACCGCCAACGCAAGGGTGATGACCGGCAACAATCCCTCCGGCACCATGCCGGCCAGCAGCCCTGCCGCGAAGATCAACGAGTTGATCAGGGTCAGGTGTGCGGCAAAGGTGGCCACCGGGATGAACGACAATCCCAACATCACCGACACGGCGGCTATCAGCCAGGCCGCCCTCCTGACCTGGCGCTCCAACGGGCTAGCGTCAGGTTTGACACGTTGGGACAAGGCGGCGATCCGGCCGATCTCGGTGCCCATGCCGGTGGCGAACGCGACTCCCCGGGCGTGCCCACCGGTACAACTGGTTCCACTGAACAGCAGGTCATGCGCAGTAAGCAACGGCACATTCACGTCAGCCATCGCTGCCGAACGCAGCGTGGGTACCGATTCGCCCGTCAGCGCCGACATATCGACCTCGACGGCACCGGCTAGCAGCCGAATGTCGGCAGGCACGCGATCGCCCTCTTCGATGACGACAATGTCCCCGGGCACTAGCTGCGAGGCGTCGATTTCGGTCACGAGGCCGTCGCGTTCGACTTTGGCGCGTTGCGGCAGGTATTTGGCCAGCGCTTCCACCGCCCGCTCGGCCTGCAGCTCCTGCACGAAGGAGAACGCGGCGTTCAGCATGATGATCAGCACCACCGCTGTCGCCACCACGTTCGATCCGACGATCACCAGCAGCCCCGCCGCCAGCCACAGCAGCAGTGCCAGCGGATGGGTTAGCTGACGTACCAATGCCTTCGGCCACTGCGGGCCCGCACGGCGCTGCAACACATTCGGCCCGTATTGGAGTAACCGCCGCTCCGCCTCAAGTCCCGCCAGGCCCTTGCGGCCACTGCGCAAATCGAGCAGGAGGCGATCAGCGGCCTCTTCGGGGTCGAGCGTGGGCGGCGACACCCAATCGTGGTGTTGGCTCCGCACTTCGCCATCGTGGCAGCGCCCCGACCGACCCGATAGGAGCCGACGGAAACAGTGCAGAGGGACCTTTGGCCCTACGATTGATCTGTCTCCGCGCTGAGAGACTGAAGTCGTCAAGCAAAATCCGCGGAAGCGGGCCAGCAATCGTCTGATCGGGGACCAAAGACTCGTGGCCGACGGGTCGACGCTGCATTAACGTTCTCCTTGACGAAAGGAGATCAAAATGGTCTCAACGACAAAGCGTTACGGCATCATCGTCGGCGTCGACGGATCGCCGGTATCAGATGCCGCCGTTAGTTGGGCCGCGCGCGACGCGGCCATCCGCGGCTTACCGCTCACCCTTGTGCACGTGGAGGATCCCGCCGCTCCGACGTGGTCGCAAGCCCCAATCCTCGAAGAATCACCAGCAGAGCAAGTAGCCGAGGGGCGCGGCCTCCTCGCAAACGCATCGAAGATCGCCCGCGACGCCATCGCCGATACCGCGCAGATACACATCGATGGCGAAGTGCTGTCGTCGGCCATCGTCCCGGCGCTCGTCGACCAATCCAAAGACGCCGAGCTAATCGTCGTCGGCTCTACCGGGCGCGGGGCATTGTCTCGCAGTTTTCTCGGCTCGGTCAGTTCCGGACTGATTCGGCACGCACATTGTCCCGTCGCGCTCATCCGCGACGAGGATCCGCAGACGCCACATCCCGCAAACGCTCCGGTGCTTGTGGGAATCGACGGCTCAACCGCAGACCTCGCTACCGCGGTCGCGTTCGAGGAAGCGTCGCTTCGACACGCCGACCTGATAGCGCTGCACGCGTGGAATGACGTTGATATGGATGCAATTCCCGGCTACGACTGGTCACCAACAACGACCAAGGAAGATCACCTGCTGACCAAGGCACTGGCGGGCTGGCAAGAAACCTATCCCGATGTGACTGTGCACAAGCAACTCGTGTGTGATCGTGCAGCCCATGCGCTCGTCAACGCATCCGAATCCGCCCAGCTTGTCGTCGTCGGCAGTCACGGAAGTGGTGCTCTTGCCGGCGCGCTTTTGGGTTCGGTCAGCAACGCGGTCGTTCAAGCCGTCCGCACGCCGGTGATCGTGGCACGTCCGTCGTGAGAGCACTCACGCCGTCGCTCAGTGACCGCGCTCGGCCAGCGCACGCATGAAAAACGTCAGGTTGGCCGGGCGCTCAGCCAGGCGCCGCATGAAGTAGCCGTACCACTGGGTGCCGAACGGCACATAGACCCGAACGCGGTTGCCGGCGGATGCCAGCCGCAACTGCTCGGGGTCACGGATGCCGTACAACATCTGGTATTCGAAATCACCTGCGCCTCGGCCGTATTCCCTCGCCAATGCTGACACAGCCTCGATGATCACGGGATCGTGCGAGGCGACCATCGGATACCCCAAGCCTGCCATCAGCACCCGAACGCAGCGCAGATACGAGTCGGTGACCGCGCCGGCGTCTCGGTAGGCCACCGACGCCGGCTCGTCGTAGGCGCCTTTGCACAGCCGTACCCGGACGCCGGATGCGGCGAACTGTTCGCAGTCGCCGTGAGTGCGCTGAAGGTAAGCCTGCAAAACGACGCCCAGCCAAGGGAAATCAGTGTGCAGATCGGCGGCGATCGACAGCGTCGAGTCGGTGGTGGTGTGGTCCTCGGCGTCCACGGTCACCCACGCGCCGGCCCGCTCGGCCCGCTCGCAGATGGTATGCGCGTTCTCCAACGCGATCTTCTCACCGTCGCGGTCCAGCGCCTGTCCCAACGCCGACAACTTCAGCGATACCTCCAGCGGGCGCACACCGTCACGCGTGGCATCCGGTCGCCGGCCCAATGCGGCGAGAAGCTGAAGGTAGGCGCGCATGGTGGCATTCGCACTGTCGACGTCGGTGACATCCTCGCCGAGGTAATCGATGCTGACCAGCCGACCCGAATCCCGCAGGGCCGCAACACTGTCCAGCACCCGATCGATCGACGCGCCCGGCACGAACCGGTGCACCACCGCAGCCGTGACCGGCAAGCGTTCGGCCGTGCGCCGCAACGCAGCGGAGTGACTGGCGGCCAAGATCGCCGGGCGCAGCGTCTTGGCGAACAGGCTGCGTTTGATGGGGGCGACCCGCTGCGCCCGGCTTCGCCGCGCTGGCGATCGCCCCGACATCACCCCTCCGCCATGTGCGGATAGTTGTGATCAGTGGCCGGGACGAACGTCTCCTTGATCGAGCGTGCCGAGGTCCAGCGCAACAAGTTCAGCACTGATCCGGCTTTGTCGTTGGTGCCCGACCCGCGAGAGCCACCGAACGGCTGCCGGCCCACCACCGCCCCGGTCGGCTTGTCGTTGACGTAGAAGTTGCCCGCCGCGAACCGCAGCCGGTTCTGCGCGGCCAGCACGGCCTCGCGGTCGTCGGCGATCACCGCACCGGTCAACGCATACCGCGATCCGGTGTCGATGACGTCGAGGACCTGCTTGTACTGGTCGTCTGGGTAGACGTACACCGACAGCAGCGGACCGAAGTACTCGGTGGCGAACGCTTCGTCGGTCGGATCGTCGGACAACAACACGGTCGGGCGCACGAAATAGCCTTTGCTGTCATCGTATTCGCCGCCAACTGCGATCGTGACTCCCGCCGCACCTTTTGCCCGTTCGATCGCGTCGACATTCTTGACGAACGCGCGCTCGTCGATCAACGCGCCGCCGAAGTTGGCGAAGTCCGTGATGTCGCCGTATGGCAGCTCGGCGGTGGCCGCCAGGAAGTCGTCCCCCATCTGCTGCCACACCGAGTGGGCGATAAATGCGCGCGACGCCGCCGAGCACTTCTGACCCTGATAGTCGAACGCGCCACGGATCAGTGCGGTGCGCAATACATCCGGTTGCGCCGAGGCGTGTGCGAGCACGAAGTCTTTACCGCCCGTCTCGCCGACCAGCCGGGGGTAGCTGTGGTAGCGCTCGATGTTGGCGCCGACCTCACGCCACAGCCGCTGGAACGTTGCGGTCGATCCGGTGAAGTGGATTCCGGCGAGCCGCGGATCCGCCAGCGCCACATCGGAAACCGCGTAGCCGTCACCGGCGACGAGGTTGATCACACCCGGCGGCAACCCGGCGGCCTCCAGCAGTTGCATGGTCAGGTACGCGGCGAATGTCTGCGTGACCGATGGCTTCCACAGCACGGTGTTACCCATCAGCGCCGGCGCGGTGGGCAAATTGCCGGCGATCGCCGAGAAGTTGAACGGTGTTATGGCATAGACGAACCCGTCCAACGGACGGTAGTCGGTGCGATTCCACTCCCCGCGCATGCTCAACGGCTGCTGCGCCAGGATCTGGCGCGCGAAGGCAACATTGAACCGCCAGAAATCGACCAGCTCGCAGGGCGCGTCGATCTCGGCCTGGTAGGCGGTTTTGGATTGACCCAGCATCGTCGCGGCCGCGATCGTCTCACGCCAGGGCCCGGCGAGCAGATCGGCGGCGCGCAAAAAGATCGCGGCGCGTTCGTCGAACGGGATCGCCGCCCAACGTGCTTTGGCGGCCATCGCCGCGTCGACGGCAGCAGTGGCATCGGCGTGGTCGGCGTTCGTCAGCGTGCCCAGCGTCGCGGCATGCCGGTGCGGCTGCACGACGTCGATCCGCTCCCCCTTGCCCATGCGATGCGCGCCGCCGATCACGTGCGGCAGGTCAATCGAGTCCTCGGCCAGCGCGGTCAGCGCGGCCTCTAGCCGGCTGCGTTCGGGAGAATTCGGTGCGTAATCGTGGACCGGTTCGTTGGCGGGCGGGGGTACATCGGTGATCGCGTCCATGTCCTCAGGATGACCGCCGCCGACCCGCCCAGGCTTAGCCGATCGGACAAGGCTAATCCGAGTTACTAGTAGAATCGGACAACATGGGCACGACGGGTGTCGGACTGGGCCAAATGCTGTTGGCCCTGGACACCACTGTGGTGAGCCTGGTCGAGGCTCCCCGCGGGCTGGACCTGCCGGTGGCCTCGGCGGCGCTGATCGACTCCGACGACGTGCGGCTGGGCTTGGGCCGGGGCGCGGACTCGGCGGACGTCTTCTTTCTGCTGGGTGTCGCTGATAAAGAAGCCCGGCACTGGCTGGACACCGGCCCCGCCGATCGTGCGGCGGTGGCCATCTTCGCCAAGAATCCCTCCGACGCCCTGGTGGAACGGGCCGTCGCAGCCGGGACGGCGGTGGTGGCCGTGGAGCCGCAGGCCCGCTGGGAGCGGTTGTACCGCCTGGTCAATCACGTCCTCGAACATCATGGTGACTGGGCTGATCCGCGCTACGACTCGGGCACGGACTTGTTCGGCCTGGCGCAGTCGCTGGCCGACCGCATTCACGGCATGGTCAGCATCGAAGACGAGCAGTCGCACGTGTTGGCCTATTCGGCGTCCAGCGACGAAGCCGACGAGTTGCGGCGGCTGTCGATCCTGGGCCGCGCCGGACCGCCCGAGCATCTGGAGTGGATCGACCAGTGGGGAATCTTCACCGCGCTGCGAGCCAGCGGCGAGGTGGTCGGGGTCGCCGCGCGTCCGGAGTTGGGTCTGCGCCCCCGGTTGGCCGTGGGCATTCATCAACCAGCCCGGGATGCGCGACGTGCGGCGGCCTTCGCCGGCACCATCTGGGTGCAACAAGGCTCACGCCCGTTCGCGGACGACGCCGAGGAGGTGCTGCGCGGAGCCGCCGTACTTGCCGCCCGCATAATGTCGCGGCTGGCGGCCAGGCCATCCACGCACGCACTGCGGGCCCAGGAGCTGCTGGGCCTGACCGACGGCGGATCGGTCGATGTGGACACCGTCGCGCGAGAACTCGGCATCGCGGCTGACGGCAACGCCGCCCTGATCGGTTTCTCCACCTCCGGCCAGCACGCCCGGCTGGCCGATGTGTTGGCATTGAGCGCCAATGCTTTTCGGGCTGACGCGCAGGTGGCGTCGCACGATTCGCGGGTCTATGTGCTACTGCCGCATACCGCGAAGCGATCGTCGCTCACCTCCTGGATTCGAGGCACCATCAGCGCGTTGCGCAGTGAACTGGGACTGCAGTTGCGGGCGGTCATCGCCGCGCCGGTCACTGGACTGGCCAGCCTGCCATCGGTGCGCGCGGAGGTGGACCGCGTGCTGGATAGCACTGAGCGCCATCCGGATTCGTTCGGCCAGGTGACGTCGCTGGCCGAGGCGCGCAGCACCGTGCTGCTCGACGAGATCGTCACGATGGTCGCCGCCGACGCGCGGCTCGTCGACCCGCGGGTGCGCGATCTGCAAGCCCGCGACCCGGCGTTGGTTCAGACGCTGCGGGCCTATCTGGACAGCTTCGGCGACGTCGCCACCGCGGCACAGCAGCTGCACGTGCATCCCAACACCGTGCGTTACCGGGTCCGCGGGATAGAGAAGCTGCTGGCGACGTCGCTGGCCAATCCCGATGTGCGGCTGCTGCTTTCGCTTGGGCTACGAGCTACCGAGCGAGCCGGCTAGCCGCGGTCGTGCGGTCATAGATCTCGGCCAGGAACTGCTCGACGGCTATCGCCGCGTGAGTCGCCCGCACCGACCCGAAGATGTCGAACGCGTGCTGCGCGAACGGCATTTCAGCGTAGACAACCGGCTGGCCGCTGACTTCGCGCAGCCGCGCGGTGAAGGCGCGGGCCTGTTCTACCGGAATCAACGAGTCGTTGCGGCCATGCAGCACGAAAAACGGTGGCGCATCTGCAGAGGCATACGTGATCGGTGACGCGGCACGGAACGCCTCGGCGAGTTCCGCCCGCCGCAGCTTGAATACGTATTTCGCCAGCGTGGGCGCCATCAGCGGGTGGATCGCATCGTCGGTCCGGGTGAAATCGTAGAGACCGTAGAACGGGACAGCCGCCCGCACGCTGGTGTCGGCGTCCTCGAAGCCCGGCTGAAACTGTGGATCGTTCGCGGTGAGCGCTGCCAATGCCGACAGATGTCCACCGGCGGAGCCGCCGGTGATCGCGATCCAGTCCGGGTCGCCGCCGTATTCGGCGATGTGCTCTTTCGTCCACACCAGCGCTTGCTTGACGTCGACGATCTGGTCGGGCCAGGTGGAACGCGGGCTGAGCCGGTAGTTGATCGCGACACACACCCAGCCCAGCTCGGCGAGGTGACTCATCAACGGATAGGCCTGCTGCCGTTTGCTTCCCACCATCCAGGCGCCGCCGGGAACCTGCAGCAGCACCGGCGCCCGACCGCCACGGTCGAGGTCCGGCCGTCGCCAGATATCGAGGTGATTACGCGAGCCGTGATCGCCGTAGCTGATGTCGGTGTCGTGCGCATAGTCACCGTAAATGCGCATCATGCGGACCACGCCGGGCGACTTGGCGGTGCCGGCGCCCGCCGGGCGCTTCCATAGGTCGCCCGACTCGGTGCGACGGTCGGTGCCCAGCCCGGCGTCGAGCGCGGCGGTCAGCGGCCGGTTGGCCTGGTGGCCGAGGCGGTTGAGGCCCAGCAGTCCCAGCCATGACAGCGCCGAGACCAGCCAGCTGAACCGGCGCAGCCGCGGCGAAAGCCTCCGGGTGAGCGCCACCAGCAGCCCGAACTGGGCCGCAAGCATCTGCAACGGCAGCTCCGATGCGAACACGCCAAAGCTGAAGGCGTACATCGAGGGATAACCGCGCTTGCTGAGCGGCTGGTAGCCGTTGATGGTGATCGCGAGCCCGGCCAGCGAACCCAGTACTGCTGCCAGTTTCTTCACGACTGCCACTAAACCACAGACCGTTTCATCACTGAAATCACTTGCGTCACTTCGGTTTCACCGAGCGCCGAGTTGTCAGACCGCTTCGCTACAGTCCGAACATGCGTTCGAGTAGCCGAGAAGAAGTCGTCGAAGTCTTCGATGCGCTCAAGGCTGACCTCAAGCGCGCCTTGGATTTGTCCTTCGACGCGCTGACTACCCCGGAGCGGTTCGCATTGCTGCAGACCTGCGAGACCTTTCGGCGTCGGCTGCCGGCCATCGAACACCCGTTGATCAACCAGGTCAGCGAGCAGGCCGATGCGACGGAGTTGGGCGGCAAGCTGCCCTCGGCATTGGCCAATAGACTGCGCATCACCCGCGCCGATGCATCGCGGCGCATAGGCGAAGCCGCCGATCTCGGTGAGCGCAAAGCGATCACCGGCGAACCACTGCCGCCGGTGTTGCCCGCAACTGCCGAGGCGCAGCGAGCCGGGGACATCGGACCTGGCCACGTGGCTGTGATCCGCGGCTTCTGGCATCGCCTACCCGACTTCGTGGACGTCGAGACGCGGCAGAAAGCCGAGGCGCAACTGGCCCGGCTGGGCGGCGAGCACCGTCCCGACGAACTGAGCAAGCTGGCCGACAAACTCAGCGACTGCATGAACCCCGACGGCACCTTCACGGACGACGACCGGGCTCGCCGCCGCGGTATCACCATCGGCCAGCAAGGTATCGACGGCATGACTCCGATCAGCGGCTATCTGACTCCGGAAGCCCGCGCCACGATCGACGCCGTCTTCGCAAAACTCGCCGCCCCGGGGATGTGCAATCCGGCCGATTCAGCTGCCTGTGTCAGCGGCACTCCGTCGCAGGAAGCTATTGAGCGCGACACCCGTAGCGCCGGCCAACGCAACCACGACGCGCTCAACGCTGCCGGACGCGCGCTGCTGGCCTCCGGCGAGTTAGGTCAACACAACGGCTTGCCCGCCAGCATCATCGTCACGACCACCCTGCACGAACTCGAGGCCGCCACCGGCAAAGGGCTCACCGGCGGCGGCACGCTGCTGCCGATGAGCGATGTGATCCGGCTGGCCACCCATGCCCACCACTACCTGGCGATTTTCGACAAGGGCGAAGCGCTCGCGCTCTATCACACCAAACGGCTGGCCTCACCCGGTCAGCGAATAGTGTTGTACGCCAAGGATCGTGGGTGTTCGGCGCCAGGTTGCAGCGTGCCGGGCTATTACTGCGAAGCCCATCACTGCAAGCCCTACGCCAAGTGCCGCACCACCGACGTCAACGACCTGACGTTCGGCTGCGGCGGTCACCACCCTCTTGCCGAACAAGGCTGGACCACCCGCAAAAACCAGCACGGTGACACCGAATGGATCCCCCCACCACACCTGGATTACGGGCAACCCCGTATCAACACTTTTCATCACCCGGAAAAGTTGCTGCTTGACGACGAAGACGAAGAGTAGAAGATCAGACGGTGGTGACGTATCCGCCGTCGATGCGGTAGTCGGATCCGGTGATGTTTCCGGCGCGGTCGCTGGCCAGGAAGACAACGAGGTCAGCGACTTCTTCAGGCGTCGTGAACCGGCCGGTCGGCGCGGAGCTTGCCAGCTCCGCCCTGACCTCGTCGGCCTTCTGACCTTTAGCCGCGGCGAGCCCGTCGATTACCCCGCCCTGCTCCACAAACCGCTCGGTCGACACCGCGCCCGGGCTGACCGAGTTGACACGAATGTTTTTCGGCGCCAAATCTTTTGACAATGCCTTGGCAAAGTTCGTGACGGCGGCCTTGGCGGCGCAGTAATCGTAGGTATTCGGGCCGGGGGCGTAGGCGCTGATCGAGCTGACGATGACGATGGAACCGCCGCCGCGCCGCTCGATCTCCGGCAGCGCCGCGCGGGTCGGTCGCACGACGCCCATCACATTCAGATCCCAGGACGCGCGCCAGTCGTCGTCGGAAATGCTTGCGAGTCCAGCCGGGTGGACCGTGGCGCCGCCGACGTTGTTGATCAAAACGTCGATCCCGCCGCGATAGGTCGCCGCCGCGATCAATTCTTCGGCGGCGCCGGGCTGGGTCAGGTCCACGGACACGAACGACACCTGCCCACTCTCCTCAAGCAGGGGCAATTGCTTACCAGGGGTTCGTGACCCGGCTACCACATACGCGCCCGCGGCGACGAGCGCCTTAGTCACCGCCAAACCGATGCCCTTGCTGGCCCCAGTAACGACGGCAGTTTTGCCCGACAGATGCAGATCCATGTGTGCCCCTCCATCCGCCCTGCGCGCACGACGCTACTGCCGTAGAACGCTTGCCGTGACGGTTTCGGCATGCATAGGGTTCGCACATGACCGCCGCGCCCAATAGCCGAGATCCGCGGATCGTGATCGTCGGCGCCGGCATGGCGGGAATCGCCGCGGCTCATGTCTTCCGGCAAGCCGGCTTCACCAACTTCACGATTCTGGAAAAGGGTTCCGACGTTGGTGGCGTCTGGCATTGGAACCGCTACCCGGGCCTGCAATGCGACGTGCCCTCGTACGGCTACCAATACGCGTTCGCGCCGAAGCCGGACTGGAAACACGTGTGGGCAACGGGTGACGAGATCCAGCAGTATCACCACGACCTCATCGAAGAACTGCAACTCGAATCGCATCTGAAGCTCGACTGCGAAGTCACCTCGGCGGTGTTCGCCGACCGCCGATGGCGGTTATCCACCGCGGGCGGAGACGAGATCGACGCGGATTTCGTCATCGCCGCCACCGGGATACTGCACCACCCGTTCATCCCGGACATTCCCGGCCTTGACTCGTTTGACGGACCGGTCGTGCACACCGCCCGTTGGACCGACATCGACACGACGGGCAAACGCGTTGCGGTGATCGGCACCGGATCGACTGGGGTGCAGGTCTTCTCCGCATTGCAGCCCGAGGCGGCACACATCACTCACTTCGCCCGCACACCGCAATGGGTGATGTGGATGCCAATGGGACTGCGGCAGCCACACTTTGTCGGCCGGATGCTGCGGTCGCTGCCAAAACAGCACAGGGCGGTGCGGCTATCTCAGCTCGTCGGTTCCGACTACTTGGTCGACCTGGTCATCCGGCCGACCTGGCGACGACGGCTCGCCCAGCGTTATGGCTGGATGTGCCTGCGAATGATGGTGCGGAACAAGGACCTTCGCGCCCGGCTGACTCCCGACTACCAACCATTCTGCAAACGGCAGGTACTATCCGGCAGCTACTACCGGCGAATTTCCAAGCCGAACGCCAGCTTCGTCAGCGAGCCGATCGCCGAGGCCACCAACACCGGTCTGCGCACAGCGGACGGCGTCCACCACGATCTGGACGCGATCGTGCTCGCCACCGGCTTCCAGGCCCACAACTACATGCGGCCCATGACCCTGTTCGGCCGCGACGGGCTGTCGATCGATGACGCGTGGGCAAAAGGTCCTCGCGCGTGGGGAATGACCGCTATCCCCGGATTCCCCAACCTTTTCACCATCCTCGGACCCAATTCGCCCACCGGGTCGATGTCGCTGCAACACGTCGCCGAACTGACCGCCCGCTACATCACCAACTGGCTACGGCGATTCCGCGACGGCGAGATCGCATGCGTCGAAGTCACCGAGGAAGCCACCAGCCGCTTCGCCGACGACGTCGCCGAAGCGATGGTTCCGACCGTATGGAATACCGGTTGCAACTCATGGTATTTCGACGACGACAACCACATCGATCTGTGGCCGTTCGACCGAAAGCGGCTCGAGCGCATGTTGGCAGAGCCACACGACGACGACTACATCTTCACCGCATAAGCGGCGGCCACCTCCGCGGCCAACCGGGCGTTGGACAGCACCAGGGCGACGTTCGCGGCCAGCGATGCACCGTGCGTCTCGCGGTGGAAGAAGTCGAGCAGGAACGGCGTCACGTCCTTGCCGCGGACACCCTGCGTGTCGGCCGCGGCCAGGCCGGCGGCAAGCACCCGGTCGTGCAGCGCACGGTCCATCTCGTCGCCCGGTGCGATGGGGTTGGCCAGCACCAGCCCGTAGCCGTCGGTGCCCACCCGGCGTCTGGCCCGCAACAC
>Ga0335073_10001231_pt1 | contig 34132 bp, 37 predicted proteins | sample Lox_Sample_22_FD_207093 | JGI IMG/M metagenome (GOLD analysis project Ga0335073, IMG submission 207093) | Soil microbial communities from Loxahatchee National Wildlife Refuge, Florida, United States - Lox_Sample_2.2 | ecosystem: Environmental > Terrestrial > Soil > Wetlands | place: USA... | reverse complement strand
CCAGCCAAGAGTTCGACCGATCCCCAGCGGATGGTCCGGCCCAGTCTTGCGGGCCATTTTTGTCTCCTAAGACGAAAAATGCGGCACACGTGCGGTCAGCCAAGCATCAATTTCCTCCGGCTTAATGCTCTCCGCAACGCGCTCGCCGAAGTCTGGCAGGACCCTCTCAATTCTGCTTTTGATGTTCCTCGTGTCTCGGTGGTGCGAAGCACTGTAGGCGAGAATAGCGTCAGTGAATTCGCAGAATCTAACCCCTGCGTTTCGGAGATTTGAAGGCAGCTTCTTGCCGGCTCGAGTCTGAGACTTTCGAAGTTGATAGAGCGCGATGGCGTCACCCTTGCGCTCAACTTTTTCCCGCTTAAGCTTACCTTCAACGCGATACCGAATCCACCAGATGCCGCTCCCAGCGACCTTCTCCCAAACCCCCATGACTCTCGACAGCTCTTTTCGGGGCATCTTGCCTCACGAAGAAACAGTCAAGTCCAAAGCATCACCATAAGTCTCAGCTGCACAAAAAATCCCGATCTTGATTTCAGAGACAATCACCATAAGTTATTGATTCTATGGTGCCCGGAGGGGGACTTGAACCCCCACGACCGGTAAAGGTCTGCGGATTTTAAGTGCTCTTCGTATGATCGTATGTTGCAGAACAACAATGAGTTAAAGTCTCGATCTGTGAAAATGTGAAACTCAGTGTGTAAGTTTCCGGGTTTTCTGCTTCCTATCGGCCGCTCCAAGAATAGGTCACGAAATTGAACTATTCCGAGATTCTGCAGCAACGCTGCCGATGTTTAAATGAGCGAAAGTGGAATGAGTGTCACCCTTCGGTTTCGGGCTCCTCCCTGGGACCACGACGCCGGCGAAAGAACTCATCATCATTCGCGATCTGCGGAATCAAGGAAATCAGTTGCATGCGGAGTGGCTCCGACGCTTGTGACATTAGAACCCACAAAAGCTCGCGATTCCGTCCATTGGGAGGCAAGGCGTCAGCTTCACCAAGTATTCGTTGCCACATCTCCGCTGCTAATGAGTAGTATTTCTGTCGGAAAGTCTCGAATGAACCGTCCCGCTGGAAATCGCTTCTCTGAACATTGAGTGAGACTCGCGCATGATCACGTATATCGATATCAGCTGCATTCAATCCCGGCACAGGTACAAGCTTGAACAACTTTTCTCTGTCATCACTCTTCCGTTTGCGCTCGCCCTCCTCTGTGTCTTCGTTGCGATTGGCCGGATGGCCGGATGGCCAACCAACAAGCAGACCATCTTGAGACCATCGAAACGATCTGCGCACTATCTCCAGAATCGAACTTGGTAGGTCGTTGCTGCCGTATCGTTCCGAAGCGGGAGGTTTCTGTCCGTATTTGTACCTATACACACCACGAACCTCATCGGTATCCCAATCCCCTGGTAGGTCGAAGCCGATGCCGAGGCGTTTGGTGTCATAGTCCGGCGACGCCAGACAAAGGTCCCCATCCTCATCGATAATCAATTTGAAAGTTGATTCAACCTTGCAACCAAAGCAAACGACGCCGTCTTCCGAGACCGGAAGAAGAAAGCGAAACACACCGGCGATTCCCCTCCCCTCCTCGTGCGTGTAGCGAAAGACGAACTCGCGGAATCGGTCCTTCATGCCTTTCAACGGTTCATCGTCTATGGGAGCAACCGCGAACGGCCTCGGTTCGACGAATTCCCTGTGATCGCCGTTATAAACAATCTCGACCGGTACATCCAAATGCACGGCTACTTCGTAGAGCGCGTAGAACACGCCGGGATGAAAATCCAACTCAGGATGGAATCTCATATCCGGATGGATCTCTCTCCCGCGAAATCGACGATGAAACATAAAGTCGTGCTCGATCAACTGCATTTTTCGCATCGGCACAGGGACTGAAACCAAGGTCCCTTCCCTATCCCCTGCCAACGGTCGCAAGACAACATAACGCCCTGCAGAGTCAAGTTCGACGCGGAGGGGCCTGTCTTTGGCGAGGGACTCGCTGACATGCGACGTGTCCACTGTAATTTTGTCGGAGAGCATGAAGCACGACATAAGCCCCAGGCCAAAATGACTGATGGGCTTGAAGTCGACTCCCTGCCGCCTGAACTCGCCGGATTGGTAATACGAGCTTCCAATGCGAACCAGGTATCGCTCAACGATATCCTGACTCATTCCGGCCCCATTGTCTTCGCATGTGAGCACGGTTAACATTCCATCTTCGTCCTCACGGTAGGACAACCCGAAACTAATCTTGGGCGTGTATGGAATACCGCGCCTTCGGCTAAGCGCTGCCCGGTGACTACAAGCATCAAGCGCATTTTGCAAAAGTTCCCGCACGACCACAACTGGGTCTCCCCACAGCTGCGTTCCCATCAGCAAGGAAACGATGCGATCATAATCGAGTTGGAGCTGAAAGTCTGTGTAAATATAGGAACCGTCTGACTGAATGTAGTCTTTCCTTACCTCCAGTGAGAGATCAAGCCGATACTTCCTCGTGATGTCTTCCGTGTTGTCCCGCGCAATAATCCGGCACTCCCGTCGTTCAGCGTCAATATAGTCGCACCACTCCCGGAGGCCCTTCTGAATTGCCGGATGAGAGCAGCGCGCCTCGATCCGGATTTCGTCCGGACTGATCTTATAGCCGAGGATGGCTCGGTGCTTGGCCCATTCTTCCGCCGACTTTGCTGCGACCGCGTTAACAGGACCTTTGTGTGTAGTTTTGCTAAGATCGAGTAACAGGAAGTCCAGCAAGGTCGCAGGCGTCCGCTCCGGGTCGAGTTCCAGCACATCGGCCAGCCGCAGCAAGATGGCACAATACTGTAGGTTAACCGGAAACTTCCCTATATACACGTCGCGGCGATATATCGGCGCCTTGAGCGCGGAGGGATTGTCCCAATGCGATTGGCATACCAGCGCGACTTCGCGGGCGTAATTAACTTCCCCTACCTGGATGCGGTGAACTGACGTTCCGCTCCCTCCATGCCTTTGAATCACGTACTCCGCGCCCCGGGCCGCGTGTATTTCTCTCAGGTAATCGGTATAGATAATGTCCTGCAGACAACGCATCTCGAAAACGTCTGCGTCCGGCGTTTGCCCTTGAACATCGAGAAGGTGTGCCTCGTCGTCAGGGACATCCTCATTTGCGCGTAGCTGAACGCGGCGAACCGCCGCGGCCCATCGTTCATGCGTAGCGACGAATTCATCATAGGCAGACGAATGCAACCAACGGTGGAATTCTGCCACGCTGGCTGCCAAGCCAATATCGTGAAGATAAGCGGCAAGGATGAGCACAGACAGTTCGACGGAGTTGAGGTGCTCAAGCGTCGCTTGAGGGATGAGGCGGTACATGTTCTGCGCTACGCGGTAGCTGTGCTCGGGATCATGTAGTGTGTAGAGCGGGAAATGCCTCGATACCTGTTGAAGGATCGGCCAAGCCTCCTCAACAACCAAGTTGACGCGGGACGATATTTGCGCAGCGTCAAATCCGTCCGCAATCTCGCGGGAAACCAGTAGCCGAAAGAGATTTGCTTCTGCCACTCGATGAGCCGCCATGAGACTTCTTGGCCTCCAAGGCTCCGACTACACTGCCCCTGAATTGAACCTCAAAAGGGTCCCGATCACGTTGAAATACCAGAGAATACATAATAGCGCTTGGGCTAAACGCGTGATAGTTCCTTTTCGAGCGCGGCCACGGCTCTTTCAAGAGCTTCCCCAAGAACCCATCCCTGACGGTCAGCAAGAGCGTAGAAAGAATCTAGGGTCTCCGAACGGACCTTGATATTCAGCTGTACGTTTCTGCCGGTTCGGTAGCGACGCGGCTCGCGCTTCGAGAAGTTTGAGGACTGGCGTGCCGGCGTGGCTGTTTTCACAGGCTCTCGGCTCGGGAAGCTGGACGCTTCTGAAACGGCCCGCACAATTTCGGGAGGGGCCTCCCCTCCCCCATCGGTTTTCTTAGGCGCGAAGCCCGAGACGTCGAAATCCATGTCGTTCTCGAAAATACTGGCTCGTTCTGACATCACGCCACCTTTATGTCTTGTGTCGTTTCACGTGAAACTGCGCGCAGGATTGCGATAACCTCTCCCGCAAAAGCGCGCGCATTGACGACAGCCGCGTTGAGATTGGCCACTTGTAATGGGCTGAGCGATTCAAGGGTCCCGCCGAACGAGAACAACGCTCTGTAGGCCTCGCGTTCATGGATCTGCGTCTCAAACGCCTGTACGCCATGTTTTAGAAACTCTGCCTGGATGTGCTGAAGAGTACGGGGACGGATGGCGGAGCTGGTCCGTGTGAAGAGGATCGCGTAAGGAATCTTTTTATGGAAGGCCTTCTCTTGTTGCTTGATGAGCTTGATGGCCTTCGCGGCTTCGGCAGCGTCCAGCTGCGAGCCCTGCGTCGGAATAATCACCATGTCGGCGCGGCTGATCGCATACGCGACCATCATGGACGCCGTGCCCTCCAGATCGACGACGACAAAGGGAGTGTGGCGGGCTGCGTTTTCAATTTCGTCGATGATCGTGCTTTCGGATATGTCTGCGACGACGGTTAGCGTCTCCGGGCACCCTCCCCTTTTGGCCCATTGCGAGACGGGCTTGTTCGGGTCGGCGTCGATGATTGTGACCCCTGCCCCTTTGAGGGCAAGTTCGGTTGCGAGGATGACGGTGGCAGTGGATTTCCCTGCCCCGCCTTTTGGGCTGGCAAAAACGATTGTAGGCATTGTGCTGCACCTGTTGCGTTGATGGTGGGCCTTGGAGAAAAGAAACTGGAAGGGTATCGGAAGGCTAGAAGGAAGCTACTCGATTTCGGAATCGTAGCTGAGAGCTTTCGGTCAGTCAACGGATAGGCAGCCGCTACGGGGTAGCCACTTAGTAGCCATCGGGGTGCTTTCTGGTTGGTATCCGATAGCTATCCGCTCGCTTCCATGAACGCTCTGGCGGGGAGGGTCAAGCCTCGCCTTTGTCTCCACGGCGGGGCTCCATGCCGATGGCCTGAAGGCAGGCGATCCTGAGTTCGGCTAGATCGCGCAGGGCAAGTTCGAGGGAGTTGTAAACGCGCTCGGGCGGTCGCCCGGCGTTCATGTGGTAGGCGATCTGGTTGACGTTCGATCCGACCTTGCCCAGCTCGGCCAGCACACGGGCCACGTACTGCCGGTCGATTCGGGAGGGCTGCAACCGGACATGCAGGAGGCTGCTGCGGAGAAGAGCGGCGACCGAATGACCATGGTCAGCGGCCTTCCGCTGAACAGTCTCGGCCTCCTGCGGCGTGAAGCGCACGGTATAAACGCGGGACCGCTGACGGGTTTCACTTCCCATGAGATTGACCCCCTTTTTGCCCATGATACTTCTGGTTTAGTTAAGGCGAAGTTTACAACCGCCATCGGCAAACAGGGGCAGGGGGCGAGGAGGCTGCAAGCCCTCGCGCGGGTCCACGGCTGCGGAAGCCTGGTCGATGGGTGCCTGAGGGAGAGCAGAAGTCTCCCTCGGTCTGGGGGTCCAGGGCGGGCGCGAAAGCCCCCTTGGTCGTGGGGTCCGGGGAATGAAATCACCCCCGTCGGGGAAGCCAGAAATGGTTAACAACCTTGCTGGCTATGGGGCTGAAAGCCCCCTTTACCGGGGGATGCAACGGGGGCGGAGCGCCCCTTGCCAAGATGAGCCGAAGGCGATGCGGCGGAATTACCGCCGCACATCTTGCGAACGCTGCGAGCAGCGTTTCGTTCTTCCTGCGTTCTGCAGGCTGAAGTGGGGCTTCGCTAACCAAAGTTTAACGCGCGACGACGCCATTAACCACCTCAAAAACGCGCTGCCGCTGAAAAACCACACCGGGAGTAGGCTATCCGTTTTCGGAATGCGGAACGGCATTTTCCGGGGCTTCCGCTGGCCGCAGAGCGGCCTGAAATTCTCTCGGTGTTCCGCAACCAAAAACACAAAAAACTCATGGGCGATGGCCGGAATTGAAAGGCAGCCTATGCCGGAGTAGGGGGTTCGGTGCGCTTTTGGAATGTCCTGCCAGCCAGGATCGCGCTAACATGAAGTCTCCCCCTATCTCCCCATCGGAGGTCGCCGATGGATCAGCGCCTTGGCACGGCCCAATGGGCCGACCCGGAATTCGTCGAAGAGAATTTCGCGTACGACGAAGGAGCCGTCTGGCTCGGACGGTCGGCAAGCGACAACGATGAGCCGCTCGGCTATTCCGATGACCGGCACGTCTGCCTGGTCTGCGGGACGAGGGGCGGGAAGGGGACATCCTCGATCATTAACAATCTCTGCCTTTGGCCCGGCTCGGTCGTGGTCGTGGACCCGAAAGGCGAAAACGCCACGGTGACGGCTGCGCGGCGGGGGCAGGGGTCGGAAGACTGCGAGGGGATGGGACAAAATGTCTATGTTCTCGACCCCTTTGAAGTGGCGGACGTCGATCCGTCCTACCGTGCGCGGTTCAATCCGCTCGACGCCATTGACCCTGACGACAGGGAGGCCATAGATACCGCTGCCCTGCTGGCTGACGCCATCGTCGTCGTCCGGGAGGATAGCAACGATCCGTTCTGGGAAGAATCCGGACGCCAGATGGTCAAGGCGCTTTTGCTTCATGTGGCGACAGACCCCCAATACGAGGACCGCCGGAACCTCGTCACGGTGCGCAAGCTGATCGCACGAGGAGACTGGGAAGCCGTCGAGGCGCTGCGGTCGATCGGTGAGGAGAACATCGCCTCGGCCCATAGCCTGCTATGGGAAGCGGTGGCGAAAAATCCTGCGTTCGGCGGACGGCTGGCCGAGATGGGGGATAGCTTCGGAAACATGTTCGCCAATTCGGTCGAGCAGTATGAAAGTGTGCTGCAGGTCGTCAAGCGCAACACCGAGTTCGTTGAAAGCATCCCCATGGAAGAGTGCCTTGCAGCGTCGGATTTCAGCCTCTCAGAACTGAAGACGGACCCGGACGGCGTGAGCCTTTACCTGTCTCTGCCGCAACGCTTCATGAGCACGCATTTCCGCTGGATGCGCATGATCGTCGGGCTGCTGATCATGGAGATGGAAGCAGTGCGGGAACAGCCTGCCTGCGGGCACCGAATTCTGGTGATGCTCGACGAGTTCGCCGGGCTGGAGCGCATGAAGACCATCGAAAACGCCGTGTCGCAGATGGCGGGCTACGGATTGAAAATGTTCTTCGTCCTGCAAAGCCTTGAGCAGCTGAAGGCGATCTACAAGAACAACTGGGAGACATTCCTTACGAATTCCGGCCTCAAGATTTTCTCCGCCATCGACGACAATTTCACGCGGGAGTACGTCTCGAAGCAGATGGGCGACACGGAGGTGATGCGGGAGGTGCGCTCGGCGGGCGAGAACGCCTCTGAGTCCGCCAGTCTCTCGGAAAGCGCCTCGGAAACCACCTCGGAAAGCACGGCCCGGTCGCGGTCGGAGAGCACCGGGACTTCGAGGTCCCATGGCCGGTCGGTTTCGGAAAGCACAAGCCGGACCGTCGGCCACTCCGTAACGCACGGCGAGAACAGATCAGACAGCAGCACGTTTGGAAAGTCGGGTAGCACAACCACCGGCACTTCGTGGTCCCCACAAGGCTTCAGCAATAGTGGTTCGCGCACGTCCGGGTCGAGCTGGTCAAATACCCATTCGCAGGGCGAATCCGACAGCTGGTCGGTTTCGGACAGCCAGGGGACGACCCGAGGATCGTCGCAGTCCGTGACCGAGGGCGCTTCGCGGACCGAAGGCACCAGCACAAGCGAGACCGTCGGGAGAACGCGCGGCATGACGCGCGGGACCACACGGGGAACCACGCGGGGCGAGACAAGCGGGATCGCCGAAACCGTCCACCGCAGGCCGCTCTGCGCGCCGAGCGAGATCGGCCAGCTGTTCGCCCGGATCGATGACCGCGATGATAGGGCCTATCCGGGTTTGGGGCTGGCGTTGATTTCGGGCATGGCTCCCGTCGTTTTCCGGCGCGTGAATTACTTCGAGGACATAGAGTTCATCGGGTATTTCGAGCCGCATCCGGACCACGAGATGCTTCAGACGAGACGGTGCAAGATCGGCTCGCACGGGCTGAGAGCGTTCGATCATTATTTTCAAAAGCCGCTGTCGTGGACTTGCGAGGTTGCCGAGGGCGAGATCGTCATGGCCGGGGATGTCGTCGGCTACGCCGAGGCTGACGAGCTGGTCCCTATCTTGGCGCCGCGCGATGGCAGGGTCGTGGCTGTGCCTTACACGCGTTCGCTTCTTACCGCTAAAACCGCGATGGAAAAGGCATTGGCCGAATCGCCGGTGACGTCTCAGATCGGCGACATCGAAATCCTCTACTACTTGAGTAACACGGCTTCCGTCGATCCCTTCGCCGATCTCGCTGATTACTGCCGCGAGATCGAGGATGAACGGGAGCGGCAGGCACGGGACGCCGCACTGAAGAAGGCCAGGGCGGACAAGCGGCGGCGAGAGCAGGAACAAGCGGAAAAGGATGAACGCAGATTGCGCATCCTCGACCGCCGGAGATGGTTGTTCAAAGTTGCGGGGATCGTGTCTCTGGCGGGGGTGATCGACGGAAGCCTGTTCATCTTCAATCACGCGCCGGTAGAGGCGCTCATCGGGCTGGGAACGGCGGGCCTATTGGCCCTTTGCGGCCAGGAAATCCGGAAGACATTCATCAAAGAACGGGACAACGAACATCCGCCGCAAAAGCCTCAACGCCAGCTCCCGTCCGCGCCGCCAGCGCTTACAGCCGGAGATACGGCGGCGGCTGGCAATGAGCCTGCCGAAGGACTGTCGCCGTCTCCGGATTTTCAGATGATGACTGCCAATGTTCTAGCGTATTTAGAAAGCATGAAAGCGGCGAAGGCGCCCGGCGCAATGTCGCCTCAATCCGCGCCGGCTGCGCTTCCAGCTGTGACAAAGGCGGCTGACACGCCGCCGATGTCGAAACCGCAACTGCTTACGACAGAGGAAACGATTTCATTCAGCGAAACGATGAAGAGTGAGCAGCCCCCTCCCGGCATTTCGCCCGAAGACTGGGCGTTTCTGAAGGATGCATGGTCGACGCACAATCAGTGATATTCACGCCATTCGGTGTTTGTGGCGCTGGAATTCGTGAGAAAGACTTTTGGTCTTGGCCTGCGCCGTTCGCTGTTTTGCGTCCTTGTTGAGTTCGAGGGCGCGGGCGGCGACGGCGGATAGCTGTTTCTTGTCAATCTGCCGGTCGACGACTGCGCGCGCCAGGCCGCCGGGCCGCAGATGCATCTCAGGGCGCGGAGCGTGGGCGATGGTCTTTTCGTCGCTCTCGCGCGCCTTTTCCTGCTGAAAGGGCGGCGGGGGTTCAATGGCACGGTTGAACCGGTTGCTGAGCGCCGCGACGCGGTCGAGAGAATTTTCCTGCTGCACAAGATCGTCGACGGTCTTGGCGAAAGACGTGGAGCGGGTTTTGTCGTTATCGCTCACAGCGGTGGTCAGATTTTAGCATGATGCGCGAAAAAAGACGGCGGCCCGTTTGGGACCGCCGCCTTTTCCGGCAGGGCATTTACTTCGCCGCCGGGTTCTGAAGTTCCAGAACCTTCGTGTGGGCCAGATCGGCCAGTTTCGCGAGGGCCAGAAGATCATCCGCGCCGTAGCTGTCGGTGGACTTCCACTCGCCCTTCGCATTGCGATAGCGACGGTCGAAGGTCACGTTGTAGAAGGCTTTCCCTTTGCTCTCGTTCTTCCAGATGCTGGCGGTTTGCAGTCCCACGCTGACTTTTGCGTCCGGCATTTTCTTGGTGGTTTCGTTCGTAGCTGACATTTCGTTTCTCCTTTTGTTTTGAGACCGGCATCATTGCCTGTCTTCGTGACCCGCTCTTGCACGGACGGATAAGCGGGCTGTCAACGACTACACGGGAGCGCAGCGAATGGAGCGGGCCGGAGATTGACAGAGCGCGCGGCTGTGCATCGGCTCACGGAAAACAGACAGGCGTGTGCCAGGTCAGGGACAGGAGAAACGGATCAGCTGGCGAAACCGAAACGCCGGGCGCGAAGCGTGAGGGACTTCACGGCAGCATCGAGAGAGGGCAGGGGGCCGCTGTCTACAGACCGTGTTCTTCCGCCGCGCTGCGATACGGGTGAGGAACATCGATGTCGGCGAGCGGATGACGGCCCACGCGGGTGACGATCCGGCCTTTCTCGTCCACGGGGTTCAGGTACAAATTGGCGCGGGCGATGTGCCTGATGCCGGTGGCGGCGAGTTCGTCCAGGGCCGCTATCATCATTTCGCGCATCTGCTCGATGGTCCAAGCTCCTCCGGCATAGCCGAGCTTGCAGCGAACGCTGTCCTTGGTAGGCGGTTTCTTCGGGCTGCGCTTGCGCTGTGCCATCCCGTGATGATGCCCGGTTATGGGCCGGGCGTCCATATCGCTTCTATTGTTGAAGTTCTGCAAAACAGTTCTTTCGTTCCTCCCGGTTCTTTCAGTCCTCGCGGTCCTTTTCAAAAGCCACGGTAACAGGGCCGCGCAAGACAGGCTTGCGTTTACGGTTTCCGCCGAAGGGCGGACCCTCCGCAAACGGCAGAGCCTGTTTCCTCTCCGGCTTCCTGTTTCTTCCGGTGGCGCAAAGGCCCGTTGCGGGCCTGAAAACAAAAGGAGGAAACATGAGACTGATTTCAGCATTCGAACTTCATCGGCGCAGCGCAAACGAACTCTCGCAATTATTCGGGCAGGTATCGAGAGGGCTGGTCCTGACGCAGCAGGGCAGCCCGGAGCGCCGCAACGCACTCGCGACGCTCGAAAACATCGCGCGGGCGCGGCAGCAGAAACTGATGGAGTTGAGGGCCGGACCATAGTCCGGCTCTTCAGCGCCGGAGGGAGCGATCCGGGTCGGACCGGCGGTAGTGCTTGATGTGCTTTTTGTCCTCGTGTTCTTTCTTCCGGCCCGCGCCTGCGCGCTCGTTGAACGCCTGGGCGAGTTCGAGGGCGCGGCGCTGCTCGGGCGTCAACTCGGGCTTGCGATTTTCAGGCGCGGACGGCGCAGGTTTTTCGATGACGGGCTTTTCGAGTGCCTGCTTCTTCTCGGCGGCCTTTTCGTTGAATTTGGCCGCCAGGCCTTCGCCGGTTGCGCCCGTCGCGGCATCGGCGAAAATCGGCTTCAGGGATTTCAGGACCGGCTGGACGGCGTCTTTGCCGTGGGCTGTTTCGGTCTTTGGCGGGGCAGTGATTTCGGCGGCGGTCTTTTTGAAATCCGCGATCTTGGTCGCTTGCTCCTGCGCGCGCGAGGGTTTCGCGGCCTCGCGGAACTGCGCGGCGAGAAGCGGCGCGGCTTTCTCAGGGGTCTTTGTCTCAGGCGTCTTCTCAGGCTGCCTGGCCTTCTCCGGCGCGGCAATGCGGCGAAACACTTCGCGGCGCAGCGACGTTTCGAGGGACCGGCGCTCGCGCTTTTCGAGCGAGGTCAGGCCGCGCTCGCGGTGTTTGAAATCCTCCATTTCGCGGGCGTGGCGGCGGGCAAGGGCGTCTTTCTGCACCTTGAATTCCTCGTCCATTTTGCGGTCGTGCCTCTTTTGGCGGTACGTGGTGAGGGCGTCGTAGCCTGTGATGCGGGCGAGCAAGGCGATGACGCCCTTGGGCTGCCGCGCCGCGCGTTGGCGCGCGATTTCCGCGTTGCGGGAGCTTTGGAGGTCCATGAGCGCCCGGCGCTCCGTGTCGTGGCGCTGCGCCAGTAGCTGCTTCTTCGCGTCGAGGTCGGTGCGCCGCGCCGCGTGCGCCTTGGCGAGGTCGTCGCGGCGCTGCTGGGCGGTCGCCTTCGCGGCTTCGGCGCGTTTCTCAAGCGCGGCGCGCTTTTGATCCTCGAACTTATGCTCCTGCTGTTTGCGCAAGAGCGCCTCGCGCCTGTCGCTCGCATATTTCTGGGCTGTTTCGACGCCGGGCAATCGGTCAATGTCGTACGTCGAGCCGAGACGCGCTTCCACGGCTTTCGTCCCGCCGCCGCCGATATACCGCGAGAGGCTGTGAGCCTCGCCGTACAGGTCCACGATCACATAGGCGCGCCGGTTGCCGCGCGCAAGGAAATAACCATTCGCTTCAAGCGCTTTGACGAAGGGGCGCGGGTCCGTGTTCTCACGCCAAAGTTTCGAGATTGTCTCTATTCGCTCTTTCTTGGTCGTGCCGCTGCGCTCCTGCTGTTGTTTTTCCCCGAGGTTCTCGGCGGCGGCGTGGAAGGCGAAACGGGCGTTGCCACGATCCTGGCGCATGCCGGGGGGCAGCGTGAGCTTGTGATCTTTAGCGTACTCGCGGGCGATAAAGCGCAGTTTCTGGTGATCGTGCGATAGCTGGACAGCTTTTCCCTTTGCCATGTCGATGCGGGACCAGATGACATGGCAATGCTCGCGCCCGCATTTGACATGAAAAACGACCGCGCGGGGCTGGTTCTCAAGGCGCAGTCTTTTCTCCGTGCGCCGGATGAAGTCGTAATAATGCTCGCGCGAGAATGTCCCTTGCCGGTGGTCGGGATTGATGGAGAGTGAATAGATGTATTTCCTGCAATCCGTGGTCTTGGATTGCGCGTACCATTCGGCGAACGCGCCATGCAGGTCCTGCGCGATCGCACCGCGCACCTCGGCCACTTCGACGCGGTCGTTGTCGAAGCTGTTCATCAGGTGCGTGGCGAGCTGCTGACCGCCGCCGCGCTGGTTGCCCTTGGGGATCATGCATCACCCGGATAGGGGAAATGGTTGCGCGAAAACTATCTTACAATCTTAGGTAAATCGACTTAAAACTTGGTTAACTATCTGACTTGATGGCATTTCCTGCGTCAAGCCGCATTATGGCTACGTCGTGCATCGCTGTAACAATTTGTGATTGGCTTCCTTTGTCGTGCCCATATAAAGAAATGCGGAAGGTAGGTTATGGCAGGAGGTAGTTCGTGAGAAAGGGCACCGGGATTGGTTCCAGCGGAAGACAGCAGGCCCTTAACTGGGCTTTGCTCCTTGCCGCTCATGATGGTCAAACGCTCGTTGTTAGCGCCTTGCTCGATGCTGGCGCCAACCCCCGGGCAGGAGATTCCCATGCGCTTCAGTACGCTGCACAGTTCGGGCACACCGAAACGGTCAAAGTGCTCTTGGAAGCAGGGGCCGATACCCATGATGATTTAAGTTCAGTGGCCGCATGGCGGTTGGCCGCGCAAAACGGACACAAGGATACGGTGAAAGCCCTATTTGAATGGGCGGAAAAGCATCCGCGCGCTGAAGAAAAGAAGCGACATCAGCCGTTGCCTTAACCAAGTAGGCCGATGATTTCGCCTAGGTGACCATGAGCTGCAGCTACTGCGATCTTCATTGACACATGGGAGAGTGCGCCGCCGTCGGCAGCAACGGCGAACCATATGTTTGCGCCACCTAGCCCGAAGGCTGCCAGAGTCAAAGCACCTCTCTTCGATATCACGAAGTCCATCGTGTGTAGTATCGGCCCTCTGCTGGACGTGCAAATTAGCTTAGTTGCATCTTGGAGCCTTTGCTTCAAATTGCGGATTCCTTGCGGCGTCGTATCAGCAGTCCGCACTCTCGCGAGGTCCATTGCATCGTAGACAGATGAGATTATCTCTCCGCTCTGAACCAAGTCGACACCTAGCTTGGCGAGAACTCTCGCCTCGTCCGCAATAAGGGACCTTACATTGCCCAGGATCCCTTCTTCGGCCTTCTGAAAATGCTCTAGAGCCTCAGCTGTAGTCTCCATTTGGTTCCAAAAGTCGCCGCGGCTCAATAAGTCAGTGAATTCCTCGCAAAGATCCTTTGCTGCTTTGCGAGGACGCCATCGCGCGTGATCTATCACTGTTCCGTGTGCGTCAATTAAGTGTTGAGTTAGTTCTTGCAATTCTTCAGCGGTCATAATTCGCTCCCATGGAAAGGCGTTGCCACAAGATGATCCACTATACATTGCGCGGAAAGCGATTCGACATGCGGACGAAGCATCAGTTTGGATTGCGCATTCGCAATGTAGTAATACGATGGTACTCAACATCTAATTCAATACCAATATAGGTACGCCCCAGCTGATCTGCGGCCACAAGCGTCGAACCGGAGCCGCAGAAGGGATCGAGAACCGTGTCGCCGGGACGGCTGAAGGCCCCGACCAGAGGGCGAAGGATGCCGACCGGTTTCTGGGTTGGGTGCAGCTTGTTGCCCGTATAGGTCCAGTCGATAACATCCGGCGGCGGTCGCGCGGGCTTGTCCGGCCAGCCCTTGGCCAGCAGATAAGCCTGTTCGTGGCGGTATTGAGTGTGCCAGGAATTGCTCGCGTATTTTTTCGGAAAGACGAAATGACCCGCGATGCGGAAGCCCGCCGATTTCCAGGCATCCATGAACAAGTCAGTTTTCGTGTAGCCATAGAAGCTGACACAGAATGCGTTGCGGCGCAGTACGCGGTGCATCTGCGCGAAGGCGGGCTTAAGCCAGTCCGCACCCTGATCGTTGATGATGGCGCGGCCCGAGCGGTCGCGATAGTTCACGAGATAGGGCGGGTCGGTCAGGATGAAGCCGACGCTTTCGGCACCGAGGCTCTGCATGGCGTCGATGCAGTCGCCGTGGATGATGCTGTTGGTCATGGCTTCTCTTCTCCGTCCGTCATGCCCGCGATGAAGGCGTCTTCGAGCGCCTTCCTGATTGCCCAGACGGACAGAACATGAAAATCCAGGCGATCTGAATTGCGGGTATTGAGCGTTTCAACTCCGAGATCGCGTTTGGCGATCTTCTCGACGATGTGGTCGTATTTCATGACATCCCCCGCTGCAGGGCGATGATGTCGAGAGTGGCCTGATGCGCAAGCCGCCCGCGAAGTTCCAGGCGGGCGAGCCTGTTCAGGTCGATGTGGCCAGATGCGGCCATCTTCAGCAGATAGTCGGAAGCCGGACTGAGGATTTCGCCAGCCTCGATATGACACGGATTGAAGTCGTCGTCTTGCATGAGGGTTTCTCCTTTCGCTGTTGGTTTCCTCGAAGACGCAAGACCGGAAAAGCCGGACGGCAGAGCCTCCGCGTCACCCGAAAGCATGGAGGGGGAACGGGCAACACGGATTCTTTGAGCGGGCCGCCCGTTGACGCGGAGGCGCGTCCGGCTTAGGGATGCGGAAATTGTTCGAGGAAACCCGGCGGAAGGGAACAGAAAGGCAGCGGCAAGACGCTAGACTAATCTGTCGAGAACAGCGATGGTGAGGGTGCTGGCGCACGGGATGGGACTGCCTGCGGCAATCTGACCTGGCACACAGGCGAGTTCACAGCGCAGAGCGTGATCACAGAATGGCTTGATCGAATGAACGATTATTACGTTTACGTCTACGTCGATCCGCGAAATTACGAAGAGTTCTATTACGGCAAGGGCGTCGGTTCGCGCAAGAATGCGCACCTCGAAGACCAATCGGATTCCGAGAAAGCCAGACGGATCGCCGCAATTCGGAAAGAAGGCCTCCTTCCGACGATCCGGGTCATTGCGCGGGGCCTTTCAGAAGCCGAAGCCTTGCTCGTGGAAAAGACGTTGCTGTGGAAGCTGGGCAAATGGACGACAAACGTCGCAACGGGCCATTTCGCAGACAAGTTCAGGCCCCACAATACAATGCATCGTGACCTGCCGGGCTTCGATTTCAGGAACGGGCTCTATTACTACAACGTGGGCGAAGGACCGCATCGGAATTGGGATGACTATGCTCGCTTTGGCTTCATCTCCGCAGGTCAGGGCTTGCGCTGGCGAGATGCGATGCTCGGGTTCAATGAAGGCGATATCGTGGCTGCATACCTGAAGAGGCACGGATTTGTTGGCGTCGGACGCATTCTCTCACGAGCATTGCCGATTATTGACGCGAGAATCAACGGGAAGCCTTTGCTCGAACTGCCGCTGAAGTGCCAGAAGATGGACGACAATTGCAACGATCCGGATCGGTCGGAGTATATTTGTGTTGTCGATTGGCTTGCGCAAGCGCCACGAGACAAAGCGAAGTGGCGGACCAAGCCCAAGTTGTACACGACGACGCATGTGCGCGCTTCATTGGAAGGCCAACCAGGCACGATCAAATTCATCGAAGATGAGTTTGGCGTTGACATGCGCAAGATGCTTATCTGAAACACACGCCAAGCCTCACTGGTTCCTCCGGTAAAGCCGCAAGGCGGCGTTGAGATCGGCGACAAGTTCGTCGAGCGTGACAAGCGTTCCGATGGCGGCGCGGTCATCGCCCTTGTCGAGATATTCCTGCGCCTCTTTCAGCCTCATCAGGAGCTGGACGAGCGCGACTTCGAGCGAGGCGCGGAAGATAGCGGGAGGCTTGCGGTCGGTCATTTGCTTTCTCCTGATCCTAAAAAGTCGCTTACGTTGCCGGCGTGGCCGCAGGCCGCACAGAGAGCGCCGCTCTGATTGCACCATTCATGGTCTCCGTTCGTGGCCGCCGTGACATCAGTCCCGTCAGGGCACAGGCGCACCCAGACGGTTGCGGCGATGTCGATTTCATCGCCCTTGCCGCACTCGGGACACCGCAAGCCAAACTGATTGCCAATTTCCTCAGCCCGTTCTTCGTCGTGATGCGACGCCGCCCGGCGATTGCATGTATCGAAGTCGATGGAATTAAGTTCTGCATAATGGCGCAGATCACAGAGCAAATCGGTAAGCACCTGATCGGTATCGTCGTAGAGGCCTCCACGGCCCTCTTTGCCTTCGGCGTATTCCAGAACGCCATGCGCGGCCCATTGGGCGCGTTGTTTGTTGGTGATGTCGTTCATTGTTGCCTCCATCCGCCGTCGAGTTCGGATTTCAGGGTGAGACCGTATTTCTCGCCGTACCAGAGAGCAAAGTCTTCCGGGGTCTGGCATTCTTCCTGCGCCGAGGCGATGAGGTCCGGTTCAATTCCGGCATCGACCGTGTCAATCCCGAAATGTTTCTTTAGCGCGGCATCGACTGCGTCCCAGTAGTCGATGAATGGCATTGTTTCCGTCATATGAGTTCTCCTTTTCGTTCCGGTTGTGGGTCAGTACGCCCAGGCAAAACGCCGGACGGAAAAGCGCGGCTGTCACCGCAAGGGAAACGGGCAACCCGGTCACTGGTGCGGGCCGCCCGTTGACTGCCGCGCGCGTCCGGCGATGCTGGCGTTGTTCCTGACCCATGCCGGAACGGGGAGAACGCCAACCTAAAGGACAGATAGGCGGCGAAAGCGGGAAGCGCTAGATTCGCGCGATGACAGACGACGGAGCGCGGAGCGTGTTACGGCACGGGAAAAGGAGGTCGGGCGGTTGCTTGTCGAGGGCGCCAGCAACAAGGAGATCGCGCGGGCGCTCGGCGTCGAAGTCGTAACCGTCAAGAAACATGTCGGGAATATCTGCCGCAAGCTGGGCGCGCGAAACCGGACGCAGGCGGCAATGATGCTCGCGGAAAGGGCGGCGAGGGGCGTTTAGGGTTTATTAACCATTTGCCCGTTATGCTAAATGTGGGTGCTGATGCGAGGAACGTGTGGGGACGACAGACGGCACGAAAGACCTGTCTGATCTGAGCGGGCTCAGTGAGCCCGAACTCCTGTCCATGCCCGAAGATAACCTGCCCGCATCGCAGTTGCCCGAATTGCTCCAGCGCCGTGAAGACGCCCTCCAGAAAAAGCGGGCTCTCGATGCAAGCGGCGACGAGACCCGTCTGAATTCACAAAACCGGACCAAGGAACAAACCGAAACAGAGGATGAGCAGCGTTACCAGATGGAGGCCGAGGCCTATCAGGCCGCGATGCGCGACATCTACGACCGGGAGGACATTCTCCTTAAAGAGGTTGATGACCAAGAACAACGGGAACAACAGCAACTCGCTGACATCGACCGCCGGGCGCTGAGGCTGAGCGACGGACGTCTGGCCTACGTGGGGACAAACGGCGCTTACGTCGATCAGCAGGGGCATGTGCTGCAGGGCAAAGACGCCGCTGACGCGCAGGCCCAGAACCGGTTGCATCCTGACGCGGCGACGTGGGCAGAGCGAAGCAGTGCCAAGCAGCAGTACGACGCGACTATTAAGCTGAAGCAGGAAATACTGGACGCAAAAAACAGGCAAGTCGAGGAGGACGGGAAGGACCTGACTCCCGAACAAAGGCAAGCAAGTGTCAGCGAGAACAGTGCCACGATCTCCCGATACGAAACTGAATTCCAGGAGCAGCTTGCGATGACGAGTGCCAACGCTTCCGGTGCAGTCGCCACCGATAGCACCTTCGGCGGCGATGACTACATGGCCGCCTATGGCGGCTCCGGCAGTGCGCTTGGGCCTGCCTTCGCGGCGGCGGCGAACGGAACGAACGCCAACGCCGCAGGCACCAAACTACAAGCGCAGCCGCAGACAGCACCGGCCCCGGCGCCCATGCGTTAAGGAGTATTCAGGATATGGTCGAGAGCAGGTCGGCGGGCCTGACCTTCAGGGCGCGCGCCAGCTTGCAGATAGCGTCAAGCGATGCACTCTGGACGCCGCGCTCCAGAACCCCGACATAGTTGCGGTGCAGGTTGGCCATCTCGGCCAGCTTCTCCTGCGACACGCCGCGTTCCTGCCGCAATTCGCGCAGCCGCTTTCCGAACAGCCTTCTTGGCTCTGATTTTCTCACTCATACGATGGGAATTTGCCGCCTTTTTATTGTCTACACACGATAAACTGCCACACGATAATGTGCTATGCTCGACTCCGAGGTCGAGCAGCCATGCACCTAACAACGCGCGCTTCCCTTCCATTGTTGCTGGCGCTCTCGATGCTGGCGCCTGTCGCGGCATCGGCAAAGAGCGTCAAGGATTTCGAGGCCATGTCCACGCAGGACCAATCCGAATATGTCGTCAGTTATTTGGAGAAGATGACTTACGATATCGGCAAGGTCAATCCAGCGCTGGCCCAGCAGATGAAGGACTACTTTGTGGTCAAGCAGCCCGGCAAACCGTTTTCAGAAGGATTTGAAAAGCTCGGAATTGAACTGGCAGTCGTCGACGACATGGCTAAGAAAGGCAAGGCTGATCCGTCCGACATACAGGTCGAGTCCGTGATCGTGTGGGTGGTAAAGCAGAAATTCCCGCCCGCGCAAAATCAGCCCCCGCAACAGAAGTAACGCAGCGGGACAATTCAGCGCCCGTAACTGGCGGCGTGACGACTACTCCGCCCGCCAGCGCAGTCTTCCGATGGCCTTGAATTTCGCGACCGGCAAAGCCCCGCGCTCATTTCTTGATTTCGATCCGGGCGCGGCGAGGGCGGCAAGGACCGCCTCGCGGTCGGCTTCGTAGATGGCCGTGGCCTCGAAACTCTCATCGAGCAGGACGAGAAGCACGCCGTCGAATTCCTTGGTCACATCAATGGCCCCCATCCTCTGTCCCGGTTTGCAGTTGGGTAATTGGCATCGTCCCTTGATCTGGAGCCGGTGCTCCCTGCCATTGCGCTCCTCGATAGCGTCGTAGCCTGCCTGCCGGGCGACGGTCAGGCGCAGGCCAAGGATGCGCGCTGCTTCATATTCGGCGACCTCGCCGGTGATGCCCAGAGGTTTGCCCGTCGCGCGGCGGTATTGCTGCGCGAGACGCTTGGCTTCGCTCAAAATCCTCATGACTTCGGATTGCATGTCTGGCGGCATATCGCTGATGCCAGAATAGACGACTGAATTCATTTATCAGCGCCGGGGACCACGGTGAGGGGCCGACTGCACCGGCTTCGATCCTTCATCTTCCAGACTTGTTTCGAACTGCCGGTTATGTTCGGCAATTTGCGCGTCGATGTCCATCAATGGCTGCTGCGGCGGCGCGCTCGTGCTCCAGAACTTTGCCTGCAGAGCTTCGTTTTCATGCGCGCGTCTCATTTTCCCCGCGTGCTCCTCGAAGTCTGCCATGAGCTTTCTGGCCTCTGCATAGTCTGTGACGTTATTGTGGTAAAAGGCTGTGTTGTCCAGGGTCGCGGGAGACAACGCGTGTCCCGATGCGTCGGTCTTGCGAAGAAGCAGAGTGAACTTGTCAGGGTCGGAGTACATCAGCGTAGGCTGCCGCAGAATTTCCCCAGGGCGATAAGGTGTCTCAATATACAAAGAGCCGTCGGGCGATATATCGCTGTTCCTGTATAGTTCCAGCCGCTCGCCCGGATATGCAGGCGGCGTGGCGGCAATGATGTACTCGGGTTTCACCGAAACGAGAACTGAGGCCGCCTTGCCCGTCTTGCTGTTATCCATCTCCTTGGCGTTCCATCCGCTGTTTTGGAAGAGTGTCAATCCTAACTACAGTCTAGGGAAAACTACTTAAGAAACCGTTAGCGCCGGGTTCGAAGGAGAGGCGAGGCCTCTAATCCGCCACTGCGCCGACTGGCATGGCGTCGGCGGTGGTGGCGGCGACGGGAGCACCGTCGCCGTTGCCGCTGAAAGCGCGGAGATAATCCGCCGCGCGCTGCGCGTGGGCGGCGGCCTTGAAGATGAACCGGGTATCGCTCTTGAGGATTTCCAGCCAGTGGGCGATGTAAGAGGCGTTATCCTCGCGGACCTCGGTGGCCAGTTCGAGTTCGGCGCACAGGAACGCAGCGCCCAGCTCGGCAACGAGTTCTTCCTGCGCGTAGCCTTCATCGCCCCACTGCTTGCGCCCGAAATCGCGGGCGAGGCGGGCAGGGTGCTTCGTCCAGTGCGTGAGTTCATGCGCGAGAGTGGAGTAATAGCTCTCGGCATCGCGGAAGCACTCGAAGGGCGGCAGTTGCACATAGTCGAGTTCCTGCGCGTAGTAGGCGCGATTGCCGCCATGCCGGATGGTGGCATCGCAGGCGGCGAAGAAGTTCTCAGCGCGGTCGATCCGGGCCACAGGATCAAGCGTGGGCGCGGCCTTGGCGTAGTAGTGGTCGGGCAGGCTGTCGATCTGCTCGACGTTGAACACGGTGTAGCCCTTCATGTAGGGGATTTCGCGCTCGACGTCTTCGCCGGTCTTTTCATCGCGCTCGGTGCGCGTGATGGCGTTGGCGTAGACGACGAGGGAGCCTTTCTCGCCCTTGCGGACATGGGCATTCAGTTCGATGGCCTGGCGGAAGGTCATCCAGATCGGGGCGGCGAAGCCCTGCGCGGCGGCGCTCATCCAGAGCGAGAGGATGTTGATGCCGGAATAGGGCTGGCCATTGAACCGCAGCGGTTGCGTGATGCGTCCCGCAGCGTGTTCGGCGTTCCACGGTTTGACCCACGGGCGCACGCCCTGTTCGAGGCTGGCGACAATTTGAGAGGTTATGCGGCTGTACACGTCCTGACGGCTCGTGCTGTTGGCGTCGTTCTTCATGTTTTTTCTCCTTCGAAAACAGATTTTTTCTTCGCGAAACCCGCGACGGCTTCGGGCGTTTCAGCGGAGCGCAGCAGTCAAGGGCGGAGCGTCAGCGACGTTCATCTCGACCCTTGACGGCGAGCACCGATGAGGTAAACGCCGGTTGTTGAAGGCGCGGGTGGAGCGGGAAAAAGTCAGTGAAGGAGCGAATCAAGACGGGCCGATAGCTGCCGGTGGGAAGGCCGCAGAATGGCCTCGAATAGCGGGGCCTCGGCGTGTCAAAAAGGCAAAGAGAGCGGAAGGAGGAACGCTGCAAACCTCAAGGGAGGGCGGTCCAGGCTCGATCTTCGCCCGGTCGGCGCGGCGTCAAACGAACCTCGTCCCGCCGAGCATACGAAGGCATGTGCCGCTCGCGGACGGAGGATTTTTGCCATCAGAAGCGAAAGCAAATTGTCATAAGATAGCAGCTCGATCAGAGAGCGGATGTCATGCGCGTGAGAAGGGGGCGTGCAGGCGTCAGAAAAAAGCCGGAGAGGGGTAATTCAGGAGCGGAAGGGTCTTGGTCAGGGCTCTATAAACGCCGTCCATGCACTTCGTAGCCCACAAGCGGCATGGAACAAGGGGGCCTCGTTGATCCTTTAATCTAACTAGATTCTTTTTGTGTGACATTGCTGTCGCATCCGGATTTGTTAGCTTTTGCGGCCATCGTTCGCGGTGATGCCGCGCAAAACAGGCATTCTGCAGCTGCACGAGAAGGCCCGCGCACATGCGAGTGGCGCGGCACTGGATCACATCGACGCGGATATAGCCTTCGCGCTCGAGGATGCGCAGATAGCGCTGCACCGTGCGGCGGCATTTGCCGAGCGCCTGCATCAGCCACGTCACGGTGATTTCGCAGGAACGCGACGGGCGGCCGTGGCGGTAGGTGTACTCCGCCAGCTTGCGGGCACATCGGCGCGCGCCATCGGTAAGATTGCGGTCATCCTCGATACGCGCTGCAAGTTCGGGGACGTAGGCCCCGGTGTCTTTCGGCGCGCGCGCGCGCGGACGCTCGTAGAGCGAATAGCGATGGCAGGTCTGCAAGGACGTGCAGCGGCGCTGCTCCCACGCCGCGCGGTCGGCCTGTTCTTCTTCGGGCGTGATCCAGCCGCAGCGCAGCGCCAGCACATAGTGCGTCGTTCCGTAGCGAGGCTTTTCGAAAGCATCGGGCGTCGGCCCGAGCAGGTCGCGCAGCGCGTCGTTGTCCGCTGCGCGACTCTTAAGGTCGCGCGCCACGCGGGCCATGAGATCGGCGGTGGACAGAGGATTACTGGAGGGAATAGGCATGGTTGTTCTCCTGTGGTTATGGAGAAAACCCGCAAAATTCAGGCCGCAAAAATCCGTGGCAAGAAACCTCTTGCGGCGGACCTCGAATCCTGTCAGATTGGTTTTGGCAAAACTTTCTGAAACAGAATTCGATCTATCTAAAGCCCGCTTCGGCGGGTTTTCTTTTTTAGGTCATTGCTGTGTTGTCCTTCATGTAGGCAGATCCAAAGAATCGAGGCCGGAATCGGCGCTCGAACAAGAGTCTGCCCAAAGCGTGCAAGCGCAGCAACGTTGACTCTGCGTGCGAAAAGTGAAGCCGAGGGGGAGACGCGGCACGAATCGCGGTAATTCGCGCACTTCACGCAACACACGCAAAAGTAGAAAAGATGTGGATATGTATGCCAGAGCGAGTCAGCGCCGGACAATCGGCGGCGACTGGCGCTGCAAGGCCCCGGCCTGCGCCGGGGCGTTGGCGCTCTGGCAATTCAGAAAGGAATGCGATCGTCTGGTGGCGCCGGCGCCGGGGTTGCGCCGGGCGCGAGGGCGGCTGTTGAGGCCGCCCGGTCGAGCTTGTGGATAGAATCTGCGCGCACCTGCCAGAAGGTTTGTGTGACGACCACAGGATTGTCGTCGTCGCCGTAGTTCCTGTCGTAAGTAGCGCTGACGAAGCGACCCTGAACAAGGACATGGTCGCCGCTGTGAAGACGTTCGGCGGCTGATTCGCCGATTGCGTTCCACGCGGTGATGCGGTGCCATTCGGTGCGCTTCTGCCATGCGCCTGCTGCGTCTTTCCATGAGCTTTGAGTGGCGACGGAAAACACCACGTAGGCGGCGGGGTCGCCGTCCTGGCTGTTCTGGCGCTGGCGCCGTTCGGGGTCTTTGCCGACGAAACCGATGAGTTGGACTGAATTCAGATACATGAGATTTTCTCCTTTTTCGCCCGTTGCGACGGGGTCACCTAAGGCGGAGTGGATACTGCTCCCAAGGCGAGGGGGTGCATTTTGGGAGGGACCCGGAGGTTCGGGAGGAACCGGAAAAGCAGAAGCCCCGAAGTCCGCCGGGCGCAGGAATGATCCCGAAGCAGTGGCCTCGGAGAGAGGGTAGGAAAAGGAGATTGATGGATCAGGACATCTCGGTCAGTCAGGCTTTATGAGGACAGGATGCGCCACTCTTCGCGGTGTGCTGGGCCGCACGTTCCGCGCCGTGGTGAGCGGTGGACGGGCTACGGCTGGCGCAGGACGGAATTAGCGAAGAATCTTTCGGCACGCGGCGGCGCGCACCGTGAGCCTGCGCGACAGGCGGGCAATGAGAGGATGGTCTATTCCTTCTTTTGTCATTCGGCGCTGTGTGTCAGCGACGTGATCGGGGAGTTGGCGCGCGAAGTCGTCCACGCGCTGAATAACTTCGTCGGGATTGAGGCGGATCTCCTGAGCCATCCGGCGCCAATGGCGCGCCTGAATGTTTTTAAATCGATATTCGCCACCGAGCTTCATGGAGAGTTTCACCTTCTTCATGTCGATTTGCGTGTAGGGGAGGATACTCGCCACATCGTAGAGGGGCGCAAGGCGGACCCGGCCCTGGGCCGCGATGAGCAGGGCGTAGTTTTTCGCATGGGCGTCGGTGCCCACAATGAGCCAGTTGAAGGCAACCGAGTCGATAAAAGTGTTTACGTCTTCGCGCGGTTCGCCGGAGTAGGTCCTCAGGAGCTGGACAATGTCGTCAATGCCCGGACCTCCTTCGTTCTGGTATTTATGCGTCGGCAAAATGGCCAGAGCCTGACAGATGTCTTCCTGATGGACACGCCGTATTCCTGTTCCGGTGCGGAGGCGGTCATAGCGCTCGACAACGATGGCGATCTCGTCCTGGAAATGCATGATCCTGGAATCGACGACGGGAAGGCCCAAGGCGCGAGCCAATTCGAGGCAGAAGTGTTCATTCTCGGCATGGCCGTCGAAGGCGGCGGTGGGAGGCTTGAGGATGTGCGTGGTGGGAATCCTGCCGGAAGGAACCCCCCATTTCCCGTGCTCGAATAAAAGCGCGGTTTTCGGCTGCGCGCCGGCGAGACTGAACTGCCCGGTATCACGCGGGATTCGCCATGCAGAGTGGTCTTCGCGCAGCGTGCGAAGACGCTTTGCGATATCGGCTTGATCCAGCCATTCAATTTCAGGGGGTTGCTGGCCGAGAACGGCTTCAAGGCGTTCGGGCCGTACAAACTGCACCGCTCCCGCACAGTCTTCGCCTACCGCCGAGATGAGGCTGAAAGCGTTGCGGGCTGACACCTGAAACTTGCGCGCCCAATGATCCAGGACCATCTCGTTATCAGGCAAGAGTCCCCACAAGAATGGATCAATCTTGTTGTGACCATGCCGAGACAAGGCTAGAGGCATGGAGAGGGAGAGCGGATAAGCGTTGTCGCTTTGGCGCCAGTTGTCGTCGTAAGCAAAGGAAAGCTTGCCGCGCATGTCGCGCGCGACACGGCCTGTTACCTGTCCATCGAGAATTGCGATAAGCTCTTTGGTCATTTGCGCTTCCTGCGGGCGGCAGAGATGATCGAGTCGATGTCAACGGGCGGCGGCACGCCTTGGCCCTTTTCTTTGGTGGCTTCATTTGTGGTCAACGGGATTCCAAGAGCGTCGAGGGTGCGAAGGACGAGGGCGATTTCAGCCCGTGGCTTGCCTTTTTCAATTTCGACAATCCACTGGCGGCTGACCTCAACCTTGTCGGCCAGGGCCTTTTGGTCGAGGCCAAGCGTGATGCGGCGGTCGCGGATGAGGGCTCCGAGGTCAACTGGGGTTCGAATGCGCATGGTGTGAGGCGTCCTTGTCAAATGTCATCGTTCGCTTACATTGTAGCAATGTCAGCGTCCGGTGACAAGAGGAAAAGTCAGCGTCCGGCGACATCTCGGAATGTCTACGTTCGGCGACATTGCGGGTATATCGTTCATTTTGAAACGGATGAAGGGTCACTTTCCTTCGTTTGGAAGAGCAAGGCGGGGGAAGAATTCGTTGTAGCAATGCTCGTTGAACCAGGCGCACTTGATGTCGAAGAGCTTTAGGCCGGGAACGAGGCGCGTGAGCGCAAGCGCGTAGATCGTGAGCTGCGCGAAAGGCTTGTTCGTCCGGGCATCGGGCTTGTAGTCGAGAATATGCACCGCGCCGTTGCGGACCTGGATGAAATCAATATGCCCGGTGATGAAGCGGGGGCCGCGTTGGCCGGGTTCGGTGGCCGGCTGCGGCGCGTCCTGCGGGGACTGAGGCTGGCTCTTCGCGGCAATGGTGATTGCGTATCTGGCTTCGAGGGCAGCGATGTCGTGTTCGTCGAGCCAGATGGGAACTTCAACCGCGACGGTGACGCTGTCGTTTGCCAGCATGAAGCGCTGCAGTTTGGGATGGCGCTCGCGGTTGGTGGCCGCAGTCGGAATAATCAGGGCGGCGGTATCCGTCGCCGCGTTGGTCTTTTCCGTGACGATGATCTGGTCGAGGGAGAGGAAATCGCGCGAGAGCTGCGAGGCGCGAAAGCCGTCTTCGCGCTTGAAGAGCTGGTGGGGACAGGCTTTGGGGATGCTTTCGAGAAAGTCGCCTAGCGGCGCGAATTTGCGGTCGCCCTTGCGGCGGTCGTCGAGTTCGCCCTGGCGGAGCAGGGCGAGCTTGGCGCGGTGATAACCGAATTCATAGACTTGCGCGTGATAGAGCTTGACGACGCGAATGATCCGGGGCGGCGCGAAGAGGCGCTTGCCCTTGTCGCGCAGACGCCGGTAGGCTGCGACGTGCGCGTATGTGGCGAGCCAACGCGAGATCGTGGACGGATTGATACTGTGGCCGTAGCGGGATGACAGCCTGCGGCTGACCTCGTCGAGGGAGTAGCCGCGATTGTAGGCGCTCAATGCTTCAAGAATTTCAGCGATGGGGTAAGTCGCGCCGCGCGTGCCGGGCGAGCAGGGCGTGAAGCGCCGCTTGCAGGAGCGGCAGCGAAAGAGGGTGGCGGTGCCGAACTACTTGGCGCGAGTGGCTTTGAGGGAGGTTTCAGAACTGCCGCAGTACGGACAGCGTGGTGATGGTGCTGCTGGTGATGATGATGACGGTGCCGTCGACGATGGCGATGATGCTGGCGGCGGTGGTGGTGGGGGAGTAGGTGGTGGACGGGGTTGGCTGGCCATCAACAAGGCATAGCAAGCCGGAGCGGAGGAGTCACCCAAATGCAAGGAGAAGGAGGCGAGTTAGAGGAGAGTTGTTGAGGCGGGGATGTGGGAGAGGCGGTCGCGCATTTGCAAAATGCGGGGGTGAAAAGGCGAGATGGATCAAATGGTTGTGGGGTGTGGGTTGAGGGGCGGGTATGGAGACGAAGGTCAAGTGGACGACGATGAAGGCGGACCGGAAGGAGGAGGATGGTGTTCGGCGTTGTTAAATGAAAGTTAAGTTAATTCCTTCATCATCTATATAGATGCCGGGGCAGGAGCATGATCAGCCGGGACAGCAGGGCCTGGCCACCGACAAGGCGCAAGCGGCGAGGCTGGGCTACAGCGTCGCGGAGGCGTTCAATCGCGCCGCATCTCCCGACCCTGAGGCAGCGGCAGCGTTGCGCCGGTCGCTGCCGGTCGTCGCGGCCAAGCTGTTTCAGGCAGGTCATGATGTGTCGGCGGAGATCCTGCGCGCGCACGCGCTCCAAGGACCGGGGCATCTCAAGGCACTCACGGACGGACTGGCGGCGGCGTTCGCGCGGCCGCCACCGCTAAGCTACGATTCCATTCTTGCCGAGCTTAAACGCAAACACCCGCTTCAAATGCTGCTCTCATCCCCGCCCGGCGAGGAGTATCTAAGCCGCTATAAAGGTGGAGCCGGGACCGAGGATAAAACGCAGATCATGAAGGCGGCGGCATGCGAAGGTTCCCTCGAATGGGTTCGGTGGTTGCATGAGCACGGAGCGGATATCAGGACGCAGAATGATGCGGCGCTGCGATTGGCGGCGGGGAACGGCCATCTGGAAGTCGTGAAGTATTTGCACGAGCACGGAGCGGATATTCGGGCGTGGAATAACGAGGCGCTGCGATGGGCGGCAGAGAACGGCCATCTGGAAGTCGTGAAGTATTTGCACGAGAAGGGAGCGAATATTTGGGTGCGGAATGATGCGGCGCTGCGATTGGCGGCGGGGAACGGCCATCTGGAAGTCGTGAAGTATCTGCACGAGCAGGGAGCGAATATTCGGGCGGTGGATGATGATGCGCTGCGAAATGCGGCGGCGCGGGGCCATCTGGAGGTCGTGAAGTATCTGCACGAGCAGGGAGCGAATATTTGGGTGCAGGATGACGAGGCGCTGCGATATGCGGCGGCGCGGGGCCATCTGGAAGTCGTGAAGTATCTGCACGAGCAGGGAGCGAATATTCGGGCGTGGAATGACGAGGCGCTGCGAAATGCGGCGGCGCGGGGCCATCTGGAAGTCGTGAAGTATCTGCGCGAGAAGGGAGCGGATATTTGGGTGCGGTATGAGGCGGCGTTAATTGGTCAAAAGCTGAAGGAGTTTTCCGCATGGGAGGAGATGGCTGGAAGGCCGCCGCCCCTGGGGCTTGAAGAAACCAAACCGGCCCAGTTCCATCGAGAAGCTTTCGAGGCGATCCGCCCTTTGCTTCTGCGAGAAGGCTATCAGGGAAAGGAAGCAAACCTGTATGCATTCCACCTGAGCGCCCTGTTCGGCACAGAGGAGTGCGCCCTTCGCTATCTGCGGAAATGGGGAAAACACGGAAAGCAGCCGCTGCACGATCTGGCCGTCGATATTCGGGTGCCGCAGGAAGGGCAACCCGATCTCGCCGCGTGGGCAGATGCGGTCATGAAGCATGGGCCCGCGATGGCGAAGTTCATCAAGTTCGCGGACAAGCTGGCGCACCCATTGGGGAGCGTGCATGAAACACGCGCGGCAGTGGCGCGGTTCGCTTATAAGCGTGGCGATGAATGCCCTGCGCTGGCGGCATTATGCTTCGATCTCGCGGTGGAGGAGGAGGATTTCGACAACGCACTTGGTCTCTATCTGAAGCATAAGAAGAGGGGCTTTCCGGAGAAGAGAATTCCCGATCTTCAAATAGACGGCACAGCATTCAGTCTGCCGGGGGCAAGATTCCGCCGCCTCGCGCCGGATGACCCGCGCGGTCTCTTCCTCGGCGAGCTTACAGATTGCTGCCAGTCGATCGGCGGCGCGGGCGACGATTGCGCGCGGCACGGCTTCTCGGATCAAAACAGCGGGTTCTATGTGATCGAGGCGGATAAAGGGGAGATCATCGGACAAAGCTGGGCGTGGATGGGTGAGAACGGCGAGCTTGTTCTCGATTCTATTGAAACGCTTGGGAACCGGGTGAGCGCTTCGCAATGGCAGGCGCTGTTGCAAAAAGCGGCTGAAAGCCTTGCCAGACATCCGCAAGGGGTGAAGCGGCTGCTGGTCGGAACCGGCGGCGGCACGCCGGAGGCTTTGACATTCAAGAGCGCTTCAGAACCAGCGGCGCCGGATGGATATCGGGGCTATCGGGATTCGCACAAGCAGGCTGAAATCTGGGTGCGCGGGAGCACGGAGCGCGAGCGGAAGCCGAAGCCGCGTTTGTAAGGCCGAGATCGCTGTATTCCCGCATTCACTCAAAAGCCGGCTGACGACGAAGGGCAGTGGTGGCGAGGGAGGAGGTGGTGGACGGGATTGGCTGGCCATCAACAAGGCATAGCAAGCCGGAGCGGAGGAGTCACGCAAATGCAAGGGGCATGAGAGAGAGGTTGGGCGTGAGTTGCCGAAGCGGGGGCGTGAGGGGCGGTGGCGCACTTGCAAGATGCGGGGGCGAAAAGGCGAGGGAGATCAATTGGTTGGAGGGGTGGGGTTATAGGGGAGCGGTGCGGCGTATCGCGCGAGGCCAGAGGCGTAGTAGTAGTTGCGGTTGTCGTCGATGTTGTTGTGGTCATCATGATGGTGGTGACAACAGAAAGGACGGCGGTGGTGGTGCTGCTGCTGCTGGTGATGATGATGACGATCATGATGAGCATGGCGACGGTCATGATGGATGCAATGTGGCGGGACGGGGATCTTCCCCGATGCATTGATCGGTGCTTGGCGTGCAGATAAAGAAGTCGAAGCTGCGATCTGATATCGTTTCCTATCTATGGAAGCCTCGCTTGCAATCGCCCTGGTTGGCGTCGGTGCCAGCGTCAGCTCTGCGCTGGCAACGCTCTATGTCGCTCGACGGGGAGGCACATTCCGAAAGCGCTCGCTGGATTTGCTCATTGGTGGAGAGCGCATTGTCGACGGCGGAGCAGTGACCGTTGTATGGGGCAGGCCCCCGAATGAGGGCGTTGCGTTCACTTCGCTTGCTTTTCAGCTGAAGAATCGAGGCCACGATACTGTTGATGATATTGTCGTCACTACCGTAGTACCGACGGTCCTGGGAGGCTTCTCGGAACAGGAAAAGGGCAAGCCCAACATTAAGTTTGAGGTGACGCGCGGTGTCGACCCAGGCACCTCAATGAAGGTCGAGAGGATCGGCGCGCGCGATCTGATTCATTTCACCATTAAGTCGATCCACAACCAGACGGGCATGGTGCTCGAGATTCCGCTCTTGCTTCCGGCAGCATTGGCAAGCCTGCATTTTGGAGTGCCGGTCACGTTCAAGGATGGCGAGAGAGCCGACCCGTTCATCCTTGTTTCGGTCTGTAAGCACGATCTCATGGTCGAACGTCATCCGTTTTCGTGGAATGACCGGCCCGAGAACATGGGCGCCGGTTACGGTGGTGGTCAGGATTCTACCGTCGTAGATCTGCTCGAAGGACTTGTTCATGACGACACGGCGGACTTCTGCGGAAAAGCCCCCATCAAGATGGTGAACGGCGGGTTCCAGCACAACAACGCAGCATGCGCTGTTGCTGGTTATCACGTAGCGCCGGAAGGTTGCGTAATTTGATGCCCCAAACTTTTTCGCTAGTGCAACTGGAGACTTGACGCCAAAATCAAGTTCCTTTGCCTCCTTCGCGAAAATCGCGCCTTGGAACAGAGCTTCGGAAGCAAATACGTTGGCTTCCCGCTCGAACAGGTCGGTGATTTCGGCATCCAGAGTTTTCTCGGAATCATGAATGAGCGCATAGACCTTGGACTGGTGGGGCAGCGTGCCGTGCCCGGCTTCGTGGAGCTTGATGAACGGCTTTCGCGGCTTGGGCGCCTCCTTGTCGATGACGACCAGCCGGTCACTAACTTCGAACAGCCCCAGCACCTTGCTTAAAGCCGACTTGATCATCGCGATGCCGGATTTCGTCTTCTTGACGAACTGTCGGAGCAGGCTTTCGTTCAGCACCTCGTCGTCCACCACGGTGAGCTTCGCCGCCGCCATGATGTCATCGATGGGGGTGGGAAAGCGACCTAGCGCCGACGCCTCGCGCAACAACCGGTCAGCATGCCGCTGGACGTTGGCAAGCTGATGGGGCTGAAGTAGCGAGTCTTCAGGTCGGGTCATTTGCGCTTTTGCTTCCTTATAAACGCGAGGTAGTCGATGAGTATCTGTTCTTCTTCAGGGGTGAGGTTCTGGATTGCAAATGTCGCCGCCCTGGCCTGACGGCGCCCTCCTGCATCAGCATCGCTCGTAAAATACCCAGCACGCTGCATCAGATCCTCATAAGAGGCCCGGTATACCTTCGACAGCGCGTGGAGAACATTCGGCGATGGCTTCGCGATTTTGTTCTTTTCCAGTTGGCTTAAATAGGCATTTGAAACTTCCTCATTTGTTGCCATCTCCACCTGCCGCAGGGTCAAGCCCGAGACGCTCCGCAGGCGGGCAAGGTGGGCACCAAACGAATCATCGGTCGTCTTCTGGTGATCGCCAGATTTCGACATGTCACCTCCAAATCGCGTGTAATATGGCCTATCCACTTCATTCTGGGCCTGTTTGCTGCATTCGTCAAGCAACGCAGAGAGCCTGCTTGATAAACTTAGCAGCGCTATGTTATGATGGTCCTATACCTGCTGGCGAATCATCTCAAAGGTCGGGATGGGGGACCGGAAGGACAAAAAGGGAGGGATACGCACATGTCTGCAGAGCACGCTCAGGAAGTTCGCATACATATTGACCAGGAATCCTACCATTCCCCGAATCCAACTCCGGGAGAGGCTCTGTACAAGCTTGCCGGCATTCCGGCCTCCCATGAGCTGTACCGGGAAGTCGGCGGCGATCATGAAGATGACCCAATCCAGAACGGCGCCGAAATGATTCATCTGAGGGAAGACGAGCATTTTCACAGCGCCCCGCGCGAAATCACCATTTTCGTGAACACCAGAAAGAAAGAGGAAAAGAAGCGGCACCTGACGTACGACGAAGTCGTGGCGCTTGCCTTCAATCCCGTCCCGACCGGCCCGAACATCAAGTTCACGATTACGTACCGTAATGGCCCGAAGCAAAATCCCGAAGGCGAGCTGCTTCCGGGGGGCAAAGTCAAGATCAAGGATGGGATGATTTTCGATGTCACGCCGACCACTAAGTCTTAGTCCCGACCTGAAGCAGCTGCGCGACGAGGAATATGACCTCGATATCCGCAATGGCTACCTGTTGGTGAGAGATGTCCCCTATGTGAATTGCAACAGGGAGGTCAAACGAGGCATCCTCGTCATGAAACTGGTCCTGGCGGGTGACATTGCCGATAAGCCCGATAATCACGTTGCCTATTTCGACGGCGATCATCCTTGCTATGCGAACGGCACGGAAATAGCAGAAATCAAGCACGGCAGCGGCCAGCAGACGCTCGCCGAAGGCGTGGTGGTTCAGCACTCCTTTTCAGCGAAGCCGCTGCCGGATGGGAACTACAGGGACTACTACCACAAGGTTACGGCCTATGTCGCAATGTTTCAGGGTCCGGCCCGGCAGATCGACCCTTCCGTAACGGCGAAGACTCAGCCGGCAATAGCTGCCGATGACGACGACAATTCGGTATTCAACTACATCGACACCGCGTCCAGCCGGGCCGAGATCGTCATGATCACCAGGAAGCTCGAAGGGAAAAAGCTGGCCATCATCGGGACGGGGGGCACCGGCGCCTACGTTCTGGACTTCGTGGCAAAGACGCCCGCAGCGCAAATTCATCTGTTCGATAAGGATGGCTTTCGCCAGCACAATGCTTTCCGCGCGCCTGGCGCGCCATCTCTTGCGGAGTTGCAGGCAAAGCCGTCGAAGGCAGCGTACCTGAAAGGCATTTACGAAAAGATGCACCGTGGCATTATTGTTCACGAAGCTTTTTTGACCTTGGAAAATGTGGGAGAGTTGCGCGGGATGGATTTCGTGTTCGTCTGCATTGATGAGGGCCTGGACAAAAGAATGATCGTTGGAAAGCTGGAAGAGTTCGGCATTCCGTTTGTCGATGTCGGCATGGGAGTCTACGAAGAGAATTGTGCGCTCGGCGGCATACTCCGGGTGACAACCAGCACAGCAGAGAACCGGGAGACGGCCCGGACGCGGATAGCGTTTTCGAGCGACGACGGCGACAATGAGTACGCGCGCAACATTCAGATCGCGGAATTGAACGCGCTGAATGCCGCCCTCGCCGTCATCAAGTGGAAGAAGCTTTGCGGTTTCTATCACGACTTTGATCAGGAACACTCAACGACATTTACAATCAACGGGAATTTAGTTATCAACGCCGACAAGAAACAATGAAGCCTGGCATCGTCCTTCAGCACAAGTTCGTCGAGAGCCTCCCGGATGTACTTGAGGAGAAGACGATCTATGTTTGCATGGAATTCGCGACCGCCGCGCACAAGTGCGTATGCGGGTGTGGTCGGGAAGTGGTCACTCCATTTAGCCCCACTGACTGGAAAGTGATTTACGACGGAAAAACCGTCACGCTTCATCCGTCCATCGGCAACTGGAGTTTCCCGTGCCGTTCTCATTACTGGATACGGCGCGACCGCGCGGAATGGGCTCCGGCTTGGTCTGAAGAAGAGATCAAAATGGGCCATATGCGTGACCGTCGGGCCAAAGAAATTTACTTCGGCTCTATTCAGGACCAAGTCAATATCGAAGCCTCGGAAGACACCGCATCTGCCGCTGCTGACGGATCGACGAAGGAGTTTGGGATCTGGAGAAAACTCCTCAAATGGCTGCAAGGCGCATAGCGGCTTGGTCAGTTCGGAATCAAACCGTAGATTCTAAACCATCCTGATATTTGCGAAAGGGATCGTCACCCGCAAGGGCCGAGACTCCCTGCTCGCCGTGGGAACACGGCGGGAGGCTCGGTGAGCGAGAGCGAATAGAGCCCAGTCCGCGCCATAGCGCGGATTCGCCAAAATGCACATTGTAAGAATTGGTGCGGGCGGAGGGACTTGAACCCTCACGGACCTTGCGGTCCAACGGATTTTCTTACCCTCTGCGGCTTTCGCCGCCCTGCCCGGCTGACGTCCACGCGACGCTCCGGCAGGTTTGTGGTCTGGACTATCCCTTCACCGTGACCGTTCGGTCTGGGGGCCGTTCGGCGGTAGGTGCTGCCCGTCTAGTCTCTACACCTTCCCGTCCGGAGTATTCCGTCCGGGCTTGGCTCGGGATCGCCATTTCACAGGGTTCCCCGAATTTGAGCAGTTCTGCATCGCCGGTTTCCCGGCGAGCACTCAAGTTGCGCTTAAGTCCGATGCGTCTGCCGATTCC
>Ga0335073_10001228_pt1 | contig 34164 bp, 28 predicted proteins | sample Lox_Sample_22_FD_207093 | JGI IMG/M metagenome (GOLD analysis project Ga0335073, IMG submission 207093) | Soil microbial communities from Loxahatchee National Wildlife Refuge, Florida, United States - Lox_Sample_2.2 | ecosystem: Environmental > Terrestrial > Soil > Wetlands | place: USA... | reverse complement strand
AGACTGAAAAAGAGCAAATTTGGGGATTTGGTCGCCGCGATCGATTTCTTCTCGCCTGGGATTGCGGTCAAACTCGTCAACGGCGAGACAGATGAAGACGTGGCCGTGAAATCGCCATACAACCTTTTTGTCGGGGGGAACAAGCTCGGACGGGGCGTTACGATAAAAAATCTACTCGTCAGCTACTACGGCAGGAATCCGAAGAAACCTCAAGCTGATACGGTCCTGCAGCACGCTCGAATGTACGGGTACCGTAGGAGAGATATCGGGCTGCTGAGATTATTTCTGCCTCGGGAACTGCATGTTGTCTTTCAAGCGATCAACAAGATGGAACTCGGGCTCAGGGACCTTATCGCGCGCAAACCGGGCGAAGAGTTCCGCGGCGTTTACGTGGAGAGCGGACTTAGCCCCACCAGAAGAAATATCTTGGCCCCTGGTTCAATTGGTGTCTACTCAGCGGGAAGTACTTACAACCCAGCACAAGTTATGCGCGACGAATCCAGCGTGAGTTCCACCCAAAAGATCGACAAGAAACTCGCTGCCCTTCCGAACGACGGATATCTTGAGGTCACTGTCGAGGAGATGGCGGCATTGGTCGCTCTCACGATACCAGACCAGCGATGCTCGGAACGCGTTTGGAACCCAATAGCCGTTGCAGAATCAATAATCCAGTTCGCGAAGCTCCATGATCAGAAGACAGGCTTTGTATACGTTGACCGGGAGCGCGGCCTCAAACAAAATAGGCGTGAGACTCAGGGAATATTGGAAGGCGGCGAGGCTACAAGGGTCCCCAGTAACAGAATCACTCTGTTCATGCTGAGGACGAAGGGCCATGGCGCGCAGAGACCTGCGTGGTGGCCCCAAATACGGTTCCCGGACGGACGATACGCTTTCGCGTTTGCGGTCTGAACTTGGGTCCCAATTTAGAGGGAAAATCGAAGAACGACTGGCATGGAACCAGCATGACGGAGAAGCCAAAAGCGATGGATCTGTTTTGCGGCGCAGGAGGTCTGTCCGAAGGGCTGCGCCAGGCGGGTTTCAAGGTCGTAGGCGCCGTAGACCTCGACGCCCTTGCGTGCAAGACCTATAGGCTCAACCATAGCGGCGTGAAGCTTTGGGAATCGGACATCAGGCGCCTGTCGGGCGGTGCTATTGTGCGAGCCTTGGGTATCCGTCGCGGAGAGCTTGATTTGCTGGCAGCGTGTCCGCCTTGCCAGGGCTTTTCGCGGCTGAGAACAAAGAACGGCACGCGGCGGAATCGGGACCGACGAAACGACCTCATATTCGAAGTTTTGCGGATTGTACGATCTGTTAAGCCGATCTCCGTGATGCTAGAGAACGTCCCCGGGCTTACCAGGAATAAACGGTTTTGCACGTTTCGCAAAGGGCTGGAGATGCTCGGCTATCGGGTAGTGTGGAGCGTCCTCAACACGGTGGACTTTAACGTCCCACAAAGACGACGAAGACTTGTCGTTTTGGCGTCAAGACTGGGGCAACCGAGGTTTGCGCGAACAGTTAGTAAGCGCTCGACGGTCCGGCAAGCGATTGCGTGCCTTACACCACCTCGCCGCAGCCGCGATCCGCTTCACAATTACTCGACACTCAGGTCAGAAAGGATTAAGGCGCGCATCATAGATATCCCGCGCGACGGCGGCAGCCGGGCGGCACTAGGCGCCGAACGACAGTTGCCTTGCCACAAACGCTCGGATGGATTCAGGGATATTTATGGGCGAATGGCCTGGGACGCGCCATCCCCGACGATTACTTGCGGGTGCATTAACCCGTCGAAAGGCCGATTCCTGCACCCTGAGGCAAATCGCGCTATTACCCTTCGTGAAGCCGCACTCCTTCAAACATTTCCGGCAACTTATCGGTTTCCTCTGGATGAAGGACGATACTCGGTCGCTGAACTCATTGGTAACGCGTTACCGCCGGAATTCATAAGACGTCATGCCGTTGCATTGCGTGAAGTTACCCGGGTAACAAAATAAAGGATCATCTGCAGTAGTTCGCGACGCGCCATCCGCGGTTGCCCCGAGACGAAGTCTTGGACAAATTTACCAAAATCACGCGTTCTCGGATCATGAGTCGCAGCAGGTCTAGCGGGACGCGATCGACTGAGTGGAGGTTCCGGTCCCTCCTGATGCGGTCAGCTATCAGGGGGTGGAAGCTCGGCCATCGCTCAGGCTTGGCTGGTAGCCCGGACTTCATCTTCTTGCGGGCTCGGCTCGCTGTCTTTTTGGACGGCTGCTTCTGGCACGGGTGCAATCGGTGCCGTTCTATTCCCGCTACTAACCGGACGTTTTGGAAAAACAAGATTCGAAAAAACAGAGAAAGAGACAAGGAGGTCGTACGCAAGCTGCGAGCAGGCGGATGGAAAGTAATTAGGATTTGGGAGCACGAACTCCGAACTCCGAATAGCAGGATCTTGCGCAAGGTCGTAAACGCCCGCTTGCCGCCCTAGCCGCCGAAAAACGCGTGGGTAGTGTTCGGTGCAGATTTCGAAAGGAGCCAGCAATGCCAAGAGAGGCAGGACTGTTTGAAATGGCGGGAGGGAGTCCGCTTCGGGGCTATCTATTGTTACGCCAACAAGGTGGCAACATACCGCCCCAATGGATCGAGCGTTCTTCCGAATCACGCCGCAGCCGACAAAAGAAGCTTGTCCAGGTTCTGCGGAAGGGGTCAATTAGGGACATTCCAGATGTCGAAGACTGGGAAGTAGCCTACCGTAAAGAATGCTTTTACCGAGGTATTCGAATTCTCTTCGAGTTGGAGAGGGCGGGCAAGACGAAGCTATAGCTAGCGATGGAAACCTACGACGAAACCCAGGGAGAGACGGGACGTTTTCCAAGCCTTGGAAAATCCCCGAAAACGACTTGAGCCGGTTGAATTTACTTCTTGGCGAGAACTACAACGGTTGTTTGGAGGAGCGGACGAAGTCGCGGAGGACGGTGACGTTGGGGCCGTAGGCGCCGATGCGACCGGCGTCGACAGGCAGGCCGAGGCGCTCGGCGAGATCGAGGTCCACACCTGCGTCGTCCAGTTCGGAGAGGCTATAGCCAGCCGCCGGCAGCACCCGGTTCATCCCCGTCGGATACACCGGGCGAGGTGGACGATGGCGCCGCCAGGGCCGGCGCGCCAGTTCGTAATATTGCTGCCAATCGCGTTTGTGCCACGTGGTCATATTCTTTTCTACGTCTACTTCTACCGCTTGGATGCAGCCTGGGCCCGGAAGGTTCATCTCGGGATTTTCCGGCATTTTCGTCGCACCTGCCGCCTTGCCGCTGCCAACTGTGCGGCGACCAGCGGCTCAAGATACAGCACATCCAGCCAGCTACAGCAATTTCCTTACCCAGTGTTTCAAACACGTTACCGGGTTATTTGTTTCGCGGCTTTTTCCACAGCTGCGCGGCCCTGCTCCGCTGCGGATTCGGGAGGGTACGTCAGAGCCTGCATCCTACAGACAATCGCCACGTTGCGCCAGCAGAAAAATAACGCCGCGAGCAAGCTTCCGCGACTTTCCCCGCAAATTGGTCGCGCCATTCGAATGCTGCCGCCCGTTCGAATCGCCGCGCGGCCTACCTTTCATTTGAGTAGACGGACTTGCCGTTCGAACGTTGCAAACAATCTCCGCGGCCGTGTACGCACACTACCACCACAGCACGCATTGCAAGGGAAGCCGCGCCGCACGAAAGCGCTGACGGCGCGGAAGCCGGAAAGCCAGCCTGCCAGAAACGCTTGGTCGCTACCAGCGATTGCCGCGGTCGCCCCGATCGCCGCGATCCCCGCGATCGCCCCGTCCACGCCCGCCACCACCACCGCCGTGGCCGCCGCGCCCACCGCCGTAACCGCCGCCGCCGCCGCCGCCGCGATTCGAACCACCACCACCGCCGCGTTCGGCTTGCGGGCGGGCTTCGTTGACGACGAGGTTGCGACCGCCGAAGTTTTGTCCGTTGAGGGAGTTGATGGCGCGGTCGGCGTCGTCGTCGCTGTTTACTTCGACGAAGGCGAAACCGCGGGATTGTCCCGTAAAGCGGTCCCGAATCAGATTGACACCCGAGGGGGTTACACCGACTTGCGCAAACCATTCCTGCATCTGCTCTTCCGTAGTCGAGAACGGAAGATTACCGACATATAACTTCTTCACCTGCGTACTCCTTCTGCCCGGAACCCAAGTCAACGGTCGCCAAGCGCGCTGAAGTGCAGCTCGTTCACGGGCAGTCGGGGAAAGCCCAGCCACCGCGGGTGTGCGTTACCGGTGCTTCAGCGGTCAGTGGCATACTCTCGCAAAATTAACCCCTTTTGCAACCAGAAAGAGTCTGTATTACAAGGGCGCAACAGACACATGGGGCGCACGGCTGGCGGGGAGGATGGTCCGGGGTCTTCGGGCAGCGGTTCCTTTTCAACGGTCATCCTCAGAAGGATGACCCGACAACTTCGCCGTTCTGCGATCCGGCAGCCTCCCGACCGCCGGCTGTTCGAATTAGTGGTAGGATGCCGCCAAATTGGGCGGTACTGCGCCGATGGCGCTCTGGTCTCAGGCAGCACCACGGGTTAAGTGCGCTGGTGGCTGGACAATCTTCGTTGCCGGCCGTGTGAAAAAACCGGCGACAGGGGAGGCCCTTCGCGGGCTCGGGGCAAGGGCGCTACGGGAAGAGGATTGATGCGCGGAACGATGATGGATTTTCCGCTGACGCTGCCGGTGATATTGGAGCGGGCGGGCAAACTGTTTCACCGGGTGGAGATTGTGTCGCGGCGGCCGGACCGTTCCACGGTTCGAACGACGTACGGCGATTTTTACAAGCGCGCGCGGCGGCTGGCGGACGCGCTGACGAAGCTGGGGTTGCGGCGCGGAGATCGCGTGGCTTCGATGATGTGGAACCACTCGGGACATCTTGAGGCGTTTTTTGGAGTGCCCTGTGCGGGCGGCATTTTACACACGCTGAATCTGCGGCTGCATCCGCACGAAATTATGGCGATTGTGAAGCACGCCGGCGATCGTTTTTTGATTATGGACGACGTGGTGCTGCCGATTTTTCAGAAGGTGTGCTCGGGCGAAGTGCCGTTCGAAAAAATGATTGTGGTGCCGTACGCGGGAGGCGTGGAAGTTCCGCCGGAGTTCCTGAAGTACGAGGAACTGCTGGCTGGCGCGAGCGACGCCTTCGAATATCCGAAGCTGGACGAAAACGAAGGCGCGGCGATGTGCTACACGTCGGGGACGACGGGCAATTCGAAGGGCGTGGTGTACTCGCACCGCGCGCTGATCCTGCATTCGTTCGCGGAGTTGTGCGTGGACTCGTTTGGCGTGAGCCATCACGAAACGGTGTTGCCGGTGGCGCCGATGTTTCACGCGAATGCGTGGGGCTTGCCGTACTCTTGCGCGATGGCGGGGGCGCGGCTGATTTTGCCGGGGCCGAATGTGGATGCGGAAAGCGTGCTGGACCTTATTCAACAAGAGCAGGTGACGATTGCGTGCGGCGTGCCGACGGTATGGCTGGGCGTGCTGTACGCGCTAGAGAAAAATCCGGGGCGCTGGAAATTTGATTGGCCGGTGCGGTTAGTCGTGGGCGGTACAGCGCCGCCGGAACGGTTGATGCGCGCGCTGGACAAACACAATCTACAGATTTTGCATTTGTGGGGTATGACGGAAACGACGCCGTTGGCGACGGTGGGCAAGCTGAAGCGGCACATGAGCGAATGGCAAGCAGACCAGCAGTACGAAGTGCGGTCGAAACAGGGCTGGCCGACGCCGTTTATCGAGCTGCGGGTCACAAGACAGGATGGAGCGAGCGGCGCATCGATGGTTGCGCCATGCGATGGAGAAACGGTCGGCGAGTTGGAAGTGCGCGGGCCATGGGTGGCCGGCAGTTATTTCAACGCGCCGGAGACGGCGAGCCGGTGGACGGCGGATGGCTGGTTCAAGACGGGCGACATGGCCACGATCGACGACGAAGGGTTTATCAAAATTGTGGATCGCGCGAAGGATTTGGTGAAGTCCGGCGGCGAGTGGATCAGCTCGGTGGACATTGAAAATACGCTGATGGGGCATCCGGCGGTGAAAGAAGCGGCGGTGGTCGGGGTGCCGCATCCGAAGTGGCAGGAACGGCCGATTGCGGCGGTGGTGTTGAAGGAAGGAGTTGCGGCCACGGCGGAAGAGTTGCGGGCGTTTCTGGCGCTGACGTTTGCGAAGTGGCAGTTGCCGGATGCGTTTGTGTTTATGGAAGCGATACCGCGGACGTCGGTGGGGAAGTTCAAGAAGATCGCGTTGCGGGAGCAGTTTGCGAATTGGAGGTGGGAGTGAGGCAGAAGATAGCAGGTGGAGGTTAGAGGTTAGAAGAAAGAGGGCCGGCTATTCGGGCAGGGCTCGCTGCGCTCGCGGGGATGGCTAAGGCCCGGCCGTCTCAGTGCTCGATGGTGTTGAGGCGAATCCGGGTGAGCAACCACTTGAGGTCAGTCGCGGGGTGAAGCGTGTCAATGTCTATCTGCCGCTCGGAAGCGCTGAAGGCCCATACGAACTCCGCATAGCGACTACTACGGGAAGCGCGATCTTCACCACAAATGGTGTCGCCTCTCTGAAAGATGGTGTTACGTCAATGGAAGCGGCCCTCGACCTTTCTTCCGCGCCCTCTGGGCGATATGTTTTGCAAATCCGAAGGCCTAATTCAGAGTGGAACTCATATCCTCTCTTATTGCGCTGATTCCTTTGCTATAAAGTTATGCCCGCCAATCGGACGTCCAGATACCGGAACGTGCTTTACCTATTACAGCTCTACCAGGAGTTGACTGTTCCGCCTGGGTCTGCGACGCCGAAAATCATCTGGCCTGCAATCGCGTTATAGACTGTAAAAATGCGCCCCAACGTGTCGGCTGTTTTTGCTCTGACTTTCTTGCTTGGCGCGTGGCCGCAACTAGCTGCAAGCCAGATTAGAGCAACTCCTCCAGTCGTTAGTCTTCCCAGGGGAGAAGCTAGCCGTATTCCATCACCGAATGGAAAGTGGGCTTTGATTTTCGAATGCCCAAACGATTGCAGCGAGAGGAAGCTGTGGGTCGAAGACACGTCTTCGCATGCACGAAAGCTGGTAAAGGAATATGAGAGAAGCTTGGACATCGCTTGGACACTAGACAGCCGCCTGTTCTTCGTTAACGACAATTCCGGCAGCACCGACGCTCGGTGCTATGTCTATGAAGCCGCGTCCCTGAAGGAAACCGACGTGGCAAAGGCAGTGCTCGCCCGATACCCTAATGACGGACAATTCGTAAATTCAGGGCACTCATACCTCCGAGCGAAGCGATGGCTTAACTCGCATGCGTTGCTCGTCGTTTTGACAGGCCATAATGACGGCTCACCTCCGGGCGCTTTCACTCTACGCTACCGCGTTGACTTGAACGGTAGCGTTGACAAGCTTTCGCAGCACTCGGAGGAGCAGCCGTGAGAACAAACTCGCACGCCGCCGCTAGTCCGCGGCCAGGCGCCAAACCGGACATGTAGGGCCTGATATCAGTTTGTCCTGCATCTGCGTTCGCGAGGCAGAACACGTACCACGCTACATCCCCCTTACAATCTCAATAGCCTTCTGCATCTGAGGGTCCTGTCCTGCTAGAAGGTCGTCCGGCAAGAGTTCGACTGGAACACTCGGGGTCACGCCTTTACCTTCGATCAGTTTTCCCTGCCACGTGAGATACGCAGCGGCCGGCAATCCTACGATGTAGCCGAAACCAGCCTTAAACGTAGAGCCACTCAGCAAGCGAGCAGCCGTCTTTGTCCCGACGATTGTGGCAAGCCCATTTTCCTCGGCAAATGCAGCCAGCATCTCCCCGGCGCTTGCAGTGTGCTCGTTGACAAGGATCGCCACGCGACCGTGAAATTTCTGAGGTCCGAGTCCTTCAGTGACTACGAGAATTGATTTGTCTATGAAGCCATATCGTAGTGCCAGCCACAGAAGAGGGACATGGGTGGTGAGGGCGTTTCTGGCGCTGACGTTTGCGAAATGGCAGTTGCCGGATGCGTTTGTGTTTATGGAGGCGATACTGCGGACGTCGGTGGGGAAGTTCAAGAAGATTGCGTTGCGGGAGCAATTTGCGGATTGGAAGTGGGAGTGAGGCAGTGAGTAGTGAATAGTGAACAGTGAGTAGTGCGGAAGAAAAACGGCAGCGAGAAACGCCGGGTACCAGACACGAGCGAATGCGCTGTTGCGAGAGGCGATGCTGCAAGATGTGCGGAAGAAGGCGAGTGAATCTGGATGCTAGAAGGATGATGAGAGGAAAAGCCAAAACCCGGGGTGTCGATCAGTTCTTGCGTGGAGACTACGGCAGCCTCGGAGTCATCGGGTGACGACGACGATGCCGATTAAAACATTATGGGGATCAGGAATCTCTTCGCCGCGACTTTCCATATCTTCGAGGCAAAGATCGATTGCTTCGCGAATATTGGCGAGGACTTCCGGGACGGTCTGGCTTTGCGAGTAGCAGCCGGGAATGGATGGGCAGACGACGACGTATCCGCCGTAGTCCTCGTCTGGCTCGAGAAACAGTTTGAAATCGCGCGTGGTCATGGTTGCAAACGGCCGACGGTTCAGTGTGCCCCGCCCATTGCGAGGGGTGGTGTTGAGAGGAATTGCGCTACCGGATTTCGACGCGGACGTCGGGGAACTTGCGCAAGCCCTGGTCGAAGGTGGCGACGGGGGTATCTTCGGCCGCGGCGGTGGCGGCGAGGAGGCAGTCGACGAAATGTAGATTCGTCTTGCGGTAGCGTTGCAAGGCGCTTCGGTGAATCGCCACGCCGCTCATCTCAACGCCAGGGCTGGAAATGAGAGTATCCAGAGCCGAGGAAATATCTGCTCGAGGGCGTTGATAGAAGGAATCCAAGACGAAGACGCACTCCGCCAGAACTGCTGACAAGACCACAAGGACGAGTTCACCGCGGTCGGATGCGGTGAAGAGCTTTTCCGCCGCTTTGGCGTGCTTCTCATGGTCCTGGACCAGATAGCGGACGATCAGATTGGTGTCGATGAGCCGGCGTTGACTCAACGGCCGCCCTCGCGCTGGCGAGCGGCTGTGGCCGCAGCCTCGCGGATTTGAGCGAAGGTCATGCCTTTGCCTTTATCGCTGGAGAGGGAACCTTTCAGCGAACGAGTGCCGGGATGTACACGAATGGTGGCATGGTCGCCTTCTACCGCGTATTCGAGGCGGTCGCCGGGTTTGATGCGCAGGGCTTTGCGAATCTTGCCGGGAATGGTGGTCTGGCCCTTGATGGTTACAGTGGAATGCTCCATGGCATGGTCCTTACTTATTGTAGATTCCTTACATTCTAATTATTCCTTACCTTGCAAGGCTTGGCAAGTCAGGAAGGTTCGCTGGGGACGCAGACACACGCTCGTAGCGAGCGAGGGGGGTAATCCGCTGGCGAATTTTGGCGTCGAAGCAGAAGGTGAGCGGCGAGGCCGTAACAAACGGTGTAGCGCAGATGGTCATACGAGAGGGAAACGAGGAGCGCAACTTGCAAACGGCGGAAGTCACAGGGAACCCGGCACGCTCAAGACTCCTCAAAACCCACACGCTGAAAAAGCAGGGTGCGGCGCCCGATGGGAATTGGGAGTAGTGTGTAAGTATGAATGCCGGGATCGATCGGGCGGAGTGCTGGCCGGCGTTGCCGCTGGCGTCGTGGAAAGAGACCTGCGCCACTTTGCATATGTGGACGCAGATTGTGGGTAAAGTGCGGCTGGCGCTAACGCCGCGGGTGAATCAGTGGTGGAATGTGCCGCTGTATGTGGCCGCGCGCGGGCTGAGTACATCGCGAATTTCATACGGCGAGGGCGGATTCGAGCTCCGGTTCGACTTTGTAAAGCATGAGCTAGTACTGGAAACGAACGCCGGGGCCCTACAGACGCTGCGTTTGGAGCCGAAGACGGTCGCCGACTTCTATGCGGAAACGCTGGAGCTGCTGCAGCACGCTGGAATTAGTGTGAAGATTTGGAAGGTGCCGGTGGAAATTCCCGATCCGATTCCCTTCGACCGGGATCGCGTGCACAACGCATATGATCGCTCAGCGGTCGAAAAATTCTGGCGCATATTGCAGTCTGTGGACGCCGTGCTGCAGGAATTTCGCGCGCGGTTCACGGGCAAATGCAGCCCAGTGCATTTTTTCTGGGGCAGTTTCGATCTGGCAGTCACCCGATTTTCAGGCCGTCCGGCGCCGGAACGGCCGGGAGCAGACGCGATAACGCGCGAGGCGTACTCGCAGGAAGTGAGCAGCGTGGGCTTCTGGCCGGGCAGCGGAACGGTGAGCGATGCGGCGTTCTATTCGTACATGGCGCCTGCGCCACAGGGTTTTTCAGAAGCGCAGGTGCGGCCGCCGGCGGCGTTCTACGACAAGAATCTTGGAGAATTTTTGTTGATGTACGAGGATGTACGCCGCAGCACGGAGCCGCGAGGCACGCTGCTGCAGTTCTGCGAGAGCACGTATGAAGCGGGAGCGAATCTCGCCGACTGGGATCGCGGCGGCTTGGAGCGCTGAGCCAACCGGCGGGTCGAAGTATTTGGTTTTTCTGGCCTTTGCTTGGGCTGCCGTCGATCGCACTGAACTAGAGTAAACTCGCGACTGACAAGACCGCGAATTGCTGCTGCGCGGAGCCGGCGGGTGGAGCTTCCGTGAAAAAGATTGCCGAGAATATTCCGGGGTACTCGTACGGAGCGGCGGAGGTGACGCGCTCGGCGGTCTCCGTGCAAGACCTGGAACGGTTGAAGGCGAGCGCGGGATTTACGGAGGAGGACCAGCGGTTCCTGCGGCTGGCCGGAGAAGTGCTGGAGAAGCAAACCGAGAAAATTGTGGCGCACTGGCGTGGCGGTATCATCGCCGGGATTCCGCATCTGGCGCGTCACTCGCGCTCGATCGAAGGCGAACCGCTTCCGGAATATCTCGCGAAGAGCAACCTGCGGTTTGAGCAGTGGATTCTGGACACCTGTTTTCGCGCGTACGATCAAGACTGGATCAACTATCAGCAGGAAATCGCGTTGCGGCATACGTCAGCGAAGAAAAACCAAGTGGACGAGGTGCGGTCGACGGCGTTCGTGCCGTTGCGCGACATCGTCGCATTTATCGCGGTAATCAACGAGAGCATCAAGCCGTATCTGGCGGCGGAGGGGCATGGCGCTGACCAAGTGGAAGGAATGCACCGCGCATGGTGCAAGTCGATGCAAATACAGATGGCGCTGTGGATCGGCCCGTACTCGGATGCTGCCGGCTCGGGACAAATGCCCAAAGAATGGTAAGGCGTGAAGCGGGCAAGAAATCCGTGGTGCTTGCAGCGAAAACGCGGCCTGCAATCTCCAGCCAATACTTTGGTGTCCCTCGATACGTTGGTCCAATGGATTGGTCGTCGCGCTTCTGCCAGTGTGGCTCTGGACCGGTCACCTTGCTGGGATGACGTCGTACTACGAGCTGCGGCGATGCGATTGGATTGATGGGCTACGGAGTCTCGCTCGGATAGTTGAAGAAGAGTTGATTGCCATCGGGATCGTCGACCACCAGGAGCCGGTAGCCCCATGAACCTTCGTGGACCGCGACGCCCTGGGCCTCGAGTTCCGAGCGGAGCGCGTTTACCGCGGCGGTTGCGCCTTCGCGTGTGGCCGGCTCGACGCTCAGGGAAATGAACATCAGGGCCTTGCCAACCTTCGCCGGCCAGTTGTCGGCCAGGATCAGCGCGCAACCCTGGCGGTCGACTTGTGCGACATGGGCTCGGCCGTCTTCCTCGTAGCGCCAGGGGCTGGTGAAGCCAAGGCGATCAACGTAAAAGCGGAGCGAAGCTTCGACGTCGGTCACATGGAGAACGGGACGCGCGAACCAGTCGGCGGTCATAGGCTGTACCCTCGAATGAAGACAGTCTCTTCGTGCGTTTTGAATTCTACGTCCGCATTCGTGGAGGAGAAAAGTCGGAAAGCTGCAGCGGACGCGCGAAGCGGTTTAGGAGTCTGCTGGGCAGAGGAAGACGGCCCGCGGCAGGCTCGATAAACAAATCGCTCGGTGGGATGCCCGAAGCGGAGGTAGCATGGTCGCCTCCTGATGAAGACGGCGTGGCATGGGCGAATCGTTTTTGGGGCGGCGGCGGTGCTGTTCGGCGTCATCGCACTGCTTTGGCACGACGCGGAAACGTGGCAAACGCTGCGGCAGATTTGGAGCCTGCCTTTTGGCGTGGTGATCGGCGAGTGCCTGATGGGCGCGCAAATTGCGGGAGGGATAGCGATGCAGCACCCGCGAAGCGCGCGGATGGCTGCGGCGATACTTTGCGTGGTGTACGTATGTTTTTCGCTGGCTTGCATCCCCAGCATTGCCAGGACGCCGGGAGTGTACGCGGCGTATGGGAGCTTCTTCGAACAGTTTTGTTTGCTGTGCGGGGCGGTTGCGCTGTACGCGGCAACCGACACGAGTGCCGCTGCGAAGGCGGCGTTAGCCAGATTGGCGCGGCTGGGGCTAGGCGTTTGCGCGATTTCGTTCACGGTGAGTCAGGTGGTCTATTTCGGTTTTACGGCGGAACTGGTGCCCAAGTGGATTCCGCCGAGCCAGAAGTTTTGGGCGATTTTGACGACGATCGCCTTTGCGCTGGCGGCGGTTGCGCTGCTCTTGAATCTTCGGGCCCGGCTTGCGGCGCGCCTGCTCACGCTCATGCTGCTGCTCTTCGGCGTGTTGGTATGGATTCCGCGCGTGATCGGGCATCCGGAAGCGCACGGGAACTGGTCCGAATGTGCCCTCACCTTCCTTATTGCTGGAGCCGCCTGGATAGTGGCGAATCTAAGCTCAAGCTGATATTTCAATCTCGATTGCAAAGGGCTATTGCTGAAAAACCAAGGGCGGCCCGCTGATCCGCTTTACTTTCAAATCGAGAGTCACCTCGACGCGGTCGGCGATCTTTATGAAGGGAATGCCGCTATTCATTCCGTAGTCTTTGCGGTCGAAGGCCATGGTCCCTTTGACCGTGCCGACGCCGGTTCCTTTGCCGAACAGGGTGAGGCTCAGCGTTTCGGACCTGGAGACGCCGCGAATCGTGAACGTGCCGGGAACGGCAAAAGTGTCGGGACCGGTCTGCACGGTCTTGTCGGAGTGAAAGGTAATCCATGGGTTGTTCTTAACGTCAAAGAAATCCTTGCCTTTCAGCTTGCCGTTCTTCATGCCACTCCCGGTATCGACGCTGTTGGCCTGAATTTTGACGTCTAGAACGCCAGTGGCGGCATCGGTGGAAGTGACCGTGAAGGTCGCGTTCCACTTGTCGAAGGTGCCCTCAATGGCCACCGAGGCTTTCACATCGAACTTGATCGAGCCTTCTTCCGGCGAGATGGCGAAAACAGGAACGGACTGCGCGCGGCCGGCGGGCGAAAGTACGAGAAAGAAGAAGGGCGCCAGACGAAGCATTTTTGGTCGCTTGCGCGGAGCGCTGCGGCTGAAGATGGGGGGATGGCTTGTTGCGGTTCCATCACGAGGGATGATGCAACGAAGATGCGGGCGCGTCCATCGCATGGGTGCCAACTTTGCTACGCAACGCCAGGCTGGCGCGACTGTCAAAATCACCAGCGTCTGCTATTGCTTGACGTGGAGCAGGCCGCGCCCCGTGGCTAGGTGCGGTAGCTGGCGTTGATGCGAACGTATTCGGCGGTTAGGTCACAGGTCCAGTAACGAGCGACGGCAGGGCCGGCGTGGAGATGGAGGACGATGGGGACGTGTTCGGCGAGGAGGCGGTTGCTGGCGGCGCGTTCGTTGAAGGGGAGAGGCTGGCCGCGGCGGAGGACGGGGATATTGGCCATCGTGATGTCCACTTTGTGAGGATCGAAAGGGACGCCGGCGCGACCGGCGGCAGCGAAGACGCGGCCCCAGTTGGGGTCGCCACCAGCGAAAGCGGTTTTTACGAGCGGAGACGTGGCAATGGTCTCCGCGATTTTTTTTGCGGCGGCTTCGGTTTTGGCACCGCGGACTTCGATTTCGATGACGCGTTGCGCCCCTTCGCCGTCGGCGACGATTTGGAGAGCCAGGGAGCGGCAGACGTCTTCGAGCGCGGCGGAGAAAGCTTTGTGGGCGGCGGTGTTCGCGCGGATGGGAGGAGCGCCGGCGGCGGCGTTGGCGAAAACGGCGAGAGTGTCGTTGGTGGAGGAGTCGCCGTCGACGCTGACGGCGTTGAAAGTGCGGCCGGCGACAGCGCGAAGAGTTTTCTGGAGGAGCGCGGGAGCGATGTTGGCGTCGGTGACAACGAAGGCGAGCGTGGTGGCGAGATTGGGGTGAATCATGCCGGCGCCTTTGGCGCAGCCGACGAGGTGGATCCGTTTGCCAGCCATGCGGAAAGAAGCCGCGGCGGTTTTGGGACGGGTATCGGTGGTGCAAATGGCGAGCGAGAGTTCGGCGAAGGAGCGCGCGGAGGGGCGGCGGTTGTTGGCGAGTTTGGGAAGCGCGCGGAGAATTTTTTCGACGGCGAGCGGAACGCCGATGAAGCCGGTGGAACAGACGAGAATTTCCTGTGGCGAGCAACGCAGCCGTTTCGCAGCTTCGAGCACGGTGCGTTGCGCAGCGTCGTCACCGGCTTTGCCGGTGGCGCAGTTGGCGTTCCCCGCATTGACCACGATTGCTTTCATGCGGCCATGGGAGGCGCGGAGATGTTGTTGGGAGAGGACGACGGGGGCAGCGACGACGAGATTTTGGGTGAAGACAGCGGCGGCGGAAGCAGGCGCATCGCTGGAGATGATGGCGAGGTCGAGCGCGCCGGTTTTTTTCAGGCCGCAGGCGGTCGCGGCGAAACGAAAGCCGCGTGGGAGCGAGGATTCAGAGAGAGCGTGTTGCATCGACGGAGTGTCCAGGCGGTTAGCGTGATGAGCCCGGAAGGGACCTCCGATCCTTCGAGGAAGAAGTGGCGAGTGGCGAGTGGTGAGTGGCGAGCGAACCCCGGGTCCCTCGCTGCGCTCGGGATGGCAAGTTTTTGTGAAGTGTGGCGACGGCTTGGTGATGGGTGCGGACGGATTGAGCTGAGCTCATGGCTTGGCTCCTGTTGGAGATGTGAGTTGCTGGAGATGGTTTTGCAAAGTTGCTAGGGCGGCGCGGACGGATTCTAGGGCGGTGCCGCCGGGGACGCATTTGGTGGCGATGGCGGATTCGGTGGAGAACGCGCCGAGAAAATCGGAGTCGAAGGCGGGAGAGATTTTTTTGAGCGCGGCGAGGGGAAGGGCGGTCCAGGCGACGTTTTGTTTTTCGGCTTCGCGCAGGACTTTGCCAATGAGGTCGTGAGCTTGGCGGAAGGGAATGCCTTTGCGGACGAGGTAGTCGGCGCCTTCGGTGGCGAAGAGAAGGGGATTGACGGCAGCGGCGCGGAGGCGATCCTCGCGGAATTTCGTGCCGCCGATGGCGCCGGCGGCGACAAGAAGCATGTCGGTGACTTGGTCGTGGGCGGCGAAGAGGGCTTCTTTGTCTTCCTGCAAGTCGCGTTGGTAGCTAGTGGGCAGGCCCTTCAGCGTCGTGAGCAAACTGACTAGAGCGCCGGTGATGCGGCCGGATTTGCCGCGAATGAGTTCCCAGGAGTCGGGATTTTTCTTTTGCGGCATGAGGCTGCTGCCGGTGGAGTATTCGTCGGGAAGAATGATGTAAGAAAATTCCTGGGAGGCGAAGAGAACGAAATCTTCGGCGAGGCGGGAGAGGTGCGTGGCGATGCCAGTGAGGGCGAAGAGATAGTCGAGAGCAAAGTCGCGGTCGCTGACGGCGTCGAAGCTGTTGGCGGTGATTTTGGAGAAGCCGAGTTCGCGGGCGATCGCGGCGCGGTCGATGCCGAAAGAGTTTCCGGCGAGGGCACCGGAGCCCATGGGGCAGGCGTCGGCGGATGCGGCGGCGTGTTGGAGGCGAGCGATGTCGCGGGTGAAGGCTTCGGCGTGAGCGAGAAGAAAATGGGAGAGGAGGATGGGTTGGGCGTGCTGCATGTGGGTCATGCCGGCCATGGGGATGCCGAGGTTGGCTTGGGCTTGCGTGAGGAGCGCGTTCAGAAGAGCGGCGAGGTTCTGTTGGATTTCGGCGGCAGCGTCGATGACGAAGAGGCGGAAGTCGGTGGCGACGAGTTCGTTGCGGCTGCGGCCGGTGTGGAGTTTCCAGCCGAGGGGGCCGAGTTCTTCGACGAGGGCTTTTTCGACGAAGTGATGAACATCTTCGGCGGTGGCGCCGAATTCGGAGACCCAGGCGGGATCGGACTGAGCGCGTTGCGAAATCTTGTCGAGGGCGGCGAGGGTTTGGCGCACTTCTGTGGCGGTGAAGATGCCGATGGGTTCGAGGGCTTTGGCCCAGGCGCGGTCGACGGCGATTTCGTAGGGAAGGAGGCGGCGGTCGAAGGAGAAGGAACGCTGGAATTGGTCAAAGTGTTCGTCGGGTTGGCGATCGAAGCGGCCGCCCCAGAGGCGGTCGTCTTTGCGGGGAGCAAGGGCGGCGGATTTTGCGCGCGAAGCGGAGGCGTGCGTCGAGTTGGAGGGACGTTTTGGTTGGCGGGTCCGTTTGGGCATGTTGCGTTTCGTTTGGTTGCTCGTCGCTTTGATCTTAGTGTGGTGGCAAGGGCGCGATGAATCGCGCCCCTACAAGAGTCGAACTTGTGCGGTTGCCGACCATTTAGTCGTGGGCGGCTTCGGCCTTTGGTTTCGGGCGGACGGTGACGGGAAGGGCGAAGAGGTTGATGAAGCCTTCGGCGTCTTTGGGGTTGTAGCGGCCCATGGTGAAGCTGGCGAGGTCGGCGCGATAGAGCGAGAAGGGCGATTTGCGGCTGGTAACGTTAAGGGTGCCCTTCCAGAGTTTGAGGCCGACGGAGCCGGTGACGCGCTGCTGGGCGGTATTGAAGAAGCCGTCGAGGGCTTCGCGCAGCGGCGAGAACCAGAGGCCGTTGTAAACGAGTTCGGCGTAGCGAACGCTGAGGGCTTGCTGGAAGTGGGCGGTTTCGCGGTCGACGGTGAGGCGCTCGAGCTCCTGGTGAGCTTTGACGAGAAGCGTACCACCGGGAGTTTCGTAAGCGCCGCGCGACTTCATGCCGACGAGGCGATTCTCGACGAGGTCAGTGCGGCCGATGCCGTTACGTGCGGCGATTTCGTTGAGCTTGTTGAGCAGTTCGATGGGGCCGAGTGTGGTGCCGTTGACGGAGACAGGCGTGCCGGCTTCGAAGCCGATTTCGACGTCTTCGGCTTTTTCCGGAGCTTTTTCGGGCGAGACGACCCACTGCCACATGGCTTCGTTGGGCGAATTAGCGGGATCTTCGAGTTCGCCGCCTTCGTGGCTGAGGTGCCAGATGTTGCGATCGCGGGAGTAAATGTTCTTTTTGCTCTGCTCGACGGGGACGTGATGTTTGTCGGCGTAAGCGATGGCGTCTTCGCGGGAGTCGATGTCCCATTCGCGCCAGGGAGCGATGATTTGCAGATTCGGGGCGATAGCTTTGTAGGCCAGCTCGAAGCGGACCTGGTCGTTGCCTTTGCCGGTGCAGCCGTGGGAGAGACCGTCGGCGCCGAGTTTGAGTGCGAGTTCGGCTTGACGCTTGCCCAGGACGGGGCGGGCCATGGAAGTGCCGAGCAGATAGGTGTGTTCGTAGATGGCGCCGGCTCGGATGGTGGGCCAGATGTAGTCGCGGATAAATTCCTCGCGCAAGTCCTCGACGTAGGCGGTGGAAGCGCCGGTGGCCAGGGCTTTTTTGCGCGCGGCTTCGAGATCTTCCTGCTGGCCGACGTCGCCGATCATGGCGATGACTTCGCAGCCGTAGTTTTCCTTGAGCCAAGGAATGATGATGGAGGTGTCGAGACCGCCGGAATAGGCGAGGACGACTTTTTTGGGTTTTGGGAGTGGTTGCTTGTTCACGATTGCTTACGGCTCCTTAGTTAAGAAAGTTCAAGAGTTTGGCGTAAAAAGCTTACAGGCGACAGCTCACAACTAACAGTCAGAGACTGAAACGACGAATCGGAAACCTCGCCGGACTGGCGCAGCATGCTGCGCCAATACGCAGTGGCCAGCGGAAACCGCCGAGCGGGGCTCCCACCGTGGGCACGATGCCTTCGAGGCTCGGGCCAAGGAATCGCGCCCTCACAAAGACGGATTGGGTGGTCGCCCATGCTACTAGAACAAGGCGTGCAGAATGGCCTTCTGCACGTACATGCGATTTTCGGCCTGGTCGAGGACGACGGACTGTGGGCCGTCGAGGACTTCGGGCGTGACTTCGAGGCCACGGTGGGCCGGAAGACAGTGCATGAAGACAGCGTCGGGTGCAGCGAGAGCCATGAGCTCGGCGTTGACCTGATAGGGCGCAAAGACGGCGTTGCGAGTATCCGCTTCGGACTCGAAGCCCATGCTGGTCCAAGCGTCGGTGTAGACGGCTTGGGCGCCGGCGACGGCTTCACGCGGATCGGTAAGGAGTTCGATTTTGGCTTTGGTTTCGCGAGCGACGCGCTTGGCGTCGGCGACGACTTCGGGAAGCGGAAGATAGTTGGCCGGAGTGGCGGCTCGCATGTGCACGCCGAGGCGAGCAGCGAGATACAGGAGCGAATGGCAAACGTTGTTGCCGTCGCCGACGTAGGTGAGTTTGAGGCCCCGGAGTTGGCCGAATTTTTCTTCGAGAGTGAAGAAGTCGGCAAGCGCCTGGCAGGGATGGAATTTGTCGGAGAGTGCGTTGATCACGGGAATGGTGGCGTTGGCGGCCATTTCTTCGAGGACTTTCTGCGAATAGACGCGTGCGACGATGCCGTGGACCCAGCGATCGAGGTTGCGAGCGACATCGGCGATGGATTCGCGCGCGCCGAGAGAAGCGGAGGCCTGGGTGTGGTCGAGAAAGACCACGCCACCTCCCATGCTCTGGATGCCGACATCGAAAGTGACGCGAGTGCGGAGCGAGGGTTTTTCGAAAATGAGGGCGATGAATTTGCCGGCGAGGGTCGAGGCATAGCGGCCTGGACGGGCCTTCATATCGGCGGAGAGGAGGAGGAGGTCGCGGGTATGCGCGGGGCTCCATTCGGCGCCGGTGAGCAAATCGTTGGACAAAGAAAAAGAAGAGACGACGGCAGCGGTGGTGGTCATGTTTTTACCTGGAAGCGGCAAGGACCGCACGCGGTGGCGCCGCGGGTTTCGCGGGCTGGGCAGCGGCCTTTTGCGGAGTGGTAAGCAGAATCGTTTCGAACTGACGGAGAAACTGGCGAACTTGCGCGCGGGTGACGATGAAAGGTGGAAGCAGGCGCAGAGTGAATTCGTGGGTGCAGTTGATGAGCAGGCCCCGTTGCAGGGCTTGTTGGACAAAGGGAGCACCGTCAATCGAGAGCTCGATGCCGATCATCAGGCCTTCGCCACGAATTTCCCGGATAAAGGGAAATTTGCCGGCGAGCGCGGCGAGGCCGTCGCGAAGTTCTTCGCCGCGGGCGCGGACGTTGGCGAGGAGATTTTCGTCGTCTACGATTTTGAGAAATTCGAGAGCGGTGGCGCAGGCGAGCGGACCGCCGCCGAAGGTCGTGCCATGCAAACCGGGAGAAACTTTGTCGGCTACGGCTTGCGAAGTGAGGATCGCGCCGAGAGGTAGGCCGGCAGCGAGAGGTTTGGCGACCAGGACAATGTCGGGTTTCGAGGCGAATTTTTGATAGGCGAAGTATCGACCGGTGCGGCCGAGACCGCATTGAATTTCGTCCGCGATGAGGAGCGCGCCGTTTTTGGAGGTGAGAGCGCGGGCAGCGTTCCAGAAATTTTCGGTGACGGGATAGATGCCGCCTTCGCCCTGGATGGTTTCGAGGAGGATGGCACAGACCGTGTCATCGAATTTGGCTTCGAGGTCGTCGAGATCGTTGAAACGGACGAAGTCAATGCCAGGTACAAGCGGCGCGAAGGGTAGGCGGTATTTTTCGGTGGAAGTGGCACTGACGGCGCCGTAAGTGCGGCCGTGAAACGAGTTGGTGAAAGCGAGAATGCGGTGCTTGCGCGCAGGGACGCCGAGCGTGTCGGATTCGGTGCGAGCGCAGAGGCGAGCGAGTTTGATGGCGCCGTCGATGGCTTCGGTGCCGCTGTTGGAGAAAAAGACGCGGTCCATGCCCGACCAAGAGGCGAGTTTGCGTGCCAGCGGACCCTGGAACGGATGGTGAAAGAGATTCGAGAAGTGAATAGCGCGAGCGGATTCGCGCCGAATGGTTTTGACGATGCGAGGGTGAGCGTGACCGAGCGCGTTGACGGCGATGCCGCCGAGAAAGTCGAGATATTTTTTGCCGCGAGAATCAAAGACGTAGCAACCGCGGCCATGGGTGAAGAGGATCGGTTGCCGCTTGTAGGTCGGCAGCATGAAGTGTTCGGCGTCGCGCAGGGGCGAATAATGATTCGAGCCGCGGCGCGGGCGCTTGGGAGATTTGTGTGCGGGCGACATTTTTCGATGTTGGGCCGGGGCGGTAGACATCAGGCCGCCGAGAGAGCCACGCGCGTGGTGGCGGTCGAGGGATATTCACGCCGGACATGCGTGCCGGGAATTAGCGGCGAGGATTCTTCGGGCGCGGGCTCAAAAGAATGGGCGGCGAGCAGAAGAGCGTCGGGTGTGGTGCCGCCGACGATGCGGACCTGGCCGACACCGCCTTCGAGAGCGCGCTTGGCGGCTTCCAGCTTGAGGATCATGCCGCCGGAGACGACGTGGGACCGAACAAGTTGCTCGACTTCTTCGGTAGTGACGGCAGAGAGAACTTTTTCGCCATCCAGGACGCCGGCGACGTCCGTGAGATAGATGAGCTGATCGGCGGTGAGATATTCGGCGCAGGCGGCGGCCATGTGGTCGGCGTTGATGTTGTAGAGCTCGTTGTCCGAGCCGAGGCCAAGACAGGGCGCGACCGGGACGAGACGCTGGCTCCAGAGCGATTCGATGAAGGAATTGTTGAGGCCGGTGAGATAGCCGACAAAACCAAGGCTGCCTGCGATTTCGTTGTGGACCATAGGTTCGGCGCGGAAGCACTGCGCATCGGCGGCGGAGACCCCGATCGCGGGATAGCCTTCGGCGGTGATGGCGGCGGCGAGGCGCTTGTTGAGCAGGCCGGCGAAAACCATAACGGCGGCGTCGCGGGTTTCGCGGTCGGTAACGCGGAGGCCGGAGACGAAACGGCTTTCCATGCCCAGGCGCTTAAGAGTTTCCGTAAAGGCGCGGCCGCCCCCGTGAATGACCAGGATTTCGTGGCCCTCGTGGGCGAGAGCGGCGACTTGGCGCGCGAGAGACTGCATTGCGGCGGAATCTTCGAGCAAAGCACCGGCGAACTTAATGACGATTTTCATTGGAGGGCGATTTTCTCCTCGATGCCGAGAGTGAGATTGAAATTCTGGACGGCCTGGCCGGCGGCGCCCTTGCCGAGATTGTCGAGGCAAGAGACGACGATAAGGCGTTGGCCGGACTGGTCGAGCGCAAAGCCGATGTCGCAGAAATTTGTGTGCGCTACGTGCTGAAGTTCGGGGAGGGAACCGGCGGGCCAGACGCGGACCATAGCGCGGCCGGCGTAGAACTGGCGATACAGAGATTCGATCGCGTCGGCGGTTTGGGGTTGCGCGAGCTGAACGTAGATGGTCGAGAGGATGCCGCGGGCAAGTGGGAGCAAGTGGGTGGAAAAGATGAGCTGCGATTCGGCGAGGCCGGTGTGGTCGAGAATTTCGGGCGTGTGGCGATGAGAGAAGAGGTTGTAGGCCTTGAAGTTTTCGTCGAGTTCAACGAAGTGGAGGTCGCGACGGGGATCTTTGCCGGCTCCGGAAGCGCCGGACTTGCAGTCGCAAACTACGTTTTGGCCAGAGGCGAGGAGATTCGCATCGGCGAGCGGACGAAGCGCGAGGATGACGCTGGTGGCGTAGCAGCCGGGATTGGCGACGAGGCGGGCTTGCGCAATTTCGTTGGCGTACAGCTCGGGGAGGCCGTAGACGGCTTCGCTGAGTCGAGCAGCGTGAGGCGTGGGAAGCTTGTACCAATTTGAGAAGGTTTCGGCGGATTGGAAACGGAAAGCACCGCTCAGATCGATGACGCGAAGACCGGCGTCGAGGAGAGCGGGAGCAAGTTCGGCGGAGACTTCGTGCGGCGTGGCGAGAAAAGCCGTGCCGGCGTTGGAGGAGGCGATGGCTTCGACGCTCAAAGTGCGGAGCGAAGCCTGGCCACGATGGCGGAACTGGGGGAAAAGTTCACTGATGCAGTGTTTGTCCTGCGTATCCCGGAGGTAAAAGGTCGTGGAGGACACTTCGGGATGGCGTAGCAGGATGCTGGCGAGTTCGAGGCCGGTATAGCCGGTGACGCCGACGACGGCGATGTGGCGAGGGTCGCTCACTTGATCAGCGCTTCCAGTTTGCGCTGGAGGGCTTCGCGGGTGCGTTTGTTGGGCGTAATGATGAGGACGGTGTCGTCGCCTGCGATGGTGCCGGCGATTTCGGCGTACTTGGCGCCGTCCACGGCCGCGGCGAGAGGCTGCGCGCCGCTGGGAGGCGTTTTGAGGACGAGGAGATTTTCCGCGGGGCGGACGTCCACGAGAAATTCGCGCAGAGCGCGAGCGAGCGGCGGGAGAGGCAGAACGACGGGTTCCTGCGGGACAGCGTTGGCAGGCCTGTAGCCTTCCTGAGTCTTAACGAGGCGAAGTTCTTGAAGGTCGCGCGAAAGAGTAGCTTGCGTGACGCGCATTTTTTGCGCAGCGAGACGGCGGCGTAGCTCTTCCTGGTTGGCGATGGGCTGGCCGGAGACGAGACGGAGGATTTGCCCGTGGCGGAAAGTTTTGCCGGCGCTCATAGGAGAGAATATACAGCCGCGTGTATTTTTATGCAAATAAATTTTTATGGTTTTTTGGAATTTCTGTCGTGGCTTAGCCTTGACGGCTAAAGACAGAGAAATAAGAAGCGGTGGCTGCCGACGAGAGGCCCGACGGCGGGAGGCCTGCATGCATTGGCGTTGGTCGGCCCACAAACCGTCTGCTGAGGGAAGGAGTGCGCTGGTGCGACCGTGGCCGGCTTACCGAGACGAGCCTGGGTCTATGTCGAAAGCGGGGACAAAGGTGGCGGAGCGGAAGCGGGCGGGTACGACTTTGGGGGCGTGCAGGATTGGCGTCATCGACGCGAAGTGGGCTGGATTTTGCGGGCTGGCGATGGTTACCTAGAGGGTACGCTGCAGAACCGAGCCAAAAAGGGCACACCTGGTCCAGATGGCGACACCCTGCAAAGTAACAGGCTGCAAGAACGAAGCGCCACCGGCGCTGGGGGAGCAGGGCGTGTGCGTGCTGCATTTCACGCTGTCGATCGAGGGCAGTTGCGCGGAAATGCGGCGAGAAACGGCGTTGGGGAACGCGCCACATGAGCGGCAGCGGGACATCATGCGGTTCATTACGGAAAATGGGGAGCGGCTAGCGCGGGTGGCAACCAGTGGGCTGCACCTGACGGATGACCTGAAGGCCAGGATTTTGAGTACGTTTTTGACGTTGATGAACCTGCGGGAGAATTTGGACCGGTCGAATATGCGGAGTTCGTTTGGGCGGAGCGGGCAGCACCGGTAAGCAGGGAATTCAAGCTGACAGCGTGAAGCGGGCGGGGAGTACACCGACGCTACTTGAAGCAATTCCTCCGAGAAAAGACTAGGAACCAATGTAACGGGCATAGAGGGAGCGCGCGACGGCAGGATCTTTTGTGCCTTTGAGGATGGCGCGGCCGTCGGCAAAGACGGTCATTTGATAGGGTTCGACGCGGAAGGTCAGGAGGAAGTCATTTTGGCGGACGTCGGCGGCGGTGGGGGCGAGACGCTGGCGGAGGGCGGCGAGATCGAGAGAGCGGGAGCGTTCGTGGATTTGGACGGAGTCGCGGCCGCACATGGTGATGTGGGGCTGCGAGTCGCCAGAGAGGTAGGTGAGGTCGCGGCGGATGCAGGCGCGGCAACCGGGGTTGCGCGCCACCCGGACGGATTGGAAGCGGCCAGTCCAGACGTCGCAAGAGACGAGGCGGTTGTGGAGGGCCTCGGGGCGGCCGCCGAGAAGCTTTAAGGCTTCGGTGACTTCGAGCGAGGCGATGAGATTGACGATGGGACCGAGGACGCCGACGGTGTCACACGTTTCTTCCAAACCGTAGCCATTGGTAGAGGACTCAAGCAGGCAGGCGAGGCAGGCGGTTTGGCCGGGGCGGATGGTTAGGGTGACGCCATAACTAGCCACGGCGGCGGCGTAGATCCAGGGTTTGCCGGCGTGCACTGCGAAATCATTCAAAAGCAAGCGGGTTTCGAAGTTGTCGGTACCGTCGAGAAGGAGGTCGAATCCGGAGAGAAGCGCTTCGGCGTTGCGCGGGGAGAGATCGGCGACGACACCTTCGATTTTTATAGAGGAATTGATGGCGCGGAGCTTGTGCTCGGCAGCGGCCGCCTTTGGAACAGCAGCCCGGGCGTCGTCTTCATCGAACAGCGATTGACGTTGCAAGTTGGAGGGTTCGACGAAGTCGCGATCGAGGATGCGAATCGAGCCCACACCGGCGCGCGTGAGCAATCCGGCGACAGCAGCGCCGATGGCGCCACAGCCGACGATGACAGCACTAGAGGAAAGCAAGCGGCTCTGGCCCTCTTCGCCAATTCCAGCAAAAAGCATCTGGCGTGAGTAGCGTTCGGCGAGCGAATCCGGCACTGCGGAAGTGGCTGGCGGCTGCATGGTCCCTCTTACTTCATCATAGCGCCAGGGCGCGCCGGATGGGCAACGCCCTTGTGCTACGCTTCGTCTGAGCGATAGTGCGTATGAAAATGAGACGGCCCAGCGGGCTCACGTGGATGACCGCGGTTGTGCTGCTTTCGGCGGTGGCGCGTACCTGCGGGCAGACGCCCCTGCAGGCTGAGCCGGTGAGTTCGCCAGTTGTAGAACCTGCCCCAATCGTAGCGGTGAGAATTGTGAACGAGGAAGGACGAGTGTTGAAGGACGCGCCTTCCGGACTGGCGATCGCAATCGGCAAGCCGCTAGACCGCGACAGAGTGGCGCGGAGCATCCGAACCCTTTATGCAACCGGAGACTACGCGGATTTGCGAGCGGTGATAACGCCGGTGGGGAGTGGTGTGCGACTGGATTTCGTGGTGCGCGAGAATCTGTTCTTCAACCAGGTGATTGTCGAGGGGTTGACGGCGCCACCCACGGATTCCTCTGCCGCAGCGGCGATGCAATTGACGCTCGGCAAGCCTTTCCGGCAAGCGCTGGTCGATGAAGGACTGGAGCGGTTGCGGGATGTTTTGAGAGAAGAAGGCTTGTACACGGCGAAGGTGTTTGCGGAGAACCACCCGCATCCCGAAAAACACGCGATGGATGTGATTGTGCATATCCAGGCCGGGCCACGCGCGCATGTCGAGTCGGTGAAGCTCGACAATCAGACGGAATACCGGGACACGGAAATCCTCTCGCGAATGAGGGTCAAGAATGGGCAGACGTTGACGACGGCGCGAATTCAACGCGGAACGGACCGTATTCGTAAATTCCTGGTGAAGAAGGGACGACTGAGCGCAAGGGCTACAGTGCGGCGCGGAGAGTATGACGCGGCAAAAAACTCGGTGCCGTTGGAATTGGAAGTGACCGAAGGGCCGCGGGTGGAGGTCGCCGTCACGGGAGCTAAATTCTCGAAATCCGATTTGAAGAAGCTGGTGCCCGTCTACCAGGAAAACGCGGTGGACGCGGATCTGTTGGAAGAGGGCAAGCGAAATATCCGGGAACGGCTGGATCGGCAGGGCTATTTCGATGCAGACGTAAGCTACACGACGGAAACGAAGGAAGTCGAGGGCAAGGATCAGAAGACGAAAGGCAGCGAACAGCTCATTACTTACCAGGTGGAACGGGGCTCGCGGCATAGGCTGGTGGGGATCGAGTTCAAGGGGAACAACTACTTCAGCACGAGTTTGCTGCGGAGCCGGTTGCAAGTGTATGGCGCGGCGCTGGGGTCGCGCGGACGATTCAGCCGGAGCTTGATTCAGTCGGACGCGGACTCGATGCGGGGGTTGTACCAGTCGAACGGGTTTCTGGACGTCAAAGTGAACGCCGAGATTTCGGACAATTACAAGGGCCGCGAAGGGGACATTTTTGTGCGGTTCGCGGTGCAGGAGGGAGAGCAGACGCGGGTGGCGTCATTGTCCATCGAAGGGACTCACGCGTTCACAGCAGAAGAGTTGTTGGGTGTCATTGGTTCCTCGCCAGGCCAGCCTTATTCGGATTTCAACGTCACGACGGACCGGGACAATATTCTGGCGTTGTACTTCAACGCGGGATTTCCGGATGCCAGCTTCACGTCCACGGCGGAGCGGGTGACGCCGGAAGCGCAGTCCGCGGCAGCGAAGAATGGAAACGGTGGCAAGGAGAAAGCTTCGAAGAAGGAGAATGAGAAGGACAAGCCGGAAGTGGCGCAGGCGGCGCCAGTTCGGCTGGTGTACCGGATTACCGAGGGCCCGCAGACGGTGGTGAAGCGAGTACTGCTAACGGGATACAAGCGGACCCGAATGGGCGTGATTCAACGGGAGATTCGAGTGAAGACGGATGCGCCGTTGCGCGAAAGCGACGTAGTGGAGTCGCAGCGGCGCTTGTACAACCTCGGAATCTTCAACCGGGTGACGATTGAACCGCAGAACCCGGACGGCACCGACCCGGAAAAGGACATCGTGGTTCTGGTGGAAGAGGCGAACCGCTACACGATGGCGTATGGAGGCGGGTTCGAAGTACAGCGGCTGGCCAGCACGACGAACCCGACGGGAGGCGAAGTGCAAGCAGCGCCGCGCGGAATTTTCGAAGTGGCCAAGTTGAATTTGACGGGCCGGGCGGACTCGCTTTCGTTGAAGCTGCGCGGCAGCACCATCGAAGATCGCGCGCTGCTGGGCTACTCGATTCCCAACACGTTTGGCAATTCACACTACAGCACACAAGCGAGCGTATATACCGAAAAATCGCAGGACATTAATACGTTTACGGCGACGCGTTACGAAGGGTCGATGCAGCTGACGGACCAGGTGACGCCGCGCACGACGCTGGTCTACAGCTACGCGTTTCGCAAAGTGAACGTTTCGAACTTGAATTCGCACATTGCCCCCGAAGAGATCCCGTTGTTTCAGCAACCGACGCTGGTATCCGAGTTTGGGGTCACGTGGTTGCGGGACGCCCGGGACAACCCGGCCGACGCGACGAAGGGCAGCTTGAACAACGCGGATTTCAACATCGGGAGTACTAGCATAGGGTCCAGCGCCAGTTTTATGAGGTTTTTCTATCAGAATTCCACGTACTACCCGATCAAGCGGCGATTCAGCTTCGCGCGGTCAATTCGTATAGGTATTCTCGAACCATTTGCGAATACGGAGTCGCTCACGTTTCCCGCACCGACCCCGACGCAATGCACGGCAACGGCTACGCCGGGCCCCACGCCAGAGATCATTCCCTTGCCCGAGCGTTTCTTCGCGGGGGGTGGGACGTCGTTGCGCGGATTTGCGCTGAACCAGGCCGGACCGCGCGACCCTTGTACGGGTTTCCCGGTCGGGGGCCAGGCCATGCTGGTGCTGAACCAGGAGTTTCGCTTTCCAATGCATCTGCCGTTCGTGGGTACTGATCTTGGTGGAACGTTTTTCTATGATGGAGGTAACGTCTACAGCCGGCTGGACCACATCACGCTGCGGGCGTATTCGCCGAAGCCGGTGTTTGTCGCGCAAGATCCATCGCAACCACCCAACGAGACAACGAACCCAACCACCTGCGTATTCAACTGTACTAACGAGCTCAACTATTTCGCGCATACGGTGGGATTCGGAATTCGCTACGCGACCCCGGTAGGTCCGATTCGCGTGGACCTGGGATACCAGATCAATCGGCCTTTCTTCGTAGTGCCTTGCGTTCCGGCGACGGGGACCGCGCCAACCGGGGCGCCTTGCTTCAAGGGCGCGCAACTGCCGCGACTGCAGATTTTCTTCAACCTGGGGTCTCCCTTCTAATGCGAAGAAACTTCCGAGCAGCCTGGGGTGTTTTATTCCTCGCGCTGGTGTGTGTGGGCGCCGGGCGTTTGACGGCTCAGGAGATCGTAGACCGTATCGTGGCGCGGGTTGAGAATGACGTGATCTTGCTGAGCGATCTGAAAGAGTTGAAGGAATACCAGGAATTGGTGGACGGCCAGTCGGAGACTGAAAGCGTTCTGTTAGACCGGCTCATCGACCAATGGGTGGTGCGGTCGGAAGCAGACCTTTCGCGGTTCCCGCAGCCGAAGGACGCGGAGATTGATCGCGGAGTCGCGCGCGTGGAGAAATCGTTTGCATCGGCGGAGGAATTCGAGCGACGCAAGAAGGAAGCGGGACTGAGCGATGGCGAGGTTCGGAAAATGGTCGCCGGCCAACTGTACCTCAGCAATTACCTGGATTCGCGCTTCCGGCCGTCGGCGCAGATTGACGAGAATGCGGTGGCGGATTTCTACAAGAACGCCGTCGTGCCGAGAGCGAAGGCGCGCGGGCAGGAACCGCCCACGCTGGATGCCTCGCGCGACGTGATCCAGGAAGCCTTGATCGAAAAAGACATCAACGACCAGGCGGACCGCTGGCTGAAGGAAAGCCGGAGCCGGCTGCACGTGGAAAAATATTTGGACGAAAGCTCGAAATGAAGCTGGACAAGCGCAAGCGCCATCCGATCTGGACCTGGGTAATCCATACGCCGTGGGTGTTAACGCTTATCGCTATCCTGAGCGTGATTGGATTTTTTGCGAGCGGCGCGGGCAATCCGATCGTGAAGCGCTCGATTGCGCACCGGTTGCAAGCGCTGACGGGCGCGCGCGTCGAAATCGATTCCCTTTCGATTCACTGGCTGGCGTTGCGAACCACCTTGCGTGGAGTGGTAGTCCACGGGCGAGAGCCGGTGGGAAGCCGGCCATTGTTTACGGCGCGGGAAGTGCGCACCAAGTTGCGGATCGATTCGTTTTGGGGCCGGAAAGTATCGTTAGACGAATTGCTGGTGAAAGACTCGGAAGTGCATGTGCACGTGGACCGCAACGGCGTGAACAACCTTCCCCTTCCGCCAGTCGCGGCTTCCGGCGCGCAGAGGCCGTTGCATGAATCGCTGTTCGCGCTGCACGTCAGGCAAATGCAGCTTGAGAATGCGACGATCTTTTACAACGAGGCGCAGACGCCGCTCTTTGTGCAAGGGGGCGATTTGCAATTGGTGCTGGATGCCGGGGGATCACTCGAGAATCCTTTGTATCTGGGGCAGATTGCGTGGGAGCACGTGCGATTCAGTACCCCTAAGATGGTGCCGCTGCCGGTAGATTTTTCGGCGAAATTCACAGTCTGGAAGCAAGGATTCACATTGGAGCAAGGCTTGATAACCGCCGGGAAATCGCATCTGGACGCGCAGGCGGAAATGTCCGGCTTTGTCGATCCGAAATGGAGCTTTCGGTATCGCGGGTGGGTCGAACTGCAGGATATTCGCGACACCTTTCGCGCACCGCTCACGCCGACGGGGCACGTGGACGTGCGCGGCGAAGCGACTTATGTGGATGGCGCATTCAAAGGAACGGGTAGTTATGCGGGGCGCGACATTCATCTGACCTACCCGATCTTCCGGGCGGCGGGACTGATCAGCCGCGGCAGCGTGAACATCAACAATGAAGGGCTCGTCGTACCGGACTTTCTAGCGGAGGCTTTTGGCGGGAGCGTGCGAGGCAAGGTCACGTTGCAGTTCGCAGGCTTACGCTTTCGGGCCGATACGCACGTCCAGGACATGCATCTGGCGCAGGTATTGCCGTCGATCGAGCGCGTCGATTTTCCCGTCGAGGAGCTGCACTGGGATGCGATGCTCGGCGGAGACACGATCGAAACGTGGAGCAGCGACTTCCAGCACTTCGAACTCGGCGGCAAGATGGAGTGGCGACCGCTGCCGAGTCCGGCGCCCGGGGACGTGCCGGTGACGGGCGATTGGCAAATCCACTACCGCTACGATTCCGGAGCTTTTGCCATCAGTGCAGGCAATTTTGAGACGCCGTCCGCCCGGGGCACGATCACCGGTTTGCTAGCGCCGCGCAAGTCCTCGCTAGATGTGCACTTCGAGACGGGAGCGCTCGAATCGTATAAGGATTTTATCAACGCGGTCAGCGGAGCGAAGCCCAACTCGGCCGATGCGATCAAGCAGTTGGCTGGAAGCGCGGTGTGGGACGGCAAGATCACCGGGCCGGACGGCGCGGCGACGTTCAGCGGGCACTTGCGTGGTGAAAAAGTTCGCTACGAAGGTGCGGCGCTGGACCTGGTGGAAGGTGATATCAAGTATTCCCCCGACGAACTTTCGCTCGAGCGCGGAACGGTGCACTACGGGACGATGACGACGGATGTCGAAGGGAATCTGGATCTGACGGACTGGAGTTTTTCGCCGGATAACGAATGGTCGGCGGACATCGATTTTGATAAGACTCCGGTGGACACGATCCAGAAATTGCTGCGCCAATCTTTTCCGGTAAAAGGGGTCTTAAGCGGGCAATTACATGGGCACGGAACACGCACGCAACCGGCAGTAACGGGACTGTTCGACCTGGGAGAAGGCGAAGTCTACGGGGTGTCTTTCAACCGGTTGCGCGGGCAACTGAACGTTTCTCCGGACCAGGTAGTCGTGAAGGACGCCGAGTTGCGAGTGTTCGCGCCGGGCAAGGAGAATGGGCGCGGGGCCGGCATCATCACCGGAAGCCTGGGGTACGCCTTCGCGAATCAAAGTATTACCGCAGACCTGGTAGGGGCTTCCCTGCCGCTGGAAGACATCGAGAAGTTGCAGTGGGCAAGGCTGCCGGTGAGCGGATTGATCACGTTCCGGGTAAAGGCCAATGGTCCAGTGGCGGCGTTGCAAAGCGAGGGAACGTTTCGCGTCGTGGACCTTCGCGTGGGACAGGACGTGATCGGCAGCTTTGACGGGAGCCTCACTTCCGACGGACGAATCGCGAAACTCGAACTTGGCTCGGCGATGGCAAAAGGCGGCATTTCTGGCGAAGTTACGCTAGGACTGGGCGAACCTTACGCGTTGAACGGAAAAGTTTCCGTCAGCAATATTGATTTGAACCCGTTTTTGATGACCGCTCTGCACATCCAGCAGTCCAATGGCCACGGCGTGGCGGACGGCGATCTGACGGTGGCAGGCGATCTCAAGCGTCCGGAAAACATCGTCGTGGAAGCAAAGTTCTCACGGTTGGCCTTGAACTATGCGGGGATGCAGCTGCAGAATGCCGGGCCCATCCACTTACGCTCGTCGAAAGATAGCCTGGAGATAGACCAAGCCACCCTCCAGGGTGCGGACACGAACATTGCGATTGCGGGCAGCGTAAAGTTCAGCGAGCACGGAACGCTGGGCTTGAAGCTCAATGGCGCGCTGGACCTGCGCCTGCTCACAGGATTTATTCCTACGCTGCAAGCCAACGGGCCGGCGCAAATCAACGCTTCGTTCGAGGGGCGGTTCGACCGGCCGCGCATCACGGGCCGCGTGCATATCGAGAACGCCGCGGCGCGTGTAGCGGACTTTCCGACCGGACTGAGTGCGATCAAAGGCGACCTGGTCTTCGACGCGACGCGGCTCTTCTTCGAGAATGCCACGGCGGTTTCCGGCGGAGGCACGCTGCACTTGACTGGCAGCGTGAACTACGCGGAAACGCCGCTGCGTTACGACATTACGTTGCGCACCGACCAGGCGCGCATCCGTTATCCCGAGGGGATGAGCTGGCAGATGGGAGGCTCGCTACGGCTGGCGGGGACACTGACGTCTGGAATCCTTTCGGGAAGAGTCGTGGTGGACCGGTTGACGATGGCCGAGGGACTGGAGGTGGCCACGGTCCTGGTTGCTTCAAAAGGCGGCGTGTCCGGGCCGACCACAACTTCTCCTTTTCTACGGAATTTGCAGTTCGACATCACCGCTGTTTCGGGCCCGGACGCCCGCATGGAATGGCCGGGAGCGGAACTGGAGGCAGAAGCCAACCTGCGTGTTCGCGGGACCTGGGAGCACCCGATCCTGCTCGGGCATATCCACATTCTGGCCGGGAACATGACGTTCCACGGCGACCGCTACAAGGTGACGCGCGGCGACTTGAATTTTGCCAACCCGTTCCGGCTCGATCCGGTTTTTAACGTCGAGGCCACCACCACGATTCAGCAGTACGAGATCACGCTTGATTTCAACGGGCCGGCCAGCAAGCTCACTCTGGCCTATCGGTCGGACCCACCGTTGCCGGGGAACGACATTATTACTCTGCTCGCGTTGGGGCAAACCACATCAGGAACCGGCAGCGGAAATGCAACCACCCAGACCACTAGCTCGGGGGCTTCGGCAATCCTTTCCGAAGCGGTGTCCAGCCAACTCGGCGGACGCTTGGAGCGCCTGTTTGGCATTACACGGTTCCGTGTCGATCCCGGTCTGACGGAACTCGGTTCGACCGGCTCGTCGCAAACCGCTGCGGCGCGCGTCACGGTGGAGGAGCAGGTCGCCCGCAACTTGACAATTACCTACGTTTCGAACGTCGGATCGACCCAGGAGCAAGTGATTCAGGTGGAGTACAACGTGAATCGGAACGTTTCGATTGTGGCGCTGCGCGATCAGAACGGAACGTTCGGCATTGATATCAAAATCAAAAAACATTTTCAGTAACTCTTGGCCGTGAGTCGAAAATGAGCGCGGAGAGAGCTGGCAAGGATGCCCGCGCTACGCTCGGGTTCCCTTAGAATTGCGGATCGGGCTGCTGAGCGGCTTGCTGCGTCCCTGTTGCCTGCTGTCCCGGTTGCGCTTGCTGACGGCCTTGGCCCCAGCGTCGGAGGCCATTCCCATTGGGATTGTTAGCGAAGTGCGCCCACTGGCCGATCTCGGGATTTTGCGCTTTCATCGCTTGCAACGCTTCCTTGGCGGCTTTGGCGCCGGTGGCGCGGCTAGCGGCCTGGATCTCCTTAGCGATCTTAGGCATCTCAGCGGCGACCTTTTGCCCGACGGGCGAACCATAAAACTGCAAGAGCGCCTTGATTTCTTCGTCCGTGTAGTGCTTGTCGTAGATGGCCACGAGCTGTTCCGTCAAATCATCCACGTCGAATTTCTTTTGGTAGGTATCAGCAAAGGAGCTGACGAACGCCTGGCCCTTCTCGCTGTTGGGAACCGTCGCCAGCAGTTTTTCGCGGTACTGCTCCGTCGAGTTGGTCACGGCTTCTTGCACCTGATCGCGCGCGCCGACCAGTTCCATAAGCGAGCGAATGTCTGCGTCCTTGACCGGATCAATGGGCTTGGCCTGCTGCGGGGAAGCTGCCTGATCCTGCGCGGCTGAGCTTTGCGCAGCAGCGTTCACGGGATTCTGCGATGCGCCTTGAATCGCCAGGAAAAATGTTCCGACATAAATAATGACCAGAGCCAATACCGCCTTCATGACTGCTTCCTCCGCGGCAGCGGGAATTGAGAGGTGGCTGCCACTGCTGCGATTTTAGAAAGGAAATGACGGCGCGGAAGGCGGTCGCGGTACAGGCGTTCGTGGTGTTTAACTGGCCGCTGGTGCAGGCCATTGCGGCAGGGGAATTCGGCTTTCTGATACCATGCCCGGCCATGACGAGCGCGCCATCCACCGCACCGCCCGCAGAAAGGGCCGCCGCTCCATCTGCCATCGTGGAGCGCGAAGCGGGCCTGCACCGCAATCTCACGCCACGACAACTCTCGATGATCGCCATCGGCGGGGCGATTGGTACGGGACTGTTTCTCGGCAGCGCGATCTCGGTGCGACTGGCTGGCCCAGGAGTCATCTTCAGCTTCATCGCGGCGGCGGGCATCGCTTTGTGCCTGATGTGGGCGCTCGGCGAGATGACCGTGGCCCATCCGACTGCGGGCTCATTTGGCGTGCACGCGGAGATGTACGTGCATCCGCTGGCTGGATTTGCGATGCGCTACTCCTATTGGCTGGCGCAGGTCATTGCCACCGGCAGTGAAGTCGTCGCGGCATCCATTTATTGCAAGCACTGGTTTCCCGGTATTCCTTCCTGGATGTGGATTGCCGGATTTTCTGCGGCGCTGGTGTACGTAAATGCGCATAGCGTGGCGAACTTCGGGGAGTTCGAGTATTGGTTCGCGATGATTAAGGTGCTGACGATCACGGCGTTCCTCATCCTCGGTACGGCCCTGCTGCTCGGTATTGGATTGCCCAAGGCCGGCTTTGCGAATTACACGGCGCAAGGCGGCTTTCTGCCGAACGGGTGGCGCGGAGTGGGC
>Ga0335073_10001227_pt1 | contig 34190 bp, 28 predicted proteins | sample Lox_Sample_22_FD_207093 | JGI IMG/M metagenome (GOLD analysis project Ga0335073, IMG submission 207093) | Soil microbial communities from Loxahatchee National Wildlife Refuge, Florida, United States - Lox_Sample_2.2 | ecosystem: Environmental > Terrestrial > Soil > Wetlands | place: USA... | reverse complement strand
GCGTCGACGACGCCTACGGTCTCGGCGTCGCGCTCGGGCTTTCGCTGGAGCGCACGCTCGCCGCCCGCACGCTGCAGCGCTCGGGCGTCATCGTGCTCGACGCGCCCGCCGAGAAGCTCTCGATCGCAGCGGTCGACGAATATCTGCGCATCAAAGCGCGCGCGCTGCTATGAGCTGCGCGAAACTGCGCGGCCCGCGAAGGTAAAATAGACGGCGAGCAAAACTGCGGTGGCCGTTCCGACTGCGATGCGGTCGGACGCCGGCAGCCGCAGCGGCGAATAGAAGCCCTCGATCGTGCCCGCGACCAGCAGCATCGAGGCAACGCCCGCGATGAGTATGCCGGCACGGCGTGCGGCCGCCGCGATCGCGTCGCGCCGGCGCAGGCGCCCGGGCGCGAGAATCCCCGCGCTGATCATGAGTCCCGCCGCGCCCGCGATTTGAATCGCCGTCAATTCGATGACACCGTGCGGAGCGATCGTCGCCCAAAAATCGGCGCCGAAGCCGGCGTTGGTGAAGAGCGCGCCGACCCCGCCCAGCATCAGTCCGTTGAAGAAGATGATGTAGAGCGTCAAAAGGCCGAGCGTGACGCAGCCGGCAAAGGCGATGATCGCGACACGCACGTTGTTGGTGATGATCTCCGAAGCGACCGTCGGCGAGGTCGACGGATCGAATGCAAAGTTCGAATCGTGCAGACTCTTTTTGATTTGCGCGGGGATCAGCTGGTCGGGCAGCAGCGCGTAGGCGGTAGCCGGATGCGTGCGCACCAGTACGTACGCGACGATCGCCGAGACGATCGTGATTGCCGCGCAGATCGCGATGTAGGCGAACGAACGCCGAAACTCTTGCGGAAAGGTTTGCGTGTAGAACCGAGCCACGCGTTGCCAGCCGGACGTGGCGGCGCCGCCGTACACGTAGGCATGCGCGCGCGCCACCAAACGATTGAGATAGGCGATCAAACGCGCATCGTATCCGCGTCCGGTCGCATAGGCGAGATCGCTCGTGACCGCCCGGTACAGCACGCCGATCGCCGCGACGTCCTCGGCTTGCATGCGCCGCACACCGCGTCCCGCGCGCGCGAGCAACGCGTCGAGTTGATTCCACGCGGCGCTGCGGCGTTCGACGAAGGTGGCCTGCGTCACGTTGTCTTAGGTACTTGAGGCGATGGATCGAACCCTAGAAGTGCGCACGCCCGAGTCGATCGCCTTTTCGTATGAATTGGCGGGCGTCGGCAGCCGTTTTCTCGCGGTGACGATCGATCTCGGGATTCAGTTCGGACTGATCCTCGCGCTCCTATGGGGCGGGGCGTCGGCGCACCTACACGTGCCCACGGGCGCCGGGCGTTTCATCTACAACCTGTGGATCGGGACGTGGATCGCGCTGCTCTTCCTGATCTTCTACGGCTACTTCATCATCTTCGAAACGCTCTGGAACGGACAGACGCCGGGAAAGCGCCTGCTCGGGATCCGCGTCGTGCGCGACGGGGGCTATCCGGTCGATTTCATGGCCTCGCTGATTCGCAATCTCATCCGCGTCGGCGAGATGTTCGCCGGCTTTTACGCGATCTCGGCGGTGGTCGCCGTCTTCTCGCCGATGAACAAACGGCTGGGCGACCTTGCCGCCGGCACCATCGTCATCCGCGAGTCGCGCATGGAATCGCCCGAAAAACTGCTGCGCGAGGCGGTCGAACCGGTCTACGCCGCGACGGCCTACGTCAGCGGTGAGGAGCGGGCGATCGTCCGGCGCTTCCTCGAGCGGCGGACCGACCTGAATCCCGCGCGCCGGGCGGCCCTGGCGCACCAGCTGGCCGAGCGAGTTCGGCCGCGCGTTCCGGCCGAGCTCGGCCGCTTGGACGACGAGGCGCTCTTGGAGCGGCTCTAACGCCTGAAGCGTGCGATGAGATCGCGCGCAAAACGCATCGCGTCTTCTTTGGTGCGATCGTAGAGCTGGGCGGCTTGCGCCTTGCTCATATGCTTGCCGTGCTCGAGAAAGAACGTGACGCCTTCGCCGACGACGATCGTGCCGGCGTACGCGATCGCGCCCTTGATGGCGACGCCGGCGACCGGAACGAAGCCGACCAGCTCGCGCGCGAGCGTGCGCCAGCCAAAGCCGCCGCCGATGACCGGCAAGAGCTTCCACATGCGCTGTACGTCGGGGTCTTTACCGTACGTCGCCTCGATGTGCAGCAAGAGCATCATCTGCAGGCCGGTGATGGCGACCATGTCGCCCGCCGACGCGAACGCTCCGAGCACGACGCCGACGACCGGAATGTGATCGACGAGTGCGCTCGCGAGCGCGACTTTGAGCGCGTTGTTCGCGGCGTCGCGTGTGAGTTTGGCCGCTACCGTTTCGCGCAGCGGCGGCAGGCGCCGTCCAACCGCGATTTCGACGCCTTTCGACGCGTCGACGATGTGGGTGAAGATGCGCCCCTTCAGCGCCTCCTTCGAGATCGCCGTCGCGGCGTAATCACCGACGGTTCCCGGCGCGGGAAGTCCCGCGGGTCCGCTCGGGGCACAATCGGGATCGACCGTGAGCGCCATGATTGGAACTTTGAGCGCTTTGAGCGGCTCGAGATTCGCACCCTCGCGATCGCCAGGCCGTCCGAGGAAGATCACGACCCGCACCTCGGTCGGCGCGGTGATCAGCGGCGCGCTGGGCGAGATCGTTTCGATGCACGCCGCGGCGTCGAGCGGGATCGAATCGTCCGCGTGGCCCGAGAGCAGCAGCCCGCGCATTTGCGCGATCAGTGCGGGATCGCCGCAGAGCAAGAAGCGGAAGGGCTTGCGCGTATGCGCGTGCACCGCCTTTACGTCGATGCCGTTGCGAACGAGGCGATAGAGGTCGCGCGCGCCGAGAGTCGATGCCATGATCTAGAGTGTTGCCAGCTCCTTGGCCGGGTCGTCGGTATAATCGAGATAGATCAGCCCGGTGAAGATCTCCAGCGGCCACGCGTGCATGCCATGCTCGTCGGCTAGATCGACGGGCGATTTGTGCTCGCTGACCATCTGGTCGACGATTTCGTCGGGCGTCGTCCGGATGTCGGCGGCGAGGATCGTCGCGACCACCACGTCGCCCGGCGAGATATCGTCGTGAACCATCTCTTCGTACGGTATACCGTTCAGGCCGAAGCGTTGTTGCAGGGCGTACTGGAGGGTGTCGTAGCGCTCCGGCGAGCTACCCAGGCCGAGCAGGGTGATGCGGGCGGAGAGCTGGCGCGTGCGCGCCATGTTGTAGAGCTGGGCGGCCTGCGAAGCCTGCGTCGCGGCCGCATCGAGATTCGTCATCGTGCGCTTCATGAGCGGCACGAAGTCGTTGAATTGCGAGTCGCTGTAGTCGCCGCGGAAGCGCGGCGCGTCGTAGGCCAGGCGGCGCAGAAATTCGTCGAGGTCGCCGAGCGACTGATCGAGCGTGGTGAGTGAGGCGCGAGCCGCGTCGACGCTGCGGATCATGTCGGAATCGGCGCGCTGCAACTCGTCGAAGACGCCGGGATACGAGGGCAGAATCGCGACCTGATCGGTTGGAATCGGCGAGGCGTTGAGCGTCTGCTGCATTTCGTCGAGAATGCCGTTGCTCTCTTTGAGCAAGCCCGATTCTTTGTTGCGCTCGAGCGAGCCGACGCCGTTGATGACCGTGCTCGCGTCGTCCATCGCGCTGCTGAGCGAGCGTGACATCGCGAGCAGGTTCTTATAGACCGCTTCCATCTTCGAGCCGTGCTGGATGGTGGTGTTTTCGAAGGGCGGCGGCTCGCCTTCGATAGCCTCCGTGCGCGTCGAGATCTGCTTGAGCTGATCCTTGCCTTGATCGCGCCGCGCGGCGATCTCGCTGTTGGCCGCGGTTTGCGAGGCTTGCGCGGCGGCAAACTGCGCGCGTAAGCCGTCGAGATCCGGTGTGACGAGCAGCACGCGCTGCGCTTGGATCTCCCGCAGCGCCGCGACTTTTTCTTCGGCGACCGCCTTGGTCTGCGGCGACCCGTTCTGAATCGCTTCCGCGAACGTCTGCTGGCTCTTGTTGGGGAAGCCCAGCGCGATTTGATCCTGTCCCAAGCCCAGCAGTGCTTCGGCGTTGGTCGGATCGGTTTTGAGAATCTCTTCGAACTTGAGTGCGGAGAAAGAGTAGCGCGCGCGCTCGCGATCGCTCGCGGCCTGCACGACGCGCTGATCTTCGGTCACGTCCTTGGGATCGAGCTCGGGATAACCCATCAGGTGATTGACGCGCTGGCCGGGCTCGGGATGATCTTCGAGATATTTCGAGACGACATCGCTGTGCTCGTCGCCGAGAACCGCGAGATGCTGCAGCATCGTCTTCATGTTGTCGGGGTCGTAGCCGGCGCGCGACATCAGCTGCAGACCGGTGCGGTCGGCTTGCAATTCGTCGGAGCGTTCGATCTTTGCATATGCGCCCGCTTCCATCAAATTGCCGAATTCGTAGATGACCGGCGAGAAGAGCGACGCAATGCCGAAGAGCAGGTTGAGCCCTTCGAGTTTAGCCTGCGAGGTGAGGACGTGGCGGCGCTCGATGTGGCCGGTTTCGTGTCCGATGACGCCCGCGAACTCGTCGTCGGACTGCACGAAGTCGATCATGCCTTCGTCGATATAGATGTAGCCGCCGAGCGTCGCGAACGAGTTGACGTCGGTGTCCTTGAGCACCTTGATGTTGTAGGGGATGTCCTTACGGTCGACTTGTTTCCAAAGGTTCCCCGCGATTTTTTGCACGTAGGCGTTGAGCAGCGGATCGGTCTCGACCACGCTCGTGTCGACGATCTGCTCGTCTTCCTGGCGCCCCATCTGGATCTCGGTCTGCGTTGACGTCGCGCGCGCAGGTGACGGGCATATGGCACCGGCGAGAAGCACCATGGAAAGCATAGCGGCGATGCGGCGTGACATAGGCATGAGATCCTTTTACCGGCGGCGGTTGTCCCAATGGTACTACTAACGCGTAGTGTGTACGAAATGTGTATAACCGGAAGAACTTGCGAGTCCCTGTGGATGGCGAGAGGGCCATCCGGGCGGCACGTGCCAAATCCGAGGCCAATGTCGTTACTTCGCGGGCGAGGCCACGGCCTCGAAGTCCATCTCGCCGGTTGGGATTTCGACGCTGCCATCGCCGAATTGACCGCTCGCCTTAGCGAGCGGCCCGAGTTTTACCGGGGCACCAGGGCGACGGTGCGGTACGGGGAGACGCCGCTGGACGCCGAGCAGCTCGAGGCGCTGCGCGGCGTGCTCGCGGCCGCCGGTATCGAGCTGACGGGCGTCGAGCTTCCCTCGGCAGGCGAGGAGCTGGCGCGCCGGCGGGCGCTGCGCCCCAAGCGCGAGCTGAAACTCTCCGACGCGGCGCGTTCGCTGGTGGCCGATTTCGCCGGCGCCCGGTCCGATATCGCCGAGCGGCGCAAACGCGGCGAGTCGAGCGTGCGCCGCGTCAACGTCGCGGCCGCCGCGACGTCTGCCGCCGCGCTGCAGGTCGCGCCCCCGCCCCCTCCCGGCACGCTCTACCACGTCGGCACGCTGCGCGGCGGGCAGGCGCTGCATCACGCCGGCAACATCGTCGTCGTCGGCGACGCGAATCCGGGAACCGAACTCGTCGCAACCGGCGACATCGTCGTCTTCGGTCGCTTGCTCGGCGTGGCACATGCGGGCGCGCAAGGCGACAGCGATGCGAAAGTTTACGCGCTGCACTTGCAAGCGACGCAGTTGCGCATCGCAACGTGTATCGCGCTCGACGAGGAGCGTTCGTACGAAACGTCGGAACCCGAGGTAGCATTCGTGCGCGACGGGAGAATCACGATCGCACCTTTTTCCAAGGCAGCGGAGGTAGCCGGATAACATGGCAGGACGTCGCATCGTCGTCACGTCGGGCAAGGGTGGAGTCGGCAAAACGACGACCACCGCGAATCTCGGCGCGGCGCTCGCGAAACGCGGTTTGCGCGTGGTGCTGGTCGACGCCGATATCGGCTTGCGCAATCTCGATCTCGTGCTCGGACTCGAGAAGCGCATCGTCTTCGATCTGGTCGAGGTAGCCGAAGGGCGCTGTCAGCTTCGTCAGGCGCTGATCAAAGACAAGCGCTTCGAGTCGCTCGCGATTCTGCCCGCGGCGCAGACACGCGACAAAGACGCGATCACCGAGTCGCAGTTCGAGTCCATCGTCGCGCAGGCGGCCGAAGCGGCCGACTACGTGCTGATCGACTGTCCGGCGGGCATCGAAGCCGGCTTTCGGAACGCTGTCGCGGGCGCGACCGAAGCGATCGTCGTGACGACGCCCGAGGTCAGCGCGATACGCGACGCCGACCGCGTCGTCGGGAAGTTGAACGATCGGCGCTTGCCGATGCGGTTGATCGTCAATCGCCTGCGCCCCGAGATGGTGCGCACGGGCGACATGCTCTCGGTCGAAGACGTCTGCGAGATTCTCGCGATCGAATTGCTCGGCATCGTACCCGACGACTCGGAGATCATCGACACGACCAATCGCGGCGAGCCCATCGTACTCGACGCGGCGGCGCGGCTCGGTGTCATCTACGACAAAATCGCGCGGAGGCTGGAGGGCGAGATGGTGCCCTTTACCAGCTTCGACGCGCAAGGCTTCTTCGGCAAACTCTTCGGCTCGCTCAAAGCGGGGTAGCATGTCCATGCATCAACCAATTCCTCACGAAGAAGCCGCGTCGGCGGTGAAGCTGGGGCGCGCGATCGTCGTCACCTCGGGCAAGGGCGGCGTCGGCAAGACCACGACGACCGCGAATCTCGGCACCGCGCTCGCGCAGCGCGGAGCGAGCGTCGCGCTCGTCGACGCAGACGTCGGACTGCGCAATCTCGATATCGTGCTCGGCCTCGAGAGCCGAGTGAAGTTTCACGTGCTCGACGTGCTCGAAGGCAAGGCCTCGCTCGACGACGCGCTGGTACGCGACAAGCATAGCGAGACGCTGGTCTTGCTCGCTGCCGCCCAGTCGCGCGAGAAGGACGAGGTCGACACCGAGCAAATGCGGGCGCTGATCCAGAGCCTGCGCGAGCGCTACGACTACGTCCTGATCGACTGCCCGGCCGGTATCGAGCTCGGATTCAGGAACGCGGTCGTGGGCGCCGACGAAGCGATCGTGGTCTGCACGCCGGAAGTCTCGGCGGTACGCGACGTGGATCGCGTGGTCGGATTGCTCGGCAATCGTTTCAAGCCACAGCTCATCATCAACCGTTTGCGGCCGCAGTTGGTGAAGAAGGGCAAGATGCTCTCGGTCGAGGACGTCAACGCTATTCTGCGCTTGCCGTTGCTCGGCGTCATCGCCGACGAACCGGAGATCATCATCACCACCAACAAAGGCGAACCGCTCGCGCTGCGCCGCGAGGGCGAGACCGCGAGTGCATATCATGCAATCGCGGCACGCGTAGCGGGTGAGGACGTCCCCGCGCCGGCGCCCGAAGTGAAGGAAAGCTTCATGGAGAAACTCGGAACGATCTTCGGAGGACGTCGCGCATGATCGAGTGGGTCAAGAAAATGTTCGGCGGCCCGACGTCGAGTTCGACGGCAAAGGAGCGCCTGCGCCTGGTCTTGATGACCGATCACCTCGCGCTCGCTCCAGACATCATCGAGAACATGAAGCGCGATCTCGTGGATGTCATTTCGCGCTACGTCGAAGTCGATCGCGAACACGTCGAAGTCAACTTCGAACGCGAGGATCGCGCGCTTGCGATGCTGGCCAACATTCCGATCGTCAACGTCAATCGGCCGAGCCCGCCGCCCGAGCCGGCGGAGCCCCAGGTCGCGCATGCGGTGATGGCGGCGAGCGGCCCTCCGCCGCAGCGGCGGCGCCGCCGCAAGAAGCCTGCTCAGCAGAATCCGGCGCCCGCAACCTAGGGGCCAGAGCACTAGGAGATGGCCGTCCTCGCGCTGGGCATCGATACACGCCGTTATTTTCGCAACTTCAGTTGGCCGCTCGCGATTGCACCGTTTTTGATCGCATTTTTGGGCGTGCTCTGCATTCAGTCGGCGAACCTGCACGACGTCGGGGCCTACAGCGAATACAAAAAGCAGCTCGTCTACATCGTACTCGGCGTTCCGCTCATGCTCGGCGTTTCGCTGATCGACTACCGCAATTGGCGGCGCTGGGCGCCGGTGCTCTACGCCGTCAATCTGCTGCTCTTGCTCTTCATCATGCGCTTGGGACATTCTGCGCTCGGCGCGCAGCGCTGGATCTCGCTCGGTCCACTGGGTACCTTTCAGCCGTCGGAGCCGGCCAAACTCGTACTCGCGATCTCGCTTGCATACGTTCTGTGCCGCAGCACCTACGACCGCATTCAAGATCTTTGGAAACCGCTGCTCACCGCGGCGATTCCCGCGCTTCTGATCGTGAAGCAGCCCGATCTCGGAACGGCGCTCGTGATCGGCGCGATTCTCACCGCGCAGCTCTTTTTCGGCTTGCCGAAGTTGGGCGACTTCTTCATCTACGTCATGGGGGTATTGACGGCGGGCGCCGCTGCGGTCGGCACCAACGCGCTGCTCAAGCCCTTCCAGAAGGCGCGGCTCTTCGTCTTTCTCAATCCGCACGCCGATCCGCAGGGCGCCGGCTACAATCTGAATCAGTCGAAGATCGCCGTGGGTAACGGCGAGTGGTTCGGACGCGGTTTGCACCATGGTACGCAGACACAGCTCAATTTCGTACCCGAACATTCGCGTGATTTCATCTTCACGGTTCTGGCCGAGGAGTTCGGCTTCATCGGTGCGCTGGCGCTGATCATCCTTTACGCCACCTTACTCTACGGCGGCATTCGGACGATGATCGTGGCGCGCGACCGTTTCGGATTTCTCCTCGCTGCAGGCATCGTTGCGATGCTCTTCTTTCACATTTTGGTCAACATCGGTATGACGATCGGCATCATGCCGATTACCGGCATTCCGTTGCCCTTCATGTCGTACGGCGGCTCGGCGATCCTCACCGATTTCGCGGCCGTCGGTGTCTTACTCAATATCTACTCGCAGAAAGACCGCGACGTCTTAGGGAACGCCTAGATATACCGCACCGCAAGCGATCTCTTCGATGAGCCTCCACGCAGGCAGCGCTTCAATCGTCGCGCGCTCGACCGGTGTGTGATAGAGCAGCCAGGTCGCACCCGGGTCGCGGCGCTGCTCGATGCTCGTAAGCGTGGCGCGCAGTGCCTCGGCGTCGAAGGGGTTGAAGAGAAAGACGACGAGATCGCCGGGCGGATAGTGCGCGATGCGGGCGTCGTCGCGCAGCAAGCGAATATCGTTGCAATGCAACCGGTGCTCTCGCGCAATCGTGAGATTGTCTTTGGCGACTTCGTAGAGCGCGGGGGAGATCTCGATGCCGACGACTTGCTTGAAAGGATGCTGCGCCGCGAGGATCATCGCGCGGCCCATGCCTGCGCCTACGTCGACGAAGGTTGCACCGGGGATCGCTTCGCGCGGCACGAGCGCGAGCAGCGCGCGAAAATCCGCGACGGGCACCGCTTCGTAGTGCGTCGCATGCGCGCCCGCGTCACCGGCGGTGTCGGGATCGAGATCGGTGAGCCAGAGCACGGCGTGCGTCGTAACGCCGTAGTCACGATCGAATCGCCGTCCGCCGCTGCGCTTGGCCACCGATGAAGCTTCCCTATCGAGCGGGTGACTCTTTCGCGCTCCCGCTCGGCAACGGTACGACCGCACCGGCGACGATCCTCGCGACGCATCACCACGTCGTCGACATCGCGGTCGCCGGGCTGATGCTGCGCGTCTTCGATTCCGCACTCGTGTTACACCGGTGGAAGCGCAGCCGCGACGTTACACCTCCCGCGCCTTCGCCGCCGCCTCCCCGCGCTTGGGATGAGCGATGGCCGATCGGTCCGGCACACGCGGAGCGGATCGTCGCGACGCAGCTCGGCGTCGCCGACGTCGAGCTGCCGCCGCTCTTCGTACGCGGCGCGCATCCGCCGCCTGAATTTCCGAGCAGCGCGCGTTACGTGCGCATCGCGCAGCGCGGGCTCGAGCTCGATCCGCGCGAGCTTGGGACGCGATTTCCGGCGTTGGAATCGCTCGACTGTTCGCACGTCCGGCTGCGCTCGCTCGACTTTCCGTCGACGCTGCGCGCACTGCGGCTCGCGTGGGTGCCGACACCGATCGATCTGCGCGTGCTCGCAAAGCTCCCGCTGCACACGCTCGCGCTCGAGGAGCCGCGCGAACTGCGCGGTACCGGTGCGCTGATGGCCTGGCCGTCGCTGCGGCAGCTCGAAATGCTTGGCTGTTGGCAGCTCACACTCGGCGAGATGATGCCGCTCGCCGAATCGCCGCGGCTCCTGCGCGTCACGACCGACATCGGCGGGCGACGAAAGAACGTCGAGCTCTATCGCCGCGCGAGCTGGGCGTATCCCTGGCCCTTCGAACTCTTCGCGCTCAGGCCCGGCGCAACGACGCCAGCTGCGACGCCTGCACGAAACGGTTGATCTCGGCCGTCAACGCAGGGTCGGGGTGTACCCAGACCAGGCTCTGAATGTACTTGCCGCGCTGCTGCTTGACGCCGGGTAGCGCGCGCGCATCGATTTTGATCTCCTCGAACGGCGAGCCGTGGCGGCCCGGCGTGCGCCGCTCGTGTCCGCGCAGCACGTCGCTCGGCAGCGTGAAGCGCAGCGTCACGAGCCACTCCTGACGCAGCACGTGCTCGATGAGGATGCGTGCGCCGCCGGTACTCACGTCGATGGCGACGGCTTCCATGACGCTGGGCACGTCGCGGATCGAGATCCGCACCGGAATGTTGACGTCGATGCGCCGGTGCGCGCGCTGCTCTTGCAGACGCGTCGAAGGCTTCGCCTTCTGCGGCTCTTCGTCGCCGCGCTTGGCGACGCTGATCGAGCGGCGCTGCTCCTCGATGATGAAGCGCAGCAGCGCCTCGCGCTCCTCTTCGGTCTGCCCTTCGAACTCGACCGCGTACTTGAAGGTGCGCTCGCCCGGGATGAAATTGACTTTGCGGATCTTCCCGGCCAGACGGAGGTGGGGCATCCCTTCACGCGGGAGGTCGAACTCGACCGGCGAGTGGTGCTTGAGCATCGTGCGGGCCGTGACCATGCCGCCGCCGCCCGAGAGGTCGACCAGCGTGGCGGCGACCGGCGCGCGCACGCCGGAGACCCGCAAGCTGATGCGCAGGAGCATCGGTTGTCGAAAGAAGCTTCGGCGGTTCGAGGCAGCCATCAAGAACCGTTCCCCATAGCCGAAAAGCGCGGCGGGAAAGGCGCGAGGTTCATCTTCACAGCATCATGGCCCAAAAGGGGCACTTCTGTCGAGAGGCCGCAGCCCCAATGCAGGTCCGCTCGCCAGGTCGGCGGAACTTGGCCAGCGTTTTAAGATTTCTACCAGGAGCAGCCCGTGACGGTCGGCGACCCAGCGGCCCGTTAGACGCGAAAACAGCGTCCCGTCACCCGCAGGCGCGCATAGTGCGCTTCGAAGGGCGTTCCTAGACAACTGAGGACAATTTGTCAACCGAGATTCTCATCTCGAGCGACCCGTGGGAAAACCGGGTTGCCATACTTGAGAACGGTACCCTTGCCGAACTCTACATCGAGCGCGAAGAGCGAGTCATCGGCTCGATCTACAAAGGAAAAGTCCAGAACGTTCTGCCCGGCATGGGCGCAGCATTCGTCGACATCGGACTTGGACGCAACGCGTTCTTGTATGTCGACGACATCAATAAACAGCCGTTAAACATCGGCGACGTCGAGATCACGCACGGTCACTCCGGCTTCACCATCAGCGAGAAGGTGAAGAAGGGCGACGACGTGCTGGTCCAGATCGTCAAAGAGCCGCGCGGACTCAAGGGTGCGCGGATCTCGACGAATATCTCGCTGCCCGGCCGTTATCTGATCTTGATGCCGACCGGCAAATACTCGGGCGTCTCGCGCAAGATCGATTCCGCCGACGAGCGCAACCGCCTCAAGGCGGTCATGAAGCGCATCCGTCCCGAAGGCATGGCGACGGTCGTGCGCACCGCGGCGGCCGGCGTGAGCGAAGCCGAACTCATCGCGGACCTCGGCGTTCTCATCCGCATGTGGCACGGCATACTCGAAACCTTCAAGCGCGCGCCGTCTCCCTCGCTTCTGCATCGCGACATGAATCTGGTCTACAAAGCGGCGCGCGATTTCGTGACCGCCGACGTCGAGCGCGTGCTGATCGACGACGAGGAAGAGTACCGCAAGGTGCGCGAGTTTCTGCAGCTGCTCGGGCCGCAGTATCTCGATCGCGTGCAGCACTACAACCACGGTAAAGACCTCTTCGAAGATTTCCGAGTAAACGAAGAGCTGCAGCGCCTGATGAAGCCCAAGATCAATCTGCCCTCGGGCGGATCGATCGTGATCGAGTCGACCGAAGCGCTGACCGTCATCGACGTGAACTCCGGGAAGTTCACCGGCGGCAAAAACCTCGAAGACACGATCGTCAAAACGAACATCGAGGCCGCGACGGAGATCGCGCGTCAAGTGCGCCTGCGCGACATCGGCGGCATCATCGTCGTCGACTTCATCGACATGGCCTCGGAGTCTGCGCGCAGCCGCGTGATCAAAGCGCTCGAGGACGGCCTGCGGCGCGACCGCACGCGCGCGACGATTCAATCGTTCTCGAACCTCGGGCTGCTGGAGTTCACGCGCAAGCGTATCGGCAAGGACCTCGGCGCGCAATTGCGCGGAACCTGTCCGACCTGCAGCGGTATGGGTTCGGTGATGTCGCCGCAGTCGGTCGCGATCGACACGATGCGTCAGCTGCGCCGCAACGGCCACGTTCACCACGACCACCATCCGATGCTCGTGCACACCGCTCCCACGGTCGCGGCGCAGATGGAGTTCTGGTACGAGGACGAGGTCGCCGAACTTTCCAAAGAGATCGACACGAAGATTCACGTGCGCGTCGATCCGCTGCTCCATCCCGAACGCGCGCGCATCGAACGCGTTACCAAGACGATCGAACAACTGCGGCCGATTCGCGTCGGCGACGAAGTCGACGTCGATCTCTTGCCGGGGCGTTTACCCAATCCGACCTCCGCGACTGCGATCGTCGGCGATCGCGTCGTCGAAGTCGAGAACGCCGCGAACAACGCGGGCAACCTCGCGAAGATTCGTATCCTCGACGTCGACGACGACGACGATTACGTGCTCGCGGAACTAGTCGCGGCCGGCGCGGCCGAGGCGAAGAAGAAACGCCGCCGCGGCAAGCGCAAGGCGCCGCTGACGGCAGCCGAGCAGGTCGCGCAGCTGCGCGCACTCGCCGAAGAGGCGGCTTCGCAGCAGCAGGCGCGCCCGCCCATCGGCATCACGCAGGCGACCGAAGAGGAAGAGGCGGACGATCCGGCACTCGCGGCCGAAGCCAAAGGCGAGCATCAGCCCGACGCCATCATCATTAATGAACACGAAGCCCGCGGTGAGGGCGAGGGGCGCGGAAAACGCCGCCGCCGGCGTCGCCGTCGCGGACGCGGCGGTCACGGTGCGGCGGAAGCAGCCGCGCAGGCCGGGATCTCCGCGGCGAGCGCCGCGGCGCAGACGCGCCTCGATGAAGATGACGAGGAGGGCGAGGACGAGGACGAACAGCCGGTCCATGCCGCCGCGAGCAGTAACGGGGAGGCCGGGCGCTCGGGACGCCGGCGCCGGCGTCGTCGCCGTCGTGGACGCGGAGGCGGCAGCGGAAACGGCGAGCGTCACGAGCAGCAGCCCGTCGAGAGTTTGACCGGCTCGCTGCCGATGGCGCCGTCCGTGCCCGACCGCCACGTCTTCCGGGTCGACCCGGAAGGCACGGCGCAACCGACCGGCATGACCGCGCCGCGCGAACCGTCGCGCGCGATCGCGACCGTCGGCCGGGCCGTCCCGCCTGCCGTCGAGCCGCCGCCGCCGCACCTTACGCTTCCGGCCGAGGAGATCGGCCGTGCGAAACCGGCGCGCCGCCGCCGCGCGAGCGCGAAGGGCGTCGCGGGCGAACTCGAGACGACCGTCGTTCCTGCGCTGCCCGCGCCCGAAGACGCCGTTGCCGAGAAGCCGAAGCGCACGCGCAAAAAAGCCGAGAGCGGCGTAAAAAAGACGTCGACGCGCAAGAAGGCGTCGACGTCCACGAGCACGCGGAAAAAGAAGACGAGCTAGCCGCTACTCCGATCCGCCGTTGATCTGCGCCAGGTGCGCGATCTGGTTCCCTACGAACTCGATCGCGCGCCGCAGCTGCGGATCGTTCTTTGGATCGCCGAATCGTGAGGTCCGTGGCTCCGCGACCACGATGTCCGGTTTGATGCCGAGGTGATTGATGTCGCGATTGTGCGGCGTCAAATAACGCGCGGTCGTGATTTTCACCGCCGAACCGTCGGGCAGCGGATAGATCGTCTGCACGACGCCCTTGCCGAACGTCTTCTGCCCGATCAGCGTGCCGACGCCGCTGTCTTGAATCGCTCCCGAGGTGATCTCGGAAGCCGAGGCGGTGAACTGATTGACGAGCACGACCAAGGGCAGCGGCGGGATCGCCGTGTCATTGGCTTCGAGCGTCGTGATGTTCGAGCCGCGCGATTCGACCGAAACGATCGGACCGGCGGAGATGAACTTCGAACTCACGCCGACTGCGGCGTTCAGATAGCCGCCGCCGTTGTTGCGCAGATCGAGAATGATCGCGCGCGCGCCCTTCTTTTGCAGGCGATCGAGTGCGGCACTCAGTTCGCTAGCCGTGTCCTTTCCGAAGACCGTCAGAGCGATGTAGCCGATGTCGTTGGGCAGCATCTTGTCGAAGACGCTCAGTTCGTGGATCTTCGCGCGCGTCAGCGTGAGCGGCGGGAGAACCTTGCCGCCGCGCTGCAGCGTGATCGTGACCTTCGTGCCCTCTTTACCGCGCAAGTGCGCGCTCGCGCGGTCGGTCGTCCAGCCTTTGGTCGAGGTACCGTTGATTGCGATGATGAGATCGTCTTGCTGCACGCCGGCTTTGTCGGCGGGTCCGTCGGGCACGACGTCGGTCACGTCGATATACTTGCTCGAGTCGTCTTGCTGAATGACGATGCCCGTGCCGCCGAAGTCCGCGCCGTCGAGGCCGCTGTTGAGCTCGGCATATTCCTTGGGATCGAGGAAAACGGTGTAGCGGTCGTTCACCGAGGAGAGCATACCCGCGATCGCCGAGTAGGTCAGATCGGTCGACGAGATCTTCTTACCGGCGGCGCGCTGCGCGTCTTCGACTTCGAGTTGCACGAAACGCACGTTTGCTTCGTCGCTTCCGGCGTGGAGCTGCGGCAGCTTGGCGGTTACGTGACGCTTGGTGAGGATATAGTCGAGCCCTTTGCGCGCTCCGTCGAGCACGCGCTGGTCGCTCACGTGCTTGTAGAACTCGCTCGTAAGGTAGTGATAACTCGTCGCGATCTCGCTCGCTTGCGTGGCGGTGAGACCCTGCGGCGTCGCCGCGTAGCTGACGGAGAATCCGAGGAGGGCGGCGCCGAGGCTGCCCGCGAGGAGGAGGGAGAGAGTGCGCTTCATGCTGACCGATCTATTGGAGAAGTTTTTTCAGTTGTGCTTTGGCGGCGGCAAGCTGTTTGTCGCCGGGGGAGTCGAGTATCACGTCGTCGCTCTGTGGAACGATAACGTCCGGCATGATGCCTTTGTGTTGAATCTCGCGCCCGAGCGGTGTTAGGTACCGTTCGGTCGTGATCTTCAGCGCGCCGCCGTCAGGCATGTCGTAGATACTCTGAATGACGCCTTTGCCGAAGGTTTTCGTGCCCACGAGCGTCGCCGCATGGTAATCCTGTAACGCACCCGCGGTAATCTCGGATGCGCTCGCGGTGTAGCGATTGACCAGGATGACGAGCGGTTCGCCGCTTGCGATCGCGTCGCCGAGCGCCTCTTCGACCTGACGGTGCCCCTCGCGATCGATCGTCGAGACGATCGTTCCGTGCGGGATGAAGTAGCTCGAAATATCGATTGCAGCCGAGACCAGGCCGCCGCCGTTATAGCGCAGATCGAGGATGAAGCCCTTGGCGTTGTGAGCCCTCCCGTAGAGCAACGCGTTCTTGATCTCGTCCGCCGAGGTCTGGCCGAATTCGGTCAGGCGAATGTATTCGTACCCGTCTTCCATCTTTTTCTCGACGGTCGGTACGTGGATGATCTGCCGCACGATCGCGTAGCGATGCTCGGTCTTCTTTTTGTAGGGGTGCGTCGTCAGGACGACGCGGGTACCTTCGGCACCGCGAATCCAATGCTCGACGATGTCGGCCGGTTCACCGCGCACCGCGCGGCCGTCGACCGTATCGACGATCTCGCCGGGCTTCATGCCCGCTTGCGCCGCCGGCAAGCCGTCGATCGGCTGCAGCGCGGTCTCGCCGTCCTTGAGCGGGATGATGTACACGCCGATGCCGCCGAAATCGCCGCCCTTGAGCGACTCGTTGAGGCTTTGGATCTGGCGAGGCGTCAGATACACGGTGTAAGGGTCGTCGACCGAGTCCATGACGCCGCTGAGCGCCGCTTGCGTCAGCGCGATCGATCCGCCGGCCTGAAGATGCGCGCCGTAGGTGCGGTCGGCGTAGGCGACGACGCTCGCGAGCCGCTGCGCATCGGCGTTCGGATCGCCCGTTGCGATTTCACTCGGCAGCACGGGATGCGCGACGTGATTGCTCTGTAAATATTTCGTGATCGCTTCCGCCTCGCCGCGGAAAGGCGTCTGCGGTTCGAACGGCTTGTAGTAGTCGTTCTGCAAGTCGACGAGCTCTTTGGCGAAAAGTTCGACCGGCGGTATTGCCGTTTGCGAGCCGAGCGCGCCGGCGTCGTCCAGGTTCACGCTGATTTGCGGTGCTTGCGCGGTAACGGCGCGCGCGCCGATATACGCGGCTGCTGCGAGCACGGTGATAGCAACTGCGAGCGCCGCCAAGAGCGTCCTGAATCGAGCCGACATGGGATTCATCCGTTTCTAGCTCGGCAGTTTATGCGCCCCCTATGAGTGCAGCCTGGGGGCGGGGTCGATGGGCTTGCCGTTATAGCGGATTTCGAAGTGAACGTGTGGGCCGGTACATTCACCCGTGCAGCCGACCGCGCCGATCGCTTGCCCTTGCTTGACCTGCTGACCGGCGGAGACGTAGAACGCCGAGAGATGACCGTAGCCGGTTGAGTAGCCGCCGCCGTTGTCGATCAAGATGTAATTGCCGTAACCGCCGTACCACTGTGCCATCAATACGGTACCGGCGGCCGACGCGGTGACCGTCGTGCCTTGCGGCGCGGCGATGTCGAGTCCCTGATGAAACTCCGGCGCCCCGCCGAAGGGATTGGAGCGCCAGCCGAAAGGCGAGGTGATCGTGCCGGAGACCGGCCAGGCGAACGTACCCGGCGCGCCCGAGGGTACCTCGACGCCGGCGATACCCTTGGCTTTCCGCTGCGATTCGAGTTCGCGTTCGCGCTCCCGGATCAGCGCTTCGAGCTGGGCCTCTTCGGAGGCGGAGAGGTCTTCCATCTCGGCGACTTGGCCCGCAACTTTGCGGCGCTCCTGATCCGCCACGATGACGAGATTGCGCCGTTCGGTAGCGAGCGAATCGAGCTGGTTCTTTGCGCGGGCTTGATCTTGCTGTTCGCCGTTCAATTCGAGCTGCGCCTGTTCGAGCGCGGTTTGAACCGACGCGACACGCTGCTCGGCGTTGCGCCGCTCGCGTACGGCCTTCTCGTTGGCGTCGATGATGAGCCGCAAATCTTCCCAACGCTCGACGAATTCAGTGAAACTCTGCGCCGAGAGCAGCACGTCGACGTAACTCAATTCGCCGTTTTCGTAGATCTCGACGAGTCGCCGGCGCAGCGCACGATCGTGAATTGCGAGCGAGCGCTGCGCGGCGCGCAGCTGAATCGAGTTCCAGTCGGCCCTGCGCTCGGTGGAATGCTCCTGCGCGCCGATCTCGCCGATACGGGCCGTGACCTGCCCGATGGCCGCATTGGTCCGATCGAGCTGCGCTTGCAGGCCTTGCACTTTGACGGTCGCGGCGTTGAGCTGCTGCTTTTTCACGTGCAGCTGTGCTTGAATCGATTCCGCCTTCTTGCGCTGTTGCTCGATCCGCTGTTGCAGCGTCGTGCCTTTCGCACCGGCCGCCGCCGGAATCGCGAGCAAAATCAACAGCATGCAGCAAATCGTTCTCATTGACGGCGTTTATCTTTCACGTAGACGGAGCCGGCAATGGATTTGGCGTAGCGCTTGAGTTCGGCGGCGGCTTCGCCGACCTGCGCGTAGTTCGAGAGCTGACCGCGGTCGTTGTTAACGATCGCCATCGAGATCGTCATGATCGGAAAGCGGTTGAGCGTCCCGCGCCGGTCGCGTGTTTCTATGTAGCCGGCGCGAAGATCTTTCGCGGAATAGAGATTGCGGATATCGCGATCGAAGTCGACGATGACCTCTTTGGCGACCTCCTCGGCGCGGTCGGTCTGGGTTACGATGATGAAGTCATCGCCTCCGATGTGACCGACGAAGTCGGTGTGCGTACCGCGGCGGCGCACGACGTCGACCACGATGCGGGCGAGAAGCTGGATCGCTTCATCGCCGTGCGTGAAGCCGTACACGTCGTTGAACGCCTTGAAGTTGTCGAGATCGACGTAGACGACCGAGAAGGCTTCGCCCGAGTCGATGCGCCGGCGCAGATCGTTCTCGATCGCGAGATTACCCGGCAGCCGCGTGAGCGGCGAGAGCGAGGAATCGACCTCGACACGGCGGATCTTCGCGCGCACGCGTGCGAGCAGCTCCTGCGGCCCGAACGGCTTAGTGATGTAGTCGTCCGCGCCGGCTTCGAAGCCGCGCAGCTTATCTTCGGTTTCGCCTTTGGCCGTCAGGATGATGATCGGCACGTTCGCAATCGACGGGTTTTGGTGGTTGCGAATACGCTTCGCGACCTCGTAACCGTCCATGTGCGGCATCATGAGATCGAGCAGCACGATGTCGGGCTGTACCTCGTCGACGAGCGAGAGCGCCTCGGGTCCGTCGGCGGCGGTCTCGACGGTGAAGCCGGCAAGCTCGAGATTGGTCGCGATGATCTTGCGAAGATTGCGGTCGTCGTCGACGACGAGCACCCGATGGCCCGGTCCCTGCGCCATCTCTTTCATCGGCGTTCCCGCTCGCTCGACGCCGGAAGCCGGATGGTGAAGGTGCTGCCGCCGTGCGGTACGCTGTCGACCGCAAGCGTTCCGCCGTGCGCTTGCACGATCTCGCGCGCGATCGTCAAACCGAGTCCGCTTCCGCCGGTCGCGGCTGCGAGATCGCGCTCGACGCGATAGAAGCGCTCGAAGATGTAGGGAAGGTGCTCTTCGCCGATGCCGACGCCGCGATCGCGCACGCGCACCGCGATGCTGGCCCCGTCGTCTTCACCTTCGATCACGACGGGCGCAGTGTCGGGCGAAAACTTCAGCGCGTTATCGAGCAGGTGCAGCAGCGCGCTCTCGAGCAGCGCGGGATCGCCGCTCAGAGTAACGGCGGTCGAGTGGCGCTCGATGCGCTCTGCTGCGCTCGGGCCCAGACGTTCGGCGGTCGCGTCGAGCAGATAATCGAGCGTCACGCTGGTGCGGCACTCGAGCAGATGCTTGGCGTCGACGCGTCCGACCAGCAGCAGATCCTCGACGGCGCGGGTGAGACGATCGGCCTGCTCTTCGATCGTGGCGAGAAATTCGTCGCGCACTTTCGCGAGCGCTTCCGGGTTCGAGCGCATCGTCGTCGCGAAAGCCTTGATCGTCGCGATCGGCGTCTTGAGCTCGTGCGAGACGGCGGCGACGATTTCTTCCTTGAGCTGCTCGATGGCGGCAAATCGCATCTCGCGTCCAAATGAAATCAGCCAGCCTTCGTCGATGGTGAGCGCCATCGCGGTAAATTGACGGCGGCGCTCTCCCTTGCCGAGAAGTTCGATCGGCTCGGGTACGACGGCAAAGCCGAGCGGCGGTTCGACGCGCGCGAAGAGCTCGTCGAGCGATTTCCCTATGGCGTCGGCGCGTGCGATGCCGGTGATGGAACTCGCGCCGCGGCTCCACGCCGCGACCACGCCTTCGCCGCCGACGAAAGCGATGCCGTCGGAGATGCAATCGGCTAGTGCATCGAAGTCAACGTCGACGCGAAGGTGCATGAGCGGCAGGTTAGGTCCGCAAGTGACGGCCGACCGAGAACCACGACGCGAGGACGCCGATGGCGCCGCCGGTGAGGATCAGTTCGGCCACGAGCAGCGGCGCGTCGATCGTAGCGCGGTTGAGCTGCACGAAAGGCAGCGAGGCGAGCAGATTGGGCCAGAGCGTGAAGCGCGCGATCGCCAAAATGGCAACCGCGATGACCGAGCCCAGCACGCCCGCGATCAGGCCTTCGAAGATGAACGGGGCGCGAATGTAGAGGTTGGTCGCGCCGACCAGCTGCATGATCGAGATCTCGCGCCGCCGCGAGAAAACCGTCAGGCGAATCGTATTCGAGATGATGACGCAGGCGACCAGGAGAAACGCGGCGATCAAACCGATGCCGACGCGGCGCAGCACCTGCACGACCGCGATCAGCCGCGCGATGACGTCACCTTGGTAGACGACGTTTTCGACGCCGTCGAGGGAGCGCGCGCGATCGGCGACCGCCGGAACGAAACTCGGATCTTTGGTCGTGACGCGCAGCTTGTCCGGGAGCGGATTTTCGGTAAGAAGCGCGTTGGTATCGATCTTTCCTTGCGTCTCTGCGCTGAGCTCTTGCAGGCCCTCTTTCTTCGGCACGAACTGCAGCGAAGCTACACGCGGATCGCCCGTGAGCGCAGCCCGCGCGGCATCTTCTTGCCCCGTCGTCGCATCGCTCTTGAAATAAATCGAGAACTCGACCTGGCTGAGCAACTCGTTGCCGAGGTCGGCGAGCGCTTCGCGAACGAAGAGGAAGGCACCGAGGAGGACGATGGTCATTGCGACCGTGCCGATCGCGGTCGCTTGCATCCCGGCGTTGCGCGTGAAGTTGCGCAGCACCTCACCCAGAAAGAATTTGACCTTGCCCGAGTCCAAGATAGTAGTAGCCCCGTTCTTCGTCGGTGACGATTTTGCCGTCTTCCAAACGCACGACGCGGCGGCGCATGCGATCGACGACGGCTTGGTTGTGCGTGGCGACGAGCACCGTCGTGCCTTTGAGATTGATGCGCAGCAGCAGCTCCATGATCTCGGTCGTGTTCGACGGATCGAGATTGCCGGTCGGCTCGTCGCAAAGCAGAATCTTCGGGTTGTTTACGAGCGCGCGCGCGATCGCGGTGCGCTGCTGCTCGCCGCCCGAAAGCTCGCCGGGGTACATCCGGCTTTTATGCGCGAGCCCGACGAGATCGAGTGCGCGCGGTACTTGCCGCATGACGTCTTTGGTGTGCGCGCCCGTCACTTGCATGGCAAACGCGACATTCTCCCAGACCGTCTTATCGCTCAGTAATTTGAAATCCTGAAAGACGACGCCGAGATGCCGGCGCAGCGCGGGCACACGACCGCGCCGTAAGCGGTCCACGTTGATGCCGTCGACGACGATCTCGCCGCTGCTCGGTACCTGTTCGCGATAGAGGAGACGCAGAAGACTCGATTTTCCGGTACCCGAATGCCCCACGAGGAAAACGAAGTCGCCTTTGGCGATTTCCAACGTGACGTTATCAAGGGCCCGAACGCCGTTCTGATAGGTCAGCGAAACGTTGCGCAGAGAAATCATCGCTGCAAAAGGGTTTTTCCTTAAGGCGCTGGGTATACCTCCGGGCTATGAACTTCGATTTGACCGACGATCAGAAGGCAATCCAAAGCCTTGCGCGCGACTTTGCACGGAACGAGGTGCGCCCGCGTGCCGAGGAGATGGATCGGGAAGAAGCCTTTCCCTACGAGCTGGTCGCGCAGATGGCCGAGCTTGGGTTCATGGGGCTGCCGTTCCCGGAGAAATACGGCGGCGCGGGTGCCGACACGGTCAGTTATGCGCTCGCCGTCATGGAGATCGCGCGCGTCGATGCCTCGACCGCCATCACCATGGCCGCGCACATCTCGCTCGGCGCCTCGCCCTTCTATCTCTTTGGGTCGGAGGAGCAAAAGCAGCGCTACCTCGTGCCGCTGGCGCAGGGCAAGATGCTCTGGGGCTTCGGTCTCACCGAGCCGAACGCGGGCAGCGACGCGGGAAACGTGCAGACGAAGGCGGTGCTCGAGAACGGCCGTTGGGTCGTCAACGGCACGAAGGCGTTCATCACCAACTCGGGCACGACGATCACCGGCGGTACGACGATTACCGCGGTCACCGGAACGCGGCCCGACGGCAAGCCCGAGATCTCGAACATCATCGTGCCGCAGGACACCCCGGGCTTCACCCGCAGCAAGAAGTACAGAAAGATGGGCTGGCGCGCCTCGGATACGCGCGAGCTGAGCTTCGTCGACGCGCGCGTGCCGGAGAGCAATCTGCTCGGCGCGCGCGGCGAAGGTTACAAGCAATTTCTCCAAATTCTCGACGGCGGCCGCATCTCGGTCGCCGCGCTCTCGGTCGGCCTAGCGATGGGCGCGTATGATGAAGCGCTGCAGTACTCGAAAGATCGCGTCGCCTTTGGGAAACCCATCAGCAAATTTCAGGCGATTCAATTCAAGCTCGTCGATATGCTGTGTGAAATCGAACACTCCAAGCTGATGGTGCTGCGCGCCGCCTGGGAAAAAGACTTGGGACGGGACTACGTGCAAACCGCGAGTCTCGCCAAACTCTATGCCGGCGAGGTCTCGCGCCGCGTCGTCAACGAAGCAGTGCAGATCCACGGCGGCTACGGTTTCATGGACGAGTATCCGGTCTCACGCATGTATCGCGATCAAAAGATCAACGAGATCGGCGAGGGGACGAACGAGGTCCAGCGCCTGGTCATCGCTCGCCTGATGGGGTTATAATTGTCATCCCGAGCGTAGTGAGCGAAGCGCTCTGTCATCCCGAGCGTAGTGAGCGAAGCGCTCTGTCATCCCGAGCGTAGTGAGCGAAGCGCTTTGTCATCCCGAGCGTAGTGAGCGAAGCGCTTTGTCATCCCGAGCGTAGTGAGCGAAGCGAACGTAGTCGAGGGACGAGGGACGAGGGACGAGGGACGAGAGACAAGGGACGAGGTAAGAGGTAGGATATGAAACGTTTTAGTTTTTGGACAGCTCTTTTAGCAAGCGTGGTGATTGCTGCGCCTGCATTTGCGGCGCTGGACAACGGAACGAAAGCGCCCGACTTCACGCTGCAGGCGACCAAGGGCGGTCAGGTCTTCACGTTCCATCTCGCCGATGCGCTCAAGCAGGGGCCCGTTGTGCTCTACTTCTATCCCGCGGCCTTTACGCCGGGCTGCACGGTCGAAGCGCACGATTTTGCCGACGCGATCGGAGAATACGCTGCGTTGCACGCGACGGTGATCGGCGTCTCGCACGATCCACTCGATAAATTGCAGAGATTTTCGGTCAGTGAGTGCCGCAGCAAGTTTGCGGTTGCCGCCGACACCGATCAAACCGTCGAAAAAGAATACGACGCGGTTCTCGCCCAGAAGCCGCAGTACGCGAATCGCACGTCCTACGTGATCGCGCCGGACGGCACGATCGTCTATAGCTACACCTCGCTCGATCCGAGCGATCACGTTGCCAATACGATCGCGGCGCTCAAGAAACTCGAAGCGAAGAACCCCTAACCGGCTTCGCGGCGTGTGTGCGGTTCGGCGTCGAGCGCGGTGATCGAACGCGCCGCGAGATCGATGACCGAGGGTTCGGGCAGATCGTCGCCGTCGAGCGCGGCTTCGTCTTTGAGCTTGCGGCCTTGGGGAAGGAGCCGCGACTCGTAACTGCCGACGGCTTCGTTGTACGCACCGACGGAGCGTTCGAGATTGCGCCCGATGTTGACGAGCTTTTCGGCAAACCGCGTCGTCCGGTCGTAGAGCTCGCGGCCGAGCGCAGCGATGCGTTTCGCGTTCTCTTCCTGTTTGACGGCTTGCCAGCCCATCGCGAACGAGCGAAGTAAACTGATCAGCGAGAGCGGGCCTGCGATCAGCACGCTGCGATCCAGCGCGTACTCGATCAGCATCGGGTTCTCCGTGCACGCCGCGCTGAGGAAGGCTTCGCCCGGCACGAACATGATGACGAAATCCGCGGAACCTTCGCTCGCCTGATACTTGCGCTTGGCCAAGGCGTCGACGTGATCTTGCAGGGTGCGCGCGTGCCGCTTGATGAGTTCGCGGCGCGCATCCTCGTCGTGTGCTTCGAGCGCGGCTTGCAACGCGTCGGTCGGTGCCTTTGCGTCGACGAAAACGCGCCGCTCGCCGGGAAGACGGATCGTCATATCGGGACGGCCGCGGCCGCCTTCGAACGCGATCGTCTGCTGCTCGTCGAAGTCGCAGTGCTCGAGCATGCCGGCCTTCTCGACGACGTTGCGCAATTGAATCTCGCCCCACTTGCCGCGCGTGGTCGGGCTTTTGAGCGCCGTTACGAGGGTCGAGGTTTGATTGGAGAGCGCGTTGGCGGCGGATTCGATCTTGTCGGCGCGCCCGAGCAGCAGCTCGAGCTGCGCGCGCAACGCGCCGGAATCCTCGCTGCGCTTGTTCTCGATCTCCCGCACCATGCGGTCGAACTCGGTCAGCCGGTGCGTGGTGCTCTCGTGCAGATCGTTCTTGGCGCGTTCGACGAGCGCGTCGATGGCCGCCCGCTCCCCGCGCCGGCGGGAATACATCACAAAGGCGCCGAGCGCGATACCAACGAGCAGAAAGAGCAGATCGACGAGGGCGGTCACGTTTCCAGTCCGAGATGTTCCTTGAAGAAGCCGCAGACGCGCTTCCACGCATCGTCGGCGGCGGATGCTACGAACATATTCCGCGTGGCATCGAAGAATGCATGCCCGGAGGACGGATAGACGCGGACGTCATTGGGCACGCGCAGGGCCGAGCGCCAGGCGCGGACCTCTTCGGCCGGAATGCTGGCGTCTTTCTCGCCGTAGCTGCTGCAGACCGGAATGTGGATCTCGGTCGGGTCGATGTCTTTGATCGGACCGTAAAAGGGCGCAACGGAGTCGAAGACATCGGAGTTGTCGAGCGCTTGAATCAACGCGAGGTGGCCGCCCAAACCGAAGCCGGCGATGCCGAGCTTACAGTTTGGTGCTTTGGCGAGCAGTTGCAAACCGGATGCGCGCAGATCTCCGCCGTACTGCTTGCGCTGCAACTGCGTGATGTACGGTTTGAATTTTTCGACGTCCGCAGCGCCGTCGCCGCTCGGTGCGTTCATGCGGGCGTAGAGATTGGGCGCGATGCACGTGTAACCGGCTTTCGCGAAGCGGCGCACCGTTTGGCGAATCAAGTCGTCGACGCCCCACTCGTGCATCACGAGCACGATGCCGGGCGTGTTACCGCGGATGGCTTTCGGGAACGCGGCGTACGCGTCGAGCATGCCGTCGGGGCGGCGAATCTGCGTGCGCTCGACGGTGATGGAGGAGTCGTTTTCGGGAACCGCGGGTTGCGCGACGCTGAGCCCGGATTGCGGCGCGGGCGCAGCAGAAATTGCCGCTGCTTTAGCAGCGGCTTGAAAACCTGCGAGATCCTGGCGGTTCAGCACCCTGCCCCTCCCTGAATGCTCGATCGAGTCCCGCCTCGACGCCGTACCAGGAATTTCGACCCATGTACGACTCTTCCTGAGGCCGAAGTACCCAAAAATTCGTTAACCTTAAAGCGTCCAAGGAGAGAAGGAAATGCCGCGCTTCTACTGGAGCCTGGTCGCGCTGGTTGCCGGCGCCGTTCTCGCCGGCTGCGCGAACCAGCCGGCGCAACCGGCCTCGCCGCCACCCTCGCAACCGGCCGCTCTCCCGGCCGGCGCGCTCGGGTCATCGATTGCGCTGGGCCGCGCGGTGATCGAAGATCCGCACAAGTACCTTCCAAACGACGTGAAGGCGGATATGTCGTGTGCAGCGTGCCACCTCGGTGCAGGGACCGTGCCGCGCGGCGGCACGTTCGTCGGCACTTATGCACGTTTTCCACAATGGAATTCGCGAGCCAAGCGGGTGATCGCATTGCAAGACCGGCTGGCCGAATGCTTTCTCTACAGTATGAACGGCAAGGCGCCGCCCTACACGAGCAAAGAGATGATCGGCATGGTCGCGTACATCGCCTATCTTTCGCGCGGCGTGCCGACCGGCGCCGCGCAAGCCAAGAGCGACAGCTTTATCGTGCCGCTGCCCTCGGCATCGCCCGATCTCGCGCACGGACGTGCGCTCTACGCACAGAAGTGCTCGACCTGCCACCAGGCGAACGGCGCCGGAATTCATGGCGCGTTTCCGCCGCTCTGGGGACCCACGTCGTTCAATAACGGAGCAGGGATGGCGCATCTCAATCGTATGACCGGCTTTGTGATGTACAACATGCCGCAGAACGCGCCGGATACGCTCTCGCTGCAGGACGCGTACGACATCTCGGCGTGGGTGTTGACGCATCCGCGACCGCGTTTCGTCAAGACGCAGCCGATCGTGCAGCCGGCGCAGCCGGCGGCGTTCTTCTAGCGCGTGCCGGGTTTTTTCGCCGCACTGCTCGTCGCAATCGTTGCGACGCTGCTCGGGCGCTACGCGCCGATCGTGGGTGCGCCGGTCTTTGCAATCGTGGCCGGCGCGCTCATCGCGGCGGTGCGCGAACCAGGGCCCGCGTTTCGTCCCGGCATCAGGTTTGCGAGCAGACAACTCTTGCAGTGGTCGATCGTGCTGCTCGGTGCGCACTTGAGTCTGAGCGAGATCGCGCAAGGCGGCGCGCAATCGCTGCCGGTGATGCTCGGAACGCTCGTCATCGTACTCGTACTCGCATACGTCGTGGGGCGCGCTCTCGGGCTCGATCGCGACATCCGGCGATTGGTCGGCATCGGAACCGCAATCTGCGGCGGTTCGGCGATCGCCGCGGTCGCGAGCGTCATCGAAGCCGATCCGGCCGACGTGGCGTACGCGCTCGGCGTCGTCTTTCTCTTCAACGTTGTCGCGGTAGTAATTTTCCCGGCGCTCGGACATCTGATGCAGCTTTCACAGCATGCTTTCGGATTGTGGGCGGGCACCGCGATCAACGACACCTCGTCGGTCGTCGCAGCGGCGTTTGCCTACGGGCGTGCAGCAGGCAGCGATGCCGTGATCGTCAAGTTGACGCGCACGACGCTTATCGTACCGATCGTACTTTTTTACGGCTGGCGCCGGCTCCAGAACGCGCGCGGCGGCGAAGGTATCGACTGGCGCGCGATCGTGCCGTGGTTCATCCTCTGGTTTCTGGTCGCGGCAGCGCTCAATTCGCTCGGTCTGATCCCGGCGGCCGTGCAAACGCCGCTGCAGGAGCTCGCGCTTTTTGCGATCACCGTGGCGCTCGCCGGGGTCGGGCTGGGCACCGAGATGGCGAAGATCCGGGCCGCCGGCTTGCGGCCGCTCGTACTCGGTGCCGTCCTTTGGATCGCAATCGCCCTCTCGAGCCTCGCGATCGCGCACCTTGCCCGGCTCGGGTAGCCGGGAGGCCGCCCTGGTCGTATCCCGCCGGTCGAGGGTGGGGTTAAAATGGCGGGGAATCTAGACCACCCCTCATCATAGACGGAGCATTTAAGGAACGTGGCGGACGCGGTAGTCAAGGTAACCCTGCCCGAGATGGGCGAGTCGGTTACCGAAGGCTCCATCGTCGAATGGCGCAAACGCGTCGGCGACCTGGTCAGCGAGGGCGACACGCTCGTCGACGTGACGACGGACAAAGTCGACGTCGAGGTGCCGGCGACGGCCGCGGGCGTGATCACGCAGCTCTTCGGCAAAGAGGGCGATACGATCGCCGTCGGCGCGACGCTTGCGGAGATCGACACGACCGCTGACGCCGCGCCTGCGAGCAACGGCAAAGCGTCGGGTAACGGCGCGACTCCGCGCATCGTCGCGGTAACGCTGCCCGAGATGGGCGAGTCGGTGACCGAGGGTTCGATCGTCGAATTTCGCGTCAAGCCCGGAGCGCGCGTCACCGAGGGCGACACGATCGTCGACGTCACTACCGACAAAGTGGACGTCGAAGTTCCCGCGACCGCGAGCGGTGTCGTCACGCAGCTCTTCGGGAGCGCCGGCGATACCGTTGCCGTCGGAGCAAAACTCGCCGAGATCGAAACAAGCGCCGCGCCGTCGCAGGCTCCTGCGCGCAGCGTCGTCGCGCAAAGCGAACCGTTGCCCCCAAGCACCGGCGCGATCGCCGCGTCGCATCAAGCGCGCCGCATCGCGAATAAACTCGAACTCGACCTCGCCTCGATCCGCGGCTCCGGTCCAAACGGTTTGATCCTGCGCGGCGACGTCAGCGCGCAAGCAAACGGCGCGCGCCGTACCGTTCGTGCCGAGGCGCCGCCCGCGCCCGCGGGCGCGACGCTCACACCGCTCAAGGGTCCGGCGGCCGCACTCACCGGCTACATGGAACAGTCGCTCACGATTCCGACGGCGACGAGTTTCCGTACGCTCTCCGTCGACGTGCTCGACGCGCGGCGCAAAGAGCTCAACAACGCGATCAAAGCTGCGGGCCGCAGCGAGAAGGTTTCGTTCACGCATATCATCGCGTACGCGCTCGTGCGCGCTGCTGCCGCGATGCCGTTCATCACGTATAGCTTCCGCCGCGATAGCAGCGGCGCGCCGCAGCGCTTAGAGCCGGGGATCCATCTCGGACTCGCCGTCGACTCCGAACGCAAGGACGGCTCGCGTTTCCTCGTCGTTCCGGTGATCAAGAACGCGGACACGCTCGATTTCGCGGGGTTCTACGACAAGTATCAAGAGCTCGTGAACAAAGCGCGCGACAACAAGCTCGGCGCCGACGATCTGCAAGGCGCGTCGTTCACGCTTACCAATCCGGGCGGTATCGGCACCGTCGCTTCGGTGCCGCGTCTGATGGCCGGGCAGGGTGCGATCCTCGCGACCGGCGCAATCGGCTATCCGCCGGGTTTTGCGAACGCGTCCGAGACCGCGCTGCGCTCGCTCGGCGTGAGCAAGGTCATGCAGATGACGAGCACCTACGATCATCGCGTGATTCAAGGCGCGCAGTCGGGAGAGTATCTGCGGCGCGTCGACCAGCTGCTGCAAGGTTCCGACAAATTCTACGAGACGCTCTTCGCGCAGCTCGGTTTGAAGGCCGGCCCGCTCGAGGCTCCGGCACCCGGCGCACCCGCGCTTGCGGGAGAGGGCGCGCAAAAACAAGCCGCGCCTTCGGACGAAATGCTGCGCGCGGTTGCGGCCGGCATGGCGATCGTCTCGGGTTATCGTACGCACGGTCATCTTGCCGCACATCTCGATCCGCTCGGCTCCGAGCCGCAGGGAGATCCGAAGCTCGATCCCGCGAGCTACGGATTGACGCCGTCATTGATGGCGGCGATTCCCGCATCGGTGCTGCGCGTGCACGTCCCGGGCGCGACGCTTGCCGACGTACTGCCCAAACTCAAAGAGATCTACAGCTCCACGATCGCCTACGAGTTCGAGCACATCTCGAATACCGAACAGCGGCGCTGGCTGCGCGAGACGATCGAGAGCGGCGCGAGCAAGATCGCGCTCTCGCCCAAGCGTCAGATTCGTTTCTTGCAGCGCTTGACGAAGGTCGAAGCCTTCGAGCGCTTCATCCGCAAGACGTTCCTCGGCCAAAAGAGCTTCTCGGGTGAAGGCCTCGACGTGATGGTTCCGATGCTCGAGGAGGCGCTCGAGATGCTGGCCGACGAGGACACGCCCAACGCAGTGCTCGGTATGGCGCATCGCGGCCGTCTCAGCGTGATCGCGCACGTCGTGAACATGCCGTACGAGGAGTTGCTCGGCGAGTTCGAAGCCGCGCATCAGCGCGGCGACGTAAGCAGCGACGACGACGTCACGGGCGACGTGAAGTATCACCACGGCGCGACCGGCGTCTACACCACGAGCACCGGCAAGCAGATCATGGTGACGCTGCAGCACAATCCGAGCCATCTCGAAGCGGTCGACCCGGTCGTGGAAGGCCGCGCGCGCGCGCTGCAAACCGATCACACCGGGCCGGTGCCGGCGCTCGAGGTACGCAAGGCCGCGCCGATCCTCATTCACGGCGACGCGGCGTTCACCGGACAAGGCATCATCTCCGAGGTCTTCAACCTGCAGTCGCTGCCGGGCTACGCGACCGGCGGCACACTGCACATCATCGCAAACAATCAAATCGGCTTTACGACCGATACGCGCGACTCGCGCTCGACGCGTTACGCGTCGGACCTCGCCAAGGGTTTCGATGCGCCGATCATTCACGTCAATGCCGACGACGTCGACGCGTGCATCGCAGCGGTGCACCTGGCCGAAGATTTCCGCGAGCGCTTTGCGCGCGACGTCGTGATCGACCTGATCGGCTATCGCCGCTTCGGTCACAACGAGCAAGACGAGCCGGCGTACACGCAGCCGGAGATGTACGAGAAGATCAAGAATCACCCGACCGCGCGCGAACTGTTCGCAAACAAGCTGATCGCGCAGGGCGTCGTGACGGCCGAAGCGGCGAACGACATGATCGCCGACGCGACCGCGCGTCTGCAAGAGGCCTACAAGAACGTCAAAGACGCGCACGGCGGGAGCATGATCGAGAAGATCGCGCAGAACGCGCCGTTGCCCACGGTAACGCTCGCGCCGGTGAGCAAAGATCAGCTGCTCGCGTGGTCGAACGAGCTGGTTAGCGCGCCCGCTGGTTTCACCGTCAATAAAAAGCTCGTCACGCAATTCGAGCGCCGCAAAGCGACGATCGCGGAAAAGGGGCTGGTCGACTGGGGCATGGCCGAGGCGCTCGCGTTCAGTTCGATGCTTGCGGCCGGCGCGCCGATTCGCATCACCGGCCAGGATACCGAGCGCGGGACGTTCAGCCACCGCCACGCAGTGCTGCACGATCCGGCGAGCAACGCGACCTACGTTCCGCTGCAGCATCTCGCAAAATCGAAGGCGAGTTTCGAGATTCACAACAGCCCGCTCTCCGAATACGCGTGCGTCGGCTTCGAGTACGGCTACGCGGCCGCGGTGCCCAAGGCGCTCGTGCTCTGGGAAGCGCAGTTCGGCGATTTCGTCAACGGTGCGCAAATCATCATCGATCAATTCATCGCGGCGGGCCAGGCCAAGTGGGGACAGACCTCGCGCTTGACGCTGTTGCTGCCGCACGGCTACGAAGGCCAAGGGCCTGAGCACTCGAGCGCGCGTCTCGAGCGCTTCCTGCAGCTTGCCGCCGAAGGGAACATCCGCGTCGCCTACCCGTCGAACGCGGGGAACTACTATCACTTGCTGCGCGAACAAGTCGCCGCGCCGAATCCCGTGCCGCTCGTAGTGATGACGCCGAAGTCGCTTCTGCGCGCCGAGGCCGCTGCGGGCTCGATCGACGAGATGGCGACCGGCGCGTTCAAGGCCGTCATCGACGATCCCAAAGTCAGCGATAAGAAGAAGATCGAGCGCATCCTGCTCTGCTCGGGCAAGATCTACTACGATCTGACCTCATCGGAGCTCTATGCGAAGATGAAAAAGACCGCAATCGTGCGGATCGAGTTGCTCTCGCCGATGCCCTCCGAAGAGATCAACGCGCTCTTCGACACCTATCCGAATCTCAAGTCGCTGGTTTGGGTGCAAGAAGAGCCCAAGAACATGGGCGCACGCGCCTACGCGCGCCGCCGCTTACTCGAGAAATTGAAGAAGCCTCTCGATATCGGCTACGCGGGCCGCGGCTATCGGGCTTCGCCCTCGGAAGGCTATCCGGGCGCGCACGCCGTCGAACAGGAACGCTTGATCAAGCTGGCGCTCACGGAGTAGGGATCACTCCATCAGCTTCATCGTGAGGTAGGTCCACTGCAGCGCTTGCGTTTCGGCAGCCTCTTTGAGGTTGGCGCCGGCGCCGTGGCCGCCTTCGGTTACTTCGTAAAAGAGATACGGCACGTCCATCGCCGCGAGTTTTGCGGCGAATTTGCGAGCGTGCTGCGGGCCGACCCGGTCGTCCTTGGTCGTCGTCCAGATAAACGGTTCGGGATACGCGACGCCGCCTTTGAGATTTTGATAGGGCGAGACCTTCTCCCAGAACGCGAGCACCTTGGGATCGCTCAGATTTCCGTACTCGCCCGCCCACGACGCGCCGGCTTCGATTTTGCCGATGCGGATCATGTCGAGCAGCGGTACTTGAATGACGACCGCGTTCCACTCTTCGGGATGCTCGGTAAACTCGACACCCATCAATAAGCCGCCGTTGGAGCCGCCCATGATGCCCAAGTGCCGCGGCGAGGTGATGTTGCGCGCGACCAAATCCTGCGCGACGGCGTAGAAGTCGTCGTACGCGCGTTGACGGTGAATCGTCAGCGCTGCGTCGTGCCAGGCCGGACCGAATTCGCCGCCGCCGCGAATGTTTGCCAGAACGTAGACGCCGCCGTGTTCGAGCCAGAGCTTTCCGATGACGCCGGAATAGACCGGCGTTTCGGAGATCTGAAATCCGCCGTAGGCGTAGAGCAGCGTTGGATTCGCTCCGTCGAGTTTCATGTTCTTGGGGTGCACGATGAAATAGGGGATCTTGGTGCCGTCTTTCGAGGTCGCTTCGTGCTGCTCGACGATGTCGTTGGATGCGTCGAACATGGTCGGCAGCGACTTGGCGACCGCGACCGAATCATCGGCGGCATCGACCGACCACAGCGTCGTGGGATCGAGGAAACCGGTAACGGCGACGTACGCGTGGTCGGTGTGCGTATCGGTATCCGTAATTGCAACCGAGGCGTTGTCGGGAAGATCGAGCTGCTTCGAGTTCCACGTGCCGCCTGCGTTCGGTGTGAAATCGAAGATACGGCCGCGGACGTTTTGATAGACCGCGACCAGGAGGTGGGAGTGCGTCGCGGCGACGCCGTCGATCGACTCGCGCGGGCCGGGCGTGTAGATCAGCGTCGGCGTGAGATGCGCCGGATCGGCTTGTGCGGCCGCCGCGTCGACGGCAACGAGCGAGCCCTGCGGGAAGACCTTGCCGTTGACGTTCCAATCCTGCTTGAGCTCGAGGATCATCTCGCCGTCGAGCATGTCGTCGAACGAGACTTTTTCCGGAACGGCGAGCTGTTTCACGCCCGACTGCGTAACGACGTAGTACAGCGCGGTGAAAAACGAGGTACCGCGCGTGATCAAGACGATTTGATGACCCGTGCCGTCGTTGAGGACGAAAGGTTGGGCCCACACGTCGCTCTTGGTTCCGCGAAAGATCTCGGTTGCGTCCGCCGGCTTTTCGCCGCGCGTCAGGCGCTTGATGATGTAGGGATATCCCGAGGTGGTCAGTTCGCCGGGATTCCATTCACGCGAGACGAGCAGCGTGTCGCGGTTCTCCCACGCGACGTCCTGCTTGCCGCGGGGCAGCGTGAAGCCGTCTTTTACGAAGGAACCCGAGCGGAGGTCGAACTCGCGCACGGTTACCGCGTCTTCACCGCCGTTCGAAAGATCGAGCAAGCAGCGCGTCTCCTCCGGCCAGTCGCAGGTCGCGCCGTGCCAAACCCAATTCGCGTGCTCGGCCGCGCTCACCGCATCGAGATCGAGCACGGTCGTCCACTCCGGCGACGACGATGCGTAACTCGCAGGCGTCGTGCGGCGCCACACGCCGCGCACGTGCTGATCGTCCTGCCAGAAATTATAGATCGCGCCGCCGAGCGAGGTGGGATAAGGAATGCGGTCCTTCGACTGTGCGATGGCGAGCGCGTCGGCGTAGAACGCTTGATAGTGCGAATCGCCTTGAATCACCGGAAGGGTCCGCGCGTTCTGCTCCTTGACCCACGCCATCGAGCGAGCTCCGTCTTTGTCCTCGAGCCAGAGGAACGGGTCGCCGGCGGGCGGCGCTTTGGCAACGGTCGTCTGTGCCGCGGTGAGCGTTTGTGCGATTGCCGGGAGCCACGCGCGCTGGGAAACGGCCAGCGCAGCGAGAATCGCACCAACGGCGATTACGCGGGATGCTGCTTTCATGCAGCCTCCATTCCAGCGCCTCCGGGAGCACCCTTTATGAGCGGATTCAGAGACGAGAAGCAAGCCTACGCGATCATCGACGGGTTCTTGTCAGAGCTCACGCAAGAGGATGACAAGATGATGGCAGGGAGTGGCATGGTCATCGCGTTCACGCTGCACAAGCCCGAGATGCGTATCGTCTTCGACGCGCGTGAAGCGCCTGTTCCCGGCCGCGCATATACGTACACGATCAACGATCCCAATGCGCCCGAACCGGTCGCGGAGTTCACGATGGATGCCGAGATCTTCGACAAGGTGTATTCGGGCGAGGCGCAGGCGATCGGGCTCATGATGATGGGCAAGGTCAAGACCAAAGGCAACGTCCC
>Ga0335073_10001225_pt1 | contig 34224 bp, 28 predicted proteins | sample Lox_Sample_22_FD_207093 | JGI IMG/M metagenome (GOLD analysis project Ga0335073, IMG submission 207093) | Soil microbial communities from Loxahatchee National Wildlife Refuge, Florida, United States - Lox_Sample_2.2 | ecosystem: Environmental > Terrestrial > Soil > Wetlands | place: USA... | reverse complement strand
CGCGGGGCGGACGTCGAACAGGTGCCTGGAGCCGTCGCGGAGCGCCGCCAGGAAGTCCGGGACGTGCTCGCGGAGCTCGCCGCTGCCTGTCAGGAACCGGAGGCGGAACGGCTGGGACAGGACCTCTGCCACGGCCCCGGCGAAGTCCAGCGCGACCAGCAGCGACCGCTCCTCGAGGGACTCGAACCCGTGCAGCCGCCCGGTGGAGACCAGGAACTCCAGCCCTGGCCGGTGCCGCTGCCGCTGCCGCCAGGAGAACCGGCGGACCGGCTCGTACCCCTCCAGGGTTCCCGGCTCAAGCTCCCTGGCGGCGCGCTCCTCCGTGCGGCCAGAGGCCCGCCATCCGGCCGTCCACCGCAGGTCCCACCCCGGCCCCAGGTCCAGGACGGCGCGCTCCGCAGCACCGGGCGCGAACGCGTCGAACAGGCTGTCCAGCTCCCAGCAATCCGACCGGACGGGCACCAAATTGCTCATGCGCACAAGGTAAGCGCATTGCCGAATAAGGCGCTTTCCCGACCCCCTGGAAATGAAATCTTCATATATTACCAGCCGCCGGGGAGCGGAAGGACGGCAAAGCCGCCGTCTTCGGCGTGCTGGCCACGATAGCCGCACCAGCCGCCTTCGCCGACGCTGCGGCAGCATGCCCGCGCGCTCGCGGAAGGCTCAGAACCGGCATATTTGACCACGTTGCCCGATGCCGGTTTCCGGCGCGAACTCAGCCGCCCTTCCTGCGACCAGATGCACGATCCGGTATTGAAACCCTGGTACGCCTAGTCGCAAAGCCAGCGGCACGTGGCAATCAGGGCAGCGCAGCCCTTTCCGTTTCCGGCCGGCATTCGGCCAAGCAGGTACCGCAGGTGCAGTACGGGAGCGCGCAGCTGGTTCCGGGAACGGCGCGAGCGACGCTGGCTAGTTCGCGGAGCGCACCGTACTCCCGGCATCCGGGCGGTATCGGGTGGAGCCGCTGCGGAGCCTAGCGGCAGCCGGAAGGCGTACCCGCCTCCGCGCTATCGAGTGCGGGAGCACATCCGGCGTCAGTGGGCTGCTCACGTTCCTTCATCCGGTCTCTCGGGAAGCTCCAACCCCATCCGCTGTTCTGCCATCCGTCGGTTCAGGGCGACTAATCTCGCACGCCATGAACGTGGCGGCATGGCGCGGATGAGTCGCGTCTCGTCGCGGATTGGCATGCTGCCGTGATCTTCCGGCCGGCCGGTTTCATGGTGAGTCACATTGGCCATTGCAAGACTCACTTGCCACACGGATTGCCGGCAAGGCACTTGGGAGGGGATTCGGCGCACACCAGGAGGCGACAGGCCGACCCTGAGGGCTTGTCGCTGCCACAAGGATCACTTACGATAAGGGTCGGCACCAGGATGGTAATATATGAATGTTTTCCGGCTCGGGCGTTTAAATGTGAGCCCTGCCCTCGGCGTCGGCAGATGCGCTCCCGGCTTATGTCTTCGGATCCAGTTGGCTGTTCGGAGTAATCGATGGGTTCTTATCGTCCCTCCTCAAGCATGGATTCGCCCAATTGGCATGCACAAGCGCGACGCGGCCCCACCGACGCACCGTCCGCGCCGCAAGAGGTTCCCTTGTCGGCACCCTTCTTCACCGGCCGCGAAGAACGCTACGTGCACAGCGCGCTAAACCGGGGCTGGATTTCCGGCGCAGGCGACTACGTCTCGAAGTTCGAGTCCCTTTTGGGTGCAATTACCGGTCGCGGTCATGTTATCGCCGTGGCCAACGGGACGATGGCTATTGAGCTAGCCCTGCGCGCGCTTGGCGTCGGGGTCGGCAGCGAAGTGATCGTGCCAGCGTTCACCTTCGCCGCCCCGATGCTCTGCGTCCTTGCGGTCGGCGCGGTCCCGGTCATTGTCGATGTTGATCCCGTGACGTGGACTATCGACGTAGATGAAGCGTCACGCCGTGTCACAAAGGCAACTGCCGCGATCATCGCGGTGGACGTTCTGGGGCACCCGTGCGATTACCTGAAGCTGGCGAAAATAGGAGTTCCGGTCATCCAGGATTGCGCCGAGGCCCATGGCGCCCTGCACCGGGGAAAGCCTGCCGGCGGGCAGGGGCTGGTGTCCGTCTTCAGCTTCCACGCCAATAAGGCAATCAGCACAGGAGAGGGCGGCAGCGCCGGCACGGATGACACGGAGCTTGCCGACAGGATGCGTCTTATCGCGAACCACGGGATGAGCAGGTCCCGCCCGTACTCCCACGCGGTGGTGGGCCGGAACTACCGGATGACGAATCTAACCGCGGCGGTGGGCCTGGCCCAGGCCGAGGCGTGGGCCGATCTGGTCGACGCCCGCCGTGCGGTCGCCGACCGTTACCGATCTGGCCTGGCCGGCGCCGGGACCGGCGAACCGGGCACCGCCGACTGGGCAACCCGCAGTACCTGGCTGCACACGATCACCACCCCGCACCGCGAGGAAGTCGTGGCCGCTGTCCGGGCTTGCGGCGTCGATGCCCGTGCCGTGTGGCCGCCGCTCCACCGTCAGCCGGTGCTGGCTGGCACGGCGCAGGCTTCTCAAGAGCACCCCGTTGCGGAGCGGGCCAGTTCGGCCGCACTGTGGCTGCCCACCGCCGCCGGCATGAGCGGGGAAACCATTGACCGGGTGGTGAGCGTGGTCGCGCAGGCGGTGGCGGCCTCGACACGCATGCCGCGCCAGCGCATCTCCCAGCCGTCGCCAGCGGAAGAGTGAAATGCGCAAGGTATCGGTCCTGATCCGGGCCAGGAACGAAGCCACGTTCCTGGAGGCGACGCTGCGCGCCGTTCGCGCGCAGCGCCTGAGCATGCCGGTCGAAGTCGTCTGCGCGGACAACGGGTCGAGCGACGGGTCCGCGGACATAGCCAAGGAATGGTCTGACACGGTAATCACCATCGGCGACTACCGGCCAGGGGCGGCGCTTAACCGTCTTGTCGAGCTTGCCACGGGCGACGTGCTGGTGCCGCTGAGCGCGCACGCCGTGCCGGCGAACGACCGCTGGCTCGTCGCCCTCGTTGCCCATCTCGGCAACCCGCGGGTACTCGGCGTCTACGGAGCCCAGCACTACCCATCCACCTCCCGGTTCCTTGACAAGCGAGACCTCGATATCTTCAGCGACCCTCGGCCGCGCTCGGAGTTCCGGGACTCTGACTTCTGGAATGCCAATTCCGCGTTCCTCCGCGCCACGTGGGCCGAGCGGCCCTTCGACGAGGAGACAATCGAGCTCGAAGACCACCTCTGGACAAAGCGGCTGCTTGCCGAGGCGGGCCTGCGCAGGTTCGTGCGCTTCGAGCCGTCCGCGCGCGTGTATCACCATGGTCACCCGTCGAGGAACGACCGGACCTTCCTCGCGCCTGGCACTGAGTCACCTAGCCAGCGAGTCAGCTCGGCGGTCAGCGTGCTTTCCTCGCCGGACGCGGACTGGCCCGCCGTCATGATGGCTGGAATGACGATCGGGAGCCTGTCGGGCCAGGCGGACCTGGCTTGCGCCATCCCGGCGCTGACGGCCTGCCTGCTTGAGCATCCTGACTTTGACGTCCGCTGGCGGATGGCCGGTGCCCTTGGCCGGACCGGTCTTGCGGAGGCAGCGGCTCCGCTGATCCGCGGGCTGACGGACCCGTCGTTCTACGTCCGGGACGAATGCGCCTGGGCGCTGGCGCGACTGGGAGCCGCCGCGACTCCGGACGTTGCCAGTGCGCTATCCCGGCTGGAGGAAAGATTCCGCCCGTTCGCGGCGCTCGCGCTCGCGGCCTCGGCGGACCCGGCTGCCCGCCCACTGGCGCAGGACGCCCTCGGTACCTTGCTCAGCAGCCACGACGCGCTCGTCAGCTACGACGCTCTCTACTTCATCGGCGAGGCCGGCTGCCTCCATGGGCGTCTCAAGACGCTCCGAGCCGTCGGCAACCTCTTGCATCACGACGACGCGCTGGTCGCCCGCGCTGCGGCATGGACCTGGGGATCGCTGGCGGAAAGCAGAGACGACGCGGAGGGCCAGGCGAAAGTCCGGGACCTGGTTGACTGGCACCCCTGCGACCTCGTCCGAGCCGAGTGCGCCACCGCGCTAGCGCGCGCCCGCGGCGGCCCGGGCACGCTTGCCTCCGCCTTGCGCGACGGTTCCGGGGTGGTGCGGCATGCGGTCATGGAGGCGCTGAGGCAGGGCGGGGAGTTCAGCGACCTAATCGGCCAGCACCCACCCGACGACGACTTCGGCGTCGAGGTCGAGCGCGGTCTCGCGCTCGACCGTCCGGTGCGGATCCAGGCATGAAAGGCATTTGACTTGCGGGCACTTATCACTGGCGGCGCCGGCTTCGTAGGCGCCAACCTTGCCGCGGCCCTGGTTCGGGGCGGCGCCACCGTCTGGGTACTCGATTCCCTGCAGCGCGCCGGCAGCGCGGCGAACCTCGACCGGCTGCTCTCTGATCCGGCGCTCAGCCCGTCCATCCGGTTCGTCCACGGTGACATCCGGGACACGGCGGCACTGGATCGCGTTTTCCGGGACGCTCAGCCCGACGCCGTCGCACACCTCGCAGCGCAAGTGGCTGTGACGTCGTCGATCACTGATCCGCGCACGGACTTTGACGTCAACGCGGGCGGCACCTTCAACGTGCTGGAAGCGGCCCGGCGGTTCAGCCCCGCCGCCCGCTTCCTGTACACCTCGACCAACAAGGTGTACGGCCAGTTGCACGGTCTGCGCGTAAGCGATACCCCGACCCGGTACGTCCTGCCGGACTACCCCGAAGGGGTAACCGAAGGATTTCCCACCGATGCGGTAACGCCGTACGGGTGCTCCAAACTGGCCGGAGACATCTACACGCGCGACTACGCGTACTCGTTCGGGCTCGATACCACGGTCTTCCGCATGTCGTGCATCTACGGCCGCTGGCAAAACGGCACAGTCGACCAGGGATGGGTCTCGTGGCTAACCCGGCTCGCGGTGGACGGGCAGCCGGTCACCATTTACGGTGACGGTCGGCAAGTGCGAGACCTGCTGCACATCGACGACCTCGTGCTGGCGATGACGCGCGTGCTCGTCGATGGCCGTTCCTCGCCCGGATCGGTGTTCAACATCGGCGGCGGGCCCGGGAACTCCCTGTCGGTATGGGAAGAGTTCGGCCCCTTGCTCGAACGGCTGACAAGAAGCCCGGTGCCGGTCAGCTATGAGCCCGCAAGGGTCGGTGACCAGCTTGTCTACCTAAGCGACATCTCGGCCGCGGAACGCGCCCTGGGGTGGACCCCGCGGATAAGCCCCGTCCAGGGGATCACCGAAATGGTCGGCGAACTGTCCACGGCCAGGGCCGGGCGAGGGGACTGACCATGGACCAGTACGACGTTGTCCTGCTCGCCCCGCCCTACTACCGCGTGCTTGGCAGCCACAACAACAGGGCGGCGGTCAGCTTGACCTACCTGTCGGCCTACCTTGAGCGCGCCGGGATATCGCACGTCGTCTACGGCGCTGATTACACCCCGGCGGAGACGTTCTGGGGCATGCGCTACATGTTCGACAACTACCAGCCCTTCGTGAACGCGGTTGACGGCGACAGCAGCCTCTACGGCGAGGTCACCGAAATAGTCATGTCGTTCAAGCCGTCCGCTGTGGTCATCCTCGGCGCCGAGCCGCTGATTGCAACCAAGGACTGGGCCAGCCCCTTTATCGCCGCCCATTACGCGCGGCTGCTGCGCGCCCTCGGGATCTTCACGATCGGGCTCGGGCACTTTTTCACCCTGGACAAGCAGGCCTTTGACGGCGCGTTCGACTGCGTTCTCAGCGGCGAGCCGTCACCGGCCATCGTCGACGTACTCCGGCACCGTGTCCGCGGGTACGTCGAGCCGAGTCCCATTCCGCTCGATATCGCTCCCAACCTCACCCGCTTGTTCCCGGCGCAGCAGCGGACCGACTTCGTCATGACCTCGTTCGGATGCCGGTTCTCCTGCTCCTTCTGCTTGGTGCAGCAGTTCTACACCCAGCTTGACCAGCGGGTACGGTTCGTCGAACTCGACACCGTTATCCGGGACCTGGCCCAGCGCCCGGAGAACGAGATCTATTTGACCGACCTCACGTTCACCTACGCGCCACCGCGCCGGCTCCGCGCCCTCGCGGACGCTATCGCGGCAGCCGGGTTGGAGAAGGCATTCACGGTAGACACCCGGGTCGACCTCATCACCCCGGCATCGGCCGACCTGCTTGCCGCACTTGGCGTCCGCCGGGTGAAGATCGGGCTAGAGGGCGTGACGGCCGCCCAGCTCAAGTCATTCAGCAAGAACACCGAGTTCGCTCAGGCGGAGCGCGCGGTCGCGATCCTGCGCGAGAGGGGCATCGAGGTCGTCACGTACCTGCTGATCGGCGGTGACGCCAGCGAGTCAGACTATGAGGCAACGAGGGAGTACATCCACCGGCTCAAGCCGGAGTTCGCCCCGGTCGCGATCTGGGCCTACGACCTCAGCGGAGACTACCGGTACGACACCCAGTTCTCCCCGCTCCGGCTGGCTCAGTGGGGGCTGGACAAGAGCATCTTCTACCGCTACCTGGACCTGCAGGGTGAGATCAACCCGACCGTGGGGCCGATGATCGACCTGCCGCATGACCGGGGGAAGCGCCGATGACGCGCGGGGAGCGCATCCGGGGCTACGGTTACTCTTTCACCGCCGAGGAGGTGCGGTGGATCCAGGAGCGGCTCGCCGAGTTGCTCCTTACCGGCGCCCACCTCACGATGGGCCGCTACGGCGAGGAACTGGAAGAACAGGTTGCCGCGCTGACTGGCTCCGCGCACGCGGTCGCTGTCGCCAGCGGAACCGCCGCCCTTGAGGCGATCCTCCGCGCCGTCGACGTCGCCGGCGCAGAGGTAGTCGTCCCCACCAACACCTTCGGCGCCACCGCGGTGGCCGCCCTCCGGGCTGGTGCGACGGTCGTGCTCGCTGACGCTGATGACACCCTGGGCGTTGACGTCGCGGACGTCGCCTCCCGCATCACGCCGCGAACCCGGGCCGTGATCACCGTGCACATCGGAGGCCGCATCGCGGACAGCATCCGCGAGCTGAGCCAGCTCTGCGAGAGGAACGGCATCGCCCTGATCGAAGACTGCGCACACGCCCTCGGCTCCGCTTGGCACGGCCAGCCGGCCGGCGCCTTCGGCATCGCGGGCGCGTTCTCGCTGTTCGCCACCAAGGTCCTCACCAGCGGCGAAGGCGGCATGGTAGTCACGTCCGATCCCTCGATCGCCGAGACCACCCGGCTGCTGCGCGACCACGCCAAGCGCGCGGACGGCACGATGGAGGTGACCGGGTACAACTGGCGGCTCAGTGAGGCACAGGCGCTCCTTGCCCTCGCCCAGGTAAGGGCACTGCCACGATTGCTTGAGGCACGCCGTGTGGTGACCGGCGTCTACGACTCCCGCCTGACCGCTCTCGGCGGCGTCCGCGCGCCGACCCCCCGGCCGCACAGCGTTGACAACGGCTACAAATACCCCGTGTTCACGCAGTCCCACGACCTGGAGAAGCTGGGGAGCCTGCTCGCCGGGTACTACGGGATCGACCTCGGCGGGACGGTGTACCGGACCCCTTTGCACGAGCAGCCCGCGTTCAAGCGTTACGCGCAAGGCGGCTACCCGGGCGCGGCGGCGTGGTGCCCGGCGCATTTCTGCCCGCCGTCCCACCCGCTGATGACCGAGGCCGACGCGCACCGGGTGATGGACGCACTGGCCGAGGCCCTCCCCCAGGTAAAAGCGGAGGCCTGGCAGTGAGCGACCGGCCCCAGCGTGAAGCGCTGTTCGAGTGGGTCTACGAGAACAACCAGTGGGGGCGATCCCCCGCCGGGGCCCGCTACTACTCCGACTCGCCGTCCGAGGCTACCGGCCCCTACCGAGCGTACCTCGAATCATTCCTCGCGAAGCACCCCGAGATCTTGACGGTGGTGGACCTGGCCTGCGGCGACTATCAGCTCAGCCGTGAGACGGACTTCGGCGACCGCCGGTACATCGGGGTGGATATCTACCACCGGCTGATTGAGTACAACAGGTCGCTTTACGCGGACGAACGCCATCTCTTCCTCACCCTGGACCTGGTCGAGGACGAGCTTCCCGACGGTGACCTGTGCCTGGTGAGCATGGCCCTATACCTGATGTCGCATGCCGACGTGCTGCGGATCTTGAAGAAGCTGAAGCGGTACAGGTACGTACTGGTCACAGACGGGCAGCCGGACCTGCCACCCGGCGAGCGCCGCAACGTCGACCGGCCCACTGGCAAGTACACCCCCCGAGACCTGTACGGGGCTGGGTTCTACCTGGAGCTCCCGCCGTTCAATCAGGAACTGCGCGTCGTGTGCGAGCACCAGCTCCCCTCCGGGGAGCTCATCCGCTCTGTCCTCATGGTCAATGACCCACCGCAGGCTGCCCGATGATGGTCTTGGTGACCGGGGGCGCCGGGTACATCGGATCCCACCTGGTCAGGCGGCTGCTCGGCGCCGGGCACGAGGTGCGCGTGCTCGACCGGCTCGATTTCGGCGGCTCGTCTCTTCTCGGTGAGTGCGATGCCCCCGGCTTCACCTTGATCAAGGGAGATGTCACCGACCGTCCCCTGCTGCGCCGTGCTGCCCGAGGGGCCCACGTGATCGTCCACCTCGCTGCGTGCGTCGGCTTTCCGGCCTGCCAGCGTGACCCGCAAGACGCGGTCCGCAGCAACGTGGACGGCACCAAGGCCGTGCTTGAGGAGCTGGGGGCCGGCCAGCGGCTGATATTCGCATCCACCGCGAGCGTGTACGGGGCCGCAGGCCCCGAGCAGCGGGACGAGACTTGCCCCGTCAGCCCCCTGTCCCTGTACGCCAGAACCAAGGTCGAAGCGGAGGACCTGGTCAGGGCCGCCGGCGACCAGGTGATCCTGCGATTCGCTACTGCCTTCGGCGTGAGCACCCGGATGCGCTTCGACCTGCTGCCGAATGACCTGGTCCGTATCGTCTTGCGCCACGGCCGCCTGGAACTCTACGAGCCGGAATTCCGGCGGTGCTTCATACACGTGCGGGACATCGCCGCCGCCCTGCACCACGCCATCGACAACTGGGGCCTGGTCGCGGGCCAGACATTCAACGTCAGTGACCCGGCCCTGAACATGACCAAGCTGGAGCTGGCCGAGCAAATCGCGCGGCTGGTTCCCTGCAAGCTAGAGGTGGGGAGACGGGGACACGACAGCGACGAGCGGGACTACTACCTCTCTTCAGCCAAGTTCAGCGCGACCGGATTCCGCGCAAGTTCAGACATGCTCGGCGGGCTGCGCAGCGTCATGACCGCCGCCCGGCTGATCGAGGGCACCGGGTACCGCCGGCTGGCGGGAGAGTTGACCGAGTGACCAGCGGCGCCGCTATCGTGATCATCGCTCATGAGGTCGATGACTACCTCACAGATCTCCTAGCCGGGCTCAGGCGATTCTGCCCGGCCGCGAGGACTGCGTGGTTCGACTCAGGACACGATCCCCGCTGCGCGGGCGTGGAGCGAATCGCGGCGAGCCGACCGCTGGCGTATGCCAGAGTAACGCCTGCATTCTTCGAAATATTCGAATGGTTCGCTGGCACCAGGGCGAGCCTGCTGATAAACGTCGAGACAGACGCCGCCCTCATCGCGCCCGGGTACGTGCCGACCGTAGAGAGGCTGCTCGCAGACGCGGACTACATGGCTTCCCGGTACCGGGCCGGCACGAGTACCACCTCACGGTGGCGCCCGTACCGAAGCCTGAAGCCCGACCTACCGGAACTGCTTGACTTGCTTGGCGTGGACCAGACCGACCAGGCATTCAGCCCCGGCCAGGTGTTCTCGCGCCGCTACGTTGAGGCGCTCCTGTCTGCGGACTGGTATCCGAAACTGCGGGAGTTCGTAACCGACAACCAGGTGCGCGAAAGGTCGTTCACCCTTCAGGAAGTGCTGCTTCCCACGCTGGCGCGAGCCCTCGGCCTGCGCGCACGCGCCTACCCGGCGGAGTGGGAACGCTACAACCGCTACCGGCCCTACCTGGCTGCCACGGCCATCGGCGAAGCGGTATCGCAGGGAGTCTCCCTTGTCCACCCAGTTCGCCGTGACGCGGACGATCCAGCACGCAGGCTGGCCCGCAGCCTAGCCTGCCCCGACCTTCAGGAGAGAAAGTGAACACCCCGTACGTCAGCGTCGTGACCACCTCCTACAACCAGCGGGAGAAGCTACTACGCCTCGCGGAGGACCTTGGCCGCCAGGACTACGACCTGGAATCGCTCGAACTCGTTGCGGTCGACGACGGCAGCAGCGACTCCACGAGCCAGGCGCTGCGCGTGCTCGCCGATCAGTTGCCGTACCGCGTCCGGGTACTGCGCAGAGAGCGGGCGGGAAGCTACCTGAGCGCACTGCGGTGGAACGATGCAATCGCGCACTCCGACCCGCGGGCTAGCGTGTTCGTGCAGGTCGATGACGTCCGGGTGCGGCCTGATTTCATCCGCAGGCACGCCGCGTGGCACGAAGGCGGGTTGCGGCTGGTGACCGGGGCCAAGTTCGAGGCGGATGAGGTGACGTGGGACCTATCGGCCTGCCGTCGCTCACGCCTGGCCGGGCCGGGCGGGGCGGCTGCGACGATCCGCGCCTGGACGGCGTGCTGGGGCGCGAGCCTGTCCTACTCCCGGCAACTGGTGGAGTCGGTCAGCGACTCCGGGCATGATCACCCGTATGACGAGCGCATGACGGGCTGGGGGCATCAGGAGGTGGAGTTCGCCTACCGATGCCACCTGGCCGGAGCCGAACTGATCTACGACCCAGCCGTGGGAGTATTCCACCAGAACCACGGGCCGGCCAATGATGCGGGGCGGGGCCTGGACCACGCGAAGGCCAAGGCCGAGGGCGACGCCAAGAACGCCGAATACGTACGGCAGAAGCACGGTCCCGACGCGCTTCCCCGGTGGTAACGCGGTGACTGTGGCGATCCTGTCGGACTCCCCGGCACTGACGACCGGCTTCGCCCGCACCACTGCGCGCATCGCGGGCAGCCTTGCCCGGCACCACGAGGTGCACTGCTACGGGATCAAAGGCGGCCACGGCGATATCCACGACGACCTGGGATACTACGTCTGGCCCGGCGAGCGCGGGGGACACTGGTCCGCGCAGCTCGGCCAGTTCTTTAAGCAGACCCGGCCCGACGTGCTCCTGCTCAACATGGACGCCAAGAACGCGCTGGAGTGCGTGACCCGCTGCCGGGCCGCGGGCCTGACCGCGCCGATTGTCTCCTATGTCTGCTTCGACGGCCTCCCGGTGAGTCGCCGCTACCTGGATGCCCAGCGGGATTGCGCTGCGGTGTGGGCCACTTCGGGACCTGGGGCGGCGTACTTGCGGGCGGAAGGGATCCCGGTAACCGGGATAGCTCCACCGGGGGTCGATTCGGCGGAATTCGCGCCGCTGCCGGACAAGATGGCACTGCGCTGCACGATCGGCCTCGAAAGCTCGTTCCTCGTGGGTGTATTCGCAGCCAACACCGAGCGCAAGCAACTGCCGCGGGCGATCGCCGGGTTCGCCAAGGCGGCGGCCGTGTTGCGCGACGCTGACACGCGCCTCTACCTGCATTGCCGGCGTGACGGGTACTGGGACCTCGTCGAGCTGGCCCAGCGGTACGGCGTCGCGGAGCGGATGATCATGCTGGACGGCTACTCGGAGGCACGCGGGGTTCCGCTGGCTACCGCCCAGGGCCCGCGAGCCGCCTCCATGCGCGACCTCGGCTACGCGGACAGGATCGCCCTCTGCGACATCGTCGTCAACACACCGTACAGCGGTGATGTCGAGCAGGTGATCCTCGAAGCCAACGCCTGCGGCGTCCCGCTCGTGCACACCGACGACGAGGGCGTGATGCGCGACGCCGCGGGCACGGGCGCGGCGCTCCTGTCGGCCGCCGACGTGGGGACCGGGCCCCTCGGCGAGGCGCGCCATCACGTCAGCCCGGCCCGCATCGCCGACGAGCTGGTGCGCCTGGCCACGGATGCAAGGGCCCGGGCCGACCTCATCGCGCGCGGCAATGCCAACGCCGCCCGCTTTCCGTGGAGCGCCCTGGAGCAGGCGTCCCTGGCGATGGTCGCCCCGTTCACCGCCCCGAAAGGAAACGGATGACGCATCACCTGGGTGACATCCAGGCTACGGCGACGAGCGCCATCGTAACGGGAGACCCGGACCGGGTGCCGATGCTGTGCGATGCGCTGGGCGGGGCAAGGGCGACATGGCGGAAACGGGGATTCGTCTGCGTGCAGTTGCTCGACGAGCGGCTGATGGTCTGCTCCACTGGGATCGGCGGGCCCGCGACCGCCATCGTCGCGGAGGAACTCGCCCAGGTTGGCGTCACGTCCATCGTGCGGGTCGGCACGTGCGGCTCGATGCAGCCGTCGGTCCGCCCGGGGCACCTGGTCATCTCAGCGGCGAGCGTCCGAGACGACGGGACGAGCGGGGCCTACCTCCCGGCCGGTTTTCCCGCTGTTCCCGCCCCGGACCTGCTGCAGCGCCTCATCGCGCGGGCCGGCGAGCTGCCCAGGCCGCACCATGTGGGGATCACCCACTGCAAGGACGCCTACTACGCCGAGTCGCCCGCCGGGCTTCCCCTGGAAAACCAGTGGCGCCAGCGCTGGGCAGAGCTCAGGAAACTCGGAGTGCTGGCCACGGAGATGGAGGCGGCGGCGCTCCACGCGGTGGGCCAGGTGCGCGGACTGCGAACCGGCGCGATCTTCGTTCCGGTCGATGACACCTTGCCGGCGGACCAGCGCAGGGAGGCCATGTCGGAGGCTGCCTTGGTCGCGGCGCGTGCGCTGGCGGATGATCCCGGCGGCGAGTGACGTGGCGGCGTCTCCGCGCGTGCCCGACGAGGCGGACGTCGTCGTAGTGGGATCGGGGCCGGCGGGCTGCTCGGCTGCCCGTGCAGTCGCCGAGCACGCGCCGGGCACGTCCGTGCTCGTGCTGGAAGCCGGCCCGGAGGTCTCGAGCCCGGGATCGAACCTGCTCAACCTTGACCCAGCGGAACGCAATGCGACCTATGAGCGGCTGGCCCGCATCCCGGCCCGGTCTGCGGCCGGAGGAGCCAGGCCAGGAACGCGCCTGGTCGATCCGGCAGGCGGCCTGCCCGGTGCCAAGTACGCGTGCAACGTCGGGGGGATGGCAGCGCACTGGACCTGCGTCTGCCCGCGTCCGTCGGCCGACGAGCGGACACTCGCGATCGGCGCCGAAGCCCTGGATGCCGCCCTGCGGATGGCGGAGTCCTACCTTGGTGTCAGCGGGGATCCTTTCTCCCCGGACCCGGCCGTCACCGAGGTGCGGTCCGTTCTCACCCGAGCCTTCCCCGACCTACGGCACCAGGTTCGGACGCTGCCCATGGCCGCGGCGACGCAGGGAAGCTCGGGACGACTGACCTGGAACGGCATTGACGCCATCCTGACCCCGGTCCTGACCCGCGGGGTCCGGGTAGTGGCCCGGGCACTGGCGAGACGCCTGCGGGTCGTTGGTGACGAGGTCGCTTCCGTGGAGGTCTTCGACCTCGAGCGGCACCGGGCGACCACGGTCCGGGCCGGCGCGGTGATAGTGGCAGCCGATGCGTTCCATACCCCACAGCTCCTGTGGGCCTCCGGGATCCGGCCCCGCGCCCTCGGGCGTCACCTGAACGTCCACCACCTGGCGACCGCCACCGTCCGGCTGGGGCGCCCATCCGGAGGGCGCTTTTCCGCCGATGACCGTGACGACATCGTCGGCGCGCTGTGGATTCCCTTCGACGGCGCTCGCCATCCCCTGCACGGGCAGGTGCTGGTACTCCAGTCCCATGGCCGAGACCAGGCAGTTCACCTGGCCTGGTACGCGCCGCAGGAACCCGACTGGGATAACAGGGTCCGGTTCGACACGGGCGGCACCGACGCGTTCGGCTTGCCGCAGCCGCACATCCACTTCCGGGGAAGCCAGGACGACCAGCGTCGCCGGGCGGCGGCACTGCTCCACGTCCGGCATGCCGTCGAAAGGTTCGGTGACTGCGTGGCGGGCGGAGAGCCCCAGTTGCTCCCGCCTGGCGCCGCCATCCATTACCAGGGAACGGCGCGGATGGGCGCGCGGGACGACGGGACCAGCGTTTGCGACCCCGACGGCCGGGTCTGGGGCGTGGGCAACCTGTACCTGGCAGGAAACGGGGTCATCGACCGGGCCACGGCTGTCAACCCGACCCTGACCAGCGCGGCACTGGCGATCCTCAGTGGCCGTGCCGCAGCCGTGACCAGGCGATGAGGCCATCAGGCCGCGGGCACAAAGTGGCGGACCCGCAAGGCTCGCAAAACAGGCCCTCTCCTGACGACGGGTAGACTCGCTGCCGTGGAATACGTCGCGCTGTTCCCCGCGGGCACAGCGAATCTTGTGGCCGAGGGCCTGCGGAACCTGCTTCCCGGCGTCAAGGTCCTTGAGTCCGACGAGAGCGCGCTGTCCTTCTCCACGTCGGCCCGGCTTGACTCGGCAGACGCGGTACCGATCGCCAAAAACCTCTTCATCGTGCGCGGGCGGACCCCCAGGCGAACCCTGGACGGCACGGTGACGGACTTGGCCCGCAGGCTCCGCGATCTCCCGCGTCCCCGCGGCTGCACCGGGTTCCGCGTCATGTTCCACTTCGACGGGCAGCTGGCGGCCCCCTCGCCTCAGGCCCGCCAACGGCTAGAAGACGCGATCAACTCGGCCACCGGGCTCCGGCTCCAGCCCCGCGGCAACTGCCAGGAGTACTGGGCGATCGGCCGCCGCGACTGGTCAAGTGCCTACCTCGGGGAGCGGCTGCCCGGCAGCAAGACACGAGAGCCCGCAGCGAAGGGATCCCTGTCCGGACAGCTGTCGGCATTGCTGGTGAGCCTGAGCAGGCCTGATCCCAATGACGTGTTCCTCGATCCGTTCGCGGGCAGCGGCTCTATCGTCGCCGCGCGTCTCGCGGCCCCGGCCCAGAAGGTCATCTACAACGACCTTGACAGATCGCTCCAGCGGTCGGCAGCGGCCCGGCTCGGCCCGCGCGCAAAGGTGGCCTTCTTGCACGAAGACGGGACAGCCCTAGCGTCCGTGAAATCAGCGGAAGTGACCGCGATCGTCACCGACCCGCCTTGGGGCGAGTACGACGAATCGATCGGCGACTACGCAAAGTTCGCCGATGCTCTTGCCTCGGAATTCAGCCGGGTGCTGAATCCTAACCGGGGAAGACTGGTGCTCCTGGTTAGCCGCCGGAACGAGGAGCAGATGCAGGCTTCGCTCACCGAGCACGGGTTCTCTTGTGAGCCCCCGATCGGGATCCTGGTAAACGGCCATCCGGCCTCGGTCATTCGCTGCTACCCGCACGCGCCATAGCCTGGGCCTGCGGAATCACTTCCTGACCGCCATCAGCAACTCGCCCGTGGCACCCTGGCAGACGTCAAACCCAGCGGACGCGAGGCGCGCGCGGACGAGAGCCCTGCCGCCGGGTACCAGGTAGTCATGCGTCTCGACGATCACACGGCGAGCCTTGCGCAACTCATCGTCGCTGGCCGCGTTCAGCACCCCGCACTCGCTTCCCTCGACATCGATCTTGAGGATGTCACATGAGGGGAGCGAGAACCTGTCGTACACAGCAGCCAAGGTAAGAGCCTCGACAGTCACAGTGCCGACGACCCGCTGCGCCAGTTCTGGTGAAGGCGGGGCGATCAGGGTGTCGCAGGAAGCAGATCGGTCGAGGTAAAGAATGGGATTCCCAGCGCTTTTCGCTACGGCCGCCTGAATCGGATACGGTGCTGATGCGCCGAGCAGCCTCAGCATGTTCGTACGCAGCAGCGAGAATGACGAAGGGACGGGTTCGACGGCATAAACGGTGGCACCGCGATCCGGCATGCTAGCCCACACCGCAAAGACGCCAACATTCGCTCCAAGGTCAAGTACTACTGGGCTGTCAATGCCGCTGAACGCTCCGGCGTATACCTCGTCATGAAAGATCTCCCGGACGAGCGCCGCGATAGGCGTGCGAGCGTTTCCCGAGAAAACCATCCCGTTGCTCAGGACATACTCAGAAATGAAAACCTTTTCGGAGCGGGTTTGACTAGCCTGCTCCATCAGTGCGGCTTCTCGAGGAGCAGGTCGCCCATCACCAGAGCGTCAAGTCCAGATCCCGCGAAAGTGGCCACCGCATCCCGCGGGGACTCAACGATCGGCTCGCCCCGTACGTTGAAACTAGTGTTGAGGACCGCAGGTACACCGGTCAGGGCCTCGAACTCCTTGATTGCCTCTCGGAAGGGGCCGTCGGCGACTGTCTGCACCCTTGATGTCCCGTCAACGTGGACAACTGCCTCCAGGGCCGATTTCCATGCTGGTGCCACCGGATAGGCGATTGTCATGAACGGAGATGGGGCGGTCATTTCGAAAAGCTCGCTCGCGCGCTCCTCAAGGACTGCAGGCGCGAAAGGACGGAAGGGTTCCCTGAATTTAATGCTGTCGTTTACGCGGTCGCGCATCGCGCCGCTACGCGGATCCGCGAGGATGGATCGCTGTCCGAGTGATCGCGGCCCGAACTCCGACCGCCCTTGATACCAGCCGACAACCAGGCCCTCGTTGAGCAGGCGAGCTGTCGTCTTGGGCGGATCGGACAGCGACCTGAACGGGATCCCGCTCATCCGGGCGGCCGAGGCTACTTCTTCGGCCGAATACGCCTTCCCCATGGCGGCGCTGGTGAGGACCGGGCGCGGTGCTCCGCCCAGGGCCACGGAGCCGTGGAGCGCGCATCCGAGGGCGAGTCCCCGGTCGGAAGCCGCCGGCTGGACCCAGAGTTGGTGAATGTCTGGACGGCGAGCCAGGGCCCCATTGGCCGTACAGTTCAAGGCCACCCCGCCAGCCAGGCACAAGGCGTGTAGGCCGGTCAGCGAGATCAGCCGCCCGACCAGGGCGTGGACCGACTCCTCCAGTAGACGCTGCGCGGCGTAGGCGACGTCGGCGTGACGCTGTTCCAGCGGCTGCGCGGAGTTGCGGGCTTGTCCGAGTTCATCGAAGCCATTGCCGTAGAGCGGCTCGTCATTCGCCAGAGAAGCATGCGCCGGGCGGAAGCATCGATGAGCAGCAACCTCGTACCCATACGCCGTAGGCTGCAGCAGATGAGTAAGGTCAACGCCAGGAGACCCGAAAGAAGCGAGTCCCATGACCTTGTACTCGTCTTGGGATGGCTCGAAGCCCAGATATGAAGTTACCGCCGAGTAGAATACTCCTAGTGAGTTTTCCCAGGGGTAAGTTTCGAGAATATCCAATTTGGCGCCGTCCCCCAGCGCAAGTACCGTGCTCATCTGGTCGCCGTACCCATCATAGGATAGGCACATAGATCGCTCGAACCCTGAGGGGTAAAAGGCCGATGCGAGATGGGCTCTGTGATGGTCGATAACCTCTATATGCGGACACGATCCGAAATGATGAGTCAGGTAAACTCTAGTACGGTCCGCCAGTCCCGAATGGGTGATCCCCGGGGTTACGACAAGATCTACCCGCTCCATCGTTATTCCTGCTATCCGAAGACAGTCCCTAACCGCGCGAATTGGCAGCCGCCCCCAGGCTGACTTAATTCGCAGGTACCGCTCCTCTTCGCACACCGCAATAATCGCTCCGTCCTCGACCAGCGCAGCTGCGGGGTCATGTTGGCCAGGGTTTGCTCCGCCATAGATTCCCAGTACGATCACTGAGCTTTCTCCAAAGTAATACCGGGATGCCGGCGAGCGGCTTTACAGTCGAAAAAGTTTATCGCAACTATTCTTAGGTCATTCTACTACGTTAAATATAGAATGTAAATGAATGTGTGACGTAGGATGCAGGACAACATGTGCGTGAGACCATGCCCCTTGGTCGGCTCGTTGCGTTCTACGTTTCGTCGCGGAACCGAATGATGCGGATGCTTCCTGCTTCGGTCTTTCGGCGTGGCGTGACTACGTGATCTGTTCGGCTGGGCCGATTCCTGGTGGTAGCCGTGGTGGCTGCCCGGTTCTCGGGCCTAATGCTCGGGGTTTCACAGGCCCTGGGCTCGTGGCCGCAGGGGCGCCCGGTCTGGTCGGCCGGCCGGGAGGGCCTGCCGACTGGCGGTGGCGTCGGCGATGCCCGCTGCCGAGGGCTATCGCCCGGCGAGACAGAGCCATCGGCGGCCGGTGAGCCCGACTCTCGACGGCGAGGATTGAGCCGCAGGCGTAGGCGCTGCTATCTTCGCACCCGACTGGTTCCGGGCAAAGGAAGCGGGAGTTCAGGAGCCGACGGGACACGCTCCGGGAGTCCGCCCCTCGCCGTACCCACGTCACGGTCTGATCCATGGGCTATTCAGGCAGCCTGGGTTAACTTGGTAAATGCGTATGCCGCTCCACCGAGGCAATACGCGCTACTCGCGTCCCATGGTGCTGCAGTACGGATGGCACGGACGCTGATTACCGAGACCATACGGTAAGGCAGGGGTCCAATGCGGGTACTCGTCACAGGCGGCGCTGGCTTTCTAGGGTCACATCTTTGCGCAGCACTGATTGCGCGCGGCGACGAGGTAGTCTGCGTAGACAACCTGTCAAGCGGGTCTAAATCGAATCTTGAACCTCTTGCAGACTTGCCGGGATTCGAGTTCATGGAGACGGACATTACCAACGGCATTTCGGTGACCGCTCGTGTTGATGCGGTGGCGCACCTGGCAAGCCCGGCCTCGCCCCGTGACTACCTTCGATTTCCGCTCCAGACGCTCTTGACGGGAAGCCTCGGCACGGAGTACGCACTGCGTCTGGCCGATAAGTGGAGTGCCCGGTTTGTGCTGGCGTCGACTAGCGAGGTCTACGGCAACCCGGCCGTGCATCCTCAGCATGAGGGCTACTGGGGCAATGTGAATCCTGTGGGACCGCGCAGTGTGTACGACGAGGCGAAGCGCTTCGCTGAGGCGCTGACTGCCGCTTGGCGTCGAGAGAACGGCCTGAACGCGGGCATCGTCAGGATTTTCAATACTTACGGGCCGAAGATGGCCGCTTCCGATGGGAGGGTCATCTCCACCTTCATCGCCCAGGCGCTGACCGGGGAACCTCTGACCGTCTTCGGAGACGGTAGCCAGACTCGCAGTTTCTGTTACGTCGATGACCTGGTTCGAGGCCTGGTAAGAATGATTGACTCTGCGGTGCCAGGGCCGGTCAACCTTGGCAATCCGGAAGAGTGCTCGATTATGGACGTTGCCAGCCTCGTGCTTGCGATCACCGGGTCAGCGTCGCAGATCACGCATCTTCCGCTGCCGCCCGATGACCCGGTCCGACGGTGCCCCGACATCGCAGTTGCGCGGCGACTACTCCAGTGGCAGCCGCGCATTCCCCTGAACGACGGCCTCCAGATGACCGCTGACTGGCTGCGGTCGCGGATTACCTCATGATCCTGGGCGGTGCGCCGCGGCAGCTGCCGTTCCAGCCCGGCCCAGGACGCGGGCCCTGCCGCTCACACGGGGGCGTCCGCCGCCGCGTTCAGGATCGCCCCGATCTCGGCCGCCGCTGCCCGGGCCTGCGACCTGTCGGCGGACCTCGCGGCGCGCTGCTCGCACTCGCGCAGCCGCGTGGCCAGCGAGGGCCAGCGGCGGACAGCGGCCCACAACCACCACTCCTCGGTGAAGCGACGGACGGGCAGGACGCTGCCCTCATCGCGGGCCAGTGCCACTGCGTCCGCCCACTCGGCGTCGAACCGGGGCAGCGCGGGTGCGTCCACCACGGCAATCACGGCCCGGACCGACTCCGGCGTGCGCTCGGGCTTCGGCATGACGGGCTGCTCGCCCGCCGGGAGGATGACCTGCACGCAGGTCATCCTAAGTGCGTGACACCGTAAGTTCGTCGGGGGTCAGGGTTCGGGTTCGCGGCCGAGCGCTGCGAGGTGGACGGTGCAGGCGGTGTCGAGGGCTTCTTGCGGGCTGCCGATGGGCAGTCCAGTGAGCAGGACGGCGTCTTCGTAGCGGTCGCGGGCAGGAGAGTAGATGGCGAAGCCGAAGGAGTGGGCCGAGCCGCCGTAGCGGAGCCGGAACAGCGGGATCTGCTCGCCGCCGGGCAGGACGCCGGTGATGTAGGCGAAGGAACCGTGGTATCTGGCCTGGACTTTGGCCAGCTGGGGCCAGTTTGTCTCGGCGTGGTCCAGCAGCCGCACGATGATGGAGCTGCGGGTGGATTCCGGGATGGCGGGCATGTGCCTCATTGTGCCGTGCACAGGCATCGGGCCTGGTTATGATCACGTGCCCGGGAGCGGATCGCGTATTTGTGATTCCTCCTGGGAGCTGTCATGCCGCTGTCTCGTGCGGTGCCGGTCACGCTGGCCGCCGCTGAGCGCACGACCTTGAAGAAACGCGCCCGCGGCGCGAAGACGCCGCACCGGGACCGGTTGCGGGCCCAGATCGTGCTGGCGGCGGCCCGCGGCCGGGACAACGCCCGGATCGCCGCGGACCTGGGGATCACCGTGGATACCGTGCGCAAGTGGCGGGGCCGGTTCGCTGCCCGCGGCCTGGACGGGCTGAGGGACCTGTCCCGCCCGGGGCGGCCGCGGCGGATCAGCGAGCTGACCCGGGCCGCGGTCGTCGCGCTGGCCTGCCAGTTGCCCGCCGCGACCGGGGTCCCGCTGTCACGGTGGACCGGGCCGGAACTGCTGACCGAACTCACCCAGGCCGCGCCGCAGGAGAAGCTGTCGGCCTCCTCGGTGCTGCGGATCCTGGCCGAGCACCCGGTCAAACCCTGGCAGTACCAGTCCTGGATCTCTCCCCGCGACCCGGACTTCGCCGCCAAGGCGGCCGTGATCTTGGACCTGTACCAGGAGTACTACCAGGGCACGCGGCTGCAGCCCGGCGACCGGATCTTGTCGGTCGACGCCAAGCCGTCCATCCAGGCCCGCGGCCGCTGCCGTCCCACCGTCCCGGCCGCGCGCGGCACGCCGGTCCGGGTCGAGCACGAATACGTCCGCCACGGCGCCCTGGCCCTGCTGGCCGCCCTGGACGTACGGACCGGGAAGGTCTTCGCCGCCACTCCGGACACCACCGGCATCGTCCCGTTCATGGACCTGATGAGCCAGGTCATGAACCGGCCGGAGTACAAGGCCGCGCCCCGGGTGTTCGTCATCGTGGACAACGGCTCCGATCACCGCGGCCAGGCCGCCGCCGCCCGGCTCCGCGACGCCTACCCGAACGCGATCATGATCCACACGCCGGTGCACGCCTCCTGGCTGAACCAAGTAGAGATCGTCTTTTCCGTCATCCAGAAGAAAGTCCTCACCCCGAACGACTTCCCGGGCCTGGGCACCCTCAGCCATGCCCTGCTGGCCTTCGTGAACCGCTACAACCGCACCGCCCGGCCGTTCAACTGGAAATTCACCGCCGATGACCTGACCGCACTGCTCCAGCGCATCAGCCAGCGCGAGCAAGCGGACACCGCCCAGCAAGCCACCCTCCCCCAGGCTGCTTGACAACCCCCAGACGAATTTACGGTGCCACCCACTAAGTCGCCCCGCCGCGGGCCGGCGGCCGGCGCGGGCAAGGTCAGCCGACCGTCGCGCCCGCGATCCAGTCACGGTAGCGGCTCACGCTGGCCCGGTACCTGGAACTGCTCCCGGCAACGGCCCCGGCACTGCCGGGGATCCGCGCGAGTTCCCGCAGCTGTCAGCGCGTAGTAGCTGCCCCTCGCGCTGAAGCTCTTCATCTGCAAGAGAACCCGCGCAAGGCGGGCCTCCTCCTCGGGTCTGACTTCCGCGAGGGCGACTATCGCACGGCGCTGCGACATTCGGCTGCACGGATTCCAGGCGACGCGTCCTGGAATCGCCGCCGCGCCCATGCGGGGTCGCGCGAGCCTCGCCACGCCACCGTCCTCTGGCGAGGGGCTTGGCAGCCAGACGCCACGGAACTCAACGCCAGGCAGCGGGTCCGGCGGATTGGGCCCAGCTAGTCACAGGAGGCTGAGCAGGCCGCCTGTGACTTCCTGCCGGACCAGCGCGTCACGCTCGTCAGGACCAAGCCAGCGGAGGGCGGAGCCTGCCGGTCCCCTCTCGATCCACAGAACGTCCTCGACGGCCTCGGCGACCGCGTGCAGGTGGCTGATGACGGCCACCAGCTTGTCGCCGCCCGTCTCGGCCTGCAGGACGGCCAGCGCTCCGGCGAGTGAGTCGACGTCCAGGGAGGCGAATCCTTCGTCGAGGAAGAGCGCGCCGAGCCGCCCGCCGGAACGGCTGTGCAGTTCGACGAGTGCTAGCGCGAGCGCGAGAGAGGCCAGGAAGGTTTCCCCGCCGGACAAGGTTTTCGGGCTGCGGCCAGCCCCGCTGCGGCGGCTGACGACCTGGAAGTCCTCGCCGAATCCGAACTCTCCGCCGGAGAGCGTCCCGAAGGTCTCGCTGGCTACAGCGAGCAGGGCGCGGGTGCGCCGCTCGGTAAGGTGCTGGAGGAACTTGGAGTCCGCGAGCAGGCCGCGCAGCGCATCGACCGCGCTCAGCCTGGCTCTGCCGCCGCTGAGAGCAGCATCAAGGCTGGCTGCCTGCTGTACCTGGCCTTGCGCGTTAGCCTGGTCCGCTTGGTGCCGTCTGGCGTCGTCGGCCGCGGTTGTCTGCGCCGACACCAGCGCGTCCAGGGCCGACGGCCCGAGAAGCTCGTCGCCTTCGGGCAGGGCGATGACGGGAAGCCCGGCTGTGCCGGCCGTGAGCCGTCCGGCGGCCGCGTTGAGTTTCTTCAACCGGGTGCCGATTTCGCCGGCGGCGGCTCCAGCCGCTTCCACAAGGCTGGCAGTGACGGCTTTGTCGGCCTGTGCGAGCGCGGCCGCGTAACGGCTGATCTCCTCGACGCCGTCGGCGGTGACCCTGGCGGGCATGGTGATCTGGCTCTCGCCTTCGGGGCGTGCTCGGTCGCCCTGTTCTACCGCGTCCTGCCAGCGTTCCAGGTAGGTCGCGATGAAGTGGAGCGGATTTGAGACTTCCTTGCGCCTTCGCTGGTCAAGCTTCCACTGCGTTTCGGTGAGTTCCTCGATCTTGCCGGTCGCCTCGTTACGCAGCCGGGTGAGCTCCGCTACCTGCTCCTGCTGCCGGGTGGCGGCGTGCGCTGCCTGCTGGGCGTGTTCAAGGGTGATGCTCAGGAGCTCGCCGGAAAGCTTCTGCCTCAGCGGGGCGGGCAGCCCTATCAATTCTTGAGCGGTGGCAGCAGCCGCGCGGTGGTGCCGTTCCCGGGCAGACTGGAGCGCGGTTGCCTTCTTGCTATGGGTTTCCTGGCGCAGGGAAATCGTGTGGGTTTCCCTGTCTGCGTTGGCTTTCGCGCCTCCCGCGTTTTCGTCGGCGCGCGCGGCTTCGGCGCTGAGTTGCTGCTCGACTTCGACGACAGGGCTGAGCAACTGAGCGAGGAGCATGCCGAGTAGCTCGTCCTGTTCCTCTTCGGCGGCCCCGGTTAGTCTGGAGCAGGCCGTTTCCAGGGCCTGCTCGAATGCTGGTTCCCCTGCCGTGTCGACCTGCGCGGTCGAATCTGCGGCGTGCGAGGTCTTGCATGCTGTTGACTGCGGCTTGGCGGGCCTGTTCCAGCCGATTCCGTGCGGTCTGGGTTGCCGACTGGCGGGTGACGTAGGCCTGCTGTGCGCTCTCGGCCCTCCCCCCGGCGTCCGCGAGCCTGTCTGCGGCCTTGCGGCTCGCCTTCTTCGCGTTGTTCACGGAGAGCTTGACGGCGCTCAGCGACTCAGGGTCGGACGGCGCGGGAGGCTGGTAGTCGGCGGGCAAGGGCCGGGTGCATATAAGGCAGGGCTCTCCGGGTAGCTGGTGAGCGCCGGCTGTGTGGGCGGCGTCCTGGCTATGGATCCGGCTGAGGTCGTCCTCAGCTGAGTCCAGCTCGCGGGAGGCTGCTTCAGCGGCTATTCCGAGGCCTGCGATGGCGCTCGTGAGGTCGTTCGCCTGGCCGAGGGCCGCTGCTTCATCGAGTTGCGCTTTCCCGGTGTCGGCGGCTCTGTGCAGGACCGTGCGGACGGTGTCTTCCAGGGCGGCGCGGGCGTCCTGGTATTCCTGGTGCGCTGCACTGGCGTCGGCACTGGCCCGTGCTAGCGATTCAGCGGTGGACTGCAGGGAGGCGAGCCGGGTCTTCATCCCGGCCAGCTGAGCGGCCTCCTGCACTAGGTCGGCGGCGTCCGCGTCAAGCTGCGCCTGTTCTTCGGCCAGGGAGGTGATCCGGCCGGGGAGAGCGTCCAGGAGGGTGGCCGCGGAGGCTAGTGACTCCGTGGTGAAACCCTCGGCGGCAGCTGCGGCGAGTTTGCCGTCAGCGTCGCCGCGCTGGGCCGTCCACTCGTCCCTTGCCTGCTTCGCCGATGTTTCTAGTTCTGCCAGTTCCGTGTCGACGGTCGAGATCCCGGCCAGCTCAGCGGCAGCGTCTCTCTTCTCGCGCTGCTGAAGCTTGTCAAGGGCGGCGTTGATCGTAGCCTGCCGTTCGCGGGCGGCGGACGCTTCCGTGCGGAGCCCGCCGAGCGTGCCGAGCGCCCGCTGGAGCTCGCCAGCGATCCTGGTGGCCTCGGCGGCCTTCGCCGCTCAGCCCGCGGGTGGACTTCCTGACCGCCGCGATCCGCATCGCTGGCGCCACGGCTGCCCTCGGCGAGGCCGAAGCTCCGCGCGCGGAAGCCGAGCGGCTGCTGCGCCGGTTCGCCGTGAACATCCCCGGTGCCGGCACCGCCCGGCAGGGGGAAGCAACATCTCCCGCCTCGGTCGCTGCGGCGGCCGAGTCGGAGCTCGCCATCCATGCTGACCGTGACCGGGACGACCGGGCGCAGGCAGCGCAGCGCGCAAGGCGCCAGCTCGACGACGCCGAACAGCTTTTCGGAGTACGCCTGACCGCCGTGCCTGACACCGGGACGGCCGGGTAACCGCCAGTAGATGCCTGAATCTTGCAAGGAGGCAGCGTGACCTCAGTAGATGCAAGGCTTGACCAGCTCCGCGGCTCCGCCCCGCGGCTCAGCCACACCGCGCGCACCGTAGCGGCGCTCGCCGCCAACCCTGGCTGCGGCCGCAGGGCGATCCTAGACGCCGCCGGCATCGACAAGGCGAAGATCGCCGAGTGCGCCGGGTACCCGCAGCAGTCCGGTGCCTCGCAGTCTCCGTTCGCGCTGCGGCGCGGCGCGGTCTTCGAAGCGCAGGTCAAGGCAGACGGGGGCGCAGACCTGATCCGCCTGCTGCGCGAGAAGGCCGGGCTGACCCTTCCCGAGGTGTCTCACGCCGTTCTGGAGGAGGTCGGCGGCAGCGCCGACCTGGAACTGCGCTGGAGGCGGACCCGGGCACTGCTGCTGCGCGCGGCCCGGCACCGCGACCAGGCGGGCACCCTGTACGACCATCCCATGCTGCGCCTGGAGATCGGCGGCCACCGGGCTTACCTGGAACCGGACGTGATCGCGTTCCAGGCCGCCGGGCGGTTCCACGTCATCGAGGTGAAGTCCTTCGCGCTCATCGACGGGCAGGCCGACGACGAGAGCACCGCCGCAGCGGCCCTCCAGGCGGCCGTGTACATCATCGCGCTGCAGGACCTCCTCGCCGCCGAGTCGCTGCCCGCCGGCATCGTCTCCACCGACGCGCTCTTGGTCACGCCGGAGGACTTCACAACGCGTGCCACGGCGGCCTACCTCGACGTGCGCAAGCAGGTCGCGATCCTGCGCCGCCAACTGGCCCGGGTGGCACGGATCGGCACCCTGCTCGATGGCCTGCCGCCCGGGCTGACCCTGGACCTGCAACCCGGGCCCGACGGAACCCCGGCGCGACCCCGCCAGGAGATCGCCGCCGCCCTGGAGGACATTGACGCCAGGTACCTACCGCGCTGCCTGAAGACCTGCGAACTCGCCGCGTTCTGCCGCGACGAGGCCCGCGCCGCCGGCGCCGTCTCCGTCCTCGGGGCGGCGGCGCGCGACGACCTCGGAGGCCTGGACACGATCGGCACCGCGCTGGCCCTGGCCCGCGGCACCCGCGAGCCGTCCGCCGACCAGGCCGACATCGCCAGGGCGCTGCGCCACGCCAGCAGCATCGCAAGGACGCTGGAAGGCGGTGGCCGCCCGCACAGGCTGGGCACTGCACGAGCTGCCCGCCCGGCACACCGTGCGCACCGACGGCGAGGCCGCCGAGGCCGCAGCCGCCCTCACAGCCCGGCTGATCAGCCGCGGCGCCGTCGCCACGTGCGAGCGCGCCCCTGACGGCAAGCCGGTCGGGCCGGGTGACATAGCGATCGGCGTCACCCACCGCGACCAGGCCGACCAGGTCCGCCAGGCGCTGGCCCAGGCCGCACCAGGCATCGCGGCGCAGGTCCGCGTCGATACCGCCAACCGCCTTCAGGGCGCCGAGTACGAGGTCACCGTCATGCTCCACCCGCTGTCCGGCAGGCACGACGCGACCGAGTTCCACCTTGAGGCGGGGCGGCTGTGCGTCCTGGCATCCCGTCACCGGCACGCGTGCATCGTCGTGGCCCGGGCGGGAATCGCCGAACTGCTCGACGCCTACCCGCCCGCCGAGCCGGTCCGCCCCGGCGTCCGCGCCAAGTTCCCCGACGGCTGGGAGGCCAACCAGTCGCTCCTGGCCCACCTGGCGAGCCACAGAGTGCGGGCATGACCCGCCCTGGAATGTCAGTACCGTGCGATACCTTCACCTCACGCAGGGCCACTCCTGCGGAGCGGAGGACATTAATGGGGTTTGCAGCGCACGCAGCCGCGAGCCAGGCTCCGCTGACGCGCGCCGGGCGCCGTGCTCACGTCATCTGCCCCCCGAAAGCAGGCAGTCCGCGGGCGGGACTGGCCGCGCCAGCGGCGGGGGAGGCGGTCCGGTGAGTCAGCCGCGGCGGTGGTGGCAGGATGTCGTGCCGGGCGACTGGATAGCGTTCTCCCTGCCGGACGACCTGGTGCGGGAGCGCTACACGGCGCTGCTGGCGGCGCTTGAGGAGCTGTCCACCCGTGGTCCGATGTCCAGCCTGGCCGACATCCTGGCCCAGCTCAGGTCAGTTGGCTTCCACGACCCTCTGGACGAGGCGGAGCTGCGCAAGGCACTGGACCACCTTGCGACGTGGGGCTTCGCGGAGCCGTTCCGTGACTACGCGGCGCCGGTGCGCGGGTACCAGGGGATGACCGCCCGCCAGGAAGCGTGGGCGCTGACCCGCCGAGGCCGCGGCATCGTGGCGGCCGTCCGCGCGGCCGTGGTCGACGTCGGCCGCGCCCTGCAGCTGCCCAGCCGGCTGCTGGACGGCGTCGAGCACACGATCCGCGGCATGCTCGGCCACTTCGGGCATGACGACGGCCTGCTGCCGATCGACCTGGATGACGTCCGGACGCGCATCGACGAACTGCAGCGCGTGACCGCTGATTTCTACACCGCCCTTGCGCGGATGGTGCAGTCCGACGTCACCGATGACGCGCTGTTCGGCGACAACCGGGACCGGGTCGTGGAAGCACTGCGGCAGTTCCCGCGCGAGTACGGGCGCGCGCTGCGCCGGGTGGAGAGCGCGCTGGCCGACCTACGGCTGGCAGGGCACCGGCCGCTGGTCGAGGCGGCGGTCTCGCACGCGGGGCTGGTGGACGCCCAGGATGAGCAGTACTGGGTGGACGAGCGGGTCCGCCGGCTGTCCGACCTGGAGGCTTGGTTCGAGCCGGACGGCACCGTCCAGCGGCTGATCGCCTCGGCGACGGGCGCGGTCTACACGCTGCTGGTGGCGATCGACCGCCGCCATGCCGCACGGCGGCGGGGGTCGGACATCGGAGCTGACTTCCGCGCCCTCGCCTACAGCATCCACGCGCAGCAGACGCCCGCCGACGCCCGCCGGGTGTACGCGGCGGCCATGGGCGACTGGCCGGCGTGGCATGCCGTGACCGGGGTGGACGGCGAGGACGTGGCCCACGGCTCCGCCGCGGCCGCGGGCACGTGGCGGCACCAGGTCGAGGTGACCCTGAGGACGAACGAGCGGCAGCCACCGCCGGGCGGCCGCCCCCGCAAGGTGCCGGACACGAGCGCCGACCGGCGGGCTGCGCTCGCGCAGGCGGCGGCCGAGGCGGACAGGAACCGCCAGCTTGCGCGGCTGCTGGTGACCGGCGCCGAGGTGGGGCTGGAGCACTTCAGCGGACTGGAAACGGAGGCGGCGGTCATCTTGCTGCGGGCTATCGAGTCGGCCCTGGCGCAGTTCGACCACTCAGCGGGCTACGGCCAGGCGCGGGCCGAGGGCGTGAACGTGATCGTCGAGGTACGCCGCGGAGACCGGGGACGCACTGTGCAGGTGGAACTGGCCGAGGGCCGGCTGACCGCACCGGACCTGCGGGTCCGGGTCACGGAAGCCGACGCGGCCTCGCCGGCGGCGGGCAAACGGGAACACGAGCGGTCATGGGGCGTGGCATGAGCAGTCCCGGTCTCCTCAGCCCCGATCTGCGGGAAGCAGCCCGGCAGCTCATCGCGTCGGGACGGATCCGCGCCGAGACGGACCCGGACCGGTACAAGGCGGCACTGGCCGGGCGGAAGGAACTCGCCGACTTCTTCCGCGAGGAACTCGGCTGGCCGGTCGAGACACTGGACGTTGCGGGCCTGGTCCGCCTGCACAAGCGCCGAGACGACCCGCCCGCCGACCGCGGGCCGCGGCTGCTGCGCGACGGTCGGCCCGGGCCCGTCGCCCCGTCTGTCGTCATGGTCGTGGTGATGCTGGTCTGCGAGCAGCTGTGGCGCCGTCCGAGAGTTACCCTGCGCGAGCTGCTGCAGGCGATCGCGCAGGTGTGCGCTGCCGAAGCGCCATCGGGCCGCCTCCCGGCGTTCCGCGTGGTCGCAGGCGACGGCATCAGCAAGAAGGAAGCGCAGCAGAACCGGCAGCACCTGGTGGACGCCCTGAAGCTGCTGGAGGTGGAGGGATCAGTGACAGTCGATGCGGACCTGGACCGGGCGGCCGCCGACGAGGAAAGCGACCTGGTGGTCACCGCGATGCGCGACCGGCTGGCCGCCAAGCTCTCGTCCCTGTCCCCGATGCTCCTGGGGCTGAACGAGCTGCCGCCGGCGCAGCACGCCGCCGCGCTCTCGGCTGAGTTCCTCGCCGACCGTCCAGCCGACGACCTGGACGAGGACCCCGCGGCGATGACCGTCCGGGACCGGCGCCTGCAGACCGTGCGCCGACTTGCCGACGACCCGGCCACCAGCCCGCTCGGCGACGGCGACCAGGTTCCGTACCTGCACACGATCAGGGGACGGGACCGCGCGCTTACGGTCACCGCGTCGCTGGGGCTGGCGGCCAGCGTCCGCCGCGACTGGTGGGAGATCACCGACCCGAGCGGGCTGGCCAGCGGCACCGACTTCCCCAACGGCCGGCGGACGGAGCGGCAGGCAGCCCTCGCGCTGCTGTCGTTCCTTCCACGCCGCCAGGATCCGTCCGCTCCGCTCCCGCTGGCCGAGATCACCACGGTGCTCCAGGAAGCGCGCGCGTCGCTGCCCCGCTGGGCCGCCGTCTACGACGGGCGCCTGAACGCCCTCGCACGGGCGGCAGCCGACGAGCTTGCCGCCGTCGGGCTGCTCCATCACGACGACGAGCAGGCAGACCAGTGGCTCCCGACCCCCGGCATCCACCTGTGGCGGGTTCGCGTACGCCAGCCGGAGCCGGGTGCCCGCGCCGAGGGCGGAGCCCCGCAACCCGGCGAAGTCGCCAGCCCGCAGCCTTCCGGGAATGAAGGCCCGGCCGAGGACATCAGCGGCGCGGCCGCCCATGACGAGCAGGGGAGCACGGGAACAGCATGAGCGTCATCGAGCACCCTGCCCGCCGCCCGCCGCGAGCCGACGACCGGGGCCCGGGCCGCCCCGGGGCCGAAGGACGGTGGCAGCCGACCCGCGCCGGAGTCGTCAACTCCTGGGCGTGGGCTGAGGAGACTTTCCTGTTCGCCGACGGATGGCTCGCTCTGACCGGGCCCAACGGCTCAGGAAAGTCGCTCACCGCCTCGATGCTCATCACCGTGCTGCTCGACGCCGACGTGTCGCAGACCGCGCTGTCCGTCTCGGGCAAGGCCGCCGGAACGCTGACCAGCCGGCACACCGACCGCAACGAGCGAGACGACAAGACCGGCATCTGGTGGCTCGAATACGCCCTGCGGGACTCCGCAGGGCATGCCAGGCACCTGACAACCGGGCTGTAGCTCCGCAGCACCGGCGGCGACCTGCAGCGGGCCTTCTTCATAACGCCACAGCGCACCGGAGCCGGGCTGGTCCTCCACCGTGACCGCGAGCCCGTCCGCATCGACGACCTCGCCGAGCAGCTGTCAGCCGGCGGCGGGGAGCTGTTCACCTCCTCCTCCAAGCTGCTTCCCAAGGTCCTGGCCCACCTGCAGGCAGCCGGGGACGAGGCCGGCTACCGGAACTCCGTCCGGACCCGCCTGTTCGCTCCCCTGGAAGAAGTGCAGTTCGAGGCGCTAGTCAGCGTCCTGCGCAGCCTGCGGAGCGTGCGGACGGCAGAGGCGATCTCCCTCAAGCAGATGCGCGACGTGCTGACCGACGCCCTGCCAGCGCTGGACCCCGACCGTCTCACCGTCATCGCCGAGTCCATGGAGCGGATCGCCGACCTGGAGAACCAGCTCCAGCGCACCAGGACAGAGACCTCCCTGCTGGACTCCGCCGACAAGGCGTACCAGCGCTACCTGGCGGCCGTCGCCCAACGCGAGGCAGCGGCGCTCATCGCCGCCAACGCCGACTTCGCCGACCTGGCCAGGAAGGAACGCGACGCGGCCGCAACCCTGAAGGCTGCCCTTGACCAGCAGTCCGCGTTGAAGGACGAGCACGCCGGCGCCCTCGTCGCGGTCTCGGAACTGGAAGGCCGCCGGGACGCCGCGGACGCCGTCATACGCGATCATGCCGGAGCCGAGCTGCCGCACATGGAGAGCAGCGCCGAGGAAGCCGCACGGGAGGCAGACGAAGCCGCCGCACGAGCCGGGGACGCACAGACCGGCGCAGAGGCCCTAGCGGAACGCGCCACGTCCTCAGGAGACTCCTCCGCCAAGGGCCAGGAGCACCTCGCCGCCCTGAGCGCGCAACTCCGGGCGCGCGCGCTCAGCCTCGGCGCGGACGCCGCCGTCGAGGGCATCCTGGCCGCCGCGGACCAGATCCTGGCACCGCGCGCCGAACTGCCGTCCATCCCCGGGACGAACCGCCTGTGCGCGACGCCACTGGCCTGGGTCGAGGCCAGGGAGACCCAGGTCCAGGGACTCCGCACCGCCCTGCGTAGCCACGAGCAGGCGCAGCAGGCCGAGAAAGCCGCAGCCGGGGAGCGGAGGGACGCCGAGGACGAAGAGGAAAGCAGCAGAGGCAGCGCCCAGACGTCCGCCGGAACGCGCGAGGAGGCCGAGCGGATCCTTCGTGAAGCCCTCGGTGCCTGGAGCGCGGAATCCCGGCATCTCGGCCCCGTTCCCCGGGAGCTGACGACTCCAGCCGAGGACGAAGCCGACGGCCGCATGGATCCAGACCCCATCCTGGCCTGGCTGCCGAAGGCCGCCGACGCCGCCCGCGACAGGATCGGCCTGGCCCGCCATGAGATCACCGCGGCCACGGATGCCGCCCTGGCCACCACAGCAGCCCACGCGAGCACCCAGGCCCGTCAAGCGCAGAAGCAGGCAGCCGAGCACGCCGTGCAGGCCGCGAGCGACCACGGGACCGCCCTTGAGCAAGCGCAGGCCGAGGCCGCGCTCGACGAGCAGCGGAAATCGGGGGCAATAGCGTCACGCGAGCGCGCCGTCGAATCGGCGAACGCCGACGTCAGCGCGGCCGAGCAGTGCCTAGACGAAGGATCACGCCAGGCACGGGGCGCCGTGCGCGAGTGGACCGAACAGGTCCGCGCATGGCAGGCAGAAGTGGTCTACCTGTCTCCAGCCGACATCCGCCTGCCGGCCCCGGACGCGGACCCGGCTGAACTCGACACGCTGGACCCTGCCGCCGGCCGGACAGCGGCGGCAGCAGCCCATGACGCGGTGACCCCAGGGCTGGAACGCGCCGCCGCCCAGGCACAGCACGAAGCCGGGCAAGCACAGCGGAACGTAGACCAGGCGGAAGCCGACCTGCAGGAGGCACGCCGCGCAGCCCCGGTACCCGCCGGACCGCACTGGCGGACGCGCAGCCCGGCAGACGGCATCCCGCTGTGGGCACTAGTCGACTTCGCCGGGCACATGTCCCCCGGCGAAGCGGACCGCCTGGAAGGCGCGCTGCTTGTCTCCGGGATTCTCGACGCGCTGGTCACGCCCGATGGCCTGGCTGTCGCCGGGGACCTCTCCCTTACCCCGGCCGGGGCCGCAGCCGGCCGCACGCTAGCGGACCTGCTGGAGATCGAGACCGGCGCGGGCGTGGACCGGGAGTACGTCCGCAGCCTCCTGCGCGCCGTCCCCGTGGACGCACCCAGCGGCGGCTCCTCCGACGGCACCCTGGTCAACGGCGTGCTCACGGCGGCCGCGCCAACCGGGTACCGCTCGAAATACATAGGCCGCACCGCCCGGGAGCGCGCCCGGCTGGCCCGCGTGGCCGCGCTCGAAAGCGCACTGGCCGCCGCCAAGGAGCAGCTCCAAGAGGCACAGGACATCCTGCGGAACCGCAAAGGGGACGTGGCTGCCGCCCGCGCCGAGCGGGACGCGTTCCCCTCCGGTAGCGGGATCGACTCCGCCCGCGCTCATTGGTGCACCCTTGTCTTGTCGGCAGTTGAGTGACTGCTGATGCACCCGAGGTGCCGCCGGGTTACCGCCCCGCTCGCTCGACACGGTGATGTCCAGCGTGAGTTCTGCGGGACCCGGCGGTCACCCGGGACGCGGAGACCGTCGACAGGGCAATGCGCATCCGAGCGCCGGTCAATGAGCGGACAGGCAGCCGCGTCCCGGCACCAGGCACGAGGGTGCCTCCCCACTGGGCTAGCAGCGAGGAGGCTGTCATGGAGTATGCCCGTAAACTGCCCGCGGCGGCGCCGGGCGGCGTGACGGCGGGAATCGACTGGGCCAGCACTGATCACGCCGTGTGCGTCGTCGGTGCCGCCGGGGGCGCTGTGGCCAGGTTCACGGTGGAGCACACAGCCGCCGGCCTGGCGGAGCTGGTGCGCCGGCTGCGCGGGGCCGGAGCGGCGGAGGCCGCGATCGAGCGTGGCGACGGCCCGGTCGTCGGCGCCCTGCTGGAGGCCGGGGTCACCGTGGTGGTGATTACCCCGAACCAGGTGAAGAACCTGCGCTCCCGCTACGGGTCCGCCGGGAACAAGGACGACCGGTTCGACGCGTTCGTGCTGGCCGACACGCTTCGCACTGACCGGGCCCGGCTGCGGCCCCTGGAGCCCGACAGCCCGGCCACCGTCAGCCTGCGCTCCGCGGTCCGCGCCCGCCGCGACCTGGTCGCCCACCGCGTCGCGGTCTGCAACCAGCTCCGCGCCCACCTGCAGGGCTGCTTCCCTGGCGCCGTCGGCCTGTTCGCCGACCTGGACAGCCCCGTCAGCCTGGCGTTCCTGGCCCGCTTCGACTGCCAGGACCGCGCGGACTGGCTCTCGCCCAGGCGGATGGCCGCCTGGCTGAAGGCCCAGGGCTACTGCGGGCGGCAGAGCCCGGAGGCCCTGCACCGGAAGCTGGCCGCCGCCCCGCGCGGCGCCGCCGGCGACGACGGGGCCGCGCAGGCCCACGTCACCCGCGCCCTGCTGGCCGTCCTGGTCACCCTGGTCACCCAGGTCAAAGCCCTCGAAGCCCAGATCGCCGAGCAGCTGTCCATGCACGCCGACGCCCATATCTTCGTCTCCCTGCCCCGCTCCGGGACCGTCCGCGCCGCCCGGCTCCTGGCCGAGATCGGCGACTGCCGCGCCCGCTTCCCGACCCCGGAATCGCTGATCTGCGCCGCCGGCGTGGCCCCATCCACCCGCCAGTCCGGCAAGACCAGGGTCGTCACCTTCCGCTGGTCCGCCGATAAGCAGCTCCGCGACGCCGTATGCGACTTCGCCGGAGACTCCCGCCGCGCCAGCCCCTGGGCAGCCCGCCTCTACGACAACGCCGTCGCCCGCGGCAAGGACCACCCACACGCCGTGCGGATCGTGGCCCGCGCCTGGCTCTACGTCATCTGGCACTGCTGGCAAGACAACTCCGCCTACGACCCAGCCCGCCACAAGGCCCTCCAGCGCATCCTCGCCGAAGAAAAAACGTCGGCAGCTTGACACAGGGCTACTCACGCCGCCAGGCTCCGGCTCGACCTCGCCGCGGCCAGGCAGCATGCCTCGGCCCTCATCAGCGACGCAGACCTGGCCCTCCAGCGCGCCCTGGCCGACCTGGATCGTGCCGCCGACGCCAGGT
>Ga0335073_10001224_pt1 | contig 34233 bp, 32 predicted proteins | sample Lox_Sample_22_FD_207093 | JGI IMG/M metagenome (GOLD analysis project Ga0335073, IMG submission 207093) | Soil microbial communities from Loxahatchee National Wildlife Refuge, Florida, United States - Lox_Sample_2.2 | ecosystem: Environmental > Terrestrial > Soil > Wetlands | place: USA... | reverse complement strand
TTCCCGATCAGCGACCGCATGGTCGAGCTGATTCAACGCCGGTGTGGAGACCGCAAAGAAGGCTGGTTATTTCCGAGCGACGCCAAGTGCGGCCACCTGACCACTGTAGCCAAGATGTTCAGGATTGCCCGCCGCAAAGCGGGCCTGCCGAACACGGTCGTTTTGTATTCGGCGCGCCATACGTTTGGAACTGACCTGCAGGACCAGAGCAAAAACCTTGCTGTGACCATGAGCGATGGGGCACAGCAGCCCGAAAACAACTATGCGCTATCAGCACCCAGAGTACGTCGATGTTGCGCGCGAAGCGATCAATCGGCGCAACGCGGCGAACGCTGTTGGTCAAGTTTTGGTCAAGAGGTCATCGGAAGGACTTCGGAAGAGTGCGTAAGTGCTTTGAAATCTGGAGCCGACGATCGGACTTGAACCGATGACCTGTCGATTACGAATCGACTGCTCTACCAGCTGAGCTACGTCGGCTTGCTCTCGATTCTAAATGTCGCGGCAGGTTACCGTAAAGGGACGCTGGGCCCGGTTTTCCACCGTTTTCAAGGTTTTACACTTGCTCTGACCGCCGCATCACCGGATAATGAAGGTAGTTGGAGTCTGTCCCACTCCGTCGTATGCGGCGCAATTTGGGTGGGAGTTCGGGTGGAACTCCGAGCTGACATGAAGCAATATTGTCGAGCGGAAGTCCTTCGGATCCTGCGTATCACGGCCAAGCAGCTCGCCGGCTGGCAACGCGCAGGGTTAGCTCCCACGTCGGACGCGTTTACCTTTTACGATCTCCTGCAACTGAGAAAGATTCGCGACCTTCGCGCCAAGCGCGTGCGTCCCGCTGTCATTCGCGAATCGCTCCAAGCCATGCAAGAACAAGTGGCCGGCATGGAGAATCCTCTGCTCGAAGCCAGCGCCTTCAAGGTGGGTTCGCGGGTCGCCTATCGACATGACGGCTATGCGGTCGAGCCCATCGCCGGCCAGTTTGTTATGGACTTTGAGCCGTCGGGCGCCATTCTGACCGCCAAACCGTCGCACGGCGACAAGCTGCAGCCGATTGCGAATTACGAATCCGTGGCCGAGCTGTTTACCCGCGGCGTCGCCATGGAGGAGCATCCTAGCACGCACGATGAGGCGATTCGCACTTATCTTCAAGTGCTGGAGCTTGAGCCGACGCACGCTGCTGCGCACATCAATCTGGGCACGCTCTACTACAATCAACGCGACTTCGTTTCCGCCGAAAAGCATTACCGCCTGGCGGTGCAATCCGATCCGCGTTACGCGCTGGCATACTTCGACCTGGGCAACGTGCTGGACGAAACCAGCCGGGTAGAGGAAGCTATCGCGGCCTATCGCACCGCAATCCAGTTGGCTCCCACCTACGCCGACGCGCATTACAACCTCGCCCTCGCCTACGAGCGCAGCGCCCAGCCTCGCCGCGCGCTCCATCACTGGAAGGCATATCTGAAGCTCGACGGTACCGGCGCATGGGCCATGCACGCCCGCAACCAGGCGGCGCGCATCCTGGAAGCGGACCGGCTGAAGATCGTCTATAAGAGCAGTCAATAACCAAGCCGCCCAAACTTATCGATCTTCCGGCAATCGCGTCGAGTACGCTTCCTGCATCCTGGTGAACGTTGCCCAGAACGCCTCCGGCTCGCGATCGCCAAGGCGGCCCACCAGCACTGCGAGATGGCTGTGCCAGCCGGGTCCGACCGCCAGCATGGCCGTGCGGTCGCGCAGCCGCCGATGCGTCAGCACCAGCCGAACCCGATCGCCTTCCGGCGTGAGCTCAAACGTCACTTCCGACGGCCCGTCCTTGCCGCTGCCCCAAGTCATGCTTAGAACTCTCGGCGGCTCCCATCGTGTGACCATGTGCTCGGTTTCCTGGCCCTCCTCGGCATTTGCGAACTGCTCGGGAACAGGCGCGCTGTTTCGCGAGAGGCTGGAATGGTAGAACTTCAGCTTCACCGGCGTGCCAGCGCGTGGCTGCATCTCTCCCGAGCCCAGCCACTTCGCACGCTTGTCCGACTCTGTCAGAAGCGCCCACACGCGCTCGATCGGACCGGGTAACAGCCGCTCGAAGCGAAGCGTTCCCGCCTCGATAAGCTCACCATATCCGCCAGCCGCGAGTTGCTCTGCCAGGCTGCCGAGAATTTTGGTCCACCCGTCCTGTGTCTGGCTCGCCCACTCCGGAAGCACGTTTTCGTGGGTCAGCGTGAGCTCACATCCCGCGCCTGACGGCAGAATGTCCAGCGTGACCTTGGTCTGCCGTGACGAATACCTGGGCACGGCGAAGGTGAAAACCAGTCTCCGCGGCCTTCGGATCTCGAGGTACTCTCCGGTGTGCTCGACATCTTCGCCATCGCGCCGCTCGGTGATAACGAATCTGCCGCCGACGCGAGCATCGATGTCGCAGCGAACCATCCGGCCGGTGGGGGTGGCAAACAACCATCGGCTCACCGTGGCGGGATCGAGCCAGGCGTCGAAGACGCGCTCGGCGGGGAACTCGAATCGGCGGCTCACGCGAAGAACCGCTCCGGAGGCAGCGTTCATGAGGAGCGTCCTTTCATATCCTCTGCTTTAAGCAAGGCTTCGAGTGCATCCAGGCGCTTGTTCCAAAAGCGTTCGTAATACCGCAGCCAGCGGTCTGCAACTGCCAGCGGCGACGTTTCAATCCGACAGAGATGCCTTCGCCCGACCACCTTGCGGCGAACCAAGCCCGCGGACTCCAGCACCTTGACATGTTTGGAGGCCGCGGCAAACGACATTCGGAAGGGAGCGGCAAGTTCGCCAATCGGGCGCTCGCCTGCCGTCAACGAGCGCAGCATCGCGCGGCGCGTGGGATCGGCCAGCGCATGAAAAACGCCGTCCAGCGAAGCCGACTGTTGCTCAACCATATGGTTTAGTATATTTTCGTTGCCTCTGATTGTCAACCAACTAGTTGAATGACTGGTCTCGGCGAGAGTAGCCGCCAACCCTCATATTTGCATCCCACCTTTATTCAGACCTGAATTTTTGTGAGGATGCGTTTGGCAAGTGGAAAGCACACGGCCCGAGTTGGCCGGGTCGGATTCGCTCTCATGATTTTAGTGGCGCTGTGCCTAGTGCCGGCGCTGCCGTTGTTCGCGGCACAAAATCCTCCGCAGGAGAGTGATGCGATCCTGAATCACCTCAACCGCGCGATCAGCTGGTATCGCGAGGTCATGGCACTCGACGTTACCGCCGGCCAGCCCAGCGACACGCTTTATCTCGACAACGCCCGCAGCTCCGCGACGCAGGCAGTGCAATACGCCTTTCAGTCGGCACTGGCGCAGGCGGCGCTGCTGCGGGCCGACAAAAATAAGGGGACCAATGCGCCGGCAAACCCTCAGGCCACCGATCAGCAACAAGGCATCGCCAAGGCCTTGGACGACATCAACAACCGCATCCAGCAGACACAGAGCCAGCTTCAAGACCTCGATCAGCAGATCAGCAAAGCCAGCGGCAAGAATCGGGCGCAGCTGATGTCGCAACGGGACGCCCTGCAGGGTGAACTGGGGTTGGACAAAACCATCCAGGATTCGCTGCAGAAGGTCTCCAGTGTAGCCGTGGGCGCGCAAACCGCCGCCACCGGGCTCGAAGCGCAGATCGAAAAACTGAAGCAATCGGTGCCGGAAGTTTTCGCAACAAACTCCAAGCAGCAGACACTGGCGCCCTCCGGACAGAAATCGAAGGCGGTGAATGCAGAAAACAGCGGCCTTTTGGGCAAGCTCTCGATTCTCTTCTCGCAAATGCGGGATGTGCACGACATCGACAGCTTGATCTCGGAGACTTCGCATCTCCGCGATACCGCCGACAAGCTCGACATTCCGTTGCGGGCCCGGCTGAAAGGTTTGATCCAGCAGGGCCGCGGTTTTCTTAACCAGCCGGGCGCAACCGATCCCAAACAGATCGCAGCCACGCGCGCGCAGTTTCAAGCGCTCACTACGGAGTTCAAGCAGGTGGCCGACGCGGCCGTCCCGCTCCGGCAGGAGATGATTCTGCTCGACGACAGTAAGGGCGAATTGGTGCAGTGGCGCAACTCGATCGAGTCCGAATATGCCAGAGTGTTGCGCTCGCTGCTGACGCGGGTGGTCGGAATTCTGATCGCGCTCGCGTTTGTCTTCCTGCTGTCGGAGCTTTGGCGGCGTGCCACTCGCCGCTACATCCATGACGCTCGACGCCGGCGGCAAGTGACGATCATCCGCCGATTCGTCACCGGCTTCTTCATGGTGATGGTCGTCGCCGCGGGATTCATCAGCGAGTTCAGCTCGCTGGCGACGTTCGCCGGATTCATCACCGCCGGCATTGCCGTCGCATTGCAAACCGTGATCCTGTCGATTGCCGCCTACTTCTTCCTGATCGGTCGATATGGTGTGCGGGTCGGCGATCGCATCTCCGTCTCTGGCGTTACCGGCGACGTCATTGAAGTCGGACTTATTCGGCTTTACCTGATGGAGCTATCCGGCACCGGGATCGATCTCTACCCGACCGGGCGGGTTGTCGTCTTCTCGAATTCCGTGATGTTCCAGACGGCGCCATTCTTCAAGCAGCTTCCGGGTACGGCGTATGCCTGGCATGAACTGGCAGTTACGCTGGCCAGCAACGCCGATCTGGCGCTGATCGAGAAGAAGCTGATGGATGCTGTGAATTCGATTTTTTCGCAGTACCGCCATAACATCGAGCATCAGCACGCGCTGGTGGAGCGACTGCTCGACACGCCATTCGCCACCCCCGCTCCCGTCGGCAAGGTGCAATTCACGGACAGTGGTCCTGAATTTTTCGTGCGCTATCCGGTCGAGATTCAACACGCCTCCGAAGCCGACGATCAGTTAACCCGCACCCTGCTGGAAGCGATCGAAAACGATCCGCAGCTCAAAGCCGCCGTCTCCACCTCGCCCAAGCTCCGCGCACCAATCAAGGCGTAGCCTGCGCGACGCTCGCTCATGAATGCTAAGATTGTGGGTTTCGTACTTCACGATCAAGGACTGCCATCATGCCTGAAGCTACTATGCAGCACACCGCCGCGCCCGCTCCTCTTGTCGCCCTCACCGAAGACGAAATTCTCTTTCGCGACACCGTCCGTCAATTCGCCGATGAGAGCGTTCGCCCGCACGTCAAGAAAATGGATGAAGAAGGCGTCTTCGAGCACTCGCTCATCGATCAGTTCTTCCAGCTCGGCCTGATGGGGATTGAGGTCCCCGAGCAATACGGCGGCGGTGCGGGAACGTTTTTTGAAGCCATCCTCGCCGTCGAGGAGTTGTCACGCGTCGATCCTTCTGCCGGCGTGGTTGTCGATGTGCAGAACACGCTGGTCAACAATGCCCTGCTGCGCTGGACAACGGAAGATCAGAAAAAGCGCTATCTGCCGCGCATGTCCAAAGACACCGTCGGCGCCTACGCATTGAGCGAAGCTGGCTCGGGCTCCGATGCCTTCGCGCTGCAGACGCGCGCCGAACTCAAAGGCAGCGAATACCTCCTCAACGGCCAGAAGCTGTGGATCACCAACGGCAAGGAAGCCGGAGTGTTCATCCTGCTGGCGACTGTCGATCCCGCCGCCGGATATAAAGGCATCACCGCCTTCATCGTGGAGAAGAATTTCCCCGGATTCACCGTCGGCAAAAAAGAAGACAAGCTCGGCATTCGCGCCTCCAGCACCTGCGAGCTGATTCTGGAAGACTGCCGCGTGCCCAAAGAAAATGTGCTCGGGGAAGTCGGCAAAGGCTACAAGATCGCGATCGAGACGCTGAATGAAGGCCGCATCGGCATTGGCGCGCAGATGCTCGGCCTGGCGCGCGGCGCGTGGGAGTTTGCGGTGAAGTACGCGCAGGAACGCAAACAGTTCGGCCGCACCATCTCTGAATTCCAGGGCATCCAGTTCCAGATCGCGCAGATGGCCACCGAGATCGAAGCCGCGCGCATGCTGCTCTACAACTGCGCCCGCATGAAAGATGCCGGCATGAGTTTTCTGAAAGAAGCCGCGATGACGAAGCTCTTTTGCTCGCAGGTCGCCGAGCGCGTGGCGTCATTGTGTGTCGAGATCTACGGCGGCTACGGCTTCACCAAAGACTACCCGGTGGAGAAATTCTTCCGCGATTCGAAGATCGGCAAGATCTACGAGGGCACCAGCAACATGCAGCTGCAGACGATCGCCAAGCTGGTGATGAAGTAGTGGTCAGTTGTCAGCTATCAGTTCCGAACCAAACCGGGTGCCCGACCTAAGTTGACCAGGGACGCGGCGCGTAATCGTCGGGCGCCCCGTTCATCGGCGTTTTTCGAATGAGTGGCGTCAGGCCGGTCGTACTCAGGGTACCAGCAAAACGACCTTCTCGCCCTTCGCAGCGGTTCGCAGTTCCGTATCGAGCGTCGCGAGGGGCAAGCCTCGCCGCTTAGCCAGTTCGAGATACGCCGCGTCGTACAGTGTCAGCCGATGACGTTCGGCAAGATGAACATTCGCGCCCCACGCCTGAGCATCGGTCTCCGGATCGATGTTGATCGGGAGCAGAGCCAAATCTGCCAGAGTCGCATCACGGAACGCAGGCGCATGGCGACCCCGCCTTACTCCCATTTCAAGAATGTTGGCTACTTCGAGCCACCAGAGCGACGGCACCCATGCACCCTTGCTGCTCACCAGGTGCAACACATGATCGATGTTCGCGTTTGTCTGCTCGAGGTAAATCCAAGCTATCGTTACTGAGCTATCAAGAACCAGGCTCATGGACGGCCCGCATCGCGATCGCGCTTCAGAGTCTTCCAATGGAAGCGGCCCAGCCTCAGTTGGTTGGCTCTGGCTCGAATGCGGCCGGCGGCCGCCTGGGCTTGCTCACGATCAAGTCTCCCATGATTAGGAACCAGGCGCGCTACCGGCTTTCCGTGGCGCGTGATCACGATTTCTTCGCCTTGCTCCACGCGGTCCAGCAAAGAGCCCAGTGTGTTCTTGGCCTCAAACGCTCCGATTTCAATCACGGCTGGCCTCCTTGAATTATTCTAGCTTAAGCTAGCTTAATTTTTGAAACCCTGGGCGCCCAAAGCCCGACCTGAGCTTGCCGAATTGCAAATTTGCAGTCCGAGGACTATGCTGCGCGGAAACAGCGCCTTCCCAGTCTGTGAAAACCCAACCAGGAGAATCATTGTGTATCGCAGACTATCGCTCTATCTGTTCGTCATCGCCAGCCTGTTCCTCGGTACGCTGTTTGCGCAGAACAATCCCTGCAGTGTCCTCAGCCTGGGACAGGAAGCCAGTTTCAACGGATTTGTTCCCTTCCCCTCCAGCAGTCTCTGGAACACCAACATCGCCAATGCGCCGGTCGATCCCAATTCGGCCGCCATCCTCAACTTCATCGGCGGCAGCACGCCGCTGCATCCCGACTTCGGCTCCGGACTGTATCAGGGGCATACCTTCGGGATCCCCTACATTGTGGTACCAGGAACCCAGTCGCTGGCCAAAATCAACTACATTGCCTACGGCAGTGAAAGCGATCCTGGGCCGATGCCGATACCGCTGAATGCTCCCATCGAAGGTTATCCCAATCCCAGCGGCGATCGGCACGTGCTGGTGGTGGACCAGGGCAACTGTTGGTTGTATGAACTCTACGGCGCTTCTGTTCCATCACCCGGGCAGTGGGATGCCGGCAGTGGCGCAGTGTGGGATCTGGAAGCCAACCAGCAGCGGCCGTACACCTGGACCTCAGCCGATGCGGCCGGCTTGCCCATTCTCCCCGGACTGGTGCGCTACGACGAAGTGGCTGCGGGTGCCATCAACCATGCAATTCGCGTGACCTTGCAATACAGCAAACAGGCCTTCACGCCGCCGGCATCGCACTGGGCCGCGACCTCGAGCAATCAGTACGCAGCTCCCATGGGCATGCGGTTGCGGCTCAAAGCCAGCTTCGACATCTCCGGCTTTTCCCCCGCGGACCAGGTCATCCTGACGGCGCTGAAGCAATACGGCATGATCATGGCCGACAACGGCAGCTCACTTTTTATCACTGGCACGACCGACTCGCGCTGGAACAACGACGATTTGCACGCGCTGACCTCGGTGACGGCGTCCGACTTCGATGTGCTGCTGATCTCGCCGCTGTACACCCCGCAGAACTATCCCACGGGTCCGAGTCCGACCATTAACAGCTTCACCGGCACCTCGTCGGGAGGGCCGGGTCAACCGGTGACCTTGAGCTGGGATGTGACCAATGGCGAGTACTACATTGTGTCACCTGCAGTGGGAGCGATTCGCGGCACCAGCGTGGTTGTGTATCCCACGGTGACCACGACCTACACGCTGTATGCCACGAATCAGTTTGGTCGCCGGTCCGCGCAGGTGACGGTGACTGTGCCGTAACGATGAAAAGGTTGGCGGAGCGGACGTTACGTTCGCTCTGTCACCTCTATCGCACAACGCCTTCCAGCGGCGAGCTGGCGGTCGCGTAAAGTTTTTTCGCCATGCGGCCGGCAAGATACGCCTGGCGACCGGCAATGACGGCGTTCCGCATCGCTTCGGCCATGAGCACGGGGTCTTGTGCGCCCGCGATTCCGGTATTCATCAGCACGCCATCGACGCCGAGCTCCAAAGCGATCGTAGCGTCCGACGCCGTGCCGACGCCCGCGTCGACGATCAGCGGCACATCGGTGATCATCTCGCGCAGAATGGAGATGGAAGCGCGGTTCTGAATTCCCATGCCACTGCCGATCGGAGCGCCCAGCGGCATCACGGCGGCGGCGCCGGCATCGATCAGGCGCTTGGCGGCAACGATGTCGTCGGAGGTGTAAGGCAGAACGGTAAAGCCTTCCTTCACCAGCACACGCGTGGCTTCAATCGTCGCCTGCACGTCAGGAAACAACGTCGCCTGGTCGCCGATCACTTCGATCTTGACCCAGTCGGAGAGCCCGACCTCGCGTCCGAGCCGAGCCGTACGAATTGCCTCGTCGGCGGTGTAGCAGCCGGCGGTGTTCGGCAGCAGGAAGTACTGCTGTGGATCGATGAAGTCAAGCAGCGACTCCTTGCTGCGATCGAGATTCACGCGGCGCACGGCAACCGTGACCATCTCCGCGCCGCTGGCGGCGATAGCGCGAGCCGTTTCCTGGCCCGACGTGTATTTGCCCGTGCCGACGATCAGCCGGGAGCGAAATTGCCTGCCTGCAACTACGAATGAGTCCATGCCGATATTGTACCCACGGAACGGCCTTACGGCGTGTGACGAATGACCCAGACAGCGGCCTCGGACCTTGGTTAAAGTGGCAATTCAAGTCTGCGCTAAATCCGCCGATAACTTCTGCGGAGCCGCTTGTCCGCACCTGTGTAATGGTATGAAGGAGCTGAACGCTGAGTACCGCAATTTCGTTCCTGAGCAGCCGCCGGCATTCGACCGGCGGCGGCGCGAACGGATCGCGCTGAAGATCCCGCTGCGCGTTCTCAGCTACGGTCTGCTGATCGAGCGAGCCGATGAGGCAGTCTGCACCGATCTCAGCGAAGGCGGCGTTGCATTCGATACCGCCGCAGAGCTGAACGTCGGCGACATCGTGATTCTTGAATTCCGGCAGAAGAGCGAACTCGCCTATCGCTGTCACGCGCGTCTCACCTACCGCATGGGAAAGCGATACGGCGCTCATTTCCTGGGAGGGGAATGAGTGAGCGTCTCTGGCGAAGGCTGTTATCATGCTGCGGAGCTTCGCGATGCAGCGTTCCCTCGAGGACATTCTTGCTTCCTATGACGATCAGGCTCCGCTGGAGCGCGCCTCCACGATCCCCGCGTCCTGGTATATCGACGAGCGCATCGCTGGGTTGGAACGGCAGAACGTCTTCGGTCGCGCCTGGCAAGTGGTTGCTCGCCTCGATCAGCTTGCAGCTCCGGGAGATTTCGTCACGGTCGAATTAGCGGGCGAGCCGCTGGTGATCGTGCGCGACAGCACTCATCAACTGCGCGCGTTCTACAACGTCTGCCGGCATCACGCAGCCGCGGTCGTCACCGAGGAACGCGGCAGGGCAACCATCTTCCGATGTCCTTATCACGCTTGGAGCTATGGACTCGATGGGTCGCTGAAAGGCGCGCCGGAGTTCGAAGGCGTTTGCGGCTTTGATCGCGCGCAGAACGGATTGCTGCCCGTGCGCGTCGCATCGTGGGAACAATTTGTCTTCGTCACCCTCGACGAGAGCGCACCGCCGTTGAGCGATTTTCTAGGCAGCCTCGCGGCGCAAGTGGTGCCTTTGAATGTTTCGGCGTTGCATTTCTCCGAGCGGCGCATTTATCGACTGAACTGTAACTGGAAGGTCTTCGTCGACAACTATCTTGACGGTGGATATCATGTGCCGCATCTGCACAAAGGGTTGAACAGCGTCCTCGATTACAAGCAGTACACGATCGAATGCGACCATCGCTACTGTTTGCAATCCAGCCCAATGGTTGCACCCAGCGAAGACGCACCGACCGCAGCGACAAGAACCGGCGACCGCGCCTGGTACTTTTGGCAATATCCCAACTTCATGATCAACCTGTACCACGGCTACATGGATACCAATCTGGTGCTGCCCGAAGGAGTGGATCGCTGCAGCGTGATCTTCGACTTCTATTTTGCCGATGTCAGCGAGGCTGCGGCCGAGCACAACCGACAAAGCATTGCAGTCGGTGAAAGAGTGAATGACGAGGACGCGGCGATCTGCGAGGCCGTACAGCGTGGGCTGCACTCGCGCGCGTATGGAGCTGGACGATTATCCGTACGCCGTGAAGCAGGGGAGCATCTGTTTCATCGGCTGCTGGCAGCGGACTTGAAACGCATTGAGCACTGAGCCTTGAATGAAACTTATTTTTTTTGCCGCTGGTGCCTCAGTATCTCTCTCGCCGCGTTTCTTCCCGACATGCCGTTCAAGCCCGTTCCCGGATGGGTTCCAGAGCCGCATAAATAAAGCCCCTGAATGGGCGTACGGTATTGCGCCCAGTCCAGCAGCGGCCGCATGGTGAACAACTGATCGAGCGCCAGCTCGCCGTGGAAGATGTGGCCGCCGGTTAGCCCATACGTCTCTTCCAGGTCTTTCGGCGTGATCACCTGGCGGGCTTCAATCAGCGACGGCAAATCAGGAGCGTACTCCGCGAGCGTGTCGACGACCACATCGCCCAAAGTCTCGCGCTGCGAGTCCCAGTCGCTGTTGCGCAATTTGTACGGTGCGTATTGCATGTAGACCGACATCACATGCTTGCCCGGAGGCGCCAGCGAGGAATCCCACAATGTGGGCATCATGGCCTCGATATATGGATGTTGCGAGAACTCGCCATACTTCGAAGCATCGAAGGCGCGCTCCAGGTAGTCGATCTCAGGAGAGATCAGGATTCGGCCGGACAAGCGCGCGTTGACATCTCCGTTGACGCCTTTAAACGTCGGCAACCCACTCAGTGCAAGATTTACCTTAGCGACAGTGCCGTTCATCCGGTAATGCAGAATTCGCTGCAAGAAGCTTGGTTGGAGATGCTGCGGCTCGATAAGGCCCAGGAATGTGCGTTTCGGATCGGCGTTGGAAATCACCGTCCGCGCGGCGATCTCGTCCCCATTCGCCAGAACAACAGCCGTTGCGGCATCGTCCTTGATCCCGATTCGAACAACGTCGCAATTCGTGCGAATCTCGGCCCCCGCCGACTCAGCGGCCTTCGCCATCGCCGCTGTGAGCGCGCCAACTCCTCCGACGACGTAGGATGCTGCTCCCGCCAAATTGCTGTCGGATGCCGCCCGCAACAGAAATGTCGCGCTCGATCCTGCCGACCATGGGCCGAGGAACGTGCCAAAGATTCCCTGGGCGGCGATGGTGCCGCGCAGCACTTCGGTCTCGAACCATTCGGCGACCAGATCAGCGATCGCCATCGGCGCCCAGCGGAGCACGCGGTAAAGGTCTTTCTCACCCAAGCCGCGGACCTTCAATCCGGTGTTCAGCAGCTCCCACAAGTTGTTAGCACCGGGCTCATCGATGTCCGGCGGAGTAATATTCATCAGCAGGGCCGCAACGGCCGCGATGCGCGCGAGGGACCTTTGAAATTCGCCATAATTCGCCGCATCGTTCGCCGAGTACCTCGCGACCTCCTGTTGCGATCGCGCCATATCGCCATACAGCGCGAGGTTTCCCCCGGGCGCGAGCGATAGAACACGAATCGTCGGGGTATATGTTTTCAGACCGAATCGGGGCAAATCCATCTCTGCCACAATGTCAGAGCTGATGGGTCCGGCGTGAGCGAGGCGCGAGCAGCGAAATCCAGGATGGAACTCTTCCGTAATGGCGCAGCCCCCGACGATCGGACGGCGCTCCAGCACAAGCGGTTTGAATCCAGCCTTGGCAAGGTAGAAGGCCGTAACCAGCCCGTTGTGTCCTGCGCCAATGATGACGACGTCGTAATTCGGCATGCGTTATAAATAGCCTAAAAGCCCAAATAGAATTTGTACGGCTGAGCGCTGGCCTGAAGGCAAGCTCTACCTGCCGGCTCTACTTGGCGGCGTGTTTCAGAATCTCCGTTGCCGCCAACCGGCCCGGCGCGCCCATAATGCCGCCGCCGGGATGCGTCGCCGATCCGCACATCCACAAATTCCTGATCGGCGTTTTGTACTGCGCCCAGCCCGGCACGGGACGCAGGAAGAACAACTGCTCCAGCGACAACTCGCCTTGAAAGATGTTCCCTTCGGTCAGGCCCCACTCGCGCTCCAGATCAAGCGGCGTGACGACCTGCCGTCCAACGATGATGTTCTTCAAGTTCGGTGCATATTCTGCGATCGTATCGATAACGTTATCGCCGAACGCCTCGCGCTGCTCGTCCCAGGTGCCGTCTTTTAGCTTGTACGGTGCATACTGCACAAAACAGGACATCACATGCTTGCCCGGCGGTGCGAGGGAAGGGTCGGTCAGACTCGGAATCACCATGTCGATATAGGGTCGCCGCGAATAGGCGCCGTACTTTGCGTCGTCGTAGGCGCGTTCCATGTAGTCGACACTCGGGGAAATCGAGATGGCGCCGCGCAAGTGATGGCCCTCCCCCGGCAGAGCGGTGAAATTCGGCAGTGCGTCGAGCGCGAGATTCACCTTGCCCGACGAGCCGCGGAACTTATAGCGCTTTACCTCGTCGCGAAAGTCGTCGCTCAGGTGTTGCGGCTCGATCATCTTCAGGAACGTCAGGTTGGGATCGACACTGGAAGAGATAATCGGCGCGTAATACTGATCACCTGTGCTCGTGGTCACGCCGACGGCTTTGCCGTCCTGAACCAGAATTTGGGCGACTCCGGTGCGAGTTTTGATTTCGACGCCGAGTTCGCGAGCCGCGTTCGCGATAGCGTTCGAAATGGCTCCGGTACCGCCGCGCGCGAAACCCCAGGCGCGAAAGGCGCCATCGATCTCTCCCATGTAGTGGTGGAGCAGAACGTATGCGGTACCCGGCGAGCGCACGCCGAGGAATGTTCCGATGATTCCGGACGCCGACATGGTGGCCTTGAGCACATCGGTCTCGAACCACTGGTCGAGAAAATCGATGGCGCTCATGGTCATCAGCTGCACCTGGTTATAGCGATCTTCGCTGCTCAAGCCTCGGAAGCGCCGCCCGAGAAACATCAGCTTGAACAGCTCTTTCGGATTCAGCGTTGTCGGATCCGGCGGGACCATCGAGAGGATCGGCTTGACGAAGCGGCACATCTGAATCATGGCCTTGCCGAATTCTTCGTACGCCTCGGCATCCAGCCGCGAATGGCGCCGCAGCTCGCGGACCGTCTTGCCATGATCGTTTACCCGCCACAGATAGTCGCCTCCGGACATGGGCGTGAATGTGCCGTCCAGCGGTAGGATCTCCAGTCCGTGGCGCGGCAGATCGAGGTCGCGAATGATTTCCGGCCGAAGCAGCGAGACGACGTAGGAGCAGACCGAGAATTTGAAGCCGGGAATAATCTCTTCTGTGACGGCTGCGCCGCCGACAACGTGCCGCCGCTCCAGGACAAGCACCTTCTTGCCCGCACGCGCGAGATAGGCGGCGTTGACCAGGCCATTGTGCCCGGCGCCGATGACGATGGCGTCGTATTGTCCTGCGGAGTTTGAGGTCATGCGCGGAATCTCACATTGTAATGGTCGCGGCGGACAAGCAGAAGGGCCGTATGCGTGGCCAACTTTGTTTATAATTCGCAGAACTTGATCGTGAGGTATTTGTGCCCGTCGGGACTGCGGTTCACGAAAGAACGTTCGCGCTATGCCAAAGCCTGAATTACCGGGAGTGGGCGGGGTTCTACGCGGTCAGCGCCTACGAGACGCATCACGAGCACGAATACAACGCGATTCGCAATGCCGCAGCGCTGATTGACGTGACTCCGCTGTACAAGTACATGATCAGCGGACAGGATGCCACGCGGCTGGTCAATCGCGTGATCGCGCGAGATATCAACAAGGTTGCAATCGATCAGGTGATTTATTGCTGCTGGTGTGACGAGAAGGGCAAGATCATCGACGATGGCACCGTTACGCGACTGGAGGAGAACTGTTACCGCTGGACGGCGGCCGATCCTAATTTTAGATGGTTCCGGCAAAATGCGATTGGACTCGACGTTCAGATCGAGGACATCACCGAGCAACTTGCCGCGCTCGCTTTGCAAGGGCCCACGTCGGGCAAACTGCTGAAGAGCGTTGCCGAAGCCGGGATCGAAAACCTCAAGTACTTTCGCAAAACCAGCGGGCGGATCGGCGGAGTTCCGGTGGATATTTCGCGTACCGGCTATACCGGCGACTTGGGTTACGAGATCTGGATCCCGTGGAATGATGCGGTGAAGGTCTGGGATGCGCTGATGAGGGCAGGCCGTCAGTTTGATATTCATGCCGCAGGCATGCTGGCACTGGATGTGGCCCGCATCGAAGCCGGGCTGATTCTCGCAGACGTGGATTACATCAGCAGCAAGAAAGCGCTCATCGAATCGCAGAAATATAGCCCCGCCGAGGTAGGACTGGAGAAACTTGTTCACTACGATAAGGAGAGCTTTGTGGGCCGCAAAGCTTTGCTCGAGGAAAAAAGAGCAGGCGCGAAGCGAAAGCTCGTAGGGCTGGAGATCGATTGGAACGATTTCGAAAGGATCTTCGAGAGAAAGGAATTGGCGCCGCAGACCCCGGCCACGGCTTCCCGCATACCCGTTCCGGTGTACAAAGGAACGCGGCAAGTCGGTAAGGCAACCTCGACGACCTGGTCGCCGACCTTGAAGCAACTGATTGCTCTGGCCAGCATTGAGTCGCAATACGCGAGTCCGGGAAGCCGGCTGCAGATCGAGATAACGGTGGAGGCAGTGCGTTACCGATGTAATGCCACGGTGCAGGCACTGCCGTTCTTCAATCCCGCGCGCAAAACCGCGACTCCCGTCTAGCCGGCTTTCCGGTCACAGCAAAACAAAAGCCGCCAAATGGCGGCCGTGCTGTGCGGGACAAGTAGCGTCTCAATGACCGGCGGTCACGTTCACCTTTGATTCTTCGCGAGGATAAAGGAGGCGCTCGACGGTACGATCCATGGTATCCAGCAGACTGTCGGCGGCAACCGGAACGCGGGCATCTTCCAGGGCTGAGTTCCAATCTGCCGAGCGCACCGCGACGGCTTCTCGCACCTTAGTTCTCGAAGGCTCTGCCGCCAAGGTGTAGCCAAGCCAGATGAGGACCGCAGCCAGATAGGCCGCACTGTTGATCTCGCTCAGAGTCTTCTGGCGCAAAATGCCATGATGCGACATCCCGGTAGCGACCAGCATATTGATCGCAGCGAAGAAACCGAATCCCAGAGAAATGCCAAACAGAAGACTGCGACGGGAAATTCCAAGATACTCGCTGAACAGCAACAGGAAGAACACAAGACCACATTGCATCAAGCGAACGCTGCGGTCTGCAAGCAAGATAGCATCCGTAACGGGACCGTTAGCAGGCTTATGAGCAGCATTAATCGCCCACATTACCCCAACCAGGAGCACAACCAAGGCCGACCAGCGAAAGAGAATAACGCTGAGATCGCGCAAGGCCTCGTAGGGGCGAAATGCATCCTTGAAAATCTCCTGTAGCACAGCAAAGGAGATCAGGACAGTAAGGCCCAGGTTGACCCAATACGCATAGTAGTAGACGTTATACGACTTTAAGCTGAACAGGAAGAGAGTAGGCTCCGAGACAATGCCCAGGATCGTATAGTTGAAAAAATACGGATAATCCCGGTGCAGTCCGCGCCTGAACAGAGTGATGGCGACCCCTACCTGCAAGAGGGGGGAGGCGAACCACAGAGCGTAATCAGCAAGCCGCAGGTGCATGACTTCCAGAAAGAGAATATCCGCGAAGCCGGCACATTACAAGCCTGTTCTTTTGAACATTAGGGTAACCAAATTCAGATTACTTCCAGAATGAGACTTGTCTGAATTGGACCCGCACCATGTTGCCGGCTAAGCGGCAGGCAGAAGCTGCAGCTTGTCGCCGCAATTCTGGCCCGGCTGGCAGACCGGCATCGGCGCTCCTTCGCCCGCTATCCGTACCGGATCGCCACAATTCTGGCCTGGCTGACAGACCGGCATCGGCGCTCCTTCGCCCGCTATCTGCAGCTTGTCGCCGCAGTTCTGGCCCGGCTGACAGACCGGCATCGGCGCTCCTTCGCCCGCTATCCGTACCGGATCGCCACAATTCTGGCCCGGCTGACAGACCGGCATCGGCGCTCCTTCGCCCGCTATCCGTACCGGATCGCCACAATTCTGGCCTGGCTGACAGACCGGCATCGGCGCTCCTTCGCCAGGAGCAATGACGTTGGTTGCAGATGCGCAGGGAGCGTGCGTACCGCAATCCGACGTCGACAACGCAGACTGAGGGTTAACCACCGCGATCTTAACTGCTGTGGATGCATTGTTGGCTGCACAACACATACCGGCAAGTGTCAAAACAGCAATGGCAACAATCAGAGAGTTTTTCATTTGGCAGGTCTCCTTATGGTCGCGCGAACGACCAGAGTGCTAAGGGTTATTCGACATGTGAACTGGCGTCGCTGAGCGACGCAGGTGCGGACACAAGCAGAGGGAGCGGTGCTGCGCCCTCTCCGACAAAAACCGCGGAGTTGCGCAGCGGGACGGGTGCTGCACCCGACAGAGCGCTCAGCGCTCCGGCAATCATCAACATGGCTAGAATGGCAGTCAGCAGTTTTTGCATGGGTGCAACCTCCAATGGCAAACCTAATCAGAAATATTTTCGGGCCGAGATGACTATCTTGGAAGAACGAAGTCTAATAGCACGAATTACTGTTCCAATCCTGCTGGGAGAGGATGGGAAACAGTAGCTATGACTAAGTGTTCACAACCACAGTTGAGGAGCCCGACGCGTAGTTATGCGGCTTTCGCATTACTCTCGCGTCATGTACGGGGTTTTTAAGGCTAGTACCCCGACTCGCATTATAAAAGTCTTGACGCTAATTTCCACAAAAATCACACCAAAGATGTAATTCATCGCTTAGGCAAAACAGCCATATTAAAGTGATATTACCGGCATCTTAGTGCCAAGGTGATACAGTTTTCTTGCGTCTCCCCTCCGCAAAAGTTTGATTCAGCAGCTAATCCGAAGTAACGGCCGAGAAGCCATAGGCATGTTATTTTGGATCGATAACGAGCGATAAATACATTGTTCGTGCAAATTTGTCCACACTTCTGCGCCAGTGGGGTTCGACAAGCTCCGAAAATCGAGCCCCCTCGGCATCGCGCGATACTCCGGCAACTCTGACCTCTGCGGTTGTAAGCAACTGTGCTGCCGATCTGCATTAAAGGCTCTTCGGACGGGAGGCACGAAGTCTTTGCGCGATGCGCCGACCCTCCGGCTTCGTGTAAGGTGGACAGACGTAGCTCATTTCGCAGGAGGAATTCATGCAACGTACTGCCAGCGCTCACTGGTCGGGGGGACTGAAGGACGGTAAAGGAACCGTGTCTACGCAAAGCGGCGTTCTCAGCCAGACACAATACTCTTTCAGTACGCGCTTTGAAAATGGTATTGGAACCAATCCCGAGGAACTGATCGCCGCGGCGCACGCGGGATGTTTCACCATGGCCTTATCTGCTCAATTAGGAAACGCGGGCATGACCGCCGAATCGATCGACACCAAGGCGACCATCACCCTGGACAAGACCGATGCCGGCTTCAGCATTACCGCCAGCCAGCTTGACGTAAAGGCGAAGATTCCCGGCGCCGATCGGGAGAAATTTCTGGAAGCGGCCAGCAACGCCGAGAAGGGCTGTCCGGTTTCCCGCGTCCTCAGCGCCAAAATTACCATGAACGCCGAATTGGTTTCCTAGCCGACTTCCCCTGGCTGCCGGCCCATACCGGCAGCCAACACCGCTTCAGCGAGTTCCATCGAAGGTAAGTACGTTCCGGGGTGGAAAAGCCGGAACGCGCATTTCGGTGTTCCGTTGAAGATCACGGTTTTTGGATTAACGATATCTTCGTCGTGGGGCAACGGCCACGCGACGCCGTATCGCGCCATGTTCCGCGCGCTGCACCGGCATGGTACGCGCCTGGTGTTCTTCGAAAAGGACGCCCCTTACTACAACGCGCACCGCGACTTCACCGCCTGCGACTACTGCGATCTGAAGCTGTATTCCTCCTGGGACGAGGTTCGAGCTGAGGCGTTGCGCCACATCCAGTCGTCGGACGTCGTCATCACGGCCAGCTACTGTCCTGATGGCGCGCGCATTAGCGATGAGGTGCTCGAAATCGAAGGTCCGCTGCATGTCTTCTACGATCTCGATACCCCTATCACCCTGCATCATCTCGCCGCTGGATCGGTGGATTATCTGCGGCGCGAGCAAATAGCGGAGTTCGATCTATACCTTTCTTTCACCGGCGGCTCCATCCTGCAGCAACTGGAACAGGAGCATGGGGCCAAACTGGCGCGCCCTCTGTATGGCTGCGTGGATCCGGAGGTGTACTTTCGCGTGTCACCCTCGGACGATTTTCGATCGGCTCTGAGCTACCTGGGAACGTATGCCGCCGATCGTCAGCCGAAGCTGGATGAGCTGTTCTTAGAACCTGCCCGCCGCCAGCCCGGCCTGGATTTTGTTCTAGCGGGATCGCTCTATCCGTGGTCGTGGGTCTGGCCCGGAAATGTAAAGCGCTTCGAGCACATCGCTCCGGATCAACACCCGGTGTTGTACTCGTCTTCGCGCGCGACGCTGAACATCACGCGCTTGGGGATGGCGCAGTCCGGGTATTGCCCGTCGGGCAGGTTCTTTGAAGCAGCCGCGTGCGGCACGCCGATGCTCACCGATTTCTGGGAGGGTCTGGATACGTTCTTCGACCCAGGGCGCGAGTTGTGCGTCGTACGTACAGCAGAGGACGTGCTCTCCTGCTTGGCCATGGCCGATCGCCAGTTGCGTGATTTCGGCCGGCGGGCCCGCAGTCGCACTCTCGACGAGCATACCGGCGAACGCCGCGCGGTTGAGTTGCTGTCGTACTGCGAGGAGGCTTATCGCAGGCGAAGGTCGCAATCGGAGGTGATGGCGTGATCGGAATTATTCCCGCCGCCGGAGCCGGGCTGAGAATCCAGCCGCTGGGCTGCTCGAAGGAATTGCTGCCTGTCGGCTCGCGCGTGATCGACGGCATTGAGCGGCCCAAGGCCATCTCGGAGTATCTGGTCGAGCGCATGATTTCCGCCGGAGCAACACAGATTTGTATGGTGATCTCGGCGGAGAAGAGCGACATCGTGCGCTATTACGCGGAGCGCAGCTACGCGGCAGAGATTTTTTATGTTGTCCAGCAGCGGCCGCAGGGGCTGTGTGACGCCCTGTTCCGCGCCGAGCCTTTTGCGCGGCCTCACCAGCAGGTGTTGATCGGACTGCCCGACACGGTATGGTTTCCCGAGAACGCTTATCGCGGTGCGCTCGAATCCCGGCTGGCGGAGATCGATCTGATCCTGTTTCCGGTGAGCAATCCTTCCGCCTTTGACGCGGTCGTCTGCGATCGGGAAAACTTTGTCAGCCGGGTCGAGGTGAAAACCCCGGCTCCCGGCTCCCACTGGATTTGGGGAGCAATCACGGCGACCGGCACGGCCTTTCACGATCTGAAGCTGTTATGGGAATCGCGACATCGTGAGGACGAGTATCTGGGGACGCTGCTCAATGCCTACATCGATGCCGGTAACAGCGTGCGCGGGCACCACGTGGGCGAAACCTATATCGATGTGGGGACAATGGACGGGTATCACCGCGCGCAGGATTTTCTGCGCACAAACCTGCGCCGGCAACCGATCGAAAGAGCAGCCGCTTGAGAATCTGCTATGGCCGGCTCGCCGCCGGCTTAGCTCTGGGAGCGTAGAATCTCGCGGATCTCGCGGTTGACGCGCGCCGCGTCCTGGGAAGCCTTGTCAACGAGTTCCAGCCACTTCTTGTTGTTGTCGTCGAGCTTTGCCTGTGCCAGCAGATAAGACGCCTGCATGATGGTCTCGATATAATTGCTGAGATCGTGGGATAAGGTGCGCAGTTTCGTAACTGTCTCGCTTTGGAGCTTTTTATCTTCAGTCGCTGTATTGGCCACTTCGTATTCTCCGACACAAATGCCGTTGGTCAGGGTAGCATGCCTTAGGATTTTTTGACGCAAGAACAAAAATTTTGGTTGTTTGCCGCCAACAATAGCCCGTTTATCGGGGCCGATGTAACCCTTGCCGAAAACCGGTGCTGGGCGTTGCCGTTTGTTATAGGATTCCCGGCAGAGTCAACTGGATTTTCTTGCATTTGCGCTGTCATCAAAGGCTGATATCATGCGGCCAAGAGATCCGGATTCCAGCCGAGCTGCTGTTTTCTGATAGGCCGTATGCGACTAAAAACCAAGCTGGTGTTGGCCATCAGTGGCATGGTCTTCGCCCTCGTGGCGGTCTTCTGCTACCTGTATATGTCGCACCTGGTGCGCCAGCGCATGCGGGAGGCCTACGACGGCGCCGACTTCGTCGCCAAGGAGATCCGGGAAGCAGCTCGTGTGGCCAGCCAGATCGACCTGAGCGGCGCATTTGTCGATCAGAATAATCCCCAGCAGGTACAGGCCGTGCTGGATGAAGCCTTGCGAACCGATCCCGGCCTTAATACCCTGCTGCAGTCGGTGGTCGGCTACTCCCCCACGATTGTCGATGCTTCGATCACCGCGGTCAGCGGCCGCGCGATCGTCGATTCCGATCCCACCGCCGTAGGGACTTTGGTACAGCAGCGCGAAGACTTTGACCGGGTCCGCAACGGCGACTTCCTGGAGCAGTTGAAGGTCGTTTTCGGCACGCCCAAAGTTTACGACGTGTACCTTCCCATCCAGCGTGAGGGCCAGCCGTTCGGCGACATACGTGTCGGCATCTCGACGGTGTTTCTGAAGAGTGAAGTGCAGCCGCAACTGCGGCACGCTCTGGCGGTTTCGATTCTCGCCTTGCTGGTGTCGCTCGCGCTCGCTGCCGGCATGTCGAACTTCGCGCTGCGCCCGCTGGAAGCGATCGGCCGGCGTCTTGATCAAATGACCGCCGGGGTGCCTGATGCCACGCCCGACCCGGATCCGCGCCGCGTCGACGAATACGGGTTGGTCAGCACCAAAATCGATCGACTCGGGCGACAGATTCGCGATGTCAAAGAGGTGTTCAGCGCCCTGAAAGAAAATCTCGATCAGATCATGGGCACGTTGCAGGATGGCCTCGTGCTGTTCACGCGCGACACGCGCGTGGTGCTGGTAAGCGCCTCGGCCGAACGCTTCATCGGCCGCCCGCGCGGGGAAATCCTGGGCAACTCGCTGGAGAGCGTTTTTACCGACGCCAATAAGCTGGGCCAGATTGTTTTGGACGCCTTTGCCCTGCATCGTCCCATCCCACAGCGCGAGATCGAGCTGGAGAACGGCCGCCGCATCCAGATTGCGCTGGATTTCATTGCCGAACGGGGCGAACGGATCGGGGCGCTGCTCACCATGCGCGATGCCGAGTCCGTGCACCGCATTGAAAACGAAATCGAACTCTCACGCCGGTTGGCGGCAATTGGCCGTCTGACATCGGGGGTTGCGCACGAGGTCAAGAACCCCATCAACGCCATCGTCGTCCATCTGGAGCTGCTGCGCGAGAAGATGCGCGAGATCGATCCCGACACGCGGCGTCACATGGATATCATTGGGCGCGAGATTCATCGCCTCGACCGCGTGGTGCAGATGTTGGTGGACTTCAACCGGCCGCTGGAACTGCGGCTCAGCGATTTCGATCTGCGGCGCGTGATCGAAGATGTCGCCCTGCTGGCTTCGCCGGAGGCGGCGCGGCAAGGCGTCACCGTGGAGACCCAGTTGACGAACCAGCCCTTGCCGGTGCGGGCAGACAACGACCTGATCAAGCAGGCGCTGCTGAACGTCGTCCTGAACGGCGTTCAGGCCATGATCAATGGCGGAAAGCTCGGCATCACGGCGCGGCAATATGACACCGCCGCGACCATCGAAGTCCGCGACGAGGGACCCGGAATTCCGCTCGAGGTCCGCGACAAAGTGTTCAACCTGTACTTCACGACCAAGAAGGCGGGCAGCGGTATCGGCCTGGCAATGAGCTATCGGGTGCTGCAACTGCACAATGGAGCAATAGACTTCCGCACCGAGGTCGGGCAGGGCACGACCTTTCGTTTGGTGTTACCTTTGGCGGCAGCCCAGGAACCGGAAGGCGCGGAAGCGGCGACTCGAACATGAACTGGCTGTATAAGGGAAAACCTTACAGTCGCGCTTCCCCGCTGCTTTTCTGACCGGCAGTTGTTTATGATGGGTACAAGCCATCGCGACCCTTTTCCTGGCCGAACCGCTGCGGGAGACCGTAGCGCGGTGCGTCGCGGCAAGGATTGCATGATGCGTGCGCGCCAATTCGTTGTGTTGCTGCTGGCCGCGGTGCTGCTTGCCGGCATGGGCTGTGTCAAGCACAAACCACAGCTGCCGTCGGCAGCGATGGCGCCGGCCGAGCCCATCCCTTCGTCGTTGCCACCGGAGATTAGCGAAGAAACACCGCCTCCGCCACCACCGGCACTGCCCTCCACGCTTCCAAAAATCGAGGAACCCAAGCCGCAGCCGGTAAAGCATCATCGGCGAAAGCAGCCTCCGGCTTCGGAGACAAAGAGCAGCGCCGCGTCGTCTGCGAACGCCAACACCATAGCATCCATGCACGCCCCCTCCATGTCCGAGGCGCCACCGGATACCGCCATCGCCGCCGACGTTCCCAGCGCCGAACTGACCCAGCAGAAACAATCGACCGCGCAACTGCTGGAGGCCACGGAAAAGACGCTGGACACTTTGTCGCGCAGCTTGAACCACGACGAGGAAGAGATGGTCGCCCAGATCCGTTCGTATGTTACGCAGTCGCGCAAGGCGACCACCGATGGCGACTTCGAGCGGGCCTATAATCTCGCCACCAAGGCCCACTTGCTCTCCGACGCGCTGGTGAAGAAATAGATCGTATCGCCGAGTTTGGTGTACAGGATTGGTTTCTCTGTGTCTCTGGTGCAATTTCCTGTCGCGCTTACTTTCTTCCTTCCCGCTTCTGCGCGACGACCAGCCCGCGCGGGGTTGGCAGCAGGACAACCGAGATAAATCCGTCGCGCTCCAGCTTGAGCGCCGCCTCGCGCACCTCTTTCATGTGCGAACTGGCGTCGTGCATCAGGATGACGCCAAAGGGCGAGATCTGCGGCAGGTAGCGCCGGACCTCCTGTTCGCGAATCGGCAGATCGCTGTCGCTGAAGAACAGATCGATTGTCCCCTCGACTTTCATCTCCAGACTGGACTCATTGCGCAGGTCAATCAAATCGCGCAGCTCCGAGGCCTGGATCTTCTGCCGCGCCGCCGCGAAGACTTTGGCGTCGTATTCGCAGCTCACGATGCGTCCGAAGCCGTTCATCCGCAGCGCCTCGGCAATCCACAGCGTGCTGACGCCCATGAAGGTTCCCGTCTCGACCACCAGGCTGGGTTTGATGGTCGTCACCAGCGTACGCAGGAACTCCAGCACCTCGACCTCGGCGGTCATGGAGTCGTACATACTCCAGCGCTCCGGATGCGGACATTCGGGCGTGGGACGATGATATTCGGGCACGAGCTGGCCCTGGCGCTCGATGGCCTCGCGCAGGATGCGGTGTTCCTGTTTTTCTTTCTTGAAGAGACGGCGAAGGCCCAAGGAGTTCCTTTCAGAACTGCCAACAATTAGCACCTAGCATTTAGCAGCCAGTGATCGCGACCGCCAAATGCCAGGTGCAACATGCTAAGTGCCAATTCGCATTTTATCTGCTCGCACCCGGCGCTGCCGTATCATGCAGGGTATGGCCGACGAAACCCGGGTAGCCACGCTCAAGCAAATTCTCGAGAACAATCCTGACGATGCTTTCGCCCGTTACGCGCTGGGCATGGAATACTCCGGCTCCGGCGAGACCGATGCTGCGATGGCCGAGTTCCGCCGCCTGCTCGGCGCCCATCCCGATTACGCCAACGCCTACTTCATGGCTGCCCAGACGCTGGCCCGTGCTGAGCGCAACGACGAAGCCCGCGCCATGTTGCAACAAGGGATCGAGTGCGCCCGCCGCACCCGCAACCAGCACGCCATGTCGGAGATGGAGGCGATGCTGGACGAATTGGAGCGCGTCTGATCTGTCCTGCCGTCTGGAGTCAATTCTGGCCAAAAATTGCGCTCTGATCGGCGATAATGACCACAACCATGGCTCAGTATCTCCCAGCGGCGGATACCGGCGGCGGGGCGAGGTCGGTTGCGGTTCGCGCGCTGCTGACCGCCGGTCTTGCGCTCGCGGCTCTCTCCTCGCCCGCAACGGCGCAGAACTCGCCCGTCACCAAGTCCCTGTTGTCGCATTTTCAGCCCAAGCCGGCAACGACATCGCCCGCGCCAGCCTCAAACAGAGCTTCCAATCCAGGGCAGGCCTCAACGTCGCCGGCGAATTCCTCCATTCCTCTGCCTGAAGTCGCGGCGCGATCGGAAGATCTGAAGCGCCTGTTGCGCAGCATCACGAACCAGCTTCCGACGGCGGCGCAACTCGACCATGCCAAGTCCGTATTGGACGAGCAGGATTCCGAGTTGAACACCCGGACCGTGGAGGTCGATGGACTGCTTGCCGGAACCCCCAGCACGCTGGAATTGCGCGAGGAAGAAAACTATTGGCGCACCGAGCACGATGCGACCGCTGACTTGCGCAGCCAACTGCTGAACTGGGCGAATGCCGCCCAGTCGGCGACTCAGCAGATACAGGCGCAACTGCCGCTCTGGGAGACCACGCTCGAACAAAACGAGCACACGCCGGGACTGGAGCCGCTGTTGGAAGTGATTCAGCGGATCGTCGCCGAGATGCAGCGGCTGTTGGAGCAGGCGCAGGACCAACTGAGAACCATCGTCAATCTCCAGGTGCGCGCTGCCAGCCAGGACCAGCTCGCTTCCGACACACTGGAACGGCTGAAGCGGACCCGCGAATCGCTCGACCGGCGCTTGCTGGAGCGTGACAGCTTGCCACTATGGCAAATCAGCGAGCGCCGGCAGTTAGGAGAAAACAGCGAGTCGTTCCTCACCGCGGCGAGCCGTTGGCAGGGGATTCGGGCCTTCGCCCGCGAGACAAAAGGCGCGCTCGTCTTCCTGTTTCTCCTGCTGCTTCTGTCTTTGTTCGGCGCTTACCGGCTGCGGGTAGCGACGCGGGGCCTGCAGGCGGCAACGGAGCACGAGTCGGAGGTGCTGCGCATCGCCCGTCATTGGATCGCGCTGGGACTGTTGCTGCCCTTGCTCTGCGCCTACCTGCTCGCTCCGCTGGCGCCGCTGCCGCTGATCGGGCTGGTAATCCTGGCGTCGTTCATTCCCATTCTCACCTTGCTGCCGCCGTTGATCTCGCCGGGCCTTCGTACCTTGCTGTACTGTCTGGCCGGCGTCTACACCGCCAGCGCCTCGGTTTCCTGGATAGGTTTATCGCCATTCCATAAGCGTGAACTGCAGTTTCTGATTTATTTCATCGTGGTGGCAATTTTCGCTTTCCTGGTGCGGCCTTCGCGGGTTTCCCAGGTGAGTGCCTCGTATCGGCCACACGCGTCGCGAATTCTTGCCATCCGTCTGGTGGTCGCCACCGTCGCCATTGCGCTGGTGGCCAACCTGTTCGGCTACGTGAAGCTGGCGCAATTTCTCGGGGTGCTGTGCTTATACAGCACCTTCATCGCGATCAGCATGATGACCGGCGTGCATGTTTTCACCCGGCTGATATTGCAGGGCCTGGAAACTCCTGCCGCACAGCAGCTCGCCGTGGTGCGCTGGTATCGCGAGGGAATCACCCGCTGGGTTCCACGGGTCTTGAAATGGTCGGGATTTCTGGTCTGGCTGCTGGTGACAGTGAACCTGATGGGGATCAGCACCTGGGTTGGCGATAAATTCGCCCAGGCCAGCAATTTTCATATCGCGGGCGGCTCCGTCAGCATTACTCTCGGCGGCGTGCTCGGATTTTTTCTCATCCTGCTTGTCGGGTATTCGGTCTCCAGCGCGCTGCGTTTTCTCCTGCGCGAAGAGCTGCTCAGCCGTTTTCACCTCGCGCGCGGGGTGCCCGAAGTCATCGCCTCCACGCTGCATTACTTGCTTTTGTTGCTGGTCTTCTTCTTCGCGGTGAACGCGGGCGGCATCGAACTCGACAAGTTCACGGTGTTGACCGGCGCACTCGGCGTGGGCGTCGGCTTCGGCTTGCAGAACATCGTCAACAACTTCATCTCCGGACTGATCCTGCAGTTCGAGCGTCCCATTCATGTCGGCGACGTGCTGGAGGTTGACGGCGCCACGGGCAAGGTCACCCGCATCGGAATTCGCTCGAGCACGGTGAAGACCTTTCAGGGAGCGGAGCTGATCATCCCCAACGGTAACCTGATCTCCGGCAAGGTAATCAACTGGACCTTATCCAATTCGGTGCGCCGGGTGGAGCTGCCGGTGGGCGTCGCTTACGGCAGCGATGTAAAGCTGGTGGCCAAGCTGCTGGACCGCGCCGCCAGCACGCACGAGAGTGTGCTCACTTCACCCCCGCCGGCTGTGTATTTCAAGGAATTCGCCGATAGCGCGCTCAATTTCGAGCTGCAATTCTGGGTCATACAGGAGAGCAATCTCACGCGGGTGAAGAGCGAAGTCGCATTGGCAGCCATGGAGCTGCTGGACGAAGCCGGCATCGAGATTCCCTTTCCGCAACGTGACTTGCGCTTGCGCGCCGTCGCTCCCGATGCGGCGGCGGCATTGCAGTCTCCCAATGGTTCTTCCAGCAGCTACACCGCCGGCATCCTTGAACATCGCGAGCCTGACACCGTGCTGGAGAGCGCGCGCCGCCAGCCGGCGGGAGAGTAAGTCCGATGGCGTTCTTGCTCCTGCGCTGGATCGTCCTCGCCGTACTTGTCGTTTACGGTTGCAGACGGCGTACCCTTACCACCTGGATCTTCATAGCCATGCTGCTGGGCGCGGAGATCGGCCACGATTTTCCCGGCGTTGCCACTCATCTGCGCGTGCTGGCGCTGATCTTTCTACGGCTCATCAAGACGATCATCGCGCCACTGCTGTTTGGAACTCTCGTGGTCGGCATCGCCGGTCACTCGAATCTTAAGCAGGTCGGCCGGCTCGGACTGCGGTCCATCATCTTCTTCGAAGTGGTCACCACGATCGCGATCTTCCTCGGTCTCGGGGCTATCAACCTCAGCCAAGCCGGCGTCGGCGTGCAGCTACCGGTGACATCCAGCGACACGAGTTCGGTCGGCAAGCTCAGCGGCGAAGATACGATCCTGCACGTCTTCCCCGAAAACATCGCCAAATCTGTCGCTGACGGCGCGGTGCTCCAGGTGGTCGTCTTTAGCCTGATCTTTGCCGTCGCGCTCGCGCTGCTCAGTGAAGAAAAACGCCGTCCCATGCTGGCCTTCTGCGAGAGCCTGAGCGAAGTGATGTTCAAGTTCACCAATATTGTGATGTACATGGCGCCGCTCGGGGTGGGCGCAGCTGTAGCCTACACTGTGGGACATAGCGGACTCGCTGTGCTCGGTGGCCTGGTGAAGCTGCTGCTGACGTTGTACGCCACCCTGATCGTCTTCATTCTGGCCGTGCTGCTGCCGATTGCGCTGATGTTCCGGGTTCCGCTGCGCACGTTTGTGAAAGCTGTCGCCGAGCCGGTCACCATCGCCTTCGGAACCGCCAGCTCCGAAGCCGCATTGCCGCGGGCGATGGAAGCGATGGAAGCCATCGGCGTGCCGCGCCAAATTGTCGCCTTCGTGATTCCTACGGGCTACAGCTTCAACCTGACCGGCAGCTCTTTGTATCTGTCCGTCGCGGCTATCTTCGTCGCGCAGGTTGCCGGCATTCATCTCTCGCTCGGGCAGCAGTTGATGATCATGCTCACGCTGATGCTGACGAGTAAGGGCGTCGCTGGGGTTTCGCGGGCGGCGCTGGTGATTCTGCTGGCAACGGCGACCTCGACGGGACTGCCGACGGAACCGGTGTTTCTATTGCTGGGAGTCGATCAACTGCTCGACATGGGACGTACCGCCGTCAACGTGCTAGGCAACTGCCTCGCCGCCGTGGTGATGGCGAAGTGGGAGGGCGAGTTCGCCACCGAGCCGGCGTCTGCTGTCGTCGCAGCCGCGGTTGAGTAGTGTCGTGCGAATGCACGCGTCTATCGAAATGCGAAATCGACATCAGATCCTTCCTCCGAAGTTGCACTCTCCGGTTAGAATCTTCGCCTGATGTCTATGTCGGCAAAATCCCGGCCTGAGCCGCGGCCTTCGACTGCGTTCCGCCCCCGTAGCCGTGAAGTCTCGCGCATCGAGGCGTTCAGCGATGTGGTCTTCGGCTTCTCGCTGACACTACTGGTTGTCTCGCTCGAGGTGCCGCACACGTTTCACGAGTTGATGACCGATATGCGCGGCTTCGTTCCCTTCGCCGTTTGTTTTGCATTGCTCGCCCAGGTCTGGTGGCTTCATCACAACTTCTTTCGGCGCTACGGTCTGGACGATGCGAAGACGGCGACGCTGAATTTTGTGCTGTTGTTTGTCGTCCTTTTCTATACCTACCCCTTGAAATTTCTATTCGCAGGTTTGTTCAACCAGATCACCGGACATGCGCAGACATTCGACGCTACAGGCCACGCAATTTCGTGGATCGAGCCACAGCAGGCGCCGCTGTTAATGATCATTTACGGCCTGGGATATGCCGCCGTCTTCGTGATCTTCGTGCTCCTGTATCGCAATGCGCTCAGCAAGCGCGACGAACTGGAATTAACCACGCTCGAGATTTTCGACACGCGCACCAGCGTCCTGGAGAGTGGATTTCAGGCGGGCGTAGGGATATTGTGTGCAGTGGTCGCCGCGGCTCTGCCTGCCAGAATAGGCGGTTTGTCCGGATTTATCTTCTTCCTGATACCCGTCGGGATGACGATCATCGGCTGGCGGCGGGGCAAAGCTCGGCACACGCTGGAAGCAACTCTTGTGCCGCAAGCGGCCGCCGATTAAAGCCGGCTTGCGGGTAACGGAATGGCGTTTTTCTGTTGGCGAATTTGCAGATGTCTCTGCCGGAAATGCCCGACGGCGCGCTCGCCCCAAACCTTCATAAAGTAATAGTTCAACCCCGCACCGATGACCGAACTCACCACTGGAATCATTCGGGCCGACCACTTCTCCACGATCTCCGCGCTGGCACTGGCGGCGATGCGTTGAATCACGCGGGGGATGAAGCGCCGCACGAACTGCTTTTCGAGGAGTTCGCGGCTGATGTCCACCCCGGCTGCACTGGCTGCCGCGACCCACAGCTCCGCTTCTTCTTCCTCGGTTTCGTAGGAGAAGCCGTACACCAGGCTGAGCTTCTGGATCATCCGCAGAGTGATTGCGGCCAGGATGCCCAGGTCGGGCACCATGGTGAACAGTCCTCCCATGCCAAGGCCGGCGCCCTCGGCGGCAGCGATGTGCATGTGCGCGCGGATGGTGTCGTCCGCGATGCGGTCGAGCAGCTCCGGATTCACCGAGTACACGCCGTCATAGGTCAGCGCCGGCAGGTTATAGGCGATGCGCAGATGGTCGAGGTAGTGCGTGGGATCGACTTTGATGGTTTCATAGGCGCGAGTGAAGGCGCTGCGCACAGCGTTCTCAAGGCGCCGGCGCATCCAGGATTTGCGGTTCGGCTCAGGCATGTCTTCCTTCCAGTATAAGGCGCGGACGAATACTCCGGCGTCCGCCACGCTGGCCCGGTGCGCAAGTCCACCCTGTGCTAGCATCGAACGTTGCAGATGCCCACTGGAAAGTTACAAGTAATTCCCCTCGGCGGCCTCGGCGAATTCGGCATGAATTGCATGGCGATTCGCTGGGGCGACGACATTATCGTCATCGATGCCGGGTTAATGTTCCCCGAGGCCGAGTTGCTCGGCGTCGACATTGTCGTTCCCGATCTCAACTACCTTCTGGAAAACCGCGAGCACGTGCGCGCCATCATCCTGACCCACGGCCACGAGGACCATATCGGCGCGCTGCCCTGGCTGCTGATGGAGTTCAACGTGCCGGTGTACGGCACCGAGTTCACGCTGGCGTACGTCGAAGGCAAGCTGGAAGAGCACGCGCTGCTCGACGACGCCGTCCTGAATGAGATCAAAGCCGGCGAGCGCTTCAAGATCGGCCCCTTCACCATCAACCCGATTCAGGTGACCCATAGCCTGGTGGATTGCGTGGCGCTGGCGATTCATACGCCGCTCGGCACCTTGATTCATACCGGCGATTTCAAGGTCGATCCCACGCCGACCGATAACCGCCTGTTCGACCTTCACGCCTTCGCCGAATATGGCAAAGAAGGCGTGCTGGCGCTGTTTCAGGATTCCACCAACGTCGAGCGTCGCGGCTACACCCCCAGCGAGCGTGCGGTCCGGGCCCGCTTTCAGGAGATCTTTGCCCGCGCCGAGCGCCGTCTGTTCATCGCATGCTTTTCGTCATCGATTCATCGCATCAAGCTGGCCATCGACCAGGCGTGCGAGAGCGGACGCAAGGTCGCGCTGGTCGGGCGCTCGATGACGGAGTCGGCGGAGATTGCGCAGGACCTCGGCTATGTCGACATTCCCGATGGTTTGCTGATTCATCCGGCGCAGATTCGCGACTTTCCGCCGGACAAGGTTTGCGTACTCATCAGCGGCACCCAGGGCGAACCAATGTCAGCGCTCTCGCGCGCTGCCGTCGACAATCACAAGCACGCGCGCATTCAGCCGGGCGACACCGTCGTGCTGTCGTCGCGCATCATTCCCGGCAACGAAAAGGCGATCTACCGCGTGATCGACCATCTGTTCCGGCGCGATGCGCACGTCGTCTATGAGGACGGATCGTCGCCCCCGGTACACGTCAGCGGTCACGCCAGCCAGGAAGAGTTGAAGCTCATCATCAACCTGGTAAAACCGCAATATTTCATCCCAATCCATGGCGAGTACCGCCAACTCAAGCTGCATGCGGAGCTGGCTGCGGCGATGCATGGCTCGGTCGGCAAAGTGATGATGATCGAGAGCGGCGATGTTCTCGAGTTCGATGAAATCGGAGCGCGCAAGGCGGGCAAGATTAACGTCGGGCGCGTCTGCATCGATTCCAACTCGATGGGTGACGTGGTCGAAGACCTGGTCATCCGCGACCGCCGTCACCTCAGCGAAGACGGCATTGTGCTGCCGATCATTGCCATTAACAAAGTCACCGGCCGGGTTGAGACCTCGCCCGAGATCGTGATGCGCGGCTTTGGCGGCAGCCTGACCGACGACGGCTTTCTCGATGGCGCGCGCCGGACGGTGATGAATACCCTGGAATCATCCAGCGACGAAGAGAAAGGCGACTACGGCATGATTAAGGAGAAGATTCGCCAGGACCTGAAGCGCTTCATCGTGAAGAACACCTCGCGCCGTCCGCTGATCATGCCGGTGATCCTGGAAGTGTGACCATCGTTCCCTGGCAGAACCGCAAGTCCTCGCGCAATGCGCGGCTGCTGGCGTGGCTGCTGCTGCTGATCCCGATTGCTGTGGCTCTGCTCTATCCCATAGCGCAGGATTATCTGCGCGCTGCTTCGCTGCTGGAACGCATCACCAATCCGCATGCCACCGGATGGCTTGCCAACTATGACGTTCATCCGGTCGTGGTTCACGACACCACATTCCAGTTTCGCGGGCAGACAATTCCCGCGCGTGTCTACCTGCCGCGTGGCGTCGGCTTCGCGCCCGGCATCGTCGTGGTTCACGGCATGATCGCGACCGGCATCGAGGATCCGCGACTGGTGAGCTTCGCGCGTTCGCTGGCCGCGAGCGGCTTCTTCATCATGACGCCGCTGGTTCCCGGCATCGCCGACTATCGCGTGGAGGGGCAATCGGCAGATGTCATCGGTACCGCTGTGCAGCATTTCGCGCAGGAACTCAATGTTCCCAAAGTCGGTGCGCTCGCGCTCAGCTTCTCGGGAGGGCTCGCGCTGCTCGCGGCCACCGATCCGCGATACGCGCATTCGTTCGCGTGGGTCGCTTCGGTCGGCGGATACTACGATCTGGCGCACGTGTTGCGGTTCTTTGCCACCGGCGATGCGGTCCGACCGGACGGCACGATCGAGCACCTCTCGCCACATGAATATGGGCCGCTGATCGTGATCTACGACGAGCCGCAGGATTTCTTTAGCGAGCACGATGCCCCACTGGCACATGATGCCCTAAAACAACTGCTCGGCGGGCACGGCAAGGAGTCGGAGGTGCTGACGCAGAAGATGACGCCTGCAGGCCAGCAGATCATGCAGGAGATCTATCACAAGCAACGCGCCAGCCTGGCGCCGGCGATCCTGGCGGAGATTGACAAGCGGCGCAGCGAACTGGACGCGGCTTCTCCCGCCGGACATCTTCGATTCCTAAGCGTTCCCGTGCTGCTGCTGCACGGTGCGGACGACACCGTCATTCCGCCGACGGAGTTGTTATGGTTAAAGCAGCACATTCCGTCCGAGTATCTGGTGGACGCGCTGGTCACCCCGGCGATAGGGCATGTGGAAGTCGGCAGCCATCTCGGCTTCGAGGAGGAGTTTCCGCTTCTACGCTGGATGGCGCTGATGATCCGCGAGGCGCGCGACATCACGCGCGGGGCTGAACCGGCCGACATTCCCGCCGGTGAGTGGATGGGGCTCGCGGCGTCGGCGTCACGGGGACGAGCATGGTAACGATTGAACAAATTCGCGAGGCCCAACGGCGCATTCGCGTGGTCGCGGTTCGAACGCCGCTGATTCCCTACTTCCGTCCCGCCACGGGCACACCGTCTGACAAACAGGTTCCGGGAAGCCTCTGGTTCAAGCCGGAAAATCTGCAGCCAATCGGCGCCTTCAAGATTCGCGGAGCCTACAACAAAATAGCGTCACTCACGGACGACGAACGCGCGCGGGGCGTGATTACTTACTCCAGCGGCAATCACGCACAGGGCGTCGCCTATGCCGCGCGGGCGCTGGGGGTCAAAGCTGTCATTGTGATGCCGCGAAATGCCCCTCCGCTGAAGGTCGCCGGTACTGCGGCGCTTGGCGCGGAGATCGTCACGGTCGGCCCCGGCAGCAACGAGCGCAAGCAGAAAGCCGAAGAACTTGCAGCCGAGTACAGCTACGTTATCGTGCCACCTTACAACGACGAGCAGATCATCGCCGGCCAAGGCACCGTCGGGCTGGAGATTCTGGAGGACTGTCCTGACGTCGATCTGGTGCTGCTTCCGACTGGCGGCGGCGGCCTCATCAGCGGCACCTCAGCTGCGGTGAAGCTCAGCGGATCGAAGGCGAGAGTGATCGGCGTAGAGCCCGAACTGGCCAATGACGCGCAGCAGAGCTTTCGCAAGGGAGAGATTGTCGAGCTTCCTGCCGAGCGCGTCTCTAGCACGATCGCCGATGGACTACGGACGCAATCGGTCGGGCCGATCAACTTCGAGCACATTCGCCGTTTCGTCGACGACATCATCACCGTTCGCGAAAATGAGATCCGTGCGGCCATGCGGCATCTCGTACTCGACGCGCATCTTGTCGCTGAGCCGAGCGGCGCGGTGACGTTTGCGGCGTGGCTCTTTCATCAAAGTGAGTTGCCGGAGTCGAAGAAAGCGGTTGCGGTGATCAGCGGAGGCAATACCGATCCGAAGTTGCTGGCTGAGGTGCTGGCGCACGAGTGATTTTGGCTTAAGCGCTTCCCTGTCCGGCTCTCCTACGCGAGATTTGCAGGTTTTCTTACCAGTAATATTTTTTGAAATTTTCCTACGGGCAAGAAACT